>Ga0335073_10013047_pt1 | contig 11648 bp, 8 predicted proteins | sample Lox_Sample_22_FD_207093 | JGI IMG/M metagenome (GOLD analysis project Ga0335073, IMG submission 207093) | Soil microbial communities from Loxahatchee National Wildlife Refuge, Florida, United States - Lox_Sample_2.2 | ecosystem: Environmental > Terrestrial > Soil > Wetlands | place: USA: Florida... | reverse complement strand
GGCCGCGGTGGGCGATCGTGTCGGTCATCGCCCGCAGCAGCCGCTCGTCCCCGAACCCGGCGGTCCCGGCTATCCCGCACACGGCCGTTACCGCCCGTTCCCGGCGCGCGGCCCGAACGCGCTCTCGAAGTAGTCGACCATCCAGCCCGTCACATCGATCTTCTCGTCGAGCAGCCGCTGTCGGGCGGCCTGCCAGGTCGCCGGGGGCGCCGCGGTGATCTCCTCGATCGCGGACAGGGCCATGTCGTACTGGTCCTCGGTGAAGTGCCGCACCATCCCGTACCGCCGCTCCTGGTCGTCGGTGTAGCCGCGGCCGGTGGTCGCGATGAACACCGCGGGCACGCCCAGCACCGCCGCCTCCGACGACATCGTGGCCGACTCCCCCACCACGAGCCGGGCGTGGGCGAGCAGATGATGGATCTTCTCCACCGGCCCGCGAGCGGCCAGGCCCTCGAGGTCAGGGGTCAGCGCCCCCTCCGAGGAGATCAGCACGCGGCCGCGCTGCTGCAGGACCTCGACCAGGTGCCGCTTCTGCTTGGCCGACAGCCCGCGTTCCTGGCGGTCATGCACGGCCTGCCAGGACACGAAGCGCACGATCGAGTAAGGCTCGCCCGGACTCACGCCGAACTCGGCCAGCACCCCGGGATCTGGCCGGAACCGGCGGGGGTGCAGGTAGGCGAGTTCGTGATATCCGGCGTAGCTGAGGTGCCGGCCGGGAACCGTGCCCTGATAGCAGTCGGGCGTGCACACGCTGTAGGCCAGCGGGTACACGAACCGGTTGGTCTGCACGGCGAACTCGGTGTCGTAGAACACCACCGCCGGCACGCGGCGCGGGCGCAGGGCGCCGGCCACCGCGATAGACGGGCCCATGATCCCGGTCATCACGTCGGGCCGGAACGAGCGCATGACCTTCATCAGGCGCGGGGTGCGCTGCGCCATCTCGACGACCAGGCCGCCCCGGTTGCGCTGCTGCGAGATCTGCTGGTAGGGCAGGCCGAACGCCTGCAGCAACTCGACCGACCGGTCCTTGTCCCGCGCGGTGATGCAGACCTCGTGCCCGCGCTCCTCCATCTCGGCGTGGAAGTTGCGGAAGAAGTGGACGTGCGCGGGATGCAGGACGTCGATCAGGACGCGCATGTGATCAGGCGACCGTGCTCGTGTTCGCGGACCGGGCCGGGTCGGGAGCCGGCGTGGTCGTGACCGGCCGGCTGGCCACCGCGAGCACGCCAGCCCCCCAGGACGGCCGGGAGAACTGGCCGAACCAGGACAGCGCCAGCAGCACGGGGAACACCGCCGCGTATTGCATCTTGCGCTTCTGGTCAGCGCCGGTGATCAGGTAGGAGAGGTTGTTGGTGAACGTCTCAAGGGGCCCGTAGGTGTACTGGTGGCTGATCACCTCGAACCCGGCCTGCTCCAGCTTCGCCACCAGCTGGTCGGCGTGGTAGCCCGGACGGACGTGCCCGGGGACGTCAAAGTTGACCCTGCGGCGCAGCAACAGCCACCGCCGGTCGTACCCGGGGACGTGGGCCACGAGCCGGCCGCCGGGGCGCAGTGCCCGCAGCAGCGTCCGCATCGCCCCGATGTCGTCCTCGACGTGCTCGAAGTTGTCGACGCTCAGTACCAGGTCGAACTCCTCGTCGAAGTCGAGCTTCGTCACGTCGCCCTGCCGGAAGACGACGTTCGCCAGGCCGGCGCGCTTGGCGATCTCGTTGTTGCGGTCCACCAGGCCGGCTTCGAGCTCTACGCCGGTGACCTGGGCCTGCGGGTGCCGCTTGGCCAGCTCGTAGCTGAACACCCCGGGGCCGCAGCCGGCATCGAGGATGTCGCGGTACGAGCCGTCGGTGGCGGGCAGCACGCGCCGCAGCCGGATCCGGAGCCCGTTGGCCGGCGCGCCGAGCAGGTTCGCGTACATCCGCTCGAACTTGCTGCGGCCAGGGTCGAGCGACAGCTCGCGGCCTGGGAATCCCCTCATCGTGTTTCCTTTCGCCCCGGGGCGAGCATCACGCCTCGCCTCCGCAGTTCTCGAGGTAGCTGGCCAGCGCCCACGACATCCACCCCTGGCACCAGCGCAGCTCCCGGATACTGGTCCGGTATCCCCGCCGGCGCTGATAGTAGAACCACCCGCTGGCGGGGTCCCACATGTTGTCCACGGTCCAGTTCAGTACCCGGCGGGCGGTCGCGGCGCCGGTGCCCAGGTGCCGCTGCTGCAGCGAGAACGTGATGATCCCCTGAGCGCACCCGTGGATGTCGATCGGGTACAGGCGGTCGCTCATGAACCTCGCGGCGCCGCTGGGCTCGAACAGCCGCTCCGCATAGAACTTGATGCCGCGGCGGTAGGCGTCGCCGAACTCGCCGCTGCCCGCGGACAGCCCGTAGTTCAGGATCGAGTCGAGGATGAAGCCCGTGTGATAGTTGTCGTGCGTGATGTGGCTGGCCGACGGGGGGTCGGAGTAGAACCAGGCGCCGTAGTCGGTCTGCTTCGAGACCACGTACCGGACCAGGCGGCCGCCCTCGCGGATGAGGTCGCCGTCGCCGGTTATCGCGCCCAGCCGCGCGGCCAGCGCCCCGGACAGGGCGGGGACGTCCATGACGATCCAGTCGATGGCCTGGTCGGGCACGTAGCTCACGCAGCGCCGGTCGGCGTCCTCGAACAGCGTCTTGGGGGCCTCGAGCAGGAACCAGACCGCCCGGCTGGCGGCGTCAAGGTAGCGGTCCTCCCGCAGGCTCTCGTAGCCATCGAGCATCGCCTGGCCGACGTGCGCCGTGACCACCCTGTTGGGGAAGTGCCGCGGGGCGAAGAACCCGACATCCTGCCAGGGATAGGGGTAGCCCCAGCACAGCCCGTCGAACCCGGCGGACGGGTGGCCGATCAGCCAGTCCAGCAGTTCGCGCGCCTCCGTGGCATCGGCGGCCGAGCCGGTCATCCGGTGCCGGGCCAGCAGCGCCCGGGCGAACAGCGAGAGTCCCTTGGCGTTCCTGGCCTTGCGCACGCCCACCAGCGGACGGATGTGGACGGGGCTGCGCATTACCGCCTGGGTCGCGGCCAGCCGGGTCGGCCTCCATCCGCCGGCCAGGAATGCCAGCGCCGGCGAGTTGAGCGCGTCGTGCTTGGAGTACCCCTCATAGTGGTCGGCCCGTGCCGTTTGCAGGACCCGGTCGAGCACGTCTGAATTGGCCGCGGCCCGGCGCTCGGCCGTGGCCGCAGGCGTGTTTTCTGTCATTGCAAGCAAGGACCTCGGATCTGCCGGCGCTCTTGTATACCCCTGAGCAGGAAGAGCGGGCCCGGGCGTCACGCTGGCTGGAGAGCTTGGAAGTACCGGTCAAATCTAGCAGGGCAGGCCCATCACGTTCGTCGTTGCGCCCGGCCGGCCCGGGCCGCGTCCCGCCGAGGTTGCGCGCCTCGCGCCGGGGAAGTTGCCCGCCTCGCGCCGGGAAATGGCACGAGGCGCTGGTCCGGCGTGGCCGACGGCCCGGTGCAGCAGCGGGGACGAGCACGGGCTCTGGTAGCCTGACGCACCGAAATCGGGATTCCCGGGACGCCCGGGTGACATGACCGCCCGCGGGCCGCGCCATCAGCCCTGCCGGGTTCGTGATAAGCGAAAGCAGGTTGAAGTCGGAATGAAGCAGGTGTTCCGCAGGGTGATCGACCGGCGCGGACGGGTCCTGGTCGCCGATGTACCGGTGCCGCACGTGGGCCCGGACCAGGTGCTGGTCCAGAGCCACTATTCGCTGATCAGCTCGGGCACGGAAACCAGCACGCTGGCGAAGACACCGGCCGAGCTGGTCCGTCAGACGATATCCGATCCCTGGATGCGGCACGTGGTCCAGCAGACCGTGCTGGCCACCGGCCCCAGCCAGACCGCGCGGCGGGTCTGGCAGGAGATGATCACGCCTCGCGAGATCGGCTACAGCGGAGCGGGCACGGTCCTGGCGCTCGGTGACCGGGTCGAGGGGCTGGAGGTCGGCCAGACGGTCGCGTACGCGGCCAGCGGCCACGCCGAGGTGGCCGCCCCGTTCATCAACCACGTGGTGCCCGTCCCGGACGGCGTGGACCTGCGGCACGCCGCGTTCGTCACGGTCGGCGGCATCGCCATGCAGTCGCTGCGGCGCGCCGACCTGAAGTTCGGCGAGACGGTCGCGGTCTACGGCCTCGGCCTGGTCGGCCAGCTGTGCGCGAGCATCGCCAGGGCCGCGGGCTGCGTCGTCGTCGGGATCGACGTCAACGCGAAGGCCTGCGAGCTGGCCACCGCCACCGGGGCCGCCCTGGTGGTCAACCCGGCCGAGCCGGAATGGAAGCGGCGCATTCTCGACTACACCGGCAAGAACGGGGTCGACGCCACGATCATCTGCGCCAGCTCGGAATCCGAGGAGATCATCAACGCGTCGATGGAGATCACCCGGAGGCAGGGCCGGGTGGTGATCGTCGGCTACGTCAAGCTCGACATCCACCCCAAGAACTTCCTCTACCGCGAGATCGACCTGCGCTACTCCCGCGCGTACGGGCCGGGCAGCTACGACACCAACTATGAGAAGGGCCGCGTGGACTACCCGTTCGGGTACGTCCGCTGGACCGAGAAGCGCAACCTCGAGGAGTTCATCCGCCTGGTCGCCGCCGGGTCGGTCAACCCCGAGCCGCTTATCGCCGGGGTGTACCCGGTGGAGCGCGCACAGGAGCCGTTCAGCCTCATCCGTGAGCGCAAGCTGCCGGGCGTGGCGGCCCTGATCTCCTACGGCCCCGATCCGGACCGCAGCCAGACGAAGCAGATCAGCCCGCGTCCCAAGCGTGACGGGAAGGTCGGGATCTCGCTCATCGGGTTCGGCAACCACGTGCTGGGCAAGCACCTGCCGAACCTCAAGTCGATGCGGGACGTCGAGCTTCGCGGCATCGCGTCAGCCACCGCGCGCCACGCCTCCATGGTCGCCAAGGGCCTCGGGGCCACGATGATCACGACGGATGTCGGCGAGTTGCTCGCCGATGAGGGCACCGACGCGGTGATGGTCTGCTCCAGCCAGCCCGAGCATTACGAGCACATCCGGGCGGCGGTCCTGGCCGGCAAGGCGGTATTCATCGAGAAGCCGATGGTCACCCGCCTCGAAGACTTCAGCAAGCTGCTGCGGCTGATGGAGGAGCACCCCACGCTGGTCACGCTCGGCCTCAACCGCCGCTATTCGCCCCAGGTCGACAAGCTTCGCCGGTCGCTGAGCTCGCCGGTCGACTTCGTCGAGTACGTGATCGCCCAGCCGTTCCTGCCGCCCGACCACTGGACGCTGGACCCGGTCGACGGCGGCGGCAGGCTTATCACCGAGGGAGAGCACTTCATCGACCTGTGCAACCTGCTCATCGGCAAGCGCCCGGTGTCGGTGACCGCCCGTGCGCTGGGCAAGCTCCCCGACGACATCCGTACGCTGTGCAACTATGTGATCACGCTGCACTATGACGGGGCCGCGGCCACGATCGTTTTCGACGAGTGCGGCGCGCCCGGCTTCCCCAGGGAGCGGCTCTCGGTGTTCTCCCACGGCCAGGTGACGATCCTGGATGACTTCGGGAAGCTCACCGAGTTCGGGCGCGGCAAGCGCAGCCAGGGAACCGGGCTGCACAAGTCCATGGGACACGCCGAGGAGCTTGAGCAGTTCGTCCGCGCCGTGGCCGGCCAGCCCAACCACCTGCTCTCCTGGGAGGCCGCGTCACTGGCCACGACCTGCATGTTCGCGGCCCAGGAGAGCATCAGGCTGGGGGCCGAGATCGACCTCGACCAGTTCCGCGAGTCGCTGCTCGCCGCGCCTGTGGATGACGACGGCGCGGCGACCGCCAGTGACGGCGAGCCGGGCAACGCGTCCGCGGCGGCTACGGAAGACGACCATATGGTCGGCAAGCGGTGAGCGCCGGGGGGCAGGCCAGCCGCCTGCGCCGGCTTCCGTTCACCGCTCGCATCGCCGTGGAGCGGCTGGCCGGCAAATCAATCTTCGAGGCCAGTTACTACCGCGAGTCGAACCTCACCCGCCTGGTAAACCTGTTCGCTCACGTAGACGTGGAGCGGTGGCGCGGGATGAAAGTCCTGGAGGTCGGCGCCGGACTAGGCTTTCTTGGCGATGCCTTCGCCGACCTCGGGTTCGAGGTGGCCTCGACCGACGGGCGGAGCGAACACGTCGACGCGATGCGGGCCCGCGGCCGGGAGTCGTTCGTGCTCGACCTGGACACCACCGGGGTCGACCAGGCAGGCACCGGGTTCGATCTGGTCCTCGCCTTCGGCGTGCTCTACCACCTGGCGCAACCCGAGAAGTTCCTGCACAGCTGCGGCAAGGCTGCGCGGGTGCTGCTGCTGGAGACGGCGGTCTGCGACCGTCGGGAGCCGGTCATCGACTGGGTGACCGAGGCCGGCGGCTGGCGGGGCAAGGACCAGGCGGTTAGCGGTCGCGGCTGCCGTCCGAGCCCGGCTTGGGTGGAGCGCGCCTGCCGCGAGGCCGGTTTCGGGGTTGTTCGCGACATCTCCAGCCCGTTGGGCGACTGGAGCAGCGGGACCTTCGGCTGGGAGCCGCGGGACAGCGGCGAATGGCGCCGCGACGGCGTAAACCTGCGGAAGATGTGGGTCTGCGAGCGCGAGTAACCGAGAGGCTGGCCGGCCGACATGGCATGACGGCAGACTCGCGCAGGATCAGGCCGGTCAGCTGTCCACGCTCCGACGCGGCTCCCGGAGCCGTTGCAGCCGCCTGCGGCCGACCAGAGCCGACGCGGCGGCACCGGCCGCTGCGTCGCTCAGCACCGAGATCGCCCGGGCTGCCAGCGCGATCGTGAACGCCACCGCGGTGGTCGCCCGCGTGTGCAGCAGGGCGATCATCACCGCGTCCCGGACGCCGGCGCCTGCCGGGGCGAAGACCGCGACGAACCCGGCAGCCCAGGACAGCGAGTAGGCGCCGAACGACACCAGCAGCGTGCCCTGCCGGTCCCCGGCAAGCTGCCGCATCAGCACGTACACCATTAGCCCGTTGAGCGTCCAGCCGGCCAGCGCCCACGCGATCGTCCGCGCCAGGCCGCTGTAACTGACGCCGCGCCCCAGCGGAGGCTGGCGAGAGAGCCGCAGGACGAGGCCCAGCAGCCGGTTCAGTACTGGCGGGGACAGCAGCACCACCCCCACGGGAACCAGGAGCAGCACCCAGAAGTACTGCGCGACCGATCCCGCGGTCGCGAAGGGCAGCGTGATCGCGGCCACAACCCCACCGGAGCAGGTCATCACCGCGTAGCTGAGCAGGACCGACAGGGCGGACCTGCTCCTGGGGATGCCGCGGTCGGCCCCGAGCTCAGCCTGGGCGACGAGCGGCCAGAGGCTGCCCGGGATGTACTTCGCGAGCTGGCCGATGAAAAAGATCCGCCAGGCCTCAGGAACCGACAGCCGCGAGCCGAGGTCCGCAAGCAACTCCCGCCAGACCATCAAGCTGCACATGAGCCCGCAGAAGTTGAGCGCAAACGCCAGCAGCATCACCGGTGCGGAAAGCCGCTGAACCTCCCGCCACAGCGTGTCGCCCTGGTCTGCCAGGGCCAGGGCGAGCAGCGCTAGCACCACAATCAAGAAGGAGAGGCGGACTGCCCTGGCCCGCATCAGGCGCAGGAGCGGTCTCAGCCAGCGGGCGCCGGGGAGGGTCCCCGCGGCAGCCGCGCCGGGGCCCGCCCCGTCGCTCCCGGCCGCGCCTGTGCCGGGTGAATCCCGGCCAGCGCCCTCGGCTGAGGCTGAAGGGGCCGGGCCGGGGGGCACCGGCGACCCGGGGCGCGACATGGTGCGGGAATCTCCCTACTGGCGGATGCGCGGTCAAGGCCATCACCGTAGCAGAACGGGATCAGATGACGTTGACGTGCATGAGACCGGCGACCCGGCGCAGCAACTACTGGCCGAAAGCCCGGGCTAGGATACGATTAGGATTCGACATCCCACAGGACGAATGACCCGGCCGTTGCCGTCGGGGAACCGAGGGCCATCTGGAACAGCTTCGTGACCGGCCGGCTGCCGCGAGCCGAGCGGTCCACGATGACCACCTTAACGTTATATTTCGACAACGTCGTTCTTGTAACACCGATCAGGTTGCCGTTCAACGGTGGCCGCGGACCATATAGCGTGACGCCCTCTTGGTTGGCCAGGAACCGCTGCAGGCCCTCTGGGTTCATGGGCGCGGGTTCGAGAGGTCTATCGAGGCCTAGGTAGCCGCTCGGATCGGCGCTGTGGGGCCAGGGGTGAAATCCGTAGCCGCCGAGCAGGCGGAAGTCGAAGTCGTCGTTGACCTGCCAGACCATGGGCTGGACGTGAAAATAGGTGGCGTAGGGATAGGTCAAGGCGATGGGGTCGCCCGCCGGAACCGCCTGGCGGATCTGAGCCGGAAGTGTTACCGCTCGTGTAGTCGGGTACGGCCACTTCGGCAGTAGCGTAACGGCAAGCACGACCAGGACAGTTGCGGCAAGAAATCCGCTCCTTATTTCGGGCGTCCTCCACCGCCGTCTTGGGCCAGGATCAAGGAGAGCCCGCTCGTCTCGGCGTATGTTGTCCAGGCTGAAGGCAATAAGCGCGGCGAGTGACACGTCCACCCCGAAAGCCAGTCGCGGGGGAACGATGCTGTTGAAAAAAGGCATGTGGTCGAGGATCAGGAAGGGGAGAGGGATGCGAGTGCTGTGCCCGTCCACTACGAGATACGGTCCTAGTGTGAGAATCGCACACAGTAGCAGTAGCGCCAAGGTGAGCTGGACGCGAGGCACCCGTCGGCATCGGTATACAAGGTAGCCCACGACCAGAAGGACGGGAATGCCTATGTATGAGTTCTCGCCCGTGATGAGGTGATCTACTCGAAGGCCGAGGGACCTCATACCGAATGAGATGCGCTGGGTTGGGCCCGGAACAAAGAAGTTGAGCAGGTCATTTTTGTAGTATGGATTGTTCGGCGGGTGAGGTGGCGTGGGGACGTGCTGGGGTCCGGCCACGAGCATCCATATCGGATAGGCGAGCAGCACCAGCGTGACGAAACCAGCGATGACACCCGTTGAGGCGGCCGGCATCGCTAGCTCCCGAACGATCGCGGGGCGCCGGATCGCCACGAATACGATGGCCGCGCCGCCGATGAGGACGACATATGCGGCGACCTCGGGCATGATCAGGTACTGGGCGGAGAACAGGACGCCGAGTTGGAGGCCAAGGCGCCAGGAGATCGCCCTGCGCTGAAAAATGGATACCACGGTGGCGGCGATCAATGGCGGAAGCGGTATGAACGTCAAATATATATGGAGGTCCAGATTCTGGCCAACCGCCTCAGGCCCGAATCCGTAGACGAGCCCGCCGATGGCCGCCGCCGGAAGCCATACGTTCCACTTACGCAGAACGAAGAAGGCGGCCGTGGCCGAGATGGGCATGGCAGTCACGGCGATCAGGTTGAGTATCGTAACTGGGCCCAGAAACAGGGCCAGAGGCGTCGTGATGGCTCCCAGCAGCGGAGTGGCCGTGTTCATCCCCAGGTTCAGGCCACCCGGCACGAACATCGCTTGGCTGAAGAATGGGTTCAGCCCGTGCTCCAGGGCATGGTGTGCCCAGGACACTTCCCACAAGGATAGTTGGGGATCGCCAAGGGTAGCGGCGCTGAAAATAGTTCCTGATATGTGAGGCAGATCTCGCCAGAAAGCTGCCAGCCCGAGAACCAGGTATACGTAGACGACCGCCAGCGACGCTGCAATTGGCCTGCGCTCAAGTGATCCGCTGAGCGTATCCTCAACAGTAGATGCGCTGACCGTATCCACGCCACAACCACCAAACCCCCGGTCAGTTCCCACTCGGCGCGCACATGTTTGCGTCGGGATGGGATTGCCGGGTTGACTTGACTATCGCACAAGAGTTTGAACACTCTAGCAGCCATCGCCGTACCGTCTGAGTCTCCGGCTCCTAACAGCGCGGCTCCGCCTCAGACCCTCGAGGGTCGGCGGTTCTGCAAGCGTGATCGTGCGAGCGGGTTCACCCGGTCCGGATTGTTACCGGACCGGGTCTGGGTGGTGCGCCGGTCGTCAAGCTGCCGGTCCGCCGGCCCGCCCGGTCAGCCATGCTCGATCGCCCGATCCCGGCCTGCTCCACGCCCCTGGCCGGTGGGGGCACGCACGCAGCAGCCTGTGCCTTGCTCCTGATATGTCCACCCAACGCCCCTGATAACACTAAGGTTGGATTCCATGACCTCTCGCGGGAGATTCCTGCCTTCTGCCCGCCCGCCCGCCCCCGCGGATGATGTGGCCGATGCGGGTTGCTCCGGGAGCGACAAGTCGCCCGGCAATGGGCGCGCCGAACGCGCGCCGGGGTACAAAGCCTCCATGACGAAGAGCGTCCAGCGGGCGGGCACTTCCGAGGAATATACCGGGGTCAGCACTCTCGAGGTCCTGACCTCAGCGGTGAAGTACCAGCGCTTTCTGACCGGCCTGCTGACCCGGGCGATGGACGCGCCATCGGGCGATTGCCTGGTTGCCGACTTCGGCGCAGGCCTGGGAACGCTCGCCCGCGACGCGCGGTCGCTCGGCTGGCAGGTGACCTGCATCGAACTTGATCCCGCGCTGCGCGCTCGCCTGCGCGCGGAAGGCTTCGACGCGGCCGAATCGCTTGATGACGTCAAGCCGGAGTCGCTTGATTTCTTGTTCTCCTACAACGTTTTGGAGCACATTGAGGACGACGAGGACGTTGTTCATTCCTTCCATCGCGTGCTCAAGCCCGGGGCTCCGCTGCTGCTCTACGTCCCGGCCTTCATGCTTGTCTACGGTCCGCTGGACCGGGCCGTGGGCCATGTGCGCCGGTACCGGAGAAAGCCCCTGATCGACCTGGTGGAGTCGGCGGGGTTCACCGTCGAGGTCTGCCACTACTCGGACAGCATCGGCTTTGCCGCCGCGCTGGCACACCGCGCCGTCGGCGACGGCTCGGGACAGATCGGCGAGCGGGCCGTCAAGCTGTACGACAGCCTCGTCCTCCCGGTCAGCCTCCGCCTTGACGTTCTCGCCCGGCGGTTCTTCGGGAAGAATCTGGTGCTGATCGCGCACCGCCGGAGCGCATAAGGCGAAAGGCCTGGCCTCAGGATGGCCGGTAGAGAAGGATCGGGTCCGGGCCGACGTGGATGACCTGCACATGGTCTCCGGCCAGGTCGTGCCGCCACGCCCGGACCTCGGTCCGGGTCTGGTGCGAGCGCAGGATCCAGATCCGTCCCCTGGTCCCTGCCGGTTCCGCAGCGATCTTGGCCCGGGCCGTGGCGAACGCGTTCGCGATGTCCACCGCCCGGCGGGCGGTCAGCACCACCATCCACGGCAGCCCGGGGTAGGCCACGACGTGGCCGTTCGGGCCGTCGCCCGCGGGGAATGAGGGCTGGCGGGAGTAGTAGTACGCGAAGCCGTAGCTCGCCCCGTAGCTGACGATCACGACATCCCCGGGCTCGAAATGGGCCTCGAGATACGTGACCTCGGAGTGGATGTCTTCGACGGGTATCGAGTGGGACCGGATGTAGGTGTTCGTCGCGGGCACCCAGACGGCCAGCGCCACGGCGGTGACCAGGAGCGGCGCCCGCTTGTCCAGCCGGGCAGCGAGGCGCGCGGCGGCGGCTACCGCGACGGCCATCAGCACCGGCACCAGCACGAGCCAGAAGGTGGATGTCCTGGG
>Ga0335073_10013046_pt1 | contig 11648 bp, 13 predicted proteins | sample Lox_Sample_22_FD_207093 | JGI IMG/M metagenome (GOLD analysis project Ga0335073, IMG submission 207093) | Soil microbial communities from Loxahatchee National Wildlife Refuge, Florida, United States - Lox_Sample_2.2 | ecosystem: Environmental > Terrestrial > Soil > Wetlands | place: USA... | reverse complement strand
CAACTGATTGATTTTATGGTGGGACGGCTGGGACTCGAACCCAGGACCAAAGCCTTAAAAGGGCCTTGCTCTACCAACTGAGCTACCGTCCCGTGGGAGCCGCGCATGATAGCCGAAGGGGCGCCCGCGATCACCTCTGGCTATCGCGCGCGACGCTGCTCGCGGCTCGCCGCGCTCAGGTGAGCGGGCCGCCCGGCCGCGCATAACGCGTGGGATCGGTAATGCCTGCGGCACTGAATCCGGCTGCTCTGATCCGGCACGCATCGCAGCGCCCGCAAGCGAGCCCCTCGGCGCTCGCCTGGTAGCAGGACACGGTGAGACCGTAATCGACGCCCAGGTCCACGCCGGCGCGAATGATGTCGGCCTTGGACATCTGGATGAGCGGCGCATGAATCCTCAAGCGATAGCCGTCGACGCCGGCCTTGGTCGCGAGCTGCGCCAGATTCTCGAAGGCCGCGATGAATGCCGGGCGGCAATCGGGATAGCCGGAATAGTCGATGCTGTTCACGCCGATGAAGATATCGCGTGCTGCGGCGACCTCGGCCCAACCGAGCGCGAGCGCGAGCATCAAGGTGTTGCGCGCCGGCACGTAGGTGACCGGGATGCCCTGCGTGGGCGACTCGGGCACGGCGATGGTGGGATCGGTCAAGGCCGAGCCGCCGATGCCCGCGAGATCGACGCGCATGACTCGATGCTCGTGCGCCCCGAGTGCGGCGGCCACTCGCTGCGCCGCCACGAGCTCTGCGCTGTGCCGCTGCCCGTAGTCGACGCTGAGCGCGTAGGCTCGATAGCCCTCCGCGCGCGCGATCGCGAGCACCGTCGCCGAATCGAGCCCGCCCGAGAGCAACACGATGGCCGATGCAGGGCCGCCGTCGTCTCGCTCATCTCCCGGGACATCGTTGCCATCAACCATCGGCGTCACTTTCCGGGGACATCGCCCCAGAGCACCTTGTGAAGCTGCAGCTGAAATCGAACCGGCAGCCGGTCGGCGAGGATCCAGTCCGCGAGCTGTGTCGGCGACACCTCGCGATAGCTCGGCGAGAACAGCACCTGGCAGCGCCGCGCGAGCGCATGCTCCTCGAGATACGCCCTGCTCCAATCGTAATCCGCGCGCGAGGTGATCACGAACTTCACCTGATCGCGCGCGGTCAAGAGCGGAAAATTATCGACCAGATTGCGCGCCGCTTCACCGGAGCCCGGCGTCTTGACGTCGACGACGAGCACCACGCGCGGGTCGATGTCCGCGATGCTGAATGCGCCGCTGGTCTCGAGCGAGACCGCATACCCGGCCTCGCACAGCCTCGCGAGCAACTTGACGCAGTTCGGCTGCGCGAGCGGCTCGCCGCCGGTGACGCACACATGCGGGGTATCGAAGCCCTTGACCGTCTCCATCACCGCGTCGATCGACTGCCAATCGCCGGCGTGGAAGGCGTACTCGGTGTCGCAGTACCGGCAGCGCAACGGGCAGCCGGTCAAGCGCACGAACACCGTGCGAAATCCGACCGAGTCGGCTTCGCCCTGAAGCGAATGGAAGATCTCGTTGATGCGCAACCGCTCGTGCTTGGCGAGGGGGAACGCTTCTGCAGGCGCAGCCATCGGTTAGGCTCCGCGGCTCCTCAATGCTTCTCGGTCGCCATCTTGTCGAGCCGCGCCTGCGCCAGATGGGCCGCCGGCGTGTCGGGATAGCTCGACGTCACCTTGGTCAGAGTATCCTTCGCCGCCTGCCATTGCTTGAGCTCGTAGTCGCAATAGCCGACCTTGAGCAGCGCATCCGGCACCTTGCGCGATTGCGGATACTTGTCGACCACGCGCTGAAAGGAGGCCAGCGCGTTGGTGAAATCCTTGTTGACGTAATAAGCCTCGCCCAGCCAGTACTGCGCGTTGTCGGCGTACGAGCTGTCGGGGTAAGTGGCCACGAATTGCGTGAAGGCGGTGATCGCCTGATCGTACTTGCTGTCCTTGAGCAACCCGAACGCGGCCTGGTAGGCCGTGGCATCGGCGGGCGCGCCGCTCGCGGCCGCTCCGGCGCCGGCATCCGCGCTTGCGCCGCCGGAGGCCGATCCCGCGCCCGCGGCGGCGCCGGCGGCGCCGGCGGCGCTTGCGGTACGCCCCTCGAGCGCCTTGATGCGCTGATCCAGATCGGCATAGAGGTCACGTTGCTGCTTGCGATTGGAATCGAGCGAGTGCTTGATCTCGTCGACATCGTTGTGCATGCCGCGCAGATCCGCGCGCAATGCCTCCATCTGATTGGACAGATCGAGCAGGCTGTTGTTCGAGACCACACGCTCGATGCGCGTCACCCGGGTGTCCAGGTCCGTGAGCTTCGCCTGCAGCGCGGGATCATCCAGCGGCTCCGAGGCGCACCCGGCCAGCGCCGCAAGCGCGACGCAGAGCAGGATCCCTGTCGCACGGACGATCATTGCGTATAGACCAGTTCCACGCGGCGATTCTTCGCCCACGCCTCTTCGTTGTCACCCTCGACCGCCGGACGCTCGGCCCCGAAGCTCACGGTGGTGAGCTGGTTCTCCGCGACGCCCTGCAGCATGAGCGCGCGCCGTACGGCCTGTGCGCGGCGCTCGCCAAGGCCGATGTTGTACTCGCGGGTGCCGCGCTCATCGGTGTTGCCCTCGAGCTTGAGCTTGGCGCCCGGGTGGGCGATCAGGTACTGGGCGTTCGCCGACACGACCGGCGCAAACTCGGGCTTGATGTCGGACTTGTCGAAGTCGAAATAGATGATCTTGGCGACCGCGCTGCCGGGCCCGACTCCTTTTGCGCCCATCGCGCCTTCTTCGCCGCCCAGGGGCGTCGCGCTGGTGGAGGCACCCTCCCCGTTCGCATTCGCGTTGCCCGCGCCGGGCACCTGCGATCCCGCATTCGGCGGCTCGACGGTCGTATTTTTCTTCGGACACCCCGCGAGCAGCGCCGCGGCGGCACACAAACAGGCGATCGCAACAATTTTTTTCATTCGAATTCCTACCCCGAGCTTTGACGCACCTAAACGTACATTATGGACCTTGTTGGACGAAACCTCGAATCAGAACGGCGACCAGGCAGGCTCCTGCACCTCGCCCTCGCTCGACACCAGGCGCTCCTGGACCCGGCCATCGGAGCTCACCAGCGCCAGAACCCCTCGACCGCGATCGCGGCTCGCATAGATGATCATCGCGCCGTTCGGCGCGTAGCTCGGCGATACGTCGAACTGCCCCCTGGTGAGCACCTGCATGTCGCCATTGCCCTTGAGGTTCATCACCGCGATGCGATACGCGCCGTCCTCTTGCGTGACGAAGGCGAGCTGCGACTCATCCGGCGAAAGCCTGGGCCGCGCGTTGTAGTTGCCCTGGAAGGTGAGGCGCCGTGGATGCTCGCCCGGTTTCAAACCCACCTTGTAGATCTGCGGGCCGCCGGCGCGGTCCGAGGTGAAGTAAATGCTCTGGCCATCCTTGGACCACTGCGGCTCGGTGTCGATGCCCGGATCGTCGGTGATGCGCGTGAGCGCGCTGGTCTCGAGGTCGAGCACGTACACGTCGAGATTGCCGTCGCGCGTCGACAGCGTGAGCGCCAGCTTCTTGCCGTCGGGCGACCATGCCGGCGCCTGGTTGACCCCGGCCTTGGCCGAGACGCGCTTGCGCTCGCCGGTCTTCAGGTACTGGACGTACACCGACGGCAGGCGGCTCTCGAACGACACGTAGGCGAGGCTCTGGCCGTCCGGGGACCATGCGGGAGACATCAGGGGCTCGTTCGACTGCATGACCACGTGCGGGTTCTCGCCGTCGGAGTCCGCGACCACCAGCCGGTAGCTCTTGGCCGGAAGCACCCCGGTCACGGACACGTAGGCGATACGCGTCGCAAACGCGCCGCGCACGCCGAGAATCTTGTCGTACACCATGTCCGCGACCTGATGGCCGGCGAGCCTCAGGCCCGCATGATTCGCGCTGATCTGATAGCCGAGCAGGCGCTGCCGGTTCAAGACGTTGTAGAGCTCGAAATTGATGACGTATCGGTCCGGGCCCTGGGGCGACATCTGGCCCACCAGGATGTAGTCGTTGCCGAGCCGGCGCCAGTCATCGAAGCTGATGCCCGCTCCGGTATGCGGCAGCTCGACCATGTCCTTGCGATCCATCGGCTTGAAGCGGCCGCTGCGGTAAAGGTCGTTGCTGACGATGGCGGCCGCATCGAGCGAGGCATCGGGGGCATCGGCGGCCATGAACGGCACCACCGCGATGGGAATGGCGTTGTCCTGACCGCGCGTCACTTCGACGATGAGCTCTGCGCGAGCGCGCGCGCAGAAGGCCACGCAAAGGATCACGGCAAGGAGCGGCAGTGCTTTATTCATCGGGCTTGAACTCGAAGGCGAAGTTTCGTTCGAACAGGGCCGGATCGGGCGGGTCCGGAAGGGGCGAGGCTCGGTAGACCGCGTTCTCGATCGACTGACGCACGGAGGCATCGCCGTTGCACTGGGTGACGCGCGCGCCGGTGACTTCGCCGCCGGGAACCTGCGTCACCTGGACCACGCAGTCGATGCCGGCGCGCGCCGAGGGCGGCTTGATCCAGGCCTTCTGGATCCGGTCCTGGAGCATCGCCACGTAGCGTGCCTTGAGCGGACTCGCCTCGACGGCCGCCCTATGCTCCTCATCCGCCAGTTGCCGCCTGAGCTCATCCTCGCGATCCTTGCGCGCGCGCTCATCCGCCGCGCGCTTGGCATCGGCCGCGGCTTTGGCATCGGCCGCCGCCTTCGCATCCGCGGCTGCCTTGGCCTCGGCGACGCGCTTGGCTTCGGCCTGACGCTTGGCCTCCTCGGCGGCGCGCGCGGCTTCGGCCTCCTGGGCGGCCTTGGCATCGGCCGCGGCCTTGGCCTGGCGCGCGTCCTCCGTCGCCTTGGCCTCCGCGGCCACCTTGGCGTCTGCGGCCGCCTTGGCATCGGCCGCCGCCTTCGCATCCGCGGCCGCTTTGGCGTCGGCCTCCGCTTTGGCCGCCGCCTCGGCCGCGGCGCGCGCCTGTTCGACACGCTCGGCTTGCGCGCGCTGGGCAGCCCGGAGAATCTGCGCGTCCACCACCGTGGCGTTGATCGGCACCGATTGCAGCTGCACGCTGCGGTTCGAGGTGGTCATCATCGTCGCATAGATGAGCGCGACCACGAGCGCGCCGTGCAGGAGCACCGAGAACACCATCGGCACCGAATGCTCGCGCAGGAATTGCGGCACCTCAGCGCGCTCCTGATGCGGCGCCGGACGCGGCGGGTACGCGCGGCGGCAGGCGCTCGGGATCGGTCAGAAGTCCCACCTTGTCGGCACCGGCGCGCTGCAGGAGCACCATCGCATGCGCCACGGCGCCGTAGGGAACGGTGGTGTCGGCCTTCACCAGCACGGGAGTCTGCGGGTCGCGGCGCAGGAGCGCCGCGGTACGCGCGCTGACGGTGGTCTCGGAGGCGGGCCTGTCCTGGTTCGGGCCGAAATTGATGTAGAGCCGGCCGCCCGCATCGATGGTCACGATGAGCGGCTCATGCTTCTGCAGAAATGCCGGGTCGATGGGCTTCGCGCCTGCGCTCGGCAGGTCCACTTTGATCCCCTCCTTGAGGAGGGGGGCGGTGATCATGAAGATGATGAGCAGCACCAGCATGACGTCGATGTAGGGTACGACATTGATTTCCCCCATCAGTTTGCGTCGACGCAGAGGTGCGGGCATGCGCTAGGAGTACGCTGCACGGGCCGAGCCGTGGCGCTGCAGAATGGTCGAAAACTCTTCGACAAACGTGTCGAAGCGAAGTTCCAGCCGGCTCACCTGGTCGGCGAAGCGGTTGTAGGCGACCACCGCGGGAATCGCGGCGAACAGGCCGATCGCGGTCGTGATGAGCGCCTCGGCGATGCCCGGGGCGACGGCCGCGAGCGTCGCCTGCTGCACGTTCCCCAGGTTGTGGAACGCCGTCATGATGCCCCATACGGTGCCGAACAATCCCACGTATGGGCTGGTCGAGCCGACCGTCGCCAGGGTGGCGAGATTGCGCTCGAGCCGCTCGAGCTCGCGCATCTGGGCGACGCGCATCGCGCGGCGCGATCCCTCGAGCAACAGGTCCGCGGCGGTGTTCAATTGACGCAGCCGGCTGAATTCGCCGAAGCCCGACTCGAAGATGCTTTGCAGACCCGTGCCTGCGCGGCCCTTGGTCTCGATGGTGCGATAGAGCGCCGTCAGATCCCCGCCGGACCAGAACTGGGTCTCGAACTGATCGGCGCCCCGGCGCGAATGGGAGATCACGCGGCTCTTTCGGAAGATGATCGCCCAGGAGGCGACCGAGGCCAAGAGCAGCAAGGCGACCACCGCCTGGACGATGGGGCTCGCGTCGAGCACCATGGTCCAGACCGACAAGTCATTGGGCATTGCGCCACTCCATGAACAGATCCTTGGGGATGGGACGCGGTTTGAGCGAGTCCGAGTCGAGACACGCCGCGCGCACGTTCGCATCGATGAGCTGCGCAGCGCCGCGCCAGATCGCCTGCTTGAAATGGATTGTCGCACCGGAGAGCTTGCCGAGCTCCGCAGTGACGAGAATTTCATCATCCAGGACCGCCGGACGCAGATAATCCACGGTCAAATTGGCGACCACGAACTGCAGCCTGCGCTCGGCGCGCAGCTTTACCTGATCGACGCCGGCGGCGCGCAGCCAGTCGGTGCGGCAGCGCTCGAGAAACTTGAGGTAGTTGGCGTAGTAGACGACACCGCCCGCATCGGTGTCCTCCCAGTAGATGCGGAAGCGGCACTCGAAGCGGGGAGCCGCCGCCACTAGGTCCCGTCCTTGAACAAGGGCAGGCTCAGGTCGCGCTCGATCGCGGGAGCGGCGAGCCCGAAGTGCGCGTAGGCCGCGCGCGTCGCGACCCGCCCGCGCGCGGTGCGCATCAAGAAGCCTTGCTGGATCAAGTAGGGCTCGATCACATCCTCGATCGTGCCGCGCTCCTCGCTCATCGCGGCGGCGAGGCTGTCGACGCCCACCGGACCGCCCTCGAATTTCTCGATCACCGTGAGCAGGAGCTTGCGGTCCAGCATGTCGAACCCTTGCGGATCGACTTCCAGCATGTCGAGCGCGGCGAGCGCGACCGTGCCCGAGATGACCCCTGCGGCCTTCACCTCGGCGTAATCGCGCACGCGCCGCAGGAGCCGGTTGGCGATGCGCGGCGTGCCGCGCGAGCGCTCGGCGATGCGGTCCGCCCCGTCGGCCTCGAGCCGGAGCTTGAGGATCGAGGCGCTGCGGGTCACGATCTTGGTGAGCTCCGCGGTGCTGTAGAACTCCAGCCGCTGCACGATGCCGAACCGGTCGCGCAGCGGCGAGGTCAGAAGGCCCGCCCGCGTCGTCGCGCCCACCAGCGTGAAGGCCGGCAAATCGAGCTTGATCGAGCGTGCGCCGGGTCCCTCGCCGATCATGAGATCGAGCTGCGAGTCCTCCATCGCCGGGTAGAGCACCTCCTCGACCACCGGACTCAGGCGATGGATCTCGTCCACGAACAGGACATCGCGCGGCTCCAGATTGGTCAAGAGCGCCGCGAGATCGCCGGCGCGCTCGAGCACCGGCCCCGAGGTCTGCCGGAGATTCACGCCGAGCTCGTTGGCGATGATGTGAGCGAGCGTGGTCTTGCCGAGGCCGGGCGGCCCGAAGATGAGCACGTGGTCGAGCGCCTCGCCGCGCTGGCGCGCCGCCTGGATGAAGATCTCCATCTGCGTGGTCACGTTGCTCTGCCCCACGTAGTCGCAGAGCCGCTTCGGGCGCACGGCGCGCTCGGCGACCTCCTCCTCGCCCCCGGAGGCGCCCGAGATGATCCGATCCTGCTCGATGCTCATGGTGCGATCTTAAGGCTTGGCGGCGGATTTGAGCGCACGGCGGATGATTTCGGTGGTCGACAGGCCCGGCTCGTCGGCCGCCTTCAACAGCCGGCTGACCTCGGGCGGCTTGTAGCCCAGGGCGATCAGCGCCGCGAACGCCTCGCTCTGCGGGCTCAACGCGCCCGCGCCGAGCGCTGCGCCCTCCTTCGGCACCGGGACCGCGAGCTTCTGCACGCTGTCGCGCATCTCGATGATCACCCGCTCGGCAGTCTTGCGGCCGATGCCGGGAATGCGCGTCAGCATCGCGACGTCCTCGGCCTCGACGATGCGCAGAAAGTCCTCGACGCTCGCGCCCGACAGAATGCCGAGCGCGATCTTCGGACCCACGCCCGACACCTTGAGCAGGCCCCGGAACAGGCGCCGCTCGCTCTCGGTGCCGAAGCCGAACAGGATGTGGGCATCGTCCCGCACCACGAGGTGCGTGTAGAGGGCCACCGGCTCGCCGGCCGCCGGCAGGCCGTAGAAGGTCGACATCGGGGCTTCGAGCTCGTAGCCGACCCCGTTCACGTCCACCATCAAAGTGGGCGGCTGCTTGAGCGCGAGACGGCCCTTGAGGAATCCGATCATCGCAGGCGCGCGGCCGCGCGCAGCGAGGCACGCACCGAACCGCGGAGCGCATGGCACACCGCAGCCGCGAGCGCGTCGGCGGCATCGGAAGCGACCGGTCCCTCGAGCTTCAGCAGGCTCCTCATCATGAGCTGCACCTGCGCCTTCTCGGCGCTGCCCGACCCAACCACGGCCTGCTTGATCTCGCGGGTGGCATATTCGAACACCTCGGCACCCGCTTCGGCGGTACCGCAGATCGCCGCCCCACGCGCCTGGCCGAGCTTCAGGGCGCTGTCCGGATTGCGGTTGACGAACACGCGCTCGATCGCGATCTCCTGCGGGCGGTACTGCGACACGATGCTGCGCATGCAAGTGAAGATCTCGCAGAGGCGTGCCGCGAGATCTCCGTGGGGCGTGCGGATGACGCCGCTCGCGACATAGGTCAATCGCGGGCCGGCGACATCGACCAGGCCGAAACCGGTGCACTGCGACCCGGGATCGATGCCGAGGACACGTATCGTCGTGAGCTTAAGCGACAAGCGTCTCGCCCGTGGTTTTCCGCATAGCGTGTGAGCCCGTCTCCCGCTGATACCGCGCGTATGATACCGGCATTGGGCGGCCAAACCCACCGATGCGCCCATGAGGATCGATGGAGACGAGGGCGCAGGGGAAAATCGCGAGCTCGCAGCTCGAAGCGCGGCAGGCCGCGCTGCTCGCGCTCGCGCTGCCGGCGGCGGCGGAGCCGGCGCGGCGCAGCGCGCTCGAGGTGGCCGAGATCGTCCGCACCCTCGAGGCCGACGATGAGGTGGTGGTGGCCGCCATGCTGCAACCGTTGCTCGAGGCGCACCTCATCGATCGGGAAGCCGCGGCAAAGAGCTGCGGCGAGGAGGCGGTGCGCCTCGCGCGCGAGCTCACGCAGCTCGGCCATTTCGGCCTGCCGCCCGACTGGACACCCGAGCGCGGCCTCGAGGCGGCGCAGGCCGAGGCGCTGCGCAAGATGCTGGTCGCCATCATCGGCGATGTGCGCCTGGTTGTGGTGAAGCTCGCCGAGCAGCTGCAGAAGATGCGCACCGCCAAGACGCTGGACCCGGGCGTCCGGCGCAAGCTCGCGGTCGAGACCCGCGAGGTCTATGCGCCGCTCGCCAACCGGCTGGGTGTGTGGCAGGTGAAGTGGGAGCTCGAGGATCTGGCATTCCGCTACCTGAACGCGGCCGACTATCGGCACATCGCCGCGGCTCTCAAGGTGCGCCGCACCGAGCGCGAGCGTTACATCGAGGAGCTGAAGAGCCGGCTGCAGGGCGAGCTCGCCGGCGCCGGCATCGAGGCGCAGATCGAGGGTAGGCCCAAGCATATCTACAGCATCTGGCGCAAGATGCAGGCCAAGCACCTCGCCTTCGAGGAGATCATGGACATCCGCGCCGTGCGGATTCTCGTGAATACCGTGGCCGAGTGCTACGCGGCCCTCGGCATCGTGCACTCGCTGTGGCAGTTCATGGCGGGGGAGTTCGACGATTACATCGCGACACCCAAGGACAACCTCTATCGCTCGATCCACACCGCCGTGCTGGGCCCCGGCAACCAGCCGGTCGAGATCCAGATCCGCACCCACGAGATGCACGCGCACGCCGAGCGCGGCGTGGCGGCGCACTGGCGCTACAAGGAGGGCGGACGCGGCGATCAAGCCTACGAGCGCAAGATCAATCAGCTGCGTGCGCTGCTCGCGCCCGAAGCGCAGGACACCCCGCAGGACTTCCTCGACCGGATGCGTGTCGAGCTGTTCCAGGACCGGGTCTACGTGCTCTCGCCCAAGGGACAGATCGTCGATGTGCCGGTCGGCGGCACGCCGCTCGATTTTGCCTATCAGGTGCACACCGATCTCGGTCACCGCACGCGCGGAGCCAAGGTGAACGGCCGCATGGTGGGCCTCGATTATCAGCTCAAGAACAGCGAGACGGTGGAGATCATCGCCGGCAAGAGCGCACAGCCCTCGCGTGACTGGCTCTCGCCGCAGTCCGGATTTCTCGCGAGCCCGCGTAACCGCAACAAGGTCAAGGCGTGGTTCCGCAAGCAGGATGAGTCGCAGAACAAGCTCGAGGGACGGGCGCTGCTCGAGCGCGAGATGCAGCGCCTCGGGGTGCACAATCTGTCCATTCCCGAGCTCTTGAGCGAGCTCAAGATGGAGAGCGCCGAGGATCTGCATGCCGCGCTCGGCCTGGGCGAGGTGAGCGCCGCGCAGGTGGCGGGCGCCATTCAGCGCATCTTGCATGCGCGCGGCGCCCGTCCGGAGGAGCCGCCGAAGACCCGCCCCCCCTCGCAACGCGAGCCCGAGCTCGAGGTTCAGGGTGTCGGGGACCTTTTGTCCACCTACGCGCGCTGCTGCAAGCCGGTGCCGCCCGAGCCCATCGTCGGCTACATCACCGTGGGGCGCGGGGTCAGCATCCACAGCCAGGCGTGCGCGAACCTCGCGCGCCTCGCCACCAAGGCCCCGGCGCGGGTTCTGCCGGTGAGCTGGGGCAAGCACTCCGCGCAGGACGTTCCCGTGGATATCGAGGTCGAGGCGTTCGACCGCCGGGGTCTGGTGCGCGATGTGAGCGCCGCGCTCGCCGACGAGAAGATCAGCATCCGCAGCATGAACACGGTGACCGATGCGCGCGAGCATCTCGCGCGCATGCAGATCGGCATCGAAGTGACCGGTCTGCCGCAGCTCTCGCGCGTGCTCGCCCGTATCGCGCAGCTCCCGAACATCGTGAGCGCGCGGCGCAAGAAGTGAGCCCCGACGAGCGCACGCCGCTGGCTGCTCGCCGCCGCGCCGCTTACCGCGGCCGCGGCCGAACTCAAGGACCGCCGGGGTTGCTGGTGCGGCGGATGAAGGAGGCCACGTTGTCGTGCAGCGCCTTGAGCGAGGCGTCTTTCGCGTACACCATGTGTCCCGACTCGTAGAACTTGTACTCGATGTTGCGCTCGAGCTCCGGCGGGATCGGCAGATGGTGCATCTCGTAGATCCCCTGGTAGAAGGGGGTCGCGAGGTCGAAGTAGCCGGCATTCAGCTGGATCTTGAGATTCGGGTTGACCTTCATCGCATTGGCGAGGTCCGGCAGGACATTCGCGCCCTGCTCGAACGCGATCGGCGGCGTCTGGCCCGGCTGCTGATGACGGAAATCCCAGGTTCGGAACAAAGGCACGCTCGCCTTGAAGGCCTGGCCCTCGCCGTAGTGCAGATCCTTGCGCGCGTAGTC
>Ga0335073_10013042_pt1 | contig 11650 bp, 13 predicted proteins | sample Lox_Sample_22_FD_207093 | JGI IMG/M metagenome (GOLD analysis project Ga0335073, IMG submission 207093) | Soil microbial communities from Loxahatchee National Wildlife Refuge, Florida, United States - Lox_Sample_2.2 | ecosystem: Environmental > Terrestrial > Soil > Wetlands | place: USA... | reverse complement strand
CAGGCGTGGCTACCGCATGCAATGCCTCCCGTACAATAACCAGAGCCATTTCCCTCTTGAAGGATTTCGTGTCGAACCCCTCACCTCCTGCTCGTAAGCGCGTCCTCAGCGGCATGCGCCCCACCGGCAAACTCCACCTCGGCAACTACATGGGCGCACTCCACAACTGGGTCCGCCTCCAGGACCAGTACGACTGTTTCTTCTTCATCGCGGACTGGCACGCCCTCACTACCGACTACGCCGACCCCTCGCAGATCGCGGCCAACACCCGCGAGGTCATCCTCGACTACCTCGCCGCCGGCCTCGATCCGGCCCGCTCCGTTCTCTTCGTGCAGAGCGACGTCAAGGCGCACGCCGAACTGCACCTTCTCCTGTCGATGATTACTTCCGTCGGCTGGCTCGAGCGCGTCCCTACCTACAAAGAGCAACAGGAAAACATCCGGGACAAGGACCTCTCTACCTACGGCTTTCTCGGCTACCCGCTCCTCCAGTCCGCCGACATTCTCATTTACCAGGCCGACTTCGTCCCCGTCGGCCAGGACCAGGTCGCTCACGTCGAACTCACCCGCGAAGTCGCCCGACGTTTCAACCAGTTCTACAAAGGCACAGGGGGATCAGAAATTCTTCCCGAACCGCAGGCCCTCCTGACCCCGTCCCCCAAGCTGCCCGGCACTGACGGGCGCAAGATGTCCAAGAGCTACGGCAACACCATCCTGCTTTCGGACCCCGAGCCGGAAATCCGCACCAAAATCAAGCCGATGGTGACGGACCCTGCGCGCGTCCGCCGCAAAGATCCCGGCAACCCCGACAAGTGCCCGGTCGGCGACCTCCACAAGATTTTCTCCACACAGGAGACCATCGCCAGGGTCTATGAGGGCTGCACGACCGCAGGTATCGGCTGCATCGAATGTAAAGGCTGGGTCGCCGACGCCATCGTCTCCAGCCTCGCACCGATTCAGGAGCGCCGCGTGCACTTCGAACAGAACCCCGCGCTTGTCACCGAGATCCTCGCCGATGGCGCGCGCCGCGCTACTGCCCGTGCCGAGCAGACTATGCAGGAAGTGCGTTCGGCAATGGGTCTTAGTCCATCCTCCGCAGGAACATCCCCCGCATGACCGATCAGCATTCCACTCCGCCTGTCGATCGAATCGCACCCGAATCCACAGAGCCTCGGACCGATGCACCCGCTCAGGACCTGAAGCGCGAAGCGCCTCCCGCTGGGCGCGCAGTCGCGGATCTGAGAAAGGAAGAAGAATCCGCCTTCCCCTTCTCGGTCATCGTCGGCCAGGTCTACGAAGGCCCCTACGACCTGCTCCTCGATCTGGTTCGCAAGCAGAACATCGACATCTACGACATCCCCATGGCGAAGATCACCGCGCAGTTCCTCGCCTATGTTGAGCACCTCAAGGCCTCCGACGTCGACACGGCCGGCGAGTTCATTTACATGTCGGCGTTGCTGATCCACATCAAAAGCAAGATGCTGCTGCCCCGCGATCCGCTGGAGGCGGCCGAGGGCCAGGACGCCGATCCCCGCCGCGAGCTGGTCGAGCGCCTGCTTGAACACGAGCGGTTCCGCAACGCCGCGCAGATGCTCCAGCAAAAGCGCCAGCTGGAAGAGGCCACCTGGACCAATCCCGGCATGCGCGAGTTCCGCGAGACAGCCGACGCCGACCAGGAGATCGCTGCCGACACGCTGGACCTCGTCCGCGTCTTCCGCGAGATTCTGGAGCGCGCAAAGAACCGCCCCGTTCTCGACGTCCAGGAAGACGCCGTGACCGTTCGCCAGATGATCGACTTCGTTCGCCGCCGGCTGATGATGGAAGACCGCCCGGTGGGCCTCTCGAAGCTGCTCTCGAACACGCGTTCGGTCAACGCAGTGGTCGCGATGTTCCTCGCGCTGCTGGAACTGGTTCGCCTGCAGGCCATTCTGCTCCGCCAGGAACGCGGCTTTGGCGAGATCTACATCAAGAAGCACGAACAGTTCGAACAGGTCATCAACGAGCGCCTGAGCACACGCGACGACTGGAGCTGAGATACAAGCCGGACTACGCCGATTGCCGGACGGCTGTGTGGCACAAGAGCCGGTAAGCTTCGTTGATGGCAGCCATTCGATCGCTTACAGACTTCGGATCCGCCGATCCGGCTGCCTCCAGCATGTCCGGGTGGTATCGGCTGGCCATTTTCCGGTACGCCGCCCGGATCTGCTCCCGCGTGCTGGTTGCGGCCACTCCCAGGAGGCGGCAGGCGGACTGGAATGTCAGCGGTTCTGCGACGAATTCCTCCGCCTCTTCCTCGTCGCGGACTCCAGCCACGAAAGCTTTCCTTGCGGGCCCAGGCGCGGCCGGTGAGGCTGGCGACGCGGCCGGCGCGACTGGATCGACATTGAGGAACGTGACAAAGGACAATGTGGGAAACGGCGCCGTGACGGGAGGCTCCTGTTTTTTCGCCGGTTCGTGCCGGCGCAGATAATTCTCCGACGCGGCCGTTACGCCAACCGTCCAGCTCTCGATAAAAAATGCCGGATCCGGTTCGGCATTTTCGCCCAGCAGCGGTTCGATCTGGGCCACCAGGGGATTGCCAGTTTCGGCTCCTCCCCTGGGGAAAGCAGCTGCCGACCGATACGCATCCTGAATGCGGGCGCCAAAAGACTCATCGGTTGCGAACGGAGGATGCACACCTGCCTTATCGGCACCGAGAGCCGTTTGTTCCAGTGGAGGCGCTTCGGCGGCCTCCTGCGTGCATCAGCCGCGCCCACGCCAGCCTGCCGCCATCCGCTCCTTCAGGATGCAATGGTCCTGAACGACCCGAATCCCGGCCGCCTCCGCCCAGCCCGCCGCTTCGTCGTGGCACACGCCTTCCTGCAGCCAGAGACGCGGAATCTTCAGCCGGATGAGGTCTTTTACGATCTCGGGCACGTGCTCGGGCGAACGAAAAACATTCACCAGGTCAATTTCCGGATGCACGGAGATGGCATCGTCCAGAGTGGGATACGCTTTTTCTCCGAGCACCTGTTCGATCAGCGGATTGACGGGAATGATGCGGTATCCCTGGGACTGCATGAATCGTGAGACGCCCAGCGACGCGCGGCCCTCGCGGTTGGTGAGGCCCACGACGGCAATGGTGCGCGCGTTGTCCAGAATCTCACGGATCGTTTGCGGTTCGTTCATGCCTGATTCGATGCGCGAGCCTCAGTAATTGACGATCTTTGCGAAGGACTGCGGATCGAGGCTTGCGCCGCCCACCAACCCCCCGTCAATCTGCTCTTCCGCCATCAGGGCTGCGGCGTTGTCCGGCTTGACGCTGCCTCCGTAGAGGATGCGCATCGCGTCCGCCGTCTCTTTCCCGAGCAGCTTTGCCACCTCTGCGCGGATGACCGCATGCGCATCGGAGGCGATCTGCGGGGTGGCGGTTTTGCCGGTGCCGATGGCCCACACCGGCTCGTAGGCAATGACGATGGGGGCGGCTTCGGCGGCGGTGATGGCGGCGAGAACTCCGCGTGTCTGGCGGGTGAGGACATCGTTGGTCTTGCCGGCTTCGCGCTCGGCCAGCACTTCTCCGACGCAGACGATGGGGATGAGCTGGTGCTGGAGCGCGGCCTTCAGCTTTTTGTTGATCAGCTCATCGGTCTCGGCAAAGTACTGACGGCGTTCCGAATGGCCGAGGATGACGTGGGTGGGGCCGATGGCCTTGAGCATCAGGGGAGAAATTTCGCCGGTGTAGGCGCCTTCGTCGGCAAAGTGCATGTTCTGAGCGCCGACGGCCACGCCCGAGCCGGTCGCTGCGGCCACCACTACGGGGATGGAGGTGAAGGACGGGCAGACAACGATCTCGTCGCGTTCGTGATTGGCAACCAGGGGGAGGAAATTCTTAAAAAACTCCTGGGCCTGGGCGGGAGTCTTGTACATTTTCCAGTTGGCGGCGATGAGCGGCTTGCGCGGCATAGTCGATGGTTCCTCAGGGTGATTGTAGAAGAGCGGGCGGGTGTGGGATGGTGACCGCGGACACGGAAGTACAGCTGAAAGCCGGTCAGCTAAGAAGCGGTCGGCTAAGAAGCGGTCAGCTAAGAAGCGGTCAGCTAAGAAGCGGTCAGGGGCCTTCGTTCAGGATGACAGGTAATCGTGTATCGTGAATCTGGTTCAGCAACCCACGCGATGATGACGGCTAAGGCGGCGGCGCGCACGAGTCAGGGTCGAGTGCGCACCGGCAATGAAGACTCGTTTGGCATGCTGCCGGAGCACGGCATCTATGTCGTCTGCGATGGGATGGGCGGAGCGGCGGGCGGGGAAATCGCGAGCCGCATGGCGGTGGATACGATCCTCGATCGGATGAGCGCCATGCCGGACGCGGAACAGGATGCGGCGGACGGAGGCGAGCGGCTGCACGAAGCCATCGCGGAGGCCAATCGCATGGTTCACGGGAGAGCCGAGCGCGAGCCGAGCCTCTCCGGAATGGGAACCACACTGGTGGCTCTGCTGCTCGAAGGGGAACAGGCTCTGGTGGCCCACGCCGGCGACAGCCGCTGCTATCTGCTGCGCGGCGGCAAACTGGAAAGGATCACGCAGGACCACTCCCTGGTGGACGAGCAGATGCGGATGGGCGCGATGACGGCTGAGGAGGCCGAGCGATCGCCACTGCGCAGCGTGATTACGCGGGCCATCGGCACGCAGCCTTCGATCACGGAAGACGTGGCGGTGATTCAGCCGCAGGCAGGCGATGTCTTCCTGCTGTGCACCGACGGACTCACGCGCGAAGTGAAGGAAGACTCGATCGCGCAGATCCTTGGCGGGAACAACGATCTGGAGGTCGCTGTGCAGGCTCTGGTGGATGCCGCGAACGAAGCCGGCGGGCGCGATAACGTGACCACGCTGGTGGTGCGGATCAAGGGAGACAGGGAGTAGGGAGTCGATGGCGGAGATCAGGACTGTTGGAGTCATTGGCGCCGGCACCATGGGCAACGGCATTGCGCACGTCTTTGCGCGGAGCGGTGTTCGCGTGTTGCTGTGTGAGGTCGAGAGGCGATTTCTTGACCGCGGCCTCGAGACGATTCGCAAAAACCTGGGTCGCGAGGCCGAGAAGGGCAAGATCACGGTCAGCGACGTCGACGATGCGCTGGCGAGGATCGAAGGGACGCTGGACCGAAAGGATCTGGGCGAGGCGGACTTGATCGTCGAGGCGGCGACGGAAAAGTTCGATGTCAAGAAGGCGCTGTTTGAGGAGTTGGACAGGATCGCTAAACCGGATGTGATTCTGGCGTCGAACACTTCTTCGATCTCGATTACGAGACTGGCGGCGGTGACGGGGCGGCCGGAGCGGGTGATCGGGATGCACTTCTTCAATCCTGTGCCGGTGATGAAGCTGGTTGAGGTGATTCGCGGATTGCAGACGAGCCAGGAGGCGTACGAGACGGTGGCGACGCTGGCAGAGAAGCTGGGCAAGACGGCGGTTGAGGTGAACGACGCTCCTGGATTTGTTTCGAACCGGGTGCTGATGCCGCTGCTGAACGAGGCCATGTATGCGGTGATGGAGGGCGTTGCGACTCCGGAGGCCGTTGACGAAGTTTTCCGCCTGGGGATGGCGCATCCGATGGGGCCGCTGACGCTGGCGGATTTCATCGGACTCGATGTGTGCCTGGACATCATGCGCGTGCTCCACGACGGGTTGGGCGATCCGAAGTACCGGCCATGCCCACTGCTGGTGCGGATGGTGGATGCGGGGTGGCTGGGACGGAAATCGGGGCGCGGGTTTTATACGTATTGAGGTTTTTCGCTCTGTCAAAATCCTTTGAGACTTTGTTTCCATCGAGTTGCGATGGGGTGACAAGCTTGTCAACCAGGTAAAGGACTGGATCCACGTCAGATCCGGTCGCGGTTGTCGATGCAGCATTCGCAGTTGTCTGTGCTGCATGGACAAGTGCGAATCGGGCAGATGATTGAAGGCAGGGCACATGGTTCGTGCTCGTCGGTGCGGCATTCGCGAGCATGCGTGTTGCCTTCGCGGTCGTGCGTGCTGCAGTGGCGGTCGTGAGTGCTGCATCGCACTGGATTTGTCTTTTTTGGGGGTACAAGTTGCAAGCCCTTTGTTTTTATATTCATCGGGATGTTGACAAACTTGACAACTTTGCCCGGGGCCTGGGCCTGCGCGGTAGCTGAGTCATGGTGAGCGCGCGCAGGCATGGAATGGACCTCCTTTTCGACAAGAGAAAAGGCTCGCCGTGGCGAGCCCTGGGTGTGGGTGCTGAGCCTGGTTTCTGAGGGGGGAAAATTTCTTTCCCCCTATTATCAGAATACCAGGTTGAGCGAATAAACCTGCCAAATTTGTTGGGTGGTTTTGGCGGAGAAGGGCTTTGTTTTGTTGGGGGGTTACTTTGGTGGGGAGGGTTGGGGCTTGACAATTTTTTCGGGGGTGGTGGGATGGGCGGGTGTGACGGCGCGAGAGTTCCGGACAGCCGACTTTTCGTTCGGAACGGCTCGATGAGTGCTTTGCCCTGTTAGCGTCAGTTGAGGGTTGCTTCTGACTAGCCTGCCTCCTTGAGGGGTCATTCCAATCACAGCCCCTCAAAGAGGCTTACGCCTTGATGAACGCGAGTAGATCTGCGTTGATTGTGTCGGCATTTGTAGTCGGCATGCCGTGCGGGAAGCCTGGGTAGAACTTCGTCTGAGCATTCTTTAACAGTTTGGCCGTCAGGGGGCCGGCATCGGCGAATGGCACAATCTGATCGTCTTCGCCGTGCATCACCAGCACTGGCACGGTGATCTTCTTGAGGTCTTCTGTGAAATCGGTCTGTGAAAAGGCGACGATGCCGTCATAATGCGCCTTCGCGCCGCCCATCATGCCCTGACGCCACCAGTTCTGGATGATTGCCTCGGAGGACTTCGCGCCGGGACGATTGAAGCCATAGAACGGACCCGCCGGGACATCACGGTAGAATTGCGAGCGATTGGCTGCGAGTTGCGCCTGAAACCCGTCGAAAACCTCTCTGGGAAGGCCCCCCGGATTGGCCACGGTCTTGACCATCAGTGGTGGTACCGCGCTGATCAGCGCAGCCTTCGCCACACGGCTCTCTCCATGCCGTCCCAAATAGTGCGCTACCTCGCCACCGCCGGTCGAGTGGCCGACATGTATGGCATCCTTTAGATCGAGATGTGCGGTCAATGCCGCAAGATCGTCGGCATAATGATCCATGTCATGCCCGTCGCCCGTCTGTGTGGACCTTCCGTGGCCGCGGCGGTCGTGGGCTATGACGCGATAGCCGTGATTGAGGAAGAACATCATCTGCGTGTCCCAGTCATCGGCCGAAAGCGGCCAACCATGGCTGAATACGATCGGCTGACCTTTACCCCAGTCCTTGTAGTAAATTGACGTTCCGTCTTTGGTCCTGATCTCGCTCATGTGAGTTACTCCTTGATTCATGCCAAGCGCGGGCCGCGCAGAATTGTGATGAAATGACCTCTGACAAATGTCAGCATTCCACACCTTCTATACAGGAGCCACTCTGGGCTGAAAGAACGCTGTCTGAACCCATTTGAAGTAAAGCAGAAGCCACACCTTTTGCAAACAGGCGCAAACGACAAAATCAGAGGCGAAACCGCCATTCTATGAGGCAGCGTACCTGCACAGAAATTGGGATAGTAATTTATCCGCACGCACAGATAGCTGCCGTTCACGGGCTCACAGATCTGTTTCGAGTAGCCAATCGCTTTGCTTCCGAACGCGTCGGAGTAGGTGCCCCTGAATTGCGGATCAGTCATTGGCAGCTGCGTTCGAACGACCAGCAGCTATGGCGGGTGTTTGATACACACCAAAATCCGCCGGAGCCACTGGACGCACTGGTTCTGCCGCCGAGTGTGGATACGGTACCCAAAGGACCGGCAATCACTCCCTATGCTCAATGGGTGAAGAGTCAGCATGTGGCGGGAACAATCATCTGCTCAGTCTGCGCTGGTGCCTTTGTGCTCGGAGAGGCTGGACTCTTGGATGGGCGCCCAGCGACGACGCACTGGACGCACTCTGAAGTCTTCGCTCGACGGTTTGAAAAAGTTCAGATCGACGTCGACAAATTGATCATAGACGATGGAGATATCGTCACTGCAGGGGGCTTGATGGCGTGGGTTGATCTCGGACTGAACCTGATTGAACGGTTTGTCAGCCCGGCGATTATGGTGGCTACCGCACGCTATTTTCTGGTGGATGCAGCAGGCCGCGAACAGCGCTTTTATTCAAGTTTTTCACCGAGAATGAATCACGGCGACGCAGCGATTGTGAAAGTTCAACGGTGGCTTCAGACGCATCAAGTTGAAATTCTTACTGTGGCAGCTATGTCTTCCCACGCTAATTTGAGTGAACGAACATTTCTGCGCCGCTTTGAAAGCGCTACGGGCATGCCCCCGACGGAATATATACAGCATCTGCGCGTGGATAAGGCGCGGGCGGAACTTGAATTCTCGCGGCTCGCGATTCAGGAAATTGCATGGAAAGTAGGGTACAAGGATCCCAGCTCATTTAGAAAGATCTTCCAAAGGATTGTCGGCCTTACTCCGGGAGACTATCGCCGCCGATTCAACGTCGCAGGCAGCAAATGACCCAGCGATCCTCGCTGCAAAGAACATTCAGCCGAATTGATCGGGAAATAGGTAGCTGGAACTCACCCGCCCTCTTGAGATCGCGCTGCTTTTCCCCGAGTTCCGAGCGTGAAGTTGACAATCCAGGCGTTGGCAGTGCTTCTGCGTCTCAGCTTGTGCAAAATCTCTAGTGCCGTATCGACCAGCGTGCCGGGTGAAAGACCGGCAATCCGGACACTTCGATTTGCCGAGCGAAGGGACGCCAAAGCTCCGGATAGCCCACGATGCTGCAACAATTCACGACGACATGAGATTTCAGTTCGCAAAACGCCTGAGGGAAGCTGGATTTCCGCAGGACGCGGTCTACGGAACCTTCTTTTTCAATGGCCTGGGCAATCTGATTTTCATTGACGAGAAGCTGGAAGGCTCGACGTGGACGACGTATGCCCGCTGTCCCACGCTCAATGAACTGATCCAGGCGTGTGGGAATGGAGAATTCGAGTTTCGGGTACGGAATGACTACGCCTGCGTGAGAACGAATGCCATCAGCAACGAGGATGGGGTGGCGCTGTGGTTTGAGGGAGCCACTCCCGATGAAGCCCTCGGCGAGCTCTGGATCGCACTCTACGGCTCGACTTTGCGCGGTGAGGGGCGCTGATCGAACTGTTGCCGTAAAACCGGCAGAGCGGAGTTTTGGGTCGGCCGGGCCTGAAGGCCCTTTTATGGGGCTCTGTCCACGGGCTTTTGCCGTGGTGCCGCTGGCGCGGCACTGAGGATGCTGCTCGGGTGAGATTGGTGGCGGCGCTCCGGCCGGGTAGACACGTGGTGACCGGGGCCCTGGTGACGGGAGCTCGGGTCGGAATGACTTTTTGCCACCGGCGTTGATGGCGACGCTCGGGTTCGGAATGTCATCGCGTGGCTTCACCTGTCATCTTCTCGTGACATTCCTGTGACGTTTGTGTGGCAGTCTGGCGGAACCCATTATCGGGGGTCGGAGTTCTTTTCGCGATCAAGCCGAACCCAGAAGCAGGAAGGTGACATGTGCTTATCGCTCTCATCGTTACTCTGTGGCAGTTGAGTGGACTGCTGGCGATTCACCTGGCGTTTGCGGCCGCGCGCAGGGACCAGGAAATTTTTGACCCGATTCACATCTGGCTGGCGGTGCTGGGTCCTGTCAGCCTGATTCTTGCCTGTTTGACCCTTGCGGAGCAGGGTCCTGACCCAAGGCAGGCTGCTGCGAGGCAGCTGATGTTGCGGCGCTCGGCCCGTGGCGAGGGGCAGACCTCGTCGAGCTGATCCTGGGTGCGCCGGTTCTGCCTTCCAGCCCAGGATTCCATCTCGGGACGTTTCCGGAAAGAGGAAAGCCACCCCAATCGGTGGTACCCAGGTGGAGACGAGCCGCGATGAATCGTACGCGCCTTCCACATCAATCGGGCGTATGCTCCCCCTATGGTGCGGATGACGGTGCTGGCCAGCGGGTCAAAGGGCAACAGCACCATTGTCTCCAGCGCAACGACGCGGGTTCTGGTGGATGCGGGGCTAAGCTGCCGGGAGCTGATGAAGCGGATGCGGGCGGCGGGCGAGGAGCCGGAGGCGCTGAACGCGATCCTGATCACGCATGAGCATCAGGATCATGTGCAGGGCATGGCCGTCACGGCGCGGAAGCTGGGGATTCCGGTGTATCTGACCGAGCCGACGCATCGGGCGTGGGTGCGGTGGATGACGCCGCGGAAGCGAATCACGTACTTGGAGTGGCTGGCACAGCGACAGGGCGCAGGGCTCAGGTCGCAGGGCGCAGAAGGCAACAACGGGCAGGGCGCCGAGCTGGCGCAGGTCACAGACAGCAGGAAGCCGGACGACCCACCCGCGCCGCGTTGTTCGGCGGAGGGGAATGGCGAGCCGGATGCCGAGGAGCGGGCCGCGGCTGAGGAGGCGATTGCCGAAGCGGCGCGCGAGCCGCAGAAGGATCCGGCGGCACTGCCGGCAGTCGAGTATTTCCGGGCGGGAAACGGGTTCCGGATCGGGGACATTGCGATTACGCCTTTTACGATTCCTCACGATGCCGCTGATCCGGTGGGGTTTGTGTTCGAAGCGGATGGGGTGCGCATTGCGATTGCGACCGACCTTGGGTACATGCCATCTAATGTGGCAGTACAGCTGCGAGGCTGCGACGTGCTGATGCTGGAATCGAACCACGATGTCGATATGCTGCGGGACGGACCTTATCCGTGGTCAGTCAAGCAGCGTGTGATGTCGCGGGTGGGTCACTTATCGAACCATGCGGCGGCGGAGTTTCTGGCAAAGGGCTACGACGGGGGCGCGGCGTATGTGGTGCTGGCTCATCTGTCGGAGAACAATAATATGCCGGAGCTGGCGCGTATCAGCGCGGAACAGGCTCTTCGGGACCGCATGAGCCTGCTGGCCAATCACTTGTTATTGGCGGAGCAGGATCGTCCGATGGAAACTATCGTCCTGTAACTGGACGGGTTTATAATGATTTGGAGCCGCCCCTTCGTTGGAGTCTCACCTCAGGGCTGTCGGCCGGCATAGATGAGGTGAGGGGAAAATGAGGACCTGAAACGATGAGTACCTGCACCGATTCGGTCGTTGGGGACATCCTGTCGAGCTGGCGATACGACATTTCAGGGATTTCTCCCGAGATGCGTGTGGATTATGAGGAGCACCTGGTGAGCTGCGCCTTTTGCCGTGGTCGGCAGAGGCTGCACCGCACCATTGATGTTTCGCTCATCACGCTGAGCACCCTGTGCATTGTGGCGTTTCTGCTGGCGCTCGCGGTGATCCATCGCGTGGAGCCGCTGCGCAGTTTCGCGGTGACGATGCATCTGGAGCACACAGCGGTGGTGCTGACCCTGCAGGCAGCGGCGATCGTGGGGCTGCTGGCCTCACTGGCGGCATGGATTCTGGTGGCGATTGCGACGCCGGCCCCGGTGTATCTGACGGGTGTAGCGATGGAGCAGGCGCGGGTCCTGCAGGACAGGATTCCTGAGGAGCTGCGGACGCGGTTGCGGGCTTAGGTTTTTCGAGGTTTGAGTGAGGGGGTTCCGGTGATCCGGAACCCCTTTTGATTTTTG
>Ga0335073_10013039_pt1 | contig 11651 bp, 11 predicted proteins | sample Lox_Sample_22_FD_207093 | JGI IMG/M metagenome (GOLD analysis project Ga0335073, IMG submission 207093) | Soil microbial communities from Loxahatchee National Wildlife Refuge, Florida, United States - Lox_Sample_2.2 | ecosystem: Environmental > Terrestrial > Soil > Wetlands | place: USA... | reverse complement strand
GCTCGGAGAGCTGGGCCAGCCGCCGGTCCAGCGGCGGGTGGGTGGCGAAGAGCGACGACAGGCTGAAGCCGGACGACAGGGCCGGGGCGAAGAAGAACGCGTTGAACGCCTCGGCCTGGCGCAGGTCCCGGGTGGGAATCCGGGCGATGTCACCGCTGACCTTGACCAGCGCGGAGGCGAGCATGGCGGGGCGCCCGGTGAGCAGCGCGCCGGCCCGGTCGGCCGACAGCTCGCGGTAGCGCGACAGCGCCCGGGTCAGCAGGAACGACACCGCGTAGACCACCGCCGAGACCAGCACGACCGTCATGATCACCAGCGCGGTGTTGCCGTCCTGGTTGTTGCGGCTACGGCCGAAGCCGCCGAACAGCCCGGAGTAGAGGCCGAACCGGGTGATCAGGCCGGCCAGCACGCCGAGGAAGGAGGCCACCGTCATCACCGCGACGTCGCGGTGCGCCACGTGCGACAGCTCGTGCGAGAGCACCGCCTCCAGCTCCTCCGGCTCCAGCCGGCGCAGGATGCCGGTGGTCACGCAGACCACCGCCTTGCGCGGGCTGCGCCCGGTGGCGAAGGCGTTCGGCACGTCCACGTCGGCGATCGCGACGGCAGGCTTGTCCATGGCGGCGAGCGCGCACAGCCGGTCGATCACAGCGTGCAGCTGCGGGGCCTGTTGCGGGGTCACGAGCCGGCCGTGCATCGCGTACAGCGCGATCCGGTCGGAGAACCAGTACTGCGCGAACAGCATGCCGCCGGCGATGACGACCGCCACGAGCGCGCTCCTCAGCAGCGCGATGAGGACGGCCGCGAACACGACGTAGAGCAGGCCGAGCAGGAACGTGGTCACCAGCATCCGGCTGGTCAGCCCGCGATCGGGTTCGAACCGGCTCTTCATCTGGCGCCTCCCGCTAACCGGGGATCAGCCCTTCGGCGCCGAGCAGCGCCTGCACCTCGGTGAGGCTGCTGCCGGCGGCGGGCAGGATCAGTTCGGACACCGCGATCCGGTCGGCCGGCATCGGCGCGCCCAGCTCGCGGACCCGGGCCAGCAACCGGCTCAGGGCCCGTTCGAAGCCCGGTTCGTCGGCGGCGGCGACGGCGGCGGCCAGCTCGTCGTCGAGTTCGTTCAGCTCGGCGAGGTGGCCGGCGTCCAGCTCCAGCTGCCCCTCGCCCAGGATCCGGACGATCATGACTCGCGCTCCCGTTCGGCCGGGGCGCTGCCGGTGAGCTGGGCCGGGGCGGCCTCCGGCAGCGCGGTCGGAGTGCCCTTGAGCCGGGCGAGCTCGGCCTCGACCTGCGAGGTCGACGACATCCGGTCCAGCTCCTGCTGGATGTCGTCCTTGGCCGGGCCGGTCGCGTCCTCCAGCGCGCCCGAGGCGAGCAGCTCATCGATCGCGCCGGACCGGGCCTGCAGCTGGGCGGTCTTGTCCTCGGCCCGCTGCATGGCCAGGCCCACGTCGCTCATCTCCTCGCTGATGCCGGAGATCGCCTCGCCCACCCTGGTCTGGGCCTCGGCGGCGGTGTAGCTGGCCTTGATGGTCTCCTTGCGGGTCCGGAACGCCTCGACCTTCGCCTGCAACCGTTGAGAAGCGTCGGTCAGCTTGTCCTGCTCGGCCTGCAGCGCGGCCTGCTGCTGGGCCAGCTCGGCCAGTTGCTGCTGGGCGGCCGAGCGCCTGGTCAGGGCTTCCCGGGCCAGGTCGTCCCGGCCGGCGGCCACCGCCGCCGTTGCCTGCTGCCGCAGCCGGTCGGAGCTGGTGGTGAGCTGCTGGGCCTGCAGCTCGATGCGCTTGCGGCTGGTGGCCACGTCGGCCAGGCCGCGGCGCACCTGCTGCAGCATCTCCAGCTGCTTCTGGTACGAGTAGTCCAGCGTCTCCCTCGGATCCTCGGCGCGATCCAGCAGCTTGTTCGCCTTGGACTTGAAGATCAGGCTGAGGCGCTTGCTCAGGCTCATCGGGGCCGTCCTCTCGCGAGCCGACCGGCTCTGCGTCCCAGGCTTGGCGCCGGTTGCGGTGCGCGGTAGAGGCGAACGACCCGCTCGTCCGGACGGTGGGAGTGTTTAAACAATCTTCGAGCCGGGCAATAACCCAGCAACGGTTTAAAACGGATCATTCCCGGTCGTCAGTGCCAGCCCGTCGGCAGCATGCGGCGGTAGCGCCATCGCACTGGCGTGCTCTCCGGGCGCGCGCACCACCGCCAGGCACCGCCCGCGCGCCGATCCTGAGACGACGAGCGCCAGCTGCCGGTCGCGCACCCGCGTGAGCACGGCGGCTGGCGCAGTTTCGGAGCGAATACATGAGGTTTCGGAGCGACTTCTCCGCGCAAGTGGCCGACAGCCAGGCCGAGCTGACCGACGTCGTGGACGGCTTGGACCAGCCACCCGGACCGCCCGGCGCGCCGGCGGCCCAGGCCCCCGGCGCCGACCTGCCGGCGGCGACGATCCGCACCCGGGTCCGGGTTCCGGTCCGGGCCGGCGACGAGGATCCCTGGGACGGCGCGGAGGTCATCACCTTCGCCGGGCTGATCGACGGCCGCGAACACCTGGCGATCGCCTTCCCCGGCACGGCGGAGGTCCCGCTGGTGCGGGTGCATTCGGAATGCCTGACCGGTGACGTGCTGGGCTCGGCCCGCTGTGACTGCGGGCCGCAGCTGCACGAGGCGATGACCCTGTTCGCCGACGGCGGCGGGGTCATCCTCTACCTGCGCCAGGAGGGCCGGGGCATCGGGCTGTACAACAAGCTCGACGCCTACCGGCTGCAGGACGAGGGGCTGGACACCTTCGCCGCGAATCGCGCGCTGGCGTTCGCCGACGACCTGCGCGACTACCGGCCGGCGGCGCAGATGCTGCGCGCACTGGGGCTGGACAGCGTCCGGCTGCTCACCAACAACGGCGACAAGGTCGCCCAGCTCACCGCGGCCGGCATCAGGGTCGCGGCGATTCAGCCGACGCAGGACTACGCCAACGAGTTCAACGGCCGCTACCTGACCGCCAAGCGCGACAGGGTCGAGTACGCGACCGAGGGGAGCAACCACGCATGATCCAGCATCGCAGCCCGGTCAGCGGCATCGCCGCGTTCGGGGATTCCTACGTCCTGACCGCCGGATACGACAACCAGGTGATCCTCTGGGACCAGAGCTCCAAACGCGCCATCGCCCGCGCCCAGCACGATCACCTCGCCAATCAGGCCACCTTCTCCCCCGACGGGCGGTACGCGCTCACCTCGTCCTCGGACTACGGCGCCCGGCTCTGGACGGTGCCGGAGCTGAGGCTGGTCGCGGTGCTCGCCGGCCACGACGACGACGTCGAGATGTCGGTGTTCCACCCGGCCGAGGAACTGATCGCGACCGCGTCCCGCGATCACCACGTGCGGATCTGGGATTTCGGTGGCCGGCTGCTGCGGACGCTGTCCGGTCATACGGCGGACGTGATCAGCGTCGAGTGGGTGTCCGGTGCCGACGAGGTGCTGTCCTCCAGCGACGACGGCACCATCCGCCGGTGGTCGGCATCGTCCGGCGAGCTGCTGGAGACCCTGGACATGGACGGCGTCGAGACCGACACGGTGGCCATCTCGGCGGGCGGCACCATCTTCGCCGGCAACGACGACGGCGAGCTGATCGTGGTGTCGCCGCAGGACGGGCGCCAGACCATCCAAGCCCATGACGCCGGCATCAAGCGCCTGGTGCTCGACGACGGCCGCGGGCTGCTGGTGAGCCTGAGCTACGACCGCCGGATGCGGCTGTGGGACACCTCGGGCGCGGTGCCGAAGGACCTGGCCACCGCCGACCTGCCGCCGGACGTCTGGCCGCGATCCTGCGCGTTCGCAGGCGATTCCACCATCGTGTTCGCGACCTTCGGAGCCACCTACCGCACCTACGACTACCGGGCCGAGCGGTGGGAGGACGCCGAGGTGCCGCCCACCTACGGGGTGAACGCGGCCGTCCGGGTGCCCGGGGTCGGCGTGCTCGCGGTCGGCGATGCGGGCATCGTCTGGCGCGACGGCGCGGTGCTCGGCGAGCTGGGCAGCCTGTGCAACTTCCTGACACCGGCGTCCGGGGTGGTGTTCGCCGGTGGCCAGCTCGGCATCGTGTTCGACGCCCGCACCGGGCGCCGGCTGCACCAGCACCGGTCACCGCTGAACTGCGGGGTCGCCTTCGAGCGGGACGGCGCCGAGCACGTGCTGATCGGGACGTACACCGGCGAGGGACTGCTGTTCCGGATCGAGGCCGGCGGCGAGGTGCGCCACGTCGGCGAGGTGCCGCTGGCCGGCAACGCGGTGAAGGGGGTGGCCTGCTCCGGTGACCTGCTGTTCGCGGTGTCGGCCGATGCCGGGGCATGCTGGTACGACCGGAACACGCTGCGGCAGGTGGGCCAGGTTGCCGGCGCGCACGACAAGATCGCCAACGGCTGCGTCGGCCTCGGTGCCGGCTACTTCGCCAGCGTCAGCCGCGACCTGAAGCTGCGGATCTGGAATCCGTCCCGGCAGGCGGAGGTGCTCGACACCCCGCACGACCACTCGATCAAGTGCGTGAGCGCCTCGCCGGACGGCCGGTACGTCGCGACCGGCGGCTACCACGGGCGGATCGCGATCTACGACCGCGACAGCCGTCGGTGGTGCTACGAGGACCGGCCCACCACGGCGGGCATCTCGTCGCTGGCCTTCGACGGCGAGGACGGCACCTTCCTCGCCAGCTCCTACGACGGCGAGGTCTACCGCGCGGAGGTCCGCGACCGGTGACCTCGACAGCGGACCGGACCGCCGCCGTGGCCGAACGCGGCGCCCGGGACTACGTGCGGGCGGCGCAGCTGGTGGATGCCGACGTCAACGCGCTCAGCGACCGGGCGGCGATGGGCCTGCCGGCCGGCTACGTCCGGCCTGGTGGCGAGCGGCTCGACCTGGCCGGCGCGCTGACCCGGGAGCCGGCGGAGCTGCTGGCCGTGCTGCAGGACCCGGAGCTGCCGCTGGACCGCCGGCTGGCCGCGGGTGCGCTGCTCGCGCTGGCCGGCGACCCGCGGACGGTGGCGACCGATCCGGTGCTGGTCGACGTCCCGGCCGGCGCGGCCTGGGTCGGCACCGAGGACGCCGACGTGGACGCGCTGCACGCCGAGTCCGAGGCGTTCGGCGTCCGGCGGAACTGGATCGAGAAGGAGTGCCCGCGGCACCGGGCGCCGGTGGCGGCGTTCCGGCTCGGCGCGTACCCGGTGACCAACGCCGAGTTCGCCGAGTTCCTGATCGCCACCGGGTACGAGGAGCTGCCGACCAGCTGGGGGTACGGCCGGTTCCATCCGGCGCAGGCCAACCACCCGGTCTACACGGTCACCGCGGCCGCGGCCGACGCCTACGTCGGGTGGCTGGCCGCGACCACCGGCCGGCCGTTCCGGCTGCCCACCGAGTACGAGTGGGAGTACGCGGCCGGCGGGCCGGCCGGGCGGCGCTACCCGTGGGGCGACGACTGGGCCGACGGGCTGGCCAACACCCTGGAGGAGGGCATCCTGGCCAGCACGCCGATCGGGGCGTACCCGGGCGGGCTGAGCTGGTGCGGCGCGTACGACCTGGCCGGCAACGTCGAGGAGTATGTCAGCGACGTCTACCAGCCCTACCCGGGCGGGCAGCTCGTCGAGGACGATCTCTACCGGCGCGCCGGGCACTACCGGATCGCGCGGGGCGGGGCGTTCAACCGGTTCCGGGACCTGGCCCGCAACCAGCGCCGGCACGGGCCGTACCCGCGATCGCTGTACGCCATGGGGTTCCGGGTCGCCGAGGACACGTCCTGATGCCCGGCGTGCTGCAGGTGCACTGGACCGCGCCGCCGGTGACCGGCGGGGTCGAGGTGCACTGCGCGGCGCTCACCGACCAGCTGCGGAAGCTGGGGGTGCCGGTGGACTACCTGACCGGCACCCCCGGCGCGCCGGGCACCGACCGGGCGCCGGCCCTCGAGCTCGGCGCGCGGCCGACGCCGGATCAGGTCGACGCGCTGGTCGAACGCTGTGCGGCGGCCGACCTGATCCACTGGCACAATCCTCAGTGGCACAAGCCGGACCTGACCCGGACGGTGCGCCGGGAACTGGCCGGGCGGGGCTGGTCCGGCGAGCTGGTGCTGGACCTGCACAACCTGGCCGAGGAGCAGGAGCACTGGGCGATGCTGGACGAGCTGAGCGACCACTACGTCGTGCATTCGGACTTCATCGCGACCGAGGTGCGGCGCCGGCTGCCGGCCAAGGCCGTCGAGGTCATGCCGCTGGCGTTGCCCGGCGACCCGGAGCCGTACGAGCTGCCGCGGCATGCCGGCACGGTGGTGCTGCAGCCGACCCGGCTGACCCGCTGGAAGGGCTCGCACCTGAGCCTGTGCGCCGCGGCCGAGCTGCTCGACGAGGGCGCCGACTTCGCCTTCGTCCACGCCGGCTCGCAGCACCTGGTCTGGCCTCCCGGCATCCCCGAGGAGCACCTGCGCCGGGCCGAGACCTGGACGGCGAACGGGCGCATCGCGTTCGTGCAGTACAGCGCGGCGCAGAGCTGGTCGGCGATCGCCGCCGCGGACGTGATCGTGCACCCGACGATCGACAACGGCGCGCACGGCGAACCGTTCTCGCTGTCGGTGGCGCAGGCGATCATCGCCGGCCGGCGGATCGTCGCCAGCCGGTCCGGCCACCTGCCGGCGCTGCTGGCCGACTACAGCGCCTGCACACTGGTACCGCCGGGTGACCAGGACGCGCTGACCGGGGCCTGGCGGGCGGCGCTGGCCGACGGCCCGCCGCGGCTGACCGAGCAGGACCGGACACTGGGTGCCCGGCTGCGCGAGGCGTTCGCCGCGACCGGGCAGCGGCACCTCGACCTGTACGAGCGGCTGCTGGCCGGGCAGCGGTGACGCGGTCGGACGGTGGCGCGCTGGGCGCCGGGTTCTGGACGTACGCGGCGCTCATCCTGCTGTCGTTCGCCGGCAGCATCGGGCACGTCATCGCCGCGACGTGGCTGCTGCTGCACGGCCCGCACGGGCCCGCGTACGCGGCCTCGGCGTTCCTGATCGGCGCGCTGCCCCCGATCCTGCTGTACCGGGTGGTGCGGGCGCGGGTGTCGTCGGGCAACCTCGCCGCGAAGCTCGCCCGGCTCGACCTGATGCAGGCCACGCTGGCGGTCGCGGTGCCGGTGCTGCACTACGCGGGACTGAGCCTGCCGCGCGGGGTGATCCTCGGCCAGGAACTGCTGCTGTCGTGCTGCGGCGCGTTCGTGTTCCCGCTGTCCCGGATGCTGCTGACCCGGCTCGTCGCGCCCGAGCAGGCCGTCCGGGCCAATGCCGTGTCGGCCGCGGTGTTCCAGATCGGCAACTCGGTCGGGGCGGCGCAGGGTGGCCTGGTGGTCGCCGCGGCCGGGCCGTACCTGGCGATGACGATCAACGCTGCCACCTTCCTGGTCTCGGCGGCCGGCCTGTCGCTGCGGCTGCGCGGCCCGGCCGCAGCCGGCGGCCAGGGGACGGCCGCCGCGACCCGGCCGCACGCGCCGGGCCGCCGGCAGCTGCGCGCGCTGGTGCTGCTGACCGTGTGCCTGCTGGCCACCCAGCGGCTGCTGCTCGGCTTGCTCGGCCCGATCGTGGACGTCGACCTGGGGCGCTCGGCCGCCGCGCAGGGTGGCCTGCAGCTGTGCTTCACCCTCGGTGGCGTGCTCGGCGGTGCGCTGCTGGCCCGGCCGCTGGCGCGGGTGCTGCCGGCCCCGGTGATCGTCACCGCCGGCGTCCTGGGCGCGGTGGCCAGCCTGGTGCCGCTGCTGACCACGAACCTGCTGGCGGTCGGCACGGCAGCCGGCCTGCTCGGCCTGGTGGTCAGCTGCTGGGCGGTGAGCCAGTCGGTGGCGCAGCGCACGGCCGGGCCGCAGGGCGAGGGCCCGCTGCTGGCGCTGATCGGGCTCGGCCAGTCCGGCGCCGCGGTGCTGATCTACGGGGCGTCGTCGCTGCTGCTGCTCACCGTCGACCCGGCGGTGGTGTTCGCCGGGCTCGGGTGCCTGCTCGCCGCGCTGATCCTGGGCACCGCCCGCACCGCGCTGCCACAGCCCCGTGAGACCGGGGCATCGGCTGCCGTGGCGGCGGATCGAGTGGCTGGGTAACTCGGTGCTATCAGCTCTGCGCGGCGAGGAATTCCCGCAGGCCGGCGGCGCCCCGGTAGTGGTGACCGGTCAGGCCGAGTGCGATGGCCGCCTCGACGTTCGCGGCGGCGTCGTCGACGAACAGGCAGTCTTCGGCCTGTCGGCCCAGGCTCTCGTGCACCCGTCGGAACGTCAGCGGGTCGGGCTTGGCGACACCCAGCTGCCAGCTGTTGAAGATCGCGTCGAACTCGTCGTGCACCCCGAGCCGGCGTAGGTCGTCGGTCAGCCGGTCGGTCGCATTCGACAACAGCGCCACCGTGCGGACGGCTCGCTGGTCGCGGACCAGGTCGAGCACCTCGGCGTCGATCTCGCCGCACGGCTCGGACCAATCGACAACGGCCTTCCGGCCGCCTTCGCCGTGCTGCGCGGCGAGCTCGTCGGCGATGGCCGCCCGCCACTGGTCGTCGGTGATCCGGCCAGTGGTCGCCGCCTTCAGCCGGCCTGCGTCGCCGAACGCGGCAGCGGTGAGGGCGCCTGCCGGCAGGCCGTTGTCGTGCTCGGCCGCCTGGATGATCGCCGGGTCCCAGTGCCGGAGCACGCCGTCCAGGTCGATGATCAGCGCGGTCGGCATCGGGCCACCGTACCGGTGCTCTGTTCGAGCTGGACCGCACGCAGGGTCAGGTGCCGCTGTTCGGCCAGATTGGTGGCCAGCCGCGCCGCCGCCCGGTACTCGGCCGCTGCTTGCTGCTGCCCCGCGCGTTCGAGCAGGTACGCCCGCACCGCGGCCAGTCGGTGATGACCGGCCAGCGACTCGGTCAGCTCGTCGAGCAGCGCCAGGCCGGCTTGTGGGCCGCGCGCCATGCCGACCGCGACGGCCCGGTTCAGCGTCACCACCGGGTTCGGCGCGAGCCGTTCCAACACCGCGTACAGGCCGGCGATCTGCGGCCAGTCCGTGTCGTCGTTGCTCGGCGCTTCCGCATGGACCGCCGCGATCGCCGCCTGCACCTGGTACGGCCCCGCCGGGTTGTTCGTCAGCGTGGCGGTGATCAGCTCGATTCCCTCGGCGATCTGCTTTCCGTTCCAGCGGGTTCGGTCCTGCTCGGCGAGCGGGACGAGGGCGCCGGACGCGTCCACCCGGGCTGCCCGCCGGCTGTCGTGCAGCAGCATCAGCGCCAGCAGGCCGGCGGTCTCGGCGGACGAGGGCAGCCGTTCGTGCAGCTGGCGGGTCAACCGGATCGCCTCGGTGGTCAGGTCCGACCGCATCAGGTCGTCGCCCGCGGTGGCGGAGAATCCCTCGCTGAACATGAGGTAAAGCGTCTGGTGGACGACGGCCAGCCGGCCGAGCAGCTCCGGCCCGGACGGCGCGGCGAACCGGGCGCCGGCGGCCCTGATGCCGGCCTTGGCGCGGGAGATGCGCTGGGCGACGGTGCTCTCCGGCAGCAGCAGGGCACGGGCGATCTCGGCCGTGGTGAGGCCACCGAGCGCACGCAGAGTGAGTGTCAGCTGCGCGGCCTGGGACAGCGCGGGGTGACAGCACAGGAACAGCAGGGTGAGCGAGTCGTCTCCCGGCTCGGGTTCGTCGGCGGCGGGCGCGAAGAGCCGGGCCTCCTGGGCGACCGCCGCCTCCCGCCGCTCCCGGGCGGCGTCGCTGCGCAGGCCATCCACCAGCCGCCGGGTGGCGACCGTGGTCAGCCAGCCGCGCGGCTGCCGGGGCGGGTTGCCGGGCCAGCTCGCGTACGCGTCGAGCACGGCGTCGGCGACCGCGTCCTCGCAGCGAGCGAAGTTGCCGTGCCGGCGGACGAGCGTGCCGAGGACCTGCGGCGCGAGGGTGCGCAGCAGGTCCTCGACGGGACGCTGATCAGGCGTCGGCACAACCGTGTTCCATCAGCGGCCAGACCTCGAGCCCGCCGCCGCGGCCGGTGTCAAACCGCAGCGCCGGGTACGAACGGGCAAGCTCCAGCGCGCGTTCCTCGCTGTCGACGTCCAGCACGAAGTACGAGCCGACATACTCCTTCGCCTCCAGGTACGGCCCGTCCGAGACGACCGGGACGCCGTTCTCGACGCGGATCGCGTGCGGTCGGGTGACCAGGCCCTCGACCGCAACCATGTCACCGGACGCGCGCAGCTCGGCGTTGAACGCGTCCACCTCGGCGATCAGCGAGGCGAAATCCACCGACGGGTCGCCCCAGATCTCCTCGTTGCCGTAGACCAGAACCAGATACTTCATCGCTGTGCCTCCTCGATCGCGGCGCTCTCGGTGAGCACCATCGCAGGGAGTCGGAGCCGGAGCGACGATTTCGACATCTTCGATGTGTCGGCTGGTCCACAGCGATGGCACTGGACCACCTGCGATCCGGGGGCATCCAGGGATGCCTGATCGGTCAACGCCAGGCCGGGCATCCGGGCGGACTCGTGCCTACGGATATCCACCGCCAGCAAACATGTCAGCGTTTAACCGTCAATTCTGCCAATCCATCGGCGAGCAAAACCATTTGACACATCCTCACAGAGCGCAGGGTTCGCGGTTTCGAAGACGAACGTCCGAAGGAGTTCTTCAGCACCAATGTCCTCACGTGCCTCAATGGCATTCGCCCACGCTTCGAGGTCGCCAGCCGTCAACTCTTGAGCCAGATAGCGCATCAGCAAGACCGTTACATGCGTCCGCGTCAAGCGGACCAGATCTGCATCACTGTCCCACGGAAGCCGCCTAACAGCTGCAATCGCTTCGCTCAGCGGCACTCGTAGCGCGATCAGGTCGAGCAACGTGTGGCGCCGCCTTCGATCACTGATCTCGGTCATGGGGACTTGATCTTAACGTGAACAATCGAGCCGCCGGGAGTGACTGCGGTCTTATTATAATCAGTCGTCGTTCCTGCACCGTCGACAATTTGGTGTAGGTCCCATATAAACCAGGAACTCGGCCAGGAACATCAGCGAGGTGCATTATTACTCGATGCGTTCCAACACCAGCTCGCCGGACCCATCCTCAAGACCGTTGTACTGATCAAGATGAAGGTGCGAACCGCTCGGCACCACGTCAGCTGCAAGCGTAGCTAGATGCTGAGCGAGCGACAGGAGCCCGGCTGAGTTGCCGCGCAAAACCACCTCGGAATTCCGAATTTCAACGGAAAGCTCGTAGCCGTCGAGCCATTCCAGCTGAATGCCAGTTTCCGGGGCGTAGCGCCCAATCCTTATAGTCTTCTCCATGACTTAGTCACCATCCAGATAAACGTGGCTATTCGAAACTACAATCATCCGCCCAGGTCGACTAGGGCTTGGGGCAAGTTCTTCGAAGTTCATGTGAGGCCGCCTCCGTGTGCCCCCGTAATATCGGAGTCACCCATGCGTACCACCCTAGTGCCGTCGGAGGATATGTAACGCCCGCTACCTGGCACTGGTTCGCTATAGTTTGGGCCGAGATAGTCCTGAGCCAGATTGAGTGCTTCGTAAACCGGTACATGTGAGCCGTCAAGTGGAATGTTGGCGGCAAGGTTACCGCTGTCCCGTGAGTTTTTGCCGGAATTCGGGTACGCCCCACTGAACTTTGAGCCGATCAACGCGCCCAAGAGTAGCGGCGACCCACCGGCGGCG
>Ga0335073_10013038_pt1 | contig 11651 bp, 3 predicted proteins | sample Lox_Sample_22_FD_207093 | JGI IMG/M metagenome (GOLD analysis project Ga0335073, IMG submission 207093) | Soil microbial communities from Loxahatchee National Wildlife Refuge, Florida, United States - Lox_Sample_2.2 | ecosystem: Environmental > Terrestrial > Soil > Wetlands | place: USA: Florida... | reverse complement strand
CGAGAAGGCAAGCGCGCACAAGGAGCTGCAACCGGCTTGAAGCGCACCTACGTTCTTCCAAAGCAGACCATCCAGTGACTCAAGGCGCAGCGCCCGCGCCGAGCTTCTGGGGTGTGATCTCATCACTTGCGTTGGGCTTGCGGAGTGTGCCGGGCGTCGAGTTGTGCAGGCGCTGGAATGCGGTCATTGCCTTTTGTTGCGCTTCCCGATTGCCTGTGGCGCGCTCGGCCTGCGCCAGGCGGTACCAGGCCACTTCATCGCCGGGATTCACCCGGGTTGCGCGTTCGAGTGGCGCAACGGCCTGCTGGGGTTTCTGGCTGTCCAGGCAAACCCCTCCCAATCCGACCAGCGCTTCTTCGAAATCGGGGAAGCGCTGGAGTACCTGCTCGAACCTCGTGCGCGCCTGATCCAGTTGCCCCTGCTCCTGCGCCATCACCCCCAATTCGTACGCCGCGTTTCCGTTGCCGGGGTCGACGGCGAGCTCGGCGCTGAATTCGCGCGCAGCGGCGGCGCGGTCGTCCGGCTTCTGGCTGTCGCGAAAGCGCGCCAGATAGACGCGCCCCAGCCGGTAGTGAACTCCGGGGCGGTTGGGATCGATCTCTAATACGTGATTGAAGGCGACAATCGCGGCATCGTAGTCTTTCTGGCTCTCGTTGGCTTCGCCCTGGGCCTGCAGCATCCAGACGGAGTTGGGTGCTTTGTCGTGCAGCTTTTCCATCACAAGGTAAGCGAAGTTACCGTAGATGCGGCCGGTCTGGTAAAGAATCTCGGGATCGTCGGGATAAAGCCGGTTGAGCGCGAGCGCGGCCTCAACGGCATCGGCATCGCGGCCGAGCCCGGTGTAGACGCGCAGAAGCTGCAATCCGCACATGCGCCGGATATCGGTGTCGGCGGATTGCTTGAATCCCTTCTCGAGGTGAGGCAGCGCCTCTTCATAGCGGCCCAACTCGGCCAGCGAGAGGCCGAGCAGGCTGTCGAGGCGGGGCAGTCCGGGCTTGAGCCTCTGCGCCTCGCGAACCTCTGTCGCCGCCGGCTCGTATTCGCGCAGCTTGAAATAGATGGCGGCCAGGGTGGCGTGAACTTCTGCAACTTCGGGGTGCAGCTTTTCGAGCTGCTCGAAATCGGTGCGCGCCTCCCCGAAGCGCCCGGCAGCGAGCGCCTGCCGGCCTTCGGTGGCATAGCGATCGGACGCGTCATCGTCGGCGCTGGATTGCGGCTGCGCGGCCTGCGATAAGAAACAAATGAACGCCAGCACCGCTGCGGCGCCCGTTGGTTTCGAAATCATGAGTTGAGTTTATCCTCTGCCAAGAAAAATCCGCCACGCCGGTTGGGGCGTGGCGGAGGGTGGAAACAAAGCAGGTGGTTGGTTAGAAAGTGATCTTGCCGCCGAACTGCAAGATGCGGGCCGACGACGCCCCATAGATCAGGCCGCAGTTTGAGGAACCGACGTTGGCGCAGATGGGTTGGTTGCCGCCCGAACCTGCCACCAGCAGGCCGCCCACGTCTTGCGCGTACTGATGATGGTTGAAGGTGTTGAAGGCATCTACCTTGAACACGAATTTGATTCCCTCGCCGAGCGAGAAGGACTTGCCCGCGCCCATATCCCAATTGTTGATGCCGGGCTGGTTGAGGAAGTTGCGGCCCGTGTCGCCGTAGGTTCCCAGCGCCGGTCCGGTAAAGCAGTTCATGTTGAGGCGGAAATATTGCTTCAGATTTCCCGAGTAGGAGTTGTCATGCAGGTTGCAACCCGGCGTGATGTTGGCCCTCATGCCGCCGGTGCCGGTGATGCCGTCGATGTCCGGCGCCGAGACGCTGTACGGGAAGCCCTTCTGGAAGGTTGCAATGCCCGTCCACTCCCATCCCCCGATCGCGATGTCGGCGGCGCGGTTGATGTTGCTCGCAAACTTCTTGCCGCGGCCGAAGGGCAGGTTGTAGACGTAGCTGTTCACGAACCGGTAGGGCACGTTGAAGTCCGAGGGGCCGTAGTCGAGCAGCGGCCGGTGGTTGTCCATGTAGCCTTCGTAGCCGGTCAGGCTGGCGCCGGCTCCGGCGGTCGCGGACTTGTCGTCGAGGCTCTTGGCCCAGGTGAAGACCGAGGTCACAGCCAGGTCGGACGAGCGGTGCTCGAACTGAACGTTGCCTGCGTTATAGTTCGAGTCGCCGTGGAAATCGCTATCGATGTAAATGTTGTTGAAGTTCGGGTAAGGCAACCGGCTGGAGTAGAGACACGGCGCAACGTTGAGGTTGACGTAATTGCCGCTGGAGTCAGTCTGCTGGCAGAACGAGGCCTGCGCCGATGTGAGATCGTTGGCCTGGGCTATGTCGTGCCGGTCGAGCAGGTGCGTTCCCGTGGTGCGAACGTAATTCACTTCGAGCGTTGTGTTCCTTGCCAACTCGCGCTGAACCGAAAGCGTCGCCGACTGGACGTACGGATCGAGCGGATTCTCCGACTCGATGACAGCGATGAACGAGAGAGTGGCTTCGGGGAACGGTCCCAGCTTGGTGTAGGCCGGGAACAGTTGGTTGCTGAGTTTGGGATCGAGCGAGGGAATGGGTGTCGTCGTCGGGCCAAGGCTGTTGCGGATCGAGTACGGATAAATGTCCGCGGAGTCGTCGATCTCACGGCCTTCATACGAGGTGAAGAAGATTCCGTAGCCGCCGCGAATCACGGTCTTGTCGGTGAGGCGATAGTCGAAACCGAATCGCGGTGCGAACGGGGTCTTCTGGCCCGGACGCGGCACTGAACCGCAATAACGGATAACCGGGTCGGATACGCCGATCAGGATGCCCTGCCCTGGAGCGACGCCGTCGTGAGAGAGCTGCGGGTCGGCGTAGCAAAGGCCGCCATTCTTGTTGGTGGTGTCGAGCCAGAAGAAGTGGTTCGACTGTTCATAGGTCGCGGCGCGGAAGTCCCAGCGCAGACCGTAGTTGATGGTCAGCTTGTTGCTGATCTTCCAATCGTCTTCTGCATACGGCCCGAGATAGCTGTAGACGTGATCTTGTGGATTGCCTGCCTGGGTCGTAGGGCTCAACGGGCCGGGCACGAATCCGCCCACGCCGTTGTAGTAGCCCAGCATCATGTCGGCCACGGCGTTGCCCGTTCCGCAGAGCTGCGTGGCAGCGGCCGTTCCCACAGCGACCGCGGGATTCGGGCAGCTCGAAGTGCCGGCGCCCGGATAGCCTGCGGGAATGGGCTTGTTGTTGTTCTGAATGGTGTTGGAGCTGAATCCCCAATCGCCGTAGAAGTCGTCGTCCAGGTTGCGGGTGATGGTCCAGTGGCGATAGTCGATGCCCAGGCCGATGGTGTGACGCCCCTTCACCCAGGTGAACGAATCGGCAAACTCCCACTGCGGGCTGAACGAACCGCTATATGAGTTCACCGGGCCCCCGCCGCTCGAGTAGGTCGTCATGCCCACGTTCGGCCACGTCTGCTGCAACGGTCCGAAGGTGGTGAAGACGCCGGTTTCGGCAAGCGCGCTGATAGCCGATGCGCTCGGAGGCGCCGAGCCTTCAGGCGCATTCGCCGAGAGATAACCAAAGCGGAAGTTGTTCACCTTCGCCTGACCGAGGTTGATGGTGTGCGAAACCTCCCAGGATTTGCCGGTTTCGAAATACTGCTCAAGGCCGAGGGTTGCCGATCCTGAGTTATAGTTCGCTTCATTCTCGTAGTTGGAATAAGTGAAGCGGCCGAAGATGGAGCCCAGCTTGCCCAGATTCTGGTCTCCGCGATAGGTCTGCTGATTCATATGCAGCGGACCGGGGATACTCTGAATAAAGTTGGTAACGCCTTCAGGCTGGTTGGCAACCGTGGGCGCGCCCCAGTAACCATTGGTCACGGCAAGCTGCCCGATGCGGGACGTAAACATGCTGGCCGGAACCTTGGGCATGGATTGGCCGGTGAGCGGATTCACCGGCAGGCAGTTATATCCAATGGCAAGCAGCGCTGCGCATTGCGGGGTTCCATAAGCAGGAAGCGGTCCGCCGGGAAGCGCCACGCCGTTCTGTGTGCCCAGGTTGGAGGGATACGTCTCGGAACTGAAGTCGCCCTGCAGCACGCCTGGATTGGGAACCGTATCACCGAGGACTGTGCCGTTGTTCATGCGCCAGCCTTCGTAGTTGGCCATCCAGAAGGTCCGGTCGCGCCCGTTATAGAGCTTGGGAATGTAGACCGGGCCGTCGGCGACAAAGCCGAACTGGTTCAAGTGCAGAACGGGGTTGGTGATCTTGGTGTTGGTGATGTAGGTGTTGGCTGTGGCGAATGGCTGCGCGTCGAAGGCATTGTTGCGGTCCGACTCGAAGAGAGACCCGTGCAGCCTGTTGGTGCCGCCCTTGCTGACGATATTCACCTGGCTGGCGGAGAAACCGTACTCCGCCGGGTAAACGCCGCTCTCCACCTTGAATTCCTGAATTGCGTCCTGGGAGAGAATGATGGCCGGCGTTTCCATGGCGGTGTCGGTATTCACCAGCCCATCGAGCGTGTAGTTGTTGCCTTCCGGCCGGCCGCCGTTGATGCTCACGGCATTCGCCTCGCCCTGGCGCATAGTGCCCTGCTCGCCGCCGATGGTGACGGCGCCGGCGCCGATGAAGAGCAACTGCATGAAGTTGCGTCCGTCGAGAGGAAGCTCTTCCACTTGCTGCTGGCTCACCAGTTGCGAGAGCGCGGCGGTGTCGGTGTCCAGTTCCACGGCCTGCGCCGTTACCTCCACCGTATCGGTGACTGCGCCCGGCTTCATGGCCAGATTGACGCGAACCGTCTGGTCGACCGCCAGGGTGAAGACGGTGGTCAGTGATTTCTGAAAGCCCTTTGCCTCAGAAGAAACTGTGTACGTTCCCGGAAGGAGATTCGGGATTGTGTAGTCGCCCGAAGAAGTGGTGGTGGTGCGGTAGGGAACGTTGGTTGCCGTGTTGGTAACCGTCACCTTGACATCCGGCATGATGGCGCCCGAACTGTCGGTCACGGTACCAGTGATGGTTCCGGTTTGTCCTGCTTGTCCGAACATCCTGCAGCTGACAGCGAGCAGGATGATCAGCCCGAGACCAATTCGGAATGATCGCATCTCCTGAGCCTCCTTAGAGAAACCTTTCGCGTGGTACAGTTTGGGCTCGATCCCGACCATAGCGAGACCCCGGCAGAGAACCCGCCGTTTTCGCAAACAAATCTGATCTACCCCAATGACACGCGAGGCTACTCATAGCGTGTGTCGTTTGTCAAGAGAAACATTTTTTCTTATTTGAAATCCTCGACCTTCACGGCTTTCTCTATCGAAACGCAGGCCGTAAAACGGGTTAGGACTTTCATCTTGCGGGTTTTAGCGCCAGCTTGCCGGCCATATCGGGCGATCGAGAGAGCGGCAGGAAGGGGCTGATTCCAATAGGTGAAGCGGATGTTAGAGTCGCTTTAAAACCCTGTTGTCGAATGGCGGCGAGGGCGGGCTCCGCTCTCCGGCAGTCGCCGCGAATCCCGGGCAAGGGCCCGTTTTTCAGCGGCTCGGGATGGATTCAATCAGCGTCACCGGGCCCAACAGACCGGAGGGCAACGGCTGCAGGTCGTGCATGTCCTGGGGAACGAAACGCATTCCGTAGAAGTCCCACAGCAGGCGGTAATTGGGCAGCGCCTGCCCGGCCAGCTCGTTGATCGCGGTGTTGCCGACCACGATGCGCAGCTGGTTCTCGCCTTCGCGGACGAACCGAGTTACGTCGAGCCGGAACGGCGGATGCCAGACCACCCCAGCGCTCTGCCCGTTGAGGTAAACCTCGGCCGCTTCGCGGATGGGCGCATCGATGTACGCCTTCATGTTGTGCTCTCCGGGAGGGTTGGGAACCGCTTCGGGCGTCCCCTTGCCGAAGTCGAGCAGGGTCTCCGCTCCCTGGCTCAGCTTGCCGGGCGCAACTGCAAAGCTTTTTTCATAAGTGGCTTGCCCGGAAAGGTATCTTGTCTTCGCATTGGCGGTCCACGACGCGAGCTGATCCATCTCTTCCGGCGCGCCCATGTTCGGGAAGCTCACCGTCCATTGCCGCGAGAGATCTGCGAGAGTTGCCTCGCTTCTCTGCGGCCGAGACGCGCCGGGCATCGCAGCGTCGGAGAAATAGATCAGCCTAGACTCGTAGGGGGCGAGATCGAGATCGATATGGTACGGATCGGGAAGACCGGCGACTGCGCCGGTGAGTGCATCCCACATCTCCGCGTGGCGCGCGGTATCGCGAAACTCAGCGTTCGCGTGCTTGGACTGGTTCGAAGTGTTGGCGACGAAGTAGAGATCTCCATCGGAAAGCTTGCGATGAATGAAGCCAATCTCGGGAGTGGGCGGAGTCAACGTCATGTCGGGCTTAGCCAGCTTTTTGAGCGCGGCGCCGAGCTGGGTCTCGTCTTCGACCAGTTGCGCCGTCGCAATGTTGGAGTGAAACAGCTCCTGAGAGAGCTGCTGGAGCCGCGCCGAGTCTTCATCGGCGTGCAGCAATCCTGGCGCTGTGGCCGGCGTGCGCTTTGTCGCGATCACGATGCCGCCCTTGCGCGCGAAGTCGAGAATCTTTTCGCAGGTGGCCACCGGCAGCCGGTTCACGGCCGGCAGAATCAGCACGCGATAGGGAATGCCGACCGAGTCGATCGCGTCCGCATCGATGAAGTCGAGATTGAAGCCGGCATCGAGAATCTGCGCAATCACCCGTTTGCCGAGATAACGATCCATCGACTCATCGATGGTCACGTTCGAACCGGATTCGTCGAAACCCGCCGCGGATGTGGGAGAGCTTCGCTTCTCGGTGCGCACAAAGAAGTTCGACCAGGCATCGTCATTGGGCAACAGCAGCGCTACATCGTTCGCGGGCTGCCCCTGGCGCAGGGCAAAGCTCACGCGCTGCAGGTAGCCGGCGAGATCGTGCATGGCGAAAAACCACGGGTTATGCGCATTGAAAGCAGCCGCCGCATACATGCGCCATCCCGGCTCGCCGGCCATGGGCGGCGAATAGGGCCAGCCGTGGCCGACGAGCTGATTGATGCCCTGCAGAAAATGCAGGTCTGCCTCGGCCTTCATGTCCAGCGGCGTGGCGCGAAAGGCGGGCGAGTCGAGCCAGGTCCACGTCTCCGAGGAGATGACCGGCCGATGGAACAGGTGGCCGGCCGACGCGGCCCAGCGCGTGTCGGAAAATTCGCGCCACATCATGAAGGTGGCTTTGCCTTCGCCTTCGACCAGGTCGGCGAAGCGATTGCTCGACAGGGTGACGGGCGGATAGCCGTAGGTCTGCGAGCGCAGCAGCGTGTGGTGCTGCTGCGCGTAGGCGCGCAGCGGCGCCAGATAGTTCTGGTCGGCCAGCTCAGTGAGCGTGCGGCCCCAGTCGTGGCGGATGGCGGCGGTGTCTGGGCCGGCGTTCATCACCAGCGCGGGCAGATGAGGGCGAAGGTCATAGCCGCGGCGCTTCTGGAACTCGTTGAGCAGTGCAGGCGTCCAGTCCGAAGCGTAATCTTCGAGGCTGTCGGAGAAGACGGCGTACGGCGGATGATCGCCGAAGGCTGAGAGCAGCTTATCGGCCACGGCGTGCAGATGAGTTTCGAGCGCGGCGCGGTCGTAGTGGTCGAGCACAAATCCCTCCGCGCCGGCCGAAGGGCGCTTGACCATCATGCCGGTGCGGCTGGAGACAAACACCAGAAGAGTACGCGGCTCGGAAGCGGGTGCGACCGTGTACCAACCGCCAATCGGGGGATCGACGGGTTGCGCATTGGCGGGTGTGAGCGAAAATGCCTTGGGAGCCGCCTCGCCGGGAACCATAAACGCGGAGAGCAATTCCTCGCCCTGATCGATGTATGGCTCCTGGATTTCAGTCGCTCCGGCCGCGACCGGAACCGCGTCGACGCGCAGCTTGCCGGCGGCCTGGGTGACAGGGATTTCAGGCCCTCCGTAGGGCCAGCCGCTGCAAAGCGTGATGTCGACGCGCAAGCCCAGCCGCCGCGCTTCGTCGTTGGCCCATCGCAGCGCTTCGAGGTGCTCGGGAGAAAGATAGGGTGTGTTGTGGAAGCCGGTGGCGGGGTCATCGAGCGCCAGCGGATAGAGATTGGCGATCTCCACCCCGCCGATTCCTGCGGATTTCATCTGTTCAAGCTCGCGGGTGATCTCGGACTTGGTCGCAGCCGGGCCGAACCACCACCAGCGCATCATGATGCGGCTGGAATCCGGCGGGTGGGCGAATTGCTCATGCAGCTCGGTGATGTTGGCGTCAGCCTGGGCCAGAATCGGGCGGGCGAGGAGCGCCAAGACGATCAAGAGAGCGAAGCACCACATTTCGCGAACAACAACGCGCAAGATGCGACTTCTAAAAAACCCAGGTTCCATCACAGGCCAACTCTCAATTCAAGGGCGAAGCAGTTCGATGCGATAGGCGCGTTCCTTCATAGCAGAAAGCGAGCAGGGGATGCAAAATTCGAATGGAAAATTTTTTCTCTTCCGAATGCTGGGCTTCGCGTGTTAAGGTACTTGCGCTCAAAAAGGGCAGGTTTTCGCTCGCCGCCGGATGAAAAAACGCGGCCTGCTGGTTTTGCTCGAGATCATTTGTAAATGGCAGTAAACAAAGGAGAAATCCATGAAGCTCCGAGGGATGAAGTTGGTCATGGCGGGTTTTTTGCCAATCTTCGCGCTCGCTGTCCTAGAGGCTCAGACCGCGGCTCCGGCGCAGCCCGCCCCGGCAACGCCCAAGGCGGCTTCGGCAGACCCGCTCAAGAGCGGATTTGAGAATCCGCCCAGCGGCGCTCGGCCGCGAGTATGGTGGCACTGGATGAACGGCAACATTTCGAAGGAAGGCATCAAGCTCGACCTCGAATGGATGCACCACGCCGGCCTGGGCGGGTTCCAGAACTTCGACGCCGCGCTGCAGACGCCGCTGGTGGTGCCGCATCGGCTGGTCTACATGACCCCGGAGTGGAAAGACGCCTTTAAATACGCGATCACGCTCGGCGATCAGTTTGGTTTCGAAATGGCCATCGCCGGCTCGCCTGGATGGAGCGAGTCGGGCGGACCGTGGGTCCCTGCCTCGGAGGGCATGAAGAAGTACGTCTGGAGCGTGACGGAAGTGAAGGGCGGTGAGCCATTCACGGGAACGCTGGCGCACCCGCCGGGAAATACCGGCGCATTCCAGAACGTCGGCATTCACGACACCCTCGGAGCGCCCGCCGGCGCCAAGCCGATTCCGCAGTACTACGCGGACTCCGTCGTCGTCGCGTTTCGCAAGCCAACCGGCGACGCCTCGATCGAGTCGCTTCATGCGAGGATGAGCGCGAGCGGGGGTTCGCCGGACTACGCGGCGCTTTCCGACGGGGACTTCAACACGTTTGCCAAGCTTCCCAAGCCCAAGAAAGGCGAGACTTCGTGGATCGAGTACGCCTTCGACACGCCGGTCGCCATCCATGCCGTAACCGTATCGGTGAACGAGGCGGGCGGCATCGCCGCCATGTTCATGGGCGGCGCTCCGCTGCGTTCTCTTGAAGCGTCGGATGACGGCGAGACCTTCCATGAAGTGGCCAAGCTGGGCGGGGGACCATCCGGATTCGGCGGCGATGCGCCGCAGCATACCTACGACTTCGATCCGGTCACAGCCAAATACTTTCGCGTTGTCTTCAAGCCTTCACCTCCGCCGCCGGTGCCGGACTGGGCGGGCGACATCGATCCCAGCAGCTTCGGCTTCGCATTGCCCAAGCCCAACCCGGACTACGAAATCGCCGAGCTGGTGCTGCATCCGGGTGCGCGCGTGAACCGCTGGGAAGACAAGGCGGCCTTCACCACCGCGCCCGATCTCTATTCGCTGGCGACTCCGCACGTCGACTCCGACCAGGCGATCGTGAAGAGCGACGTGATCGACCTGACAGCGAAGATGCACAAGGACGGCACGCTGGACTGGACGCCGCCGCCTGGCGACTGGGTGGTGCTGCGCTTCGGCTATTCGCTGCTCGGAATCACGAACCATCCGGCCACGGCTGAGGCTACCGGCCTTGAAGTGGACAAGCTCGATCGCCGCTTTGTGAAGAAGTACTTCGAGACCTATCTCGACAGCTACAAGAACACCGTGGGCGCCGACGAGATGGGCAAGAAGGGCATCCGCTATGTCGTCAACGACAGCTACGAGGCCGGCCCGCAGAACTGGACCGACAACATGATCGCCGACTTCAAGCGGCTGCGCGGCTACGATCCGACGCCCTGGATGCCGGTGCTGACCGGGCAGATCGTGGAGAGCGCCGAAGCCAGCGACAAGTTCCTGTGGGACTTCCGCAAGACGCTCGAAGACCTGATGGCGACCGAACACTACCAGGAGCTCGAGAATGTGCTGCACGAGCGCGGCATGGGCCACTACGGCGAGTCGCACGAGTCGGGCCGGGCGCTGATCGCCGACGGCATGGAAGTGAAGAAGATGAACGAGGTGCCGATGTCGGCGATGTGGACGCAGGTGCCGGGCGTCAACAAGCCCCAGTATGGCTATAACGCCGACGACCGCGAGTCGGCTTCGGTGTCGCACATCTACGGGCAGAATCTCGCGGCGGCCGAGTCGATGACCGCGGCAGCCGCGCCGTGGGCGTGGTCGCCGGCCACGCTCAAGCCTACGGCGGACCAGGAGTTCCTGAACGGCATCAACCGCTTTGTGATCCACGAGTCGGCGCACCAGCCGCTGGTGGACAAAGCGCCGGGAATGACGCTGGGGCCCTTCGGCCAGTGGTTCAACCGCAACGAGACGTGGGCGCCCGAAGCCGACACCTGGATCAATTACCTCGCGCGCACCAGTTTCCTGCTCCAACAGGGGCACTTCGGCGCCGACGTTTTGTATTACTACGGTGAAGACTCGAACCTGACGGCGCTCTTCGCCGACAAGTCGCCGGACGTGCCGGCCGGTTACGGATTCGACTACATCAACCCCGACGCGCTGATCCACGAGCTCAACGTCGCGAATGGGCGCATTGTGACCAGGAGCGGGATGAGCTACCGCATTCTCGGACTCGACAAGTTCAGCGTGCACATGTCGCTGCCGGTGCTGAAGGCCATTCACAAACTGGTGGAGGATGGCGCAACGGTCGCAGGATCGAAGCCGATCGACGACCCGAGCCTGGCCGATAACGAGGGCGAGTTCCATCAGATCAACGACGAGCTGTTCGGCGACGGAACGGGTGTGCACCAGATCGGCAAGGGTACGGTGTATGCCGGGCAGAGCCTCGATGATGCATTGAAGGCGATGAACGTCGCGCCGGACTTCGACTACACCAAGCCGGAGAGCGACACCGATCTCGAGTTTGTTCATCGCAAGCTGGCCAACGCCGATCTCTACTTCGTGGACAACCGAAGCACTCGCGAGGAACACGTCGACGCGACCTTCCGCGTTGCGGGCAAGGCGCCCGAACTGTGGCGCGCCGAAAACGGCAAGACCGAGCCCGTTTCGTACAAGATCGCCGACGGCCGCACCACGGTTCCATTGAAGCTCGAACCGTGGGGCACGGTATTCGTCGTGTTCCGCAAACCGACCACAGCAAACGAGCGCACGCTGCCGGCGAAGGAAGAGACGGACCTGGCGACCGTGGAAGGGGATTGGAAGATCAGCTTCCAGCCCAAGCGTGGCGCGCCGGATTCAATCACCGTGGACAAGCTAGGGAGCTGGACGGATAACTCCGATCCCGGTGTAAAGTA
>Ga0335073_10013037_pt1 | contig 11652 bp, 10 predicted proteins | sample Lox_Sample_22_FD_207093 | JGI IMG/M metagenome (GOLD analysis project Ga0335073, IMG submission 207093) | Soil microbial communities from Loxahatchee National Wildlife Refuge, Florida, United States - Lox_Sample_2.2 | ecosystem: Environmental > Terrestrial > Soil > Wetlands | place: USA... | reverse complement strand
CGGTCTGGGCCGCGCCCGCCCGCTGCGCCTCGCGCTCGGCGTCGCTGTCGGGCACCGCGGACGCCTGCGGGGTGAACGAATCCAATCCCCCCGAACTACCCACGGCCGCAGCGACTTTGGCCTTGGCGACGTGCGTGCGTTCGGCCATGAAGATGACGGCCATGATGGTGACCAGCAGCAGGGTTCCCTGCAGGAACAGGGCAGGCCGGTCGATGGCCACCGCGCCCAATACCGCCTGACGACCCGAAGCGGGCAGCGACTTCCAGACCTGGATGACCGCGATGAACGCCGCGATCGATCCGCCCAACGCCAAGCTCACCTGCGCGGCGTAGCGGGCGGGACGCGGCACGAACGCCTCGACCAACACGCCCACTACCGCAACGGAAAAGACGATCAGCATCGGGCACAGCAGGAAGTACTCGATGCTGGGGGTGGGCAGGGTCATCGGTGCGATCCTTCGGCTGTCCGGGGAGTTCCGGCCGGCACCCGCAGCGGGGGATCATGCTGGCCGGTGGTAGTCATGGTGTGGTCGACCGCGGGGTTGATGACCTCCAGCAGTGGCTTGGGGTAGACCCCAAAAACCAGAAGCAGTGCGATGAGCGGCGCTATGACAAGCAATTCGCGCGCCTTCAGGTCGCCAATGCCCTCGCTGTGGTTGGCCACCGGGCCGGTCATCACCCGCTGGTAGAGCCACAGCATGTAGATCGCCGCGAGGACCAGTGCGGTCACCCCGAATGACGCAGCCAACCAATAGCGGTTGAAAGTGCCCAGCAGCACCAGGAATTCGCTGACGAACGGCGCGAGGCCGGGCAGCGAGACCGTCGCCATCGATGAAACCAGGAAGGTACCCGCGAGGATTGGCGCCACCCTCTGCACGCCGCCGTAGTCGGCGATCGACCGGCTGCCGCCCCGCGAGACCAGGAAGCCGGCGATCAGGAAGACCGCCGCCGTGGACAACCCGTGGTTGAGCATGTAGAGCGTCGAACCGCTCTGTCCCTGGGTGGTCATCGCGAAGATGCCCGCGATGATGAAGCCGAAGTGCGAGATCGAGGTGTAGGCGATCAGGCGCATCATGTCGGTCTGGCCGATCGCCACGATCGCGCCGTAGATCACGCCGACGATCGCCAGCGTCACAATCAGCGGGCGGAAATACGTTGAGGCATCGGGGAACAGCTGCAGGCAGTAACGCAGCATGCCGAAGGTGCCGACCTTGTCCATCACGGCGGTGATCAACACCGCAGTCGCCGGCGTGGCCTCGACGCACGCGTCGGGCAGCCAGCGGTGCAGTGGCCACAGCGGAGCCTTGATCGCGAACGCGAACATGAAGCCCAAGAACAGCGCCTTGAACACCGCGGGGTCAACGCCGGCGAAGCGACCCGTCGCGATACCGGTCACGATCTCGCGGGAGTCGAACGTGCCCGAACCGTGCTGCGCGGTCACCACATACAGCCCGATCACCGCGGCCAGCATGATCAGGCCACCGAAAAGGTTGTACAGCAGGAACTTCACCGCGGCGCGAGACCTTCCCGCGCCTCGGCCGAAGCCACCGATGAGGAAGTACATCGGGATAAGCATGGCCTCGAAGAACACGTAGAACAGCAGCACGTCCAGCGCGATCACCGAGATCAGCACCATCGATTCGATGGCGAGCGTCAAGGCCACGTAGGCCTGCACGCCCCGGTTGTCGCGTTCGCCGCCGTCGTTCCAGCCGGCCACCAGCAGCACCGGGATCAGCACCGCTGTCAGTAGCACCAGGATCACGGCGATGCCGTCCACGCCCAGGGTGTAACCGGCGCCGAACGCCGGGATCCACTGGTGGGATTCGACGAATTGGTAGGTGGCGCCGTGCTTATCGAAGCCGACCGTGATCTCGATGGCCACCGCGAGAGTCAGCAGGCTGGCCACCAGTCCGCTCCATTTGGCGAGCTGCCGCTGCGACGGAGGCAGCAGGATGATCAGCAGCGAAGCGGCCAGCGGCACCAGCCAGAGCACGCTGAGCCAGGGGGTGTGCGAGTTCACCACAGCTTCACCGCCAGGATCGCGGCGGCCACCAGGGCCGCGCCGGTCAGCATGGATAGCGCGTAGTTGCGGACAAAGCCGGTTTCCATCTCCCGCAGCCGATTCGAGGTCCGGCCCACTAGCGCTGCCAGCGCGTTGACCGAACCATCCACCCCGGCGTCGTCGACTTCGACCAGCGCGTCGGTCAGTTCGGCGCCCGAACGCATGAACACCTCCTCGTTGAAGGCATCGCCGTAAAGGTCGTTGCGTGCCGCCGTCGTCAGCACCCCGACTTGGACTGGGGCCACGCTCGGGATTTCCGCCTTGCCGCCGTACATCCGGTAGGCCACCAGGATGCCGACGGCGACGACAGCCAGGGCCACACCGCTGACCGCGCCTTTCGAGATTCCGTGAGTGGCTTCTTCGTGCACCCCGACGACGGGCTCGAGCCAGTGCGGCAGCGAGTCGCCGTAGGTGAACAGGAAGCCGGAGAACACCGACCCGAAGGCCAGCAGGATCATCGGTCCGGTCATCAGCGCCGGTGCCTCGTGCGGGTGACTGCCCGGGGCCCAGCGCTTTTCGCCGAAGAAGGTCATCAGCATCACCCGGGTCATGTAGAACGCGGTGATGCCCGCACCCAGCAGCGCGGCGCCGCCTAGCACGTAGCCCTGGGTACCGCCGGAGCCCAGGGCCGCCTCGATGATGGCGTCCTTGGAGAAGAAGCCGGCGAAGGGCCACACCCCGATGATCGCCAGGTATCCGAGCCCGAACGTGACGAACGTGATCGGCAGGGCCTTTCGCAGGCCACCGTAGCGGCGCATGTTCTGCTCTTCGTGCATCGCGTGGATGATCGAGCCGGACCCGAGGAACAGCCCGGCCTTGAAGAAGCCGTGGGTCAGCAGGTGCATGATCGCGAACGCGTAGCCGGCCGGGCCCAACCCGGCGGCCAGCACCATGTAGCCGATCTGGCTCATCGTGGACGCCGCCAGCGCGCGTTTGATGTCGTCTTTGGCGCAGCCGATGAAAGCCCCGAACAACAGTGTGACGGCGCCGACGATGACCACGCCCAGTCGCGCGTCGGAAGACAGGTTGAAGATCGGGTTCGAGCGCACGATCAGGTACACGCCGGCGGTCACCATGGTGGCGGCGTGGATCAGCGCGGACACCGGCGTCGGGCCCTCCATGGCGTCACCCAGCCAGGCCTGCAGCGGAACCTGCGCGGACTTGGCGCAGGCGCCCATCAGCAGCAGCAGCCCCATCGCGGTCAGCGCGCCGTGATCGGCGCCCGGCGCGGCGGTGAACACCCCGGAGTAGGACAGCGTTCCGAAGTTGCTGAACATGACGAACATGCCGACGGCAAGGCCCGCGTCGCCGACCCGGTTCATCACGAACGCCTTCTTGGCCGCCGTCGCCGCCGTCGGCTTGTGGTACCAGAAACCGATCAGCAGGTAGGACGCCAGGCCGACGCCTTCCCAGCCCACGTAGAGCACCAGGTAGTTGTCGGCGATCACCAGCAGCAGCATCGAGGCCAGGAAGAGGTTGAGGTAGCCGAAAAAGCGGCGCCGGTCGGTGTCTTCGGCCATGTAGGCGACCGAGTAGATGTGGATCAGCGACCCGACCCCGGAGATCAACAGCACGAAGCAGATGGACAGCTGGTCGATCTGAAGTCCGAAGTCGACCTGCAGTTGGTTGACCGGGATCCAGGTGAACAGCGTCTGGTGGATGGTGCGGTCGTCGCCGCCGCGGCTGAGCAGGTCGGAGAGCAGTGCGGCGCCCACCCCGAACGCCGCGAGCGCCGCGGCGCAGCCCAGCCAGTGGCCCCATGGGTCGGTGCGCCGGCCGCCGAACAGCAAGATGGCGGCACCCGCCAGTGGCAGCGCGACCAACAGCCAGCTGTATTGAGTCATGTTGGCGTTCTTAGCCTTTGAGTAGGTTCGCGTCGTCGACGGACGCCGATTTGCGGGCACGGAAAATCGTCATGATGATGGCCAGGCCGATGACGACCTCGCAGGCGGCCACCACCATCGTGAAGAACGCGATCATCTGGCCGTCCAGGTGGCCGTGCAGGCGCGCGAAGGTGACGAACGCCAGGTTGACGGCGTTGAGCATCAGCTCGACGCACATGAACATCACGATGGCGTTGCGCCGCAACAGCACGCCGGCCGCTCCGATGGTGAAGAGCAGTGCCGAAAGGTACAGGTAATTGGCGGGATTCATGACTTGCCGCTTTCCAGGACGTTGGACACGGGCTGGGGAGGCGGGAGTGCCTTGCCGTCGGATCCGCGACTGCGCAGGATCCGCGACACCGACACCTGCGAGTAGGAGCCGTCGGGCAGCATCGCCGCCACGTCGACCGCGTTGTGGCGGGCATAGACGCCCGGGCTGGGCATCGGGGTCGGGTGACCGCCGGGACGGAAGCGCTCCTCGGACAGCTCGCGCTGCGTCTTGCGCCGCTCGAAGCGTTCCCGGTGGGCCAGCACCATCGCCCCGACGGCGGCGGTGATCAGCAGCGCGCTGGTCAACTCGAATGCCCACAGATAGCGGGAGAAGATCAGGGCGGCCAAGCCCTCGACGTTGCCGTTGGAGTTGGCGTTGGTCAGGCCGACGAAACCTCCGGTCGTTGCGTTGCCGATGGCGGCGATCAGCAGAATGCCGAAGCCGATCCCGGTGATCACCGCGGCGGCCCGCTGTCCGCGCAGCGTTTCCTTCAGCGACTCCGCCGAATCCACGCCGATCAGCATCAGCACGAACAGGAACAGCATCATGACCGCGCCGGTGTACACGACGACCTGAACGACGCCCAGGAACACCGCGTCCTCGATCATGTAGAAGACCGCGAGGATGATCATCGTCATCGCAAGGAACATCGCCGAGTACACGGCGTTGACCGCCAGCACCACGCCGATCGCGCCGATCACGGCCAGCGTGCCCAGCAGCCAGAACGTCAACGCCTCACCGGTGGAGGTGCGGACGATGACGTCCGCCGCAACGTTGGTGACGTTCACTTGGGCTCTCCGGCGTTCTGGCGCAGGCCCTTCGCGGTCACGTTGCCCTGGTAGTAGTCCGCGTCGGTGGCGCCCTCGGCCCTGGGGTGCGGCGGAGCGAGCATGTCCTGCAGCAGCGGCGCGAGCAGGCGGTCCTTTTCGTAGATCAGGTCGGCACGGTTGTCGTCGGCCAGCTCGTAGTCGTTGGTCATCGTCAGCGCCCGGGTCGGGCAGGCCTCGATGCACAAGCCGCAACCGATGCAGCGCAGATAGTTGATCTGGTAGACCCGGCCGTAGCGTTCCCCCGGCGAAAACCTCGCCTCGTCGGTGTTGTCCGCGCCTTCGACGTAGATCGCGTCGGCCGGGCAGGACCACGCGCACAACTCACAGCCGATGCACTTCTCCAGGCCGTCCGCGTAGCGGTTGAGTTGGTGACGCCCGTGGTAGCGCGGCTTCACCGGACCCGGCTTCTCCGGGTAGCCCTCGGTGACCCTCTTCTTGAACATCGAACCGAACGTCACGCCGAATCCTGCTACGGCGTCGAGGAATTTAGCCACGTACCTTCTCCTTGCTCGCACCCACTGGCAGCGGCGGTGTCGGGAACGCCGGCTCGATGCTCTTCAGCCCGCCAGCCCGTTCCTGCTTACGGAGTTCCTTCGCCAGCGCGCGAACGCTGGGAGCGGTGAACGGTTTTCGCAGCGTCAGCACCAGCAGCACGGCGAAGGCGAAGCTGCTTGCCACCAGCACCGGGGTCCAGTGCTGGAAGCCCTGGTTGCTCGCGGTGCGGATGACCGCCGCGATCAGCACCCACACCAACGACGCGGGGATCAGCAGCTTCCAGCCCAGCCCCATGAACTGGTCGTAGCGCAGCCGAGGCAGGCTGGCGCGCAGCCACATGTAGATGAACAGGAAGGTCCACATCTTGGCGGTGAACCAGAGCACCGGCCACCAGCCGGTGTTGGCGCCTTCCCACATGTTGAGCGGCCAGGGAGCATGCCAGCCGCCGAAGAACATCACCGTGGCCAGCGAGGAAACCGTCATCATGTTGACGTACTCGGCCAGCATGAACATCGCGAACTTCAGCGACGAGTACTCGGTGTGGAAGCCCGCGACAAGTTCCCCCTCGGCTTCGGGCAAATCGAATGGGGCGCGGTTGGTTTCACCCACCATCGAGATGAGATAGATGATGAACGAGGGCAGCAGCAGGAACACGTACCAAACCCGGTCCTGCGCGGCCACGATCTCCGAGGTCGACATCGAGCCGGCGTAGAGGAAGACCGCCGCGAACGACAGCCCCATCGCTACCTCATAGGAGATCACCTGGGCGGTGGAACGCACGCCGCCCAGCAGCGGGTAGGTGGAGCCCGACGACCAACCACCCAGCACGATGCCGTACACCCCGATCGCCGAGAGCCCCAGGATGAACAGCACCGCGACCGGCAGATCGGTCAGCTGTAGCGGGGTGCGGTGGCCGAACACCGACACCTCGGGACCGAACGGGATGAACGCGAACGCGGTGAACGCCGGGATCGTCGAAAAGACCGGGGCGGCAAAGTAAACGACTTTGTCGATGCCGGCGGGGGTGATGCTCTCCTTGAGCGCCAGCTTGATCCCGTCGGCCAGGCTCTGCAGGGCGCCCCACGGCCCCGCCCGGTTGGGGCCGGGCCGCCGCTGCATATAGCCCAGGATCTTGCGCTCGAGCAGGATCGCGAGCAGCACGTTGAGCATCAAGAACACGAAGATGGCGAGTGCCTTACCCAGCACCAGCCACCAGGGGTCGTGTCCGAAGGCGTCTAGCATGTGCGCCCCTCCTCCTCATCGCTACGCTCTGCATCGTCGTTGGCGCGTAGCACGCTCACACTCCGATCTTCGCCGCGATTTGTACCAAGCCGCCGGTTGTCACACCCAGCTGCCGGTGCACCGCCGAACCCGGCGAGTTCAGCGGCAGCCACACCACCTGGTCGGGCATGTCGGTGATGTTCAGCGGCAAGGTGATTGAGCCGCGCGCCGTGCTGACCGTCACGTCATCCCCGTCAGCGGCGCCGATCCCGGCGGCGGTGCCCGATGAGAGCCGCACCACGGGTTTGCGTGCGGTGCCGGCCAGGTGGGGTTCGCCGTCCTGGCCACGGCCCTCGTCGAGCAGCATCCGCCAACCGGTCAAAACGGCCTCGCCCGATCCGGGCTGGGGTGGCTGCGGGGCGGGAACCCGCGGACCCGCGGCGTGGTCGCCCTCCCAAATACCCAGTGTGGCCAGCTCCTGGCGAGCCTCTTCGACCGTGGAAACGGCTAGATAGACACCCATTTCGTCGGCCAGCGTGTCGAGTACCTGGTGATCCGACTGGCGGGCCTGCTGTGTGCTGCCGTGCAGCGCCGGCCCGAACCCGCGGTAGCGGCCCTCCCAGTTGACGAAGGCGCCGGCCTTGTGGGTCGTCGGCGCGACGGGGAAGACCACGTCGGCGCGTTCGGTGACGGCGCTGTGCCGCAGCTCGAGGCTGACCAGGAATCCAGCGGCGTCCAGGGCGGCCAACACTGCGTCGGGATCGGCGAAGTCGTCGGGTTCGATACCGCCGACCAGCAGTGCGCCCAGGCTCCCGTCGGTGGCGCCGGCCAGGATGCCGTCAACGTCGCGGCCGCTGGCAGTGGGTATTTCGTCGACGTGCCAGCCGGCGCAGACCTCAGCGCGGGCGGCGTCGTCGGCCACCGGGCGGCCGCCGGGCAGCAACCCGGGCAGAGCGCCCGCTTCCAGTGCGCCGCGTTCCCCGGCGCGCCGCGGCACCCAGGCCAGCCGCGCCCCGGTGGCGTCGGCGAGGCGGCCCGCGGCGGACAATCCGCCCGGCACCGTGGCCAGCCGTTCCCCGATCATGATGACCGCGCCGGTCTTGGACAGCAGCTCGCCAACCTCGCCGGTGGCCAGGTCATCGAGCGCCGAAGCTTCAGCTCCCGGAACGGTTTTGATCAAGCGGCCGAACATTTTGTGCAGTGCCCGGGTGGCGAACGGGGCGACGGCGTACACGGGGAGACCGTGCTTGCGCGCCGCCTTGCGCAGCCGCAGGTAGACGATCGGAGACTCATCCTCGGGCTCGAACCCGACCAACACCACCACGGGGGCCGATTCCAGGTCGGCGTAGCTGACGGTCAATGGCCGGCCCGCGACTCGGGTCGTCAGGAACTCGGTCTCTTCGCTGGAGTACGGGCGGGCGCGGAAGTCGATATCGTTGGTGTCCAACACAATTCGCGCGAACTTCGAGTACGCGTAGGCATCCTCCCAGGTGACGCGACCGCCGACCAGCACGCCGGTACGCCCGCGCGCGGCCTCCAGTCCCTGGATCGCTACGGCGAGCGCATGCGCCCACGAGGTGGGCTGCAGCGTGCCTTCTGCGTCGCGAACCAGGGGGGTGGTGAGCACGTCTGGCTCGGTAGCGTACTTAAACGCCCAGCGGCCCTTGTCGCAGTTCCACTCCTCGTTGACTTCCGGATCATCGCCGGCGAGGCGACGCAGCACCTTGCCGCGACGGTGGTCAGTGCGCTCGGCGCAGCCGCTCGCGCAGTGCTCGCACACGCTGGGGCTGGACACCAGGTCGAACGGGCGGGCGCGGAACCGGTAGGAGCTTCCGGTCAGCGCGCCGACCGGGCAGATCTGCACCGTGTTGCCCGAAAAGTACGAGTCGAAAGGCTCGTTGGCGTAGATGCCGACCTGCTGCAGGGCGCCCCGCTCCTGCATGTCGATGAACGGATCCCCGGCGATCTGCTCGGAGAATCGTGTGCAGCGGGCGCACAGGATGCAGCGTTCACGGTCCAGCAGCACCTGCGAGGAGATGTTGATCGGCTTGGCGAACGTGCGTTTGACGTCTTGGAAGCGGGAGTCGGCGCGGCCGTTGGACATCGCCTGGTTCTGCAGCGGGCATTCGCCGCCCTTGTCGCACATCGGGCAGTCCAGCGGATGGTTGATCAGCAGCAGCTCCATCACGCCGTGCTGCGCCTTGTCGGCGGCCGGCGAGGTCACCTGGGTGCGGACCACCATCTCGTCGGTGCAGACGGTGGTGCACGACGCCAGTGGTTTGCGCTGTCCTTCGACCTCGACCAGGCATTGCCGGCAAGCGCCGACGGGATCGAGCAGCGGGTGGTCGCAGAATCGCGGGATCTGCACGCCCATCAACTCGGCCGCGCGAATCACCAGAGTTCCCTTGGGAACGCTGATTTCGGCGCCGTCGATGGTCAGCGTCACCATGTCCGGGGGACGCGCGTCGCCGTCCTTGGGGCCGCCGGTGTCAGTCTTGGCCGCACTAGTCACGGGCTCTCAGGCCTTTCCGTTCGCGGTCAGCATGGAGTCTTTCGGATCGAACGGGCATCCGCCGCCCTCGACGTGGGCGATGTACTCGTCGCGGAAGTAGTTGATCGACGACGACACCGGGCTGGCGGCGCCATCGCCCAACGCGCAGAACGACTTTCCGAGGATGGCGTCGGCGATATCCAGCAGCTTGTCTAGATCCTCATGCGTGCCCCTGCCGGTTTCCAGCCGCTCGTAAATCTGATCCAGCCAGAAGGTGCCCTCGCGGCACGGCGTGCATTTCCCGCACGACTCATGCCGGTAGAACTCGGTCCAGCGCCACACGGCGCGCACCACGCACGTCGTTTCATCGAAGATCTCGAGCGCCTTGGTGCCCAGCATCGAACCGGCCGCACCCACACCCTCGTAATCCAACGGCACGTCCAGGTGCTCGGCGGTGAGCAACGGCGTCGAGGACCCGCCGGGCGTCCAGAACTTCAGTTGGTGGCCGGCGCGCACGCCGCCGGCATAGTCGAGCAACTCGCGCAGCGTGATGCCGAGCGGAGCCTCGTACTGGCCGGGGTTGGTGACGTGTCCGGACAGCGAATACAGCGTGAAGCCAGGCGATTTCTCGGTGCCCATGGACCGAAACCAGTCGACGCCGTTCAGGATGATCGACGGCACGCTGGCGATGGTCTCGACGTTGTTGATCACCGTCGGGCAGCCGTACAGCCCGGCGACGGCGGGGAACGGCGGCCGCAACCGCGGCTGACCGCGCCGGCCCTCCAGGCCCTCCAGCAGCGCGGTCTCCTCGCCGCAGATGTAGGCGCCCGCGCCGGCGTGTACCACCATCTCCAGGTCGTAGCCGGAGCCGTTGATGTCGCGGCCCAGGAAGCCCGCGGCATACGCCTCGGCCACCGCGTTCTGCAGCCGGCGCAACACTGGCAGCACCTCACCGCGCACGTAGATGAACGCATGGCTGGCGCGGATCGCGTAAGACGCGATGATGGCGCCCTCCACCAGCATATGCGGCGTGGCCAGCATCAGCGGAATGTCTTTGCACGTACCGGGTTCCGACTCGTCGGCGTTGACCACCAGGTAGTGCGGCTTGGCGCCGGCGCCGCTGTCGCCCTGCGGGATGAACGACCACTTCGTGCCGGTGGAGAAGCCCGCGCCGCCACGCCCGCGCAGGCCTGAGTCCTTGACGGCGCCGATCACCGCGTCAGGCTCCATCGCGAGGGCCTTGGTCAGGGCCTTATAGCCGTCGTTGCGCTGATAGGTCGCCAGGGTGAAGGATTCGGGGTCGTCCCAGTACCGGCTGATCACCGGGGTCAGCGGTGTGGCGGTCATGACTCACCTTCCGGGGCCGCCGGTGCTTCCATGCCCTTTTCCTTGGCCACTCGCAGGCCGGCCAAAGTCGCCGCACCGGCGCCGCCCTGGCCCTGGTCGGGGCGCTCGTCGCGCAGCCCCGCCAGGATCCGCGACGTCTGACGGAAACCGCACAGCGGCGCGCCGCGAGTGGGCGCCTTGGGATTGCCGGAGCGCAGCGAGTCGACGAGTTCGCGCGCCGACTCGACGGTCTGGTTGTCGAAGAACTCCCAGTTGACCATCACCACCGGCGCGAAGTCGCAAGCGGCGTTGCATTCGATGTGCTGCAGGGTGACCGACCCGTCGTCGGTGGTCTGGTCGTTGCCGATGCCGAGATGCTCTTTGAGGTCTGCGAATATCGCGTCGCCGCCCATCACGGCGCACAACGTGTTGGTGCAGACGCCGACCAGGTATTCGCCGGTGGGTCCGCGGCGGTACATGGTGTAGAAGGTCGCCACCGCCGACACCTGCGCGCTCGTCAGACCGAGCTGGTCGGCGCAGAATTCCAATCCCGCCGGGGTGATGTAGGAGTCCTCGCCCTGCACCAGATGCAGCAAGGGCAACAGCGCCGAGCCCTTGTTGGGGTAGCGGCCGATGATTTCCTTCGCCTCGACCTCGAGCCGCGCCTGCACGTCGGGTGAAAACGACTGCGGCGCACCCTCGACGACGAACTGGTTGGGCTCTTCGGGTGGCGGCCCGAGCCGGATGAACACCCGCTCGCCACTGTTGCCGGCCGGGGCGCTCATCGGTCGACCCCACCCATCACCGGGTCGATGCTGGCGACCGCGGCGATCAGGTCGGCGACCATGCCGCCCTCGCACATCGCCGCGACCGACTGCAGGTTGGTGAAGGACGGATCCCGGTAGTGCACACGGTAGGGGCGGGTGCCGCCGTCGCTGACCATGTGCACGCCGAGCTCTCCGCGCGGGGATTCGACCGCCACGTAGACCTGGCCGGCCGGAACCCGGATGCCCTCGGTGACGAGCTTGAAGTGGTGGATCAGTGCCTCCATCGAGCCGGTCATGATCTATTCGA
>Ga0335073_10013036_pt1 | contig 11652 bp, 8 predicted proteins | sample Lox_Sample_22_FD_207093 | JGI IMG/M metagenome (GOLD analysis project Ga0335073, IMG submission 207093) | Soil microbial communities from Loxahatchee National Wildlife Refuge, Florida, United States - Lox_Sample_2.2 | ecosystem: Environmental > Terrestrial > Soil > Wetlands | place: USA: Florida... | reverse complement strand
ACCTTTCTTAATCGGCGAAGGACGGTGTGATTCTCCGGCAGCTTTTCGTTGTATTGTTCGACCGTCCTGGGATCGCCCATTTCATTCGTGCCATCGAGCACAGGATTGTCTTTCAGCTCCGGATCCTCAAATAGCAGATCGACGGCATCCAGCCGAAAACCGGAGACACCGTGCTTGTACCAGAAGCGGGTCACATCGAACATCGCCTTTTCCACTTCAGGATTGCGCCAGTTCAAGTCGGGCTGCGCGGTCGCGAAATAGTGGTAATAGAACTGGCGCGTAGCCGGATCGAACGTCCATGTGGAACCGCCGAATCCGGAAATCCAATTATTCGGCGCCTGACCCTGGCCTTTTCCGTCACGCCATATGTACCAGTCGCGGTGGGCAGAGGTCAGCGATGACTTCGAATCCAGGAACCAGGGATGCTGATCGGAGGTGTGATTGATTACAAAATCCATGATGATGCGAATGCCGCGTTTTTTCGCCGCGCTGGCCAGGTGATCGAAATCGGCCAGCGTTCCGTACATGGGATCAATGTTCTCGTAGTCGGAGACGTCGTAACCGAAATCAACTTGCGGGGATGGATAGCAGGGAGTGATCCAGATGGCGTCCACGCCAAGCTTCTTGAGATAGTCGAGCCTGGACTCGATTCCTTTGAGATCTCCGATTCCATCATTATTACTGTCGGCGAAGCTGCGCGGATAGATCTCGTAGAAAACCGCGTGTTGCCACCATGGGTGGACCTCGGCCTCGCCTGGCTTAGCTTGCCCGGAAGCGAACCGAGCCACGCAGAAACTGAGAATCAACAAAGCTGCGGTGGGTTTGACGAACATGGCGCGAGCGGCTGTCAGGGCCCGTCCTGGATGGCCTGGTTCATAGCATCCAACAGATCCTGAGAATGGCCATCGTAATCAGCGTCCACCGACCACATAAACGTGCCGCCCAGGCCGCGATCCCAGACCGAATACCACACCCGCGCATAGGTCGAAAACGGGTCGTCGTAGGTAATGAATCCGCGGCTGCCATCTGCCTTCAATAAATAAGGCACCAGGGCCACCAGATCGTATTGCCGCACCCAGCCCTTGTTGTTGACCCGCTCTTTGATGTACGTGCCGTAATTCTCGGAGAGGACTGTTCCGTCCGGACAATCGATGTTCTGCTCCGGGTCGGCATGGCGGCAGACCTTCCACAATCCTTCAACGGTTTTGTAATAGTAGCCATAGAACGGGGTTCCCATATTGAGCTGAGAGGGAGGGAGATGCAGCTTGTTCAGATAAATATTCATCGCCCCGTCGGCGCTGCCTCCCGGCTGGCACTCGTAGGGGTCGGGGTCGCCATGATCCCAGAAGATCGGAGAGTTGAGCTGGGCGTCGGCCGTCCACGGACCGGCACAGTCGTACATCATGATATTGAAATAATCGATCTGCTTCGCCAGCCGTTGGAAGGGCGTATCCGCGCCCCCCCACGGTCCAACGTCGATGGAGATGAGATAAGTGGGGCTGGGTAAGGCTTGACGCACTTCCAGCATGAGCTCGGCAAAATTGTCCTTGTCCTCCTGACTGGCGGGAAACTCCCAGTCCATGTCCACGCCGTCGTAGTTGTGCTTAGTAATGAAACCTGACAAGTTGCTTACAAAAGCTGCGCGCAGGCCGGCATCCGAGGCCACCGTACTGAATGCGCCACCCAGCAGGAGCAACACCTTTACTCCGGAATCGTGGGCGCGGATGAGAAGCTCGGGCTCCAGGAAGCCCTGCGGGACTGATAGAGTACCGTCGGGGTTGATCGCCACCCCGGCATGGTTGACGGTGGTGATCTTTGAAAAAGGAATCTGCGCCGAGCTATAGGGTATCGTGTTGGTTCGAGTCCAGTAGCCATAATCGGCTACCAGTCGCTTGGGCAACTGCTTGTGCGGCGTACTGGCATCCTGGGCCTGAGCGCAAGGGACGAGCAATGGCACCGCCAGCCCGGCAAGGCCCCAAACCACCCACTGGAAGAAGAACCTGCTAGAACGCATGGGAGAACCTCCTGGGTAGGACAGCATCCTCACGCGGCCAGATGGGAGATTCTGGGCCGGCGAAAAAGGCACGTCATCTTACCATGCCGGTCACTCTCCTAATGCAGAGAATTCCGCGCGTCAGGATCTCCGAGCGCACTTTCTGCTTAACCGAGAAGCCCGATCCATCGTGCGCCAATCATGGTGTTTTCAGCTTTTGAAGCATCAGAACGGCATTGCTGTTCTTCGGGTTGAGCTGGAGAGATTTTTGATAGTTGGCGACGGACAATGCTTTATTGCCGTCGTCCATGAAAGCCTCTCCCAGGCTGTCGTACTCCACAGGAGCTACAGGATTTCCCGTCCTCAACTAACCGTTCTACCTTTCCAACCGGCGCCGGAAAAACCTCATCTCTTTTAGGCTGCGGAAAAGGCCAGTGCAAAACACGGCCGAAGCCAGCTTGTCTGGGATAGGTCAAGGAAACTTTACTTTTTCTCACCACTCTTTACGTTTGCGTGCCAGACCCGTCCCATCGAAGTTACTGACCCCCAATGGAGGGCCGACCTTTGACGAGATCGATGCTTTTAGCGAACTGTATTTCTCCTGCACTCATGCTGGCGATGCTGGTGGGGTGCAGCGGCCGAAAATCCCCCACACCTCCCGACGGTGCCCGAGTTTTTGCGGAGAAGTGCGCTACTTGCCATCGAGCGGACAGCGGTTCGAAAGCGCCCCTTCCCGACGGACTACGACAGATGTCAAAGGCTTCAATTCTTATCGCGTTGCAGAGCGGCAAGATGAAATGGGAGGGAAGATGGCTGACGAAAGAGCAACGAAATGCCGTTGCCGATTATCTGGGCTCTTCCGCCTTGTCGGCGTCCGTCAAAATGTCGGGCTCCTGCCCGCGCGATCTCGACCCACCGGCCGATCCGCCGGTGTGGAGCGGTTGGGGCGCAGACTCGCATAACACGCGCTTCCAGTCGGCGCGCTCGGCGGCGCTCACCGCTGACCAGGTGCGGCGACTCAAATTGAAGTGGGCATTCGGATTTCCGGGAGCGTCCGCCACCTACGGCCAGCCGACCTCGTTTGCGGGGAGGCTGTTTGTGGGCAGCGAGGACGGGACAGTGTATGCGCTCGACGCCGCCACTGGCTGTGCGTGGTGGACATTCAAAGCTGCCGCTACGGTAAAGACGGCGGTCTCTATCGGGAACCACGGGCAGGATGCCTACTTTGGAGATACCAACGGAAACGTGTATGCAGTGACCGTCTCGGATGGCGCTTTGCTCTGGAAGATACATCCGGAGTCGCACATTGCGGCTCGAATTACCGGCTCGCCGCTGCTGGTCGGCTCGCGCTTATACATTCCGATTTCGTCGGGAGAAGAGGGAGCCGCCGCCGATCCTAAATATCCCTGCTGCACCTTCCGCGGGAGCGTGGTCGCCGTAGATGCGGAATCCGGAGCACAAATCTGGAAGTCATACACCATCGACCGGCCTCCCGTCCCCACGCGAAAAGGGGTGTCCGGCGTTCAATTCTGGGGCCCGTCTGGAGCCGCCGTGTGGTCATCGCCAACCGCGGACCTGAAGCGGCGTGTGATCTACGTCGCCACCGGAAACAACTACTCGGATCCACCGAACCAGACCTCAGACGCGGTTCTCGCTTTCGACATCGATACCGGCAGAAGACTGTGGTCGCGCCAGTTCACTCCTAACGATTTGTGGAACATCGGATGCGTGGCCGAACAGAAAGACAATTGTCCAGTCAGCCGCGGCGATGATTTCGACTTTGGCGCTCCGCCGATGCTTCGCAGGTCGAGTGCAGGACGCGACGTGCTCCTGCTGGCGCAGAAGTCCGGGGTAGTGTACGCACTCGATCCCGATCGCAAGGGGAGAATTCTCTGGCAAACGCGTCTCGGCCAGGGAGGCCCGCTCGGAGGCATTCAATGGGGAGGCGCCGCCGATCGGAAGAGCGCATATTTTCCATTGTCTGATTGGAGCGATAGTAACCCGCAAGCCGGCGGCGGCCTGTTTGCTCTCGACCTTTCTACCGGAAAGCAGACCTGGTTTGCTGCTCCTCCCAAGCCAGCCTGCCTCAGTCAGTTCGGGTGCAGCGCAGCTCAAATGGCGCCCCCGACAGCCATTCCGGGGGTTGTATTTGCGGGGTCGCTCGACGGACACATACGAGCTTACGACGCCAGGGACGGCAGCGTAATCTGGGAATTCGACACGGTTCGAGATTTCCAGACGGTGAACGGAGTTCCCGCGCATGGCGGTTCCCTGAACGGATCCGGAGCCACGGCGGTCAGCGGAATGGTGTACGTCAACGCTGGTTACAACAACGCCATGGCCGGCAACGTGCTCCTGGCGTTCGCTCCGGAGGCTGACTAAGAATAAGGAGGCGATCACTCCAGAGTGACCGACTTCACCAGATTCCGCGGGCGGTCTACGTCCAGGCCCTTAGCGACCGCCACGTAGTAAGCGAAGAGCTGCAGTGGCACCATCTCCAGTATTGGTGAGAGCAGCTCGGAGGCGCGCGGCACAAAGATCGTATGGCTGGCCAAACGGCGCAATTCTTCATCGCCTTCGGTGGCGATGGCGATCACTCGCGCTCCTTGCTCGCGGAAACTGCGGATGTTGCCGATATTCTTCTCATAGCGCAGCACCGAGCCGGCGTCGCTGCGATCGCAGGTGGCGATGATCACGATCGGAAGGCTCTCGTCAATGAGCGCGTTGGGGCCGTGCTTGGTTTCGCCCGTGGGATAACCCTCGGCGTGAATGTAGGAAACCTCTTTCAGCTTGAGCGCCCCGTCCATCGCGATGGGATAGTGGATGGCTCGCCCCAGGAAGAGGAAATCCTGCACTGCATGATATTGTGCTGCCAGGCGTTTGCATTCCGGCGCGGATTGCAGGACGCCTTCGGTCTTGCTGGGAAGTTCCATCAGTTCGCGGATGTGGGTGCGCAACTGATCGTTACTCAGATTGCCGCGCACCTGACCGAGATAGGCCGCAAACAGAAACAGAACCGCCATCTGCGCGGTGAATGCCTTGGTGGAAGCGATGCTGATTTCCGGGCCGGCATAGGTGTAAAGCACACCGTCCGCCTCCCGCGCGATGGTGGAACCGACCACGTTCGAGATGGCCACTGTGCGCGAGCCCTTGGCCTTGGCCTCGCGCTGCGCTGCAGTGGTGTCGGCGGTTTCGCCGGATTGCGTGATCACTATAGTGAGTTCTCCGCGCCCGATCATGGGATTGCGGTATTCAAACTCGCTGGCATAATCCACATCCGCCGGCAGATTCGCCAGCTCCTGGATCATGAACTGGCCGGCCATCCCGGCATGGCGGCTGGTTCCCGAGGCTACAATATTGATGCGCCGCACCGCGCGGAGCTCATCAGCGCTGATACGGACTTCAGGCAACCGGATCACTCCTTCTTCCAGCGATACACGGGGAGCGATGGTGTCGCGCAGACCCTGCGGCTGCTCAAAAATCTCCTTCAGCATGTAATGCGGAAATCCGCCTTTATCTGGCATGTGTTCTCCACAAGAATCTTGTTGTCATTCCGAGGAGCGAAAGCGACGAGGAACCTGCTGTTTCCTTCCACCAAAATTGCGGATCCTTCGCTCGCTCGGGACGACAACAAGTAATGAAAATTTACGCGATGCCCATGCGTTCACATCCCGCGCAGCCATCCTCCGACGATGGTGGCCTTCACTTCCCCCGCCGGCGTCAGCACCACGATGTCGGCGGCAGCACCGGCCTCGATTTTGCCTCTTCCGGAAATTCCACCGACCCGCGCAGGGTTGAGGGAAGCCAGGCGCAATGCCGCCGGCAGATCCCAGTGGGCAAACTGCATCACATTGCGCACCGCGCGATCCAGAGTCAGAACGCTGCCTGCCAATCTTCCGCCCGAGGTGACGCGGCCGTCTTTCACTTCGACCTCTAGCGATCCCAGCCGATAGTTTCCCTCCGGCATCCCCGTGGCCGCAGTAGCGTCGGAGATCAGAACGGCTCCTTCGGCGCCTTTGGCTGTAAGAAAAAGCTGCACAATGGCGGGATTGAGATGAATGCCGTCGGCGATGATGTCGGCAGAAAGGCGCGGATCCGTCAGCATTTCGCCAATGATGCCGGGTTCGCGATGATCCAGCGGCCGCATGGCGTTGAAGGCGTGGGTTGCATGACGGGCGCCTGCAGCCACTGCGGCTCGCGCAGTGTTCAGATCAGCATCCGAATGTCCCAGGCTGACGCAAACCTTGCGGCTGGCCGCTTCGGCGATCACCTCCGGAGCGCCTTCCAGTTCGGGTGCGATCGTGATCATGTGAATGCGGCCGCGAGACGCTTGCCAGAAACGATCAAAAGTGGCGAGCGTGGGCGGAAGCAGATTTTCCGGAGGGTGCACGCCGCGGCGCACATGGCTGATGAACGGCCCCTCGAGGTGAATGCCCAGGGGTTGCGCTCGGCCTCGATCCAAGTTCGATTCGCGCTCAAATTTTTCGATTTCAGACGACAGCCGATCCAACGCAGAGAGAGTCTGCTCCAAAGGAGCGGTCACGGTGGTGGGAAAGTAGCTGGTGACTCCGTGGGCCACGAGCAATTTCTCCAGAGCCGCTTGCCCCGAGGCATCAGCACTCATGACGTCATGCCCAGCGCCCCCATGAATGTGGATGTCGACAAGGCCCGGAGCCAGAATGGCGTCGCCGAAATCCACCACCCGAGCGTCTTGCGGAACTTCCCGGGCGTTGCGCGAACTCACTTCCACGACCGTACGGCCGTCGATCAGCAGTAGCGGAGCCTCTACACAGTCCAGGGGCGTGTATAAGCGAGTTGCAGTGACGGCGATCATCTTATTAAAACGTTTATCTTACAGGATTTTATGCATGGCCGGCGAATCAGAGCGCGCGGCTTTGCCTCCAGGGACAGATTTACTTATACGATACTTCTCCGCACTCGAGTTTGTCTTTCCGCGCCGAACGCCTCGCAGGGAGGACAGCAGTGCGGGAGAGAGCGTCGTCACCGCAATGTTATAATCTTATACTTCTGCGGCTTCGGTGCCGCGATGAGCTTGCGCCGTTCGCCTCCGGGCGCAGGAGTTCGCTGTTTGTCGGGGAGTGGCTCAGCCTGGTAGAGCACCTGGTTCGGGACCAGGGGGTCGGAGGTTCAAATCCTCTCTCCCCGACCAATCTTTTCAGCCTGTTACAGCAGGGTCGAGAGCGCCAAAACCGATCTACACGGTTTTGCACCAGGAGCCCTATCATGCCGACCCGCATAAATGCTGCGCTTCTTGCTCAGCCAAGAGTGTAGGACCATCTACAAAATCGACCACCGCCATCTCATCGAGAAAATCAGACGGCCCTACTGAATTGCGCAACGTCGAGAGCACGTTGACAGGGAACCGGGCGCTTCGCGGGCCCGTTACGCTGCCCCCCGCCGGGCAAAAAAAAACAGTGAGGGCGCATGACAGTCCCCCGCACAACCTCGAGCGGACTGCGGCGGCATTAACCCGGATGAATGTGCCAAACATCAACCCGCTGCGATAGAGTTGTGTCAAAAATAGATCATTTCGCGATATATGAGACTCTTGTGCTTTGCTATGTTTCGGGCGCGGTCGGTAGGATCGAGCGGCGGGATTTTGCGCGCCCAGCTGTCCAGAACACCGTGAATCTGTAGCTTCTCAACGGAATATACAGACCGAGGAGGATGAATGCGGCTGAAAAACAAAGTAGCGATTGTGACGGGAGGAGGAGCGGGAATTGGTGAGGCCATATCCACGCACTTTGCTCAGGAGGGCGCGCGAGTCGTAGTCTGCGAGCTCAGCCGCACGCGGGGGGAATCGACGGTAAGCGCGATCCGAAAGCTGGGAGGCGAGGCTGTCTTTGTCGAAACCGACGTCTCTTCTGAATCCCAAGTAAAAGGAATGGTCGAAGTGACCTTAAGGAATTTTGGACGCATCGACATACTGGTGAATAATGCCGCTGTACTCATGTCGTATGGCCAAGTTCGAGCTCACGAGATGTCTAATGAGGAATGGGATCGCACCATTAACGTGAATCTGCGCGGGTATTGGTTGTGTTCCAAGTATGCGATTCCCACCATGTTGGCGCAAAAATCAGGGAACATCCAGTTCGTAGCTTCGCGAACCGGTCTGCGAGGGTTTGCCGGATTCGCGGCTTACAGCGCTAGTAAAGGAGGCGCGCTGGCTTTGATGCGCTCGATGGCGGCGGACTACGCTCCTGACGGAATCCGCATTAACGCCATCGTTCCGGGAACAATGGACACGCCCATGAACGCACAGGAATTTTCTGAGGCCGGGGCCCGTGACAAATATATACCCAGAATTCCGGCTCGCCGCTTGGGAGTCGCTACCGACATCGCAGGAATGGCCACCTTTCTGGCTACAGACGAGGCGAGCTTTTGCATCGGGGGTTTGTACTTCGTAGATGGCGGCGCCGATCTTGGATAGTTGGCGCGCGAACCAGTTGGAAGCCACGAAACGAATCATCTGACTATCGCGGTCAACTGACCCTGGATCTGTTCCAATGTGAATTCAACATCCTCCTCCGTGTGGGCGAAGGATATAGAGCACTGCTTCGCCGCCGCAGGGAAGAAGTAAACGCCGCGGTCGATCAAGGCCAGGCGTAATTTCTGATCCAGGTCAAAGTCGTGATTGGCGGCGAGATCGTGCCAGTCCCGGGGGCAATGGTCCATGAAGTAGATGCAGAAAGCGGAGCCTTGCCGCGCAACGACCGCCTCCAAACTTAACGCCGCGAGAATCTCCTCCAGCCCCGCCTGCATTTTCTGTCCCAGTTGTTCAACGTGACGATAAACCTCTCCGCCATTCATAATCAGGCGTTCTATAGTGGCGATAGCGGCCGCAGTCGGAACTGGGTGCGCGTTGTAGGTGCCCGCCAACAGGACCCGTTTCGAAAGCTCAGGGTGAACGAACCAGTCCATTAATTCCTTTTTGCCTCCGACCACAGCGATCGGGTAGCCGTTGGCGACTGCCTTCCCGAAGACGACCAGGTCCGGTGTCACGCCGGCAATCTTTGAGTACCCACCAATGCCATGTCGAAAGCCAGTTTTGACCTCATCGAAAATGAGGACGAAGTGATAGCGGTCGGCCAGCTTGCGTAATCCCTCCAGGTAACCGACTTCCGGGTGGATGATCCCGACATTCTGCAGAATCGGTTCGGCGATGAGAGCCGCGATGGAATATTTCTGACAGACATATTCTGCGGACTGCAGATCGTTGAAATTGATGGGATGCACGAGATCCTGATGGGCGAGTGGAATGCCGGCACTGATGGGGATAAAAGGATACTCGCCCGGAGAAACCCTGGGCCCGAGGACATCCAGAGGCGTCATCAAATTGCAGGCGACATCGTTATGCCAGCCGTTATAGCCGCCCTGCATGACGATAATGTGGTCTCTTTGAGTGACCGCGCGAGCCAGCCGAATCGCCTGGCAAGTCGCTTCACTGCCGGTGTTCAGGAATTGAACCGATTCCGCCGCCGGCACATGCCGGCAGATAAGTTCGGCGAGTTGTCCCTCCAGTTCGGTAGTTCCAGAGCCATAGAGACTAGCTCCTTTGCGCAACACAGAGATGACTGCGTCGGTCACGTAAGCATCGTTGTGTCCCAGAAAATGGGGAGCGAACGCTGCGTGGTAGTCGACATATCGGTTCCCATCCAGGTCCCAAATATGCGCGCCTTTGCCTCGGCAGAATGCGATCTCGGGTTGCACCGCGCGGTTCACGGAGGCGATGCCGCCGGGTATGAAACGTCGATTGTGGCGGAAAACCTCCGCGGATTTCGGGTAGTTCTGGGCCGCGGCGACTTGGCCGACCGGCAACTTCTGCGTGGTCATGGGAGAGCCTCTGTACGCACTTCCCCTATGCTTCCGCCAGACCCTCGACTTGAAGCCCATCCGCCAACGGCGGCCAGCCAGATGGCGATTGTGACCGAAAACATGGGGATAGTGAAATCACCCGCAGAATTCGTCACCCGGCCTACTGCCCACATGGCGAAGGCGCCGAACAGCGAACCGAATGCACTGAGCGTACCCGCTGCACTCGAGACGTGGGTGCTAGAAACTTCCTGAGCCAAGGTAAGGTACATAGAGCTCCATATCCCGAGGCCTATATTCACCGCTACTAGCGCTGTCACCGCCGCCCAAGGAGTCACCACGAACGGCACGAACGCACACATCGTAACCAGAGCGGTTGCGCTGAAGAAGACAATGCGGCGCGCGGTCGCAATCGAATAGCGACGTGCCAACCATAAGGTGCAAGCGCCGCCTCCGATATTGCCGATATCGAGGGCCAGGTAGATAAACGTCAGCATACCGCCTAATTTGGCTCCAGGAACCAGATGCCGGGCTTGCACAAAATAGGTCGGCAACCAGTTCATCGTGAAATAAAAAGATGGATTCACCGTGATGGAGATGACAAATACCCACCAGAACCGCGGACTGCGAGCGAAGTCGCGGTAGACGCCCAGCAGCCCTTCGAATCGTCCGCCCTCGGTCGGCGCGGGGTTCCAGACTTGAGAGAGTTCTTGTTTTCGAGTAACGAACAACCAGATCGGAGCCCAGAAAAGGCCCAGCGCGCCGACACAAAAGAACACGGACCGCCATCCGAATGCGGCGAGGAGTGCGAATATCGCTGCAGGTGCGATAAGTGCACCAATTCCCGCACCGCTCTCGAATATCCCGCAACCCAGAGTTCTTTCCTCCGGTGGGAGCGTGCGCTCGAGCACTCGCACCCCTGCCGGCCAGTTGGCAGCTTCGGTCACACCCAGCAAAAAGCGGAATGCCAGCAAACCGGTGAACCCGACAGCGAGCCCAGTGAAACCTGAAACCAGTGACCATGCCGTGACGGCAATGGCAAAACACCATCGCAGGTTGTAACGATCCAGCACAGGCCCAACCACGAATTGAAATAAGGTATACGAGTAGTAGAAGACGGCGAAAAGCCATCCCAGATGTGCGTTATCGATGCCCATCTGGTGCTGGAGGGTGGGGGCAAGAATGCTGATAGTCTGCCGATCCAAGTAATTCAGGATCGTCGAAAACAGCATGGTTACGATAAGGGCTGCCTTGATGCGGAAGCTAAGGCTTCTCAAAGTGATCCTCACCAGCGAGAAATATTTTCAGCAGGTCCCGCAATGCTTATTTCCCCGCAGCACGTAGATACAAAACGGCATCGCCTGCAAAAGGCGCAGTAAATGGCTGTTCCCCGCCGGAGGCGTCGACCGAACCGGTTGCTCCGACCAGGTTGGTGGCGGGATTGAACCATTCAAACTGGTATTTCCCAGGCGCCATCTGCAACGTAAACGGTATTGCGTAAGGCTGGTACACCAGATACTCAACGCCGGGATTGGCCAGGCAAAAACCTGTGCTTGCGAGCGAAGGCTGAGGTTTCATTGCGACCAGATTCATTCGGTTGGCGTAGGTCAACGTCGGGCCCATGGCATCCCGGATCACATCCCAATAAGTGTCCAGTTGAACACCAACGCCCGGATCGGGGGTGTTTCCGGTCGGAAAGTTGCGATTTGCCCACTTCGTTAAATAAGGATCCATGAAGGCAACATTATTGCCCGAGGTAAAGTTCTCCCACACCCAGGCGCGCTGGGACGCCTGGCCCGCGCGTTTGAATTCCACATAGCCGAAGG
>Ga0335073_10013034_pt1 | contig 11652 bp, 10 predicted proteins | sample Lox_Sample_22_FD_207093 | JGI IMG/M metagenome (GOLD analysis project Ga0335073, IMG submission 207093) | Soil microbial communities from Loxahatchee National Wildlife Refuge, Florida, United States - Lox_Sample_2.2 | ecosystem: Environmental > Terrestrial > Soil > Wetlands | place: USA... | reverse complement strand
TGTACTTCTCGGACGTGATGTGGCCGGGGCTCACGCACCTCGAGTTCCTCCGGGCGATCCGGGCGTTCCAGTTGCGCCGCCGCCGCTACGGCGGCTAGGGCCCGGCTTCCGTCGGCCTCGGGGGTCGCGGCCGCAGGGCCGTCTCCCCCGAGCGGACGACATTCGGTCCGGCCCGATTCCAGACACCGAGGTCGGCCGCGCCGAGGGAACGACGGCGAGCTCGGCCCCGCGACCCGCCCGACCTCCGTTCGCAATCGCGGAGCGGGCGACCCAGCTCAGGTGCGTCGGGTGCTCCGGGCCCGCTCGAGCAGCTCGGTGATCCGCTTGTTCGCCTCGGCCGTGATCGCGTCGCGATCCTCGGGCCGCCGGAGCATGAGGGTCAGTACGAGGTCGGCCGACTGGGCGGACCGCGACTTCGTGGTCAGCACGGGAGGGAAGCGCGGGTCGAGCCGGGAGCGGAGCTTCGCGAGCGACTTCAGGAGCTCGCTCTCGTAGGCGGCGAGGTCGACGCTGCCGCCGACGGTCACCGGGACCACGACCTCCTTCCATGCCTGCGGCGAGGTGTTGACCACGACCTCCCGCAGCATCGCGTCGTTGGGTACCGAGACCAGCTGGTCGGCTTCCGTGAGCAGGACGGTGGTCATCGGGTTGATCTCGATCACCTTCCCGGTCGCCGAGCGGACTTCGATCGTATCGCCGACCTTGAACGGGACGTAGATGTCCGAGAAGTACTTCGCGCCGTAGTTCGCGAGCACGCCGCGGAGCGCGATCAGGGCGGTCGCGCCGAGGAGCGCGATCATCACGAACAGAATCGCCGGGTTGACGCCGAGCGCCTGCAGGGCGAGCGTCACTCCGATGACCGCGATCGTGCCCGCCGTCAGCTGCCGCGCCGCCCGCTGGAGCGGCGGCGAGCTCTGCCGCAGGAGGCGGCCGACCACGAACGCCGCGATCCAGCCCACCACCGCGGTCGCGAGGAGGATGACCCCGACCGGGACGAAGGGGACGAGCGGGGCGAGGAGACCGAGGACGGACATCTACGCCTCGGCGACCTCGGTGAGCAGGCTCCGCTCGTTCTCGATCGCCGCGTCGAGGGAGCACTTGCGGGCGAGGGCCCGCCCGTTCCGGACCAGCCGGGGCCTAAGCCCACCGCCGCGAGCCCCGAGCAGACGATCCATTTTCCGGGCGAGCTCCCCCGGATCGTCGGGGTCGAACAGGAACCCGTGCACGCCGTCCCGGATCAGCTCGGCGACGCCCGCGCGCTGGGTGACGATCGCGGGCTTGCCGTGGACCCAGCTCTCGACGGCGACCAGACCGAACCCCTCCCGGACCGACGGAAGCACCGTGAACCGGCAGCGCTCGTAGAGCCCGTCGAGCTCGTCCTGGCCCACATGTCCGGTGAAGACGACCCGGCCTCCGAGGCCCTTCTCCGCCACGAGCCCCTCGAGCTGCTGGCGCCAGACCTGCGCCTTCGAGAGTCCCAGGCCCGCGGCCGAGCCCGAGAAGCTGCCGTTGCCGACGAGGACCAGCTTCGCGTTGGGATGCCGGTCGGCGATCTCCGCCAACGCGCGGATCGCGACATCCTGGCCCTTCATCGGGTCCATCCGCGCGACCACGAGGATGACCTCGTCGTCCGGCGCGAGACCGAAGCGGGCGCTCACCTCGGCGACGGCCGCCGGCCCCGGCCGCGAGTAGTCCGCCGGGTCCAGGTACGGATACATCTGCAGCACGCGTCCCTTCGGCGAGAGCAGTCCGAGGGACTCGGCGTAGCGGCGGGCGCTCACGACCACGACGTCGTACGCGTCGAGGTACGTCCGCAGCATCGCCCGCCACTGGTCCGGGATCGCGCTCACCTCGAACGGGATGTGCCACCGGAAGATCTTGGGCTTGAGCGTGCTCAGCATGTGGCCGACGGGCATCTGCTGGAAGTCGTGCACGTAGAACGCGTCGAAATCGTGCGCCTCGTCCAGCCGGCGAATCAGCTCGGCCGTCGCCCGGTTGTAGTACGCGTACTCCGAGAACGCCTCGGTCCAGAACAGGTCGTCGTGCCGTTCCGTCGGATCGAGGTCGTGGATGCGGCCCCAGATCGCCTCCTTGACCGCCCCGTAGCCGGCCATCCGATCGCTGTCGATCCGCACGTTGTGGAGCGTCAGGCGGCCGATCCCGACGGTGGGGGGGGCGTTCGGGTTGAGCGAGACCCAGTGCGCTTCGCTCAGGACCCGGTCCTTGAGCAGCCGCTTGACGAGCGGATAGACCATCCGGGTGACGCCCCCGGGCGAGAACCGGTAGTCGACCCCCTCGCGGAGGCGGTCGAGCTCAACCGACTCGGCCTGGGCGGGATCGAGGAGACTCCCGCCCGCGACCCCGCGGAACTGGACGAGCGGGGTCTGAGTGTTGATGCAGATCGAAAGCCGTGGCATGGAACCGACTCCCGGACGTGGTGGGGCCACGGGCACCCCGACACTTGAAACCTCGTCCCGCTCCCCCCGGAGGCGTTTCTCGGCTCTCGGACGGGCCAAGACATCATTAAATAGAAGGGCTTTTTCACTTTACCGGAACGCCGAGGTCGATCTCGGCGATACGAACATGATGGCAGGGAACACGCCGATTCTGGTGCTGCGAGAGGGAACGAAGCGGGAAAAGGGGCGCGGAGCGCTCACGAACAACATCCAGGCCGCGAAAGCGATCGCCGACGCGGTCCGTTCGACGCTCGGCCCGCGCGGGCTCGACAAGATGCTCGTCGACTCGATGGGCGACGTGGTCGTGACGAACGACGGCGTCACGATCCTCAAGGAGATGGACGTCGAGCACCCCGCCGCGAAGATGCTGGTCGAGGTCGCGAAGACCCAGGACCAGGAAGCCGGGGACGGAACGACCACCGCGGTCGTGCTCGCCGGCGAGCTCCTGAAGCGCGCCGAGACGCTCGTGGAGCAGAACATCCACCCCACGATCATCTCCCAGGGCTACCGCATGGCGTCCGCGAAGGCGCTCGAGATCCTGAACAAGATCAGCCAGCCGGTCGGGCCGGAGGACCTCGAGACGCTGAAGCAGATCGCGATCACCTCGATGGCGTCGAAGTCGGTCTCGTTCAACCGCGAGGAGCTCGGCGAGATCGCCGTCAAGGCCGTCAGCGCCGTCGCCGAGAAGAAGGGCGAGGCGCACAACGTCGACCTCGACAACATCCAGCTGATCAAGAAGCAGGGCGGCCAGATCTCCGACACCTCGCTGATCGAGGGGGTCATCGTCGACAAGGAGAAGGTCCACTCCGGGATGCCGTCCCGGGTCGAGAGCCCGAAGATCGCGCTGCTGGACGCCGCGCTCGAGATCAAGAAGACCGAGATCGACGCGAAGATCGAGATCAACGACCCGTCCCAGCTGAACGCGTTCCTCCAGGAGGAGGAGAACATGCTGAAGCGGATGGTCGAGACGGTGAAGAAGTCCGGCGCCAACGTCGTCTTCGTCCAGAAGGGCATCGACGACCTCGCCCAGCACTACCTCGCGAAGGACGGGATCTACGCGGTCCGCCGCGTCAAGAAGTCCGACATGGAGAAGCTTGCGAAGGCCACCGGGGCGAGCATCGTCTCGAAGGTCAGCGAGCTCACTCCGTCCGACGTCGGGGCCGCGGGCCTGGTCGAGGAGCGGAAGATCGGCGACGACGCGTTGACGTTCGTCACGGGCGCTAAGAAGGCGCGCGCCGTGTCGATCCTGATCCGCGGCGGCACCGAGCACGTGCTGGACGAGATCGAGCGGTCGCTCGACGACGCCCTCAACGTGGTCGCGATCGCGGTCGAGGACGGCCGGTGGGTCGTCGGCGGCGGCGCGACGGCGAGCGAGCTCGCCCTGCACCTGCGCGACGAGGCCGCGAAGGTCGGCGGCCGTGAGCAGCTCGCCTTCGAGAGCTTCGCCGAAGCGCTCGAGACGATCCCACGGACGCTCGCCGAGAACGCGGGGCTCGACCCGATCGACATCCTGATCGAGCTGCGCAAGGCGCACAAGGGCGGCCAGAAGACCGCCGGCGTCAACATCCAGACGGGCAAGGTCGACGACATGGTCAAGCTCCACGTCATCGAGCCGATCCGCGTCGGAAAGCAGGCGATCGAGAGCGCCACGGATGCGGCGGTCATGATCCTCCGCATCGACGACGTCATCGCGTCCAAGTCGAGCCCGCCGCCCTCCGGCGGCCCGGGCGGCCCCGGGGGTCCCGGCGGCATGGGCGGCATGGGCGGAATGGGCGGCGACTTCGGCGAGGACTGAACGTCCTCCCCGATCGGCGGCGCACAACCCCTTCTCGGGTCCCGGTGGGATCACCCCCGGGACCCCCCCTTGCGTTCGGCTAGCCTTTACCCCCGCCGGGTCTCCCCGGCTCGAGGTCGTTCCGAGTGCCCCACGCGACCCGGTTGTTCTTCGTCGCGGACCTGCACGGGTCGGCGATCTGCTGGCGCAAGTTCGTCAACGCCGCGCGCGTCTACAAGGCCGACCTCCTGATCGTCGGCGGCGACATCACTGCCAAGACCGTGACCCCGCTCGTGCTCGAGCAGGGCGAGTGGATCGCGGTGGTCGAAGGGGCTCGCCGGACCGCGCCCGAGTCCGACGTGGAGCGCCTCGAGGGGTCGCTACGGGACGGCGCGACGATCCCGTACCGGACCTCCCGCGCGGAGTGGGAGGAACTGACGGCGCATCCGGATCGACTCGACGCCCTGTTCCAGCGGCTCGCCCCGGCCGAGGTCGCCGGGTGGCTCCGGTGGGCCGACGAGCGGCTGGGCGCGGATCCCACCCGGCTCCTCATCGGACTCGGGAACGATGACCCCACCGTCGTCGAGACGGCGATCGCCGCGGACGGGCGGGCGGAGCTCACCGACAACGAGATCGTGCGCCTCGACGACCGGCACGAGATGCTGACGCTCGCCTACAGCAACCCCACGCCCTGGCACACGTACCGGGAGCTGCCCGAGGACGAGATCGCGCGACGGCTGGACACCGGCGCGGCCGGCCTCGACCACACGGGCTCGGCGGTCTTCAACCTCCACGTGCCCCCACACTCGACGCCGCTCGACCTCGCGCCCCGCCTCGACGCGAACCTGACGAAGGCGATGGCCCCCGGCGGGGAGCCGGAGCTGGTCCACGTCGGCAGCACCGCGGTGCGGGCCGCGCTGCTTCGGCACCAGCCGCTGCTGGGGTTGCACGGGCACATCCACGAGTCCCGGGGGACGACCTCGCTCGACCGGACGCTCTCGATCAACTGCGGGAGCGCGTATACCGAGGGCGCCCTGCTGGGGGCAGTGATCGATCTCGACTCCGATCGCGTCCGTTCCGCCGTGCTCACGTCGGGGTGAGCCGTCAGCGGACGCTCAGCGTCCCGTCCACGGACGGCTGGGCGTCGACCTCCTCCCACCATGGCCCGCCGAACAGGCTGCGCCGCCAGCGGGGAGCGACCCGCGCGACGAGCGCGCCGAGCTCGGCGAGGCGCGATCGAATCGTCGCCCGCCACGGGTCGGGCACCGCCGAAAGGACCGGCGATCGCCCGAGGAGCGCGAGGTTCAGGGTCACGGTGTGGCCGAGACCGGGATCCGCGCCGATCACGGCCGCGAGCCGATTGGGGGAGATGGCATCGGGTTCCTCGCCGAGCGGATGGTCCGCCAGCAGCGCGAGGATGTCCTGCACATCCTTGGCCTCCGGCCCGATCGCGAGGTCGTGCCGCCCGACCGGCTCGAGCACGCGCTCCTGCACGCTCCCGGCCCCCTCCTCCGGGACCCGCTGGACGAATTGGAGCTTCGCCAGGAGCAGGGTCGCGAGGGAGAGGGTGCCGTGGTGAGCGCGCGCCTCGTCCACATCCGCCCGGAGGTCGAACCGGTGGCAGAACCGGAACTCGTCCGCGAGCAGGTCGACCGTGCCGAGGCCGACCTCCGCGCCCTGCTGCGCGGTCAGCATGTGGTATCGGTACCGCCGTCCCTCCCCGAGGGAGTTGAAGATGCGGTCGCCCGACGTCGCGAAGAAGCGCAGCGCGCTCCCCTCCCGCTCGTGGACGGTCTCCAGGAAGGCCCGCACGGAGCGGATCTCCTTGTGCCGGCAGGCAAGATCGAGATCGTGGAGCTCACGGCGCAGGCCCCGGTCGGGCGCGTTGCTGGACGGACACCGGATCCGGTGCGCGACGCCGCCGAAGATGCCGAGCGAGACCGGCGGGTCGTTCCGCGCGGCCGCGTCGACGACCGAGACCCCCTTCGCGACGATCGGGTCGGTGAGGTCGACCCAGTCGCCGAGGTCGAGCGACCGCGCCGACTCCTCGACCGGGCGCCGGAGCGTGAGGGGCAGCTCGACGGTCAGCCGCTCGCCCCGTCGTGCGTCCAGGACGAGGTCGACGCGGTCGCCCACGGCGGGGGGAGCCGTGCCGCCTCAAAAGGGTCCGGCCGCGAGGCGCCGGCCACGGGTCAATCGGGGGGGAGCTCCTTCGCGATGAGGTCGACCGGGACGCCCCGGCGCCGCTGGATCGCGTAGGAGACGAAGTAGCCCACGATCCCGACTACGAAGACGATTGGAAGGAAGATCAGGTAGGCGTACGGGTACGACCCGGTGATCCCGAGGTACTGGATCGTCGACGCCGCGTAGCTCACGAACCACGCTCCCGCCCACGACGCGATCCCGACGATCGTCAGGATTGGCACGGGTCCGATCTTCGCCCGGACGATCCGCGGCGCCTGGGCGAACAGCTGGGGCCGGAGGAACGGGAACAGCGCGCCGCCGAGGCAGACGATGCCCACCGCCAACCAGAATCCGAAGTTCGAGTAGTTGAGGTAGGTGAACAGCGTAGTGTACGTGGCGACCCACAGCGAGATGAAGGCCCCCACGCCGAGCGTCAACACTGCGACGTACGGCACGCCGCTCGATGAGACCCGGGCGAAGAACGACGGGAGCACTCGGTCGAACGACCACGCGAACAGGTTCCGGGTCGGGATGATGAAGTAGATGAACGAAAACCCGAAGAACGTCAGCGTGAGCCCGAAGGCGAGGAATGCCGCCAGGGTGGGGTTGCTCACGAGGTACGCCGCGAGGAACAGCGGGGACGGCAGCGCCGGCAGGCTGACCGAGACCCCGTAGGTGCCCGGGTACAGGTACCCCGCGCTGACGCCGATGATGAAGTTCCGCCCGAACGTGTAGTACGTCGCGGCGTACAGCGCGCCGATCAGCGCGGCGAAGATGATCGGGGCGCCGAAGATCGCGAGCCCCTGGGTCCGCGTGGGATTGCCCCGGACCTCCCCCGCAAAGTACGAGCTGTTCGCGTAGCCGATGAAGCTCAGCATCGTGTAGACCACGCCGAGGAAGGTCCCGCTGAGCGTGATCGTGGTCGCGCTGGCGGCGCCCGAGGCGATCGCCTGGTAGCTCTGCGACGCGGGGTTCGCCGCGTTCCAGTGCGCCGCGAACGTCGACTGCGGCGTCGCGAGCAGGAGCGCGAGCATGATCACGTAGATCACGGCGGTCACGACGAAGATCCCGACCGTGGTCCGGAAGACCCACTTGGTCGGGAGCAGGCTCACGAGGATGACGAGGACGAGGACGATCGATCCGACCATGAAGATGTTCGCGTTCGAAGCGGTGAACCAGCTCGCCCACGCCAGCGCCTGCGAGCCCCCGCCCGCGACCGAGTAGGCCGCGAGCATCATCGGGATGCCGTCGGCCGAGATGTACCACGCGAAGAGTCCGGCCCACGAGATGAACACGACCGTGAAGATCAGGTTCGTGCCGAGTCCGATGCTCGGGTGGAAGATGCGCCCCATGAAGACATAGTCGCCGCCGCTCCGCGGCATCGCGCTCGAGAGCATCCAGTAGACGTAGCCGACCCCGACGTTGATCAGGACCCCGATCCCGACGGTCGTGACGAGGTTCGCGTTCGGGTACCCCGTCGAGGCGAAGACGATCCAGAAGTAGTTCACGATGATCCCCATCGCGACCAGGTTCGCGAAGAGGGCGGTGCGGGCCCCCACGGTGCGAACGAGTCCGCTCGACTGGCGGACGTAGACGTCCTTCCCGCTCGCCTCGCGGGCGACCGCCGCCGCGGGCACGTTCACCACGGTCGAAGACTCGGTGTTCAACGCTGGTGCCACGTTCCCGTCCCCGCATGTTCCCCCGCGTGGCCGAGCGAGGGGTTAGCACGCGAACTGGCTTGGGATATTAATATCATCCGGAACCCCAGGTGCGGGCCGGTCCACGGCGTCGACTTCTTCATGGGCGGGCGCGTGGCCGCCGGGATGCGCTGGGACACCCGGGCGATCCACGACGGGCAGGCGCCCGACCCGCTCACGGGCGCGGTCAACGTGCCGGTCTACCAGACGTCGACGTACGCCCAGCTCGCCCCGGGACGGGCCAAGGGGTTCGTCTACTCCCGCACGGGCAATCCGACGCGGGCCGCCCTTGAACGTGCGCTCGGCCGGCTGGAAGGGGGCGCCGGCGCGCTCGCCTTCGGTTCCGGCCTCGCGGCGACCTCCGCGCTTTTGATGGCGTATCCCAGCGGGCGGCGGATCGTCGCGGGGGACGATCTCTACGCCGGCACGTGGAGGCTCCTTCAGGTCGCTCGCTCGCACGGCGTGGACGTCGAGTTCGTCGACACCAGCGAACTCTCCCAGGTGGAACGGGCGCTGGGCGCCGGGCCGCGCACGGATCTGCTGTACCTCGAGACCCCGACGAACCCGCTGTTGAAGGTCACCGATCTCAAGGGAGCGATCCGTATCGCCCGCGCGCACCGGGCCCGGGTCGCCGTCGACAACACGTTCGCCTCGCCGGTGCTCCAGCGTCCGATCGAGCTTGGGGCCGACGTCGTCGTCCACTCGACGACCAAGTACCTCGGGGGCCACAGCGACCTCATCGGGGGTGCCCTCGTCTTCCGCTCCCGCCCGCTGCTCGAGAAGTACCGCTGGTACCAGAACACGCAGGGCGGAGTCCCGAGCCCCCTCGACTGCTTCCTCGTGCTGCGCGGGATCCACACCGTCGGTCTGCGCGTGCGCGCGCACTGCCACAACGCCCGAAAGATCGCGGCGTTCCTCGACGGACACCGGTCGGTCCGGCGGACGATCTATCCCGGCCTCGCGAGCCACCCCGGCTACGCGATCGCGCGTCGCCAGATGGACGACTACGGGGGCATGGTGTCCGTCGAGCTGAAGGGCGGATTGCCGGCGGTGCGTCGGATGGTCCGGCGACTGCGGGTCTTCACGCTCGCCGAGAGCTTGGGGGGCGTCGAGTCGCTCGTGAACGTCCCGGCCTTGATGACGCACCGGTCGGTCCCGCGCGAGCTGCGCGAACGGCAGGGGATCTCGGACGGCCTCGTCCGAATCTCCGTCGGGATCGAGGACGGAGACGACCTGGTCGACGACCTCCGGCACGCGCTCGGGTAGGGTCGGCGCGCGCCACCGAGAAATACGCCCCTCGTGTCGGGCCGCGCATGCCCCTCTGGAACGACCGACCCGAAGCCTGGCACGAAGTCCTTCCCGGTGTCCACCGCCGCATCCTCGCGCACGCGCCGGACGTGATGATGGTCCTCTACCGCATCCAACCGGGCCGCCAGTTCCCGATGCACACCCATCCCCACACGCAGTCGGGAACCGTGCTCGAGGGCGGAGGGGAGTTCCGCGTGGGGGACCAGACCTGGACGCTGAAGGTCGGGTCGTCGTACGTCGTGCCGGGCAACGTTCCGCACGAGCTCCATGCCGATCCGAAGCACCCCGTGGTGATCCTCGATGTCTTCACCCCGCGGCGCGAGGAGCTCCTCCACGAGGCCGTCGCGCCGGACCGCGACTGAGACGGCTCACCCGATCGATCGGAGGAGCGCGCCGTCGACGGGGAGCATCGCGCCGCTGACGTAGCTCGACATCTCGCTGCCGAGGAAGACGACCGCGCGCGCGAGCTCCTCCGGGGAGCCGATCCGTCCGAGCGGGATGTCCCGCTGCATCCCCTCGATCACCTGGGCCGGGGTCATGCCCCGGCGACGGGCGGCGTCCTCGGCGACCTCGTCGATGCGCGGGGTGTGGATGTAGCCGGGGAGGATGCCGTTCACCCGGATCCCCTTCGGACCGAGCTCCCGGGCGAGCGTCCGCACGAGCCCCGCGACCGCGACGCGGCAGACGCTCGAGAGCGCGAGGTTCGGGATCGGCTCGCGGATGGCGAGCGAGGTCAGGAACACCATCCGTCCGCGCACGCCGCCGGCGATCATCGCGTCGGCCGCGCGCCGGGCGAGGTAGGCCGGGCTCACGACCAGGAGGGCCGCCGCCCGGGCCCAGTCGTCGTATCCCTGCTCGAGGAAGACCCCGGGACGCGGCGAGCCCGTGACGTACACGAGGGTGTCGAGCCCGCCGAGCGCGTCGAGCGCTCCGTCCATCACCCGGTCCACGCCCTCGTGCGTGGCGAGGTCGGCCACGACCCCGTGGACCTCGCCCGCGGGCTGCAACCGCGCGACGGCGGCCGAGAGCCGGCCCTCGTGCGCGGAGTTCACGACGACCCGGGCCCCCTCCTCGAGGAAGGCGCGCGCGGCGCCGTAGCCGATCCCCTGGCTCGCCGCGGTGACCAGGACGCGCGCGCCCTTCAGGCCCGACTCGAGCGGCACGGCGCCCTAACCCTCGATCGCGAAGACGCGCGCCATCCCGCCGCTCCCGTGGGCGAGCTTGATCGGCGCCGCGACCAGCGTGTACTCCACGCCCTCGCGGAGCTCATCGAGGTGATCGAGCGCCTCGAGGATCCAGATCCCCCGACGGAGGAGGACCTTGTGCGCCTCGAACTTCTGGTTCGAGTAGGGGTCGATCCCGAGCGTGTCGGTCCCAACGCCCTTGACCTGCCGCTCAACGAGCCATTCGGCTGCCGCCGGGTCGAGACCGGGGAAGTCGTAGAGGTAGTGCTTCGTCGCGGCCCGGTCGCGACTCCACCCGGTACGGAGCAGCGCGATCGACGGGGACGACCCGCTCGGCCAGTGCCGCTCGAGCGCGCGCGTCGGGATGATCGGACCGTCGAGGTCGGCTCGGACATCGAGCACGATCGCGCTCCCGACCAGATCGTCCGGGGGGATCTGGTCGACCGTCGCCCCGTCCTCGAGGAAGTGGGCCGGCGCGTCGAGGTGGGTGCCGGTGTGCGAGAGGCAGCTCACGCGTTCGATGAGGTAGCCGTCCCGGGGGACGACCCCGACCGGCTCGAACACCGGGAGCGGCGAGGTCGGCCAGACGGGCATGTGCGTCTCGAGGAGGGCCGTCAGGTCGTGCACGCGGCGAGCGGTCGCCATGCGCGGGCGAGCGGCGCGGGATACTAAAACCGGTCGCCCGGGCTGGGTGCGGTCACCCGGCGCGAGCGCGGCGGCGCTCCAGGAACCGCTCGATCCGGCTCACCCCGTCGTCGAGCATCTCGATCGGCGACGTGTACGAGAGGCGGAGATGGCCCTCGCCGTCCGGCCCGAAGGCAGCGCCGGGGACGACCGCGACCTCCTCCTCCCGGAGGAGCTCGTTGGCCAGGTCGATCGACCGCATCGGGAGGTCGTACCGGGGGAACATGTAGAACGCGCCCCCCGGGCGGTGGGTGGAGAGACCTTGGACCTTCTGGAGCCGAGCGTAGAGATGGTCGCGTCGGGCCCGGAACACCTCCCGGATCCGCTCTTCGTCCGGTTGGCCGTTCTCGAGGGCCCAGAGGCAC
>Ga0335073_10013033_pt1 | contig 11652 bp, 10 predicted proteins | sample Lox_Sample_22_FD_207093 | JGI IMG/M metagenome (GOLD analysis project Ga0335073, IMG submission 207093) | Soil microbial communities from Loxahatchee National Wildlife Refuge, Florida, United States - Lox_Sample_2.2 | ecosystem: Environmental > Terrestrial > Soil > Wetlands | place: USA... | reverse complement strand
CTGAGCGCGCAAGAGCGGTCGCTGATCTGCACTCCCGCCCAGATTGCGGGCGACACCGCCAATCCGGGCTCAAAAGGCAACAGTGCGGACGTGCAAATAGGCAGACGCAACATCGAGGGCGGAGGGCGTACGTCCATTTATGAGCACCAGAATTTCCGCCTCGTGGTCGGTACGACCGGCGACGTGATCGACGGCTGGACCTACGATCTGTACTCCTCGTACTACTACGTGAACACATTTCAGGCGAACGACAACTATCTCAGCTACGCCAATGCCAATAGTGCGCTTCAGGTCACGACCAACGCCGCGGGCCAGCCGGTCTGCATCAGCGGGGGCCAGTGCGTGCCCTGGAACATCTTCAAGACGGGGGGAGTCACGCAGGCGGCCTTGAACTACCTGGAGACTCCGGGCACGGCATCGGGCAACAACACCGAGCAAATCGAGCACATCGATGTGACCGGCGACCTGAGCAAGTACGGTATCAAGTCGCCCGTCGCGATGGACGGCGTGGCCGTCAATGCCGGCGGCGAGCACCGCATGGACGCGGTGACCTTCAGCCCCGATGGAGCGGAGCTCGCCGGCGACCTGGCGGGCTTTTCCGGTGCCAGCGTGCCGATCAATGCGCATTACGACGTCAATGAGGCGTTCATGGAGCTGCGGGCGCCGATCGCCCACGATTTGCCAGGCGTGTACGACCTGGTGGCGGATACGGGATATCGCTACTCCGACTACAACACCACCGGCACGACCAACACCTACAAGTTCGAGGTCCAATACGCGCCGATCCAGGATGCCCGCTTGCGCTTTTCCTTCGACCGTGCCGTCCGCGCGCCGAATCTGCTCGAGCTGTTCTTGGCGGGCTCGTACGGGCAGGAGGACGTGTTCGGCACGGATCCGTGCGCGGGCGTGCCGACCGCCTCGCTGGCGCAATGCGAACATACCGGCGTGACGCCGGCGCAGTACGCGATCAATCCAAAAACAGGCGTCAATAGCATCACGCAGTGCGTTTCCGGTCAATGCGGCGAGGTGATCGAGGGCAACGACCAGTTGAAGCCCGAAACCGCCGTGACCTGGTCCCTGGGATTGACCTTCACTCCGGTGGAGCTGCCCGGGTTCACCGCAAGCGTCGATTACTACCACATTCGGCTCGAGAATGAGATCGGCAACTATCCATTCGCGGTGATCTTCAACGGGTGTCTGCTGCAAGACAATCCGATTTACTGCAGCCAGATCGTGCGCACTCAACAGGGCTCGCTGGTCGGCGCCACGGTGGCCGGCGGCGGATACATCCTGCAAAAGGACTTCAACCTCGGCCTCTCGATCGTGTCCGGATTCGATGTGGTCATGAACTATCGGTACGCGCTGCCGGCCGGCTGGGGCTCCTTCGTCACGGACCTCAATGGCGCGTACCTGCTGCACGATACGACGACGCCATACCCGGGCTCGGGGAGCTACGATTGCGCGGGTCTATTCGGATCGAGCTGCGAGAACGGCTCCGTGAATCCGCATTGGCGCCACAATCTGCGCTTGACGTGGGAGACGCCGTGGAACGTGCTCTTGTCGGCGCAATGGCGTTTCATCGGCCCGACCAGCTTCGACAACAATTCCACGAACCCGTTGCTGGCGGGGGCGGAAGAAGCCGGAATCACCCCAAGCACCTACGATCAGTACAACGCGCGCATTCCGGGCTACAGCTACCTGGATCTGACCGCGGTGTGGCATGCGCTCAAGAATCTGGAGTTACGCGCCGGTGTCAGCAACGTGTTGGACAAGGACCCGCCGCTCGTTCCGTCGGGAGATATCTCGGGCAACAGCGGACCGGCCAACTCCTATCCGACCTACGACTACCTGGGTCGACAGCTGTTCGTTGCGTTCACGGCGAAATTTTGAGAGATGACGGCGGCCGCCGGATCCGCCGCGAGTGCCTGCGTGTCTTGATGACCGTGAGCGCCGTCGCCGGCGGCATCGGCGCGCGCGCACCAGGTGCGACACCCCCCGGTGCGTCGAGCCAAGCGCCTGAAATCGTCGTGGAGGCGCCGGAGCCGCGATTCGTGGCGCCGACCCGGCGCGACAAGATCGGGCGCATCTGGGCGCCGGTCATGATCAATGGCCGGGGACCCTTTCGGCTGGTGCTGGATACCGGCGCCAGCCGATCTGCCGTCAACGCCCAGGTTGCCGAGGCCATTGGCATCGCCCCGGATCCCACCCGGCCGGTGTTATTGCGCGGTGTGACAGGGATCGTCGCGGTCCCCACCATCCGCGTGGATTCGTTCCGCGTGGGCGATGTCATCGTGACCCCCGCGGTCCTGCCCATCGTGGCCGACGCCCTGGGCGGGGCGGACGGAGTTCTCGGCACGGAAGGATTCACCGACAAGCGGGTCTATATCGACTTCAGGCACGACCTGATCACCATCACGCATTCTCGCGCAACCCGAGCGCCGCCCGGATTCATATCGCTCCCCCTGGAGCGTTCCGGCGCGGGCCTGTTGATCGTCTCTGCCCATGTGGGCGGGGTGCGTGTGCACGCCATCATCGATACCGGAGGGCAATCGACGATCGGCAATGAGGCGCTGCGTCAATCCCTGGTGCGCCGTCGCGCCAAGGGCGCGCGCAGCGAAGTGATCGACGTGACCAACGCGACCCAGGTGGGCGAGTCGTTTCCGAGTCCGCCCATCGAATTGGGGCCACTCGAGATACAAGGGGCGCGAATCACCTACGGCGACATGCATATCTTCGAGCACTGGCACTTGAACAACAAACCCGCACTCCTCGTCGGAATGGACGCCATCGGCCTTCTGGACGTGTTCATCATCGACTATCGGCGTCACGAGTTGCAGCTGCGCACGCGCGTGGACCGGCAATGAGCCCCTATGCCGGCCCCATCCCGGCGGGTCCGCTCCCCAGGCCGCCTCGATCCGTGCCACGAACCTCGAGCGGCGCGCTCGCCATCTTCCTCCTATCGGCTTGCGTCAACCCGCCGCCTCGCGCGCCGGTGCCGCAGCAAGCGCTTTCCGCAAATCACACCGCGGCCTCCGCCACTGCGGCGCCGGCACGGCCGGCTGCCGTCAACCCTGCGCGGTCCGATGTCGACAGCGCCATGCGCCAGCGGGGATACAAGCCGGCGACCTTTCGTGGCGAGCGTGTCTATTGCCGAAACGAGGCCGTGACCGGCTCCAACCTGCAAAGCAGGGTGTGCCGAACCGCAAAGCAGATCGAAGATCAAGAGGGCGCAGGGAGGGACGTGCTCGATGCGAACCGCCCCGCGGGGTGCTTGCCGAAGAGCGGCTGCAATTGATGGCACGCCGGCTGTCCCGCAATTGCGGGCCGACCCAAAGGCCATGGCGCCCTAAACCAAAGAGCTAGTTCTCTCGCTCATAGGTCGATCTGCTCCTCACTCATTCAAAGACGCTTGCGCCCGATGCACGATAGGCGCGGGCGAAAATCGGTACTAGCCTGATCTCAACTCGACGTGAGAAGGCCGTGACGAACGAGCCGTCTCGTCGCCTCACCGACGCGCCGAAGCGCAAAGCACGATGGAGGATGCACATGACATCGAAGCAAGACAAAGTGGCCATCGTCACGGGAGCCTCTCGCGGCATCGGAGCGGCGATCGCCGAGCGGCTGTCGAAGGACGGCTTCACGGTCGTCGTCAACTATGCGGGCGGCGCCAGGGCTGCCGAGGAGCTGGCCGCGAAGCTCGTAGCGGGGGGCGGCCACGCCCTCGCGGCGCAGGCGGACGTCAGCGACTCGGCTGCCGTCGCCAGGATGTTCGACAAGACCGAGGCCGCCTTCGGCGGGGTCGATGTGCTGGTCAACAACGCGGGCATCATGAAGCTCGCCACGCTTGCGGATGGCGACGACGAGCTGCTCGACGATACCATCGCGATCAACCTCAAAGGCAGCATCAATACCCTGCGTGAGGCCGCGCGCCGGCTGCGTTCGGGCGGGCGGATCATCAATCTCTCCTCCAGCGTCGTGGGTCTCTATCAGCCCACCTACGGCGTCTATGCCGCGACGAAGGCAGGCGTCGAGGCGCTGACCCATGTGCTCGCCAAGGAACTGCGCGGCCGCAACATCACCGTCAACGCGGTCGCCCCCGGGCCCACCGCGACGGCGCTGTTCCTCGACGGCAAGCCGCAGGAGGTCGTCGAACACCTCACCCAGCTGGCGCCCCTCGAGCGTCTCGGCCAACCAGAAGATATCGCCAGCACGGTCTCCTTCCTTGCCGGGCCCGACGGCGCCTGGATCAACGGCCAGGTGCTGCGCGCCAACGGCGGAATCATCTGATCTCACCCATGGCCGAAAATGGAGATGATCGTGAAAGACAAAGTCATCCTGGTCACCGGCGCCTCCTCCGGCTTCGGCCGACTGACCTCCGAAGCACTGGCACGCGCCGGCCACACCGTGTACGCCTCGATGCGCGAAACCAAAGGCCGCAACGCCGAGGCGGTGGCGCGGTTCGCGCAGCTTGCCGCCGGCAAGGACTTCGATCTGCGGCCGCTCGAGCTCGATGTTCAGTCGGAGGACTCCGTCAACGCCGCCATCGAATTGCTCATCGTCAATGAAGGGCGGATCGACGTCGTGGTCCACAACGCCGGACACATGATGTTCGGACCCGCCGAGGCCTTCACAGCGCAGCAGTTCGCCCAGCAATATGACGTGAATGTCCTGAGCACGCAGCGCGTCAACCGCGCGGCCCTGCCGCACATGCGCCGGCGCGGCCAGGGACTGCTCGTGTGGGTCTCGAGCTCGAGCTCCGCCGGGGGCACGCCGCCGTATCTGTCGCCGTACTTCGCCGCCAAGGCGGCGATGGATTCCCTTGCCGTGCAATATGCCCGGGAGCTCAGCCGCTGGGGCATCGAGACCTCGATCGTCGTTCCGGGCGCTTTCACCAAGGGCACCAATCACTTCGCGCATTCGGGCAGACCGGCGGACGGAGCGCGCCTTGCCGAATACGAGGCCGGCCCCTACCAGGGATTCAGCGAGCAGGTGCAAGCAGCGTTCGCTGCAATCGTCCCGGATGACGCCGATCCGGCAGCCGTCGCCGATCTGATCGTCGATGTGGTCGAGGCGCCGTTGGGCAAGCGCCCCTTCCGGGTGCACTGCGACCCCACCGAGGACGGAGCCAGTGTCGGCTTCGCCGTACTTGACCGGCTGCGCGCCGAGATGCTGCACCGCGTCGGTCTCGATGACCTGCTGAGGCCGGCAAAGCGCGCAAACACAAGGGGTGGACGATGAGCTTCAAGAGCATCAAGGTGCCTATGTCTTCGACGCGGACGTCGAGCATGCCCAAGAGGTCGCATCGCGCATCGAATCGGGCATGGTGTACATCGACTCCTGCGTCGTCGACTCGCCGGGCCTGCCTTGCGGCGGCGTCGAGAATTCCGGCCTCGGGCGCGAACTCTCCGGGCGCCCGATGTCCGGCAGAGCGTGGGCGCCGGTAGTTTGAACAGCCCGACAGGGTCGGGCAAACTGCGGCTTGCGGAAGGATTGGGCCGCGGATGCAACGCCTTTGGAGATGCAAATTTTTGCGCGCCGCCGCCACCTGTCTCGGTGGCGGCACTGCCTTGGTACTGCTGAGCGCCGCCTGTTTCCGGATGCAGACCGGTCTCGCTCCGGCGGCGTTTGCGCTGCTGATCGTAGTCACGTTGATCTCTCTGCTGGGCGATTTCGCGGTATCCATCATCCTTTCGTTCGTGGCGGTCCTCTGTCTGAACTTCTTCTTTGCCGAGCCGATATTCAGCATCTGGGTCGCCAAAGCGGTCGACCTCAGCGCCATAGTCTCCTTCTTGACGACCTCGATCATCATCACCGGTCTGTCGGTGAAATTGCGCACCATCGCGGAGCAGAAATTGGAGCAGACCCGGGCGGAGCTCGCGCGCTTTGCCCGTGTCGCGTCGCTTGGGGAGCTCACAGCGTCCATCGCCCATGAGGTCAATCAGCCGCTCGCCGGGGTTGTCAGCAGCGGCAGCGCTTGTCAGCGCTGGCTCGCGAGCGATCCGCCGAACATCGAAAGGGCTGTTCAGTCCGTGGAGAGGATCATCAGAGATGCGAATCGGGCCAGCCAGGTCGTGGAGCGCATTCGCAACCTCGCGAAGAACGCGCCCCCGAACAAGGCCTCGGTGAACATGAACGATGCGGTTCTCGAGATCATGGCCCTGACGCGCGGAGAAATTGAAGAGAACGGGGTTTCGCTGAAGACCGAGCTTGCAGAGGGGGTGCCCGCGGTGTGGGCAGATCGCATTCAACTGCAGCAGGTCATTCTCAATTTGGTCATCAACGCCATTGAAGCCATGGACAAGCGCGTCGACGGGCCGAAGGACCTATTCATCGCCGTTGGCAAGGACGATAGCAACGACATTCTCTTCACGATTCGCGATTCCGGGACCGGATTGGATCCGCAGAAGGCCCAGCAGGTCTTCGATGCCTTCTACACGACCAAGCGGGAAGGAATGGGCATGGGCCTGGCGGTGAGCCGCGGCATCATCGAAGCTCACGGCGGACGCCTGTGGGCGACACCGAATGAGCCCGTTGGCGCGGTCTTTCAGTTCAAGCTGCCGATGCATCGCGAGGAGGCGGCGTGAGCGGGAATGAGCCGAAACCCGTCGTCTACATCATCGATGACGATGCGGCCGTGCGTGAGGGCCTTTTGGACCTTTTTCAGTCGATCGGCATGGACGCGATCCCCTTCGAATCGCCCCGGGAATTTCTTCAGGGGACGCGCCCCGATGCGCCGGCTTGCATTGTCCTCGACATCAGATTGCCGGGACAGAGCGGCCTGGAATTTCAGCGCCTGCTCGCACAGGCCGATATTCCTCTGCCCATCATATTCATCACCGGCCACGGCGACATCCCGATGTCGGTGCAGGCCATGAAATCCGGGGCGATAGAGTTTCTCACCAAGCCTCTGCGCGAGCAGCAACTGCTCGATGCCGTGCAGGCGGGGATCGAACGCGATCGTGCGCGGCGCCGCGAGGACCAGACCGTGGCCAGACTGCGCTCGCGTTACGATTCCCTGACGCCGCGGGAGCGGGAGGTGTTCGCGCTGGTCATCACCGGGCGCCCGAACAAGCAGATCGCGGCATCGCTGCAACTGAGCGAGATGACGGTGAAGGTTCATCGCAGTCAACTCACCCGAAAAATGGGCGCAAAGTCGGTGATCGAGCTGGCGCGAATGGCGGATAAGCTCGGCGTGTCGACCCAAAGGGCCTAGCGCCCTAAACCAAAGAACTAGCCCACTCGCTCACAGGTCGCTTTCGCCCTCACTCACTCATGGACGCTTGCGCCCGATGCACGATGGCAACGGGTGATGTGCCGTACTAGCCTGATCTGCATTCGGAGGTGAGAGACGGCTGTGCCAAACAGGAGCGTAATTGCGATAGTGGACGACGATCCGGCGGTCCGCGAAGGTGTGACGGATCTGCTCAACTCGATGGGATTCGTCAGCGAGAGCTTTCAGTCGGCCGAGGAATTTCTAGGGTCCGACCACCTCGGCAGCACGGCCTGTTTGATCACCGACGGGCGAATGTCCGGCATGAGCGGATTCGAGCTTCACAATCGTCTGGTGGCGAGCGGCAAGCGTATCCCGACGATCCTGATCACCGCGTTTCCGGAGGAGGCGGATCGGGCGCGCGCGCTGGGGGCCGGGATGTTCTGCTACCTTCCGAAGCCCTTCAACGACAACGACTTGCTCGCGTGCCTGCGCTCGGCTTCCCTGGCGAGTGCAGAGGATTCCGGTGGATAACTGGCTCGACCGTCCGGTGGACGTGCTCCATGATCACGTCCTAGGTCCAACCGGGGCGGAAATAACCCTGGTGGAATACGGCAGTTACGCCTGCGCGCACTGCCGGGAGGCGAACGAGCGCATCGCTCAGGTGCGTGATCGGCTGGGCGACCGGCTGCGCTATGTGTTTCGCCACCGGCCGCTGACGTCGAGCGAGCTTGCGCGCCGCGCCGCAGAACTGGTCGAGCGGGCAAAAAGCCCCGAGCAATTCTGGAAGGCGCACGTCGCACTCATGACGCGGTCGGCGACCCTGACCGAAGATGATCTGCGGTCGGTTGCGAACGATCTGGGCCTCGCGGACGCTACGCCGGGGCAGGCCCAAGAGGGGGCCGCTCGCGCCAAGGAACACGTGGAGGCCGACGAAGCCAGCGCCCGTCGGAGCGGCGCGAATATCACGCCCACATTCTTCATCAACGGTCGTCGATACGACGGTCCCTGGGATGAGAGCTCCTTCGCCGATGTGTTGCTCGGCTCGTTGGGCCACCGGGTGGGCGCTGCGGCGCTCGACTTCGCGAGCTGGGCCCCCTCGGCGGGCGTCCTGCTGCTGGCGGCCTCGATACTGGCGGTGGCACTGACGAACTCGACGTGGGGATCCGCCTTCGTCGCATTCTGGCAGCAGCCCTGGGGGCTCACGGCCGGCGACTCGAGCTTCCTGCTGCCGGTGATCTCCTGGATCAACGATGGGCTGCTCAGCGTGTTCTTTCTGGTGGTCGGACTGGAAATCAAGCGCGAGTTCACGGTGGGCCACCTCGCCACACGACAGTCCGCGGCCTTGCCGATCGCGGCCGCCATCGGCGGTATGGTGGCCCCCGCACTCATCTATGCCGTGTTGATTCCAGCAGGTCCGTGGTCGCGCGGCTGGGGCGTGCCGATGGCGACCGATACGGCATTCGCCGTGGCGCTCATCATCATGATGGGCCGGCGAGTACCCCTCGAGCTGCGCATCTTTCTGACGGCGGCGGCCATCGTCGATGACATCGGGGCGATCACCGTGGTGGCTCTGTTCTATTCCGGCATGCTTCATTTGACCTATCTGTGCGCGGCCGCGGGGCTGGTCGGCGCGCTTGCGCTGCTCAACCGCTCCCGGGTGTATCGCATCACTCCCTACGTCATCGTCGGTACGGCGCTGTGGTTTTGCATGCACGCAGCGGGCGTCGATGCAACCCTCGCCGGCGTGATACTCGCGCTGTTCATTCCGACCAGGCCGCCCCCCAACCTCAATGCGCTCGTCACTCAGGCAAGCGCCATCATCGAGAGCGAGGCGCAGCACGAGGACGAGGTGCTTCGGCATGGACCTTCACTTCCCGCCATGAGGGCGCTCGATGCGATTCATGATCGGCTCGAGTCGCCCGCTGATCGCCTGCTCCGTCAGGTGGCGCCGCGCTCGAGCTACCTGGTGCTGCCGCTATTCGCGTTCGCCAACGCAGGAGTCGCGCTGAGCCCCCATGTCGTGGGAGGGCACGGTCCGTTGATACTCGCGATCATGTGCGCCCTGCTCGTCGGCAAGCCCGCCGGGCTGATGATTGCCTCCGTAGTGGCCGTGCGGCTGGGTTTGGCGACCAAGCCGGAGGAGTACTCTTGGCGCCAGCTGGCGGGTGCGGGCGCGCTCGCGGGTATCGGCTTCACCATGTCGCTGTTCATTGCCACGCAGGCGTTGCCGGATCCCGCGGGCTTTGCGGCCGCCAAGATCGCGGTTTTTGCCGGGTCGGTGCTCTCAGCCGCTGCGGGGGTCGCCATTCTGTGGAACGCGGATCGGAAGGCGCCGCGCGCGGCCGCATTGCCGCAGATGAGCTGTGCGGCCGAGGCGCCGCCGGTCAAAGTCGAATCCCGCATCGCTGTTTCGTCGTAGTCCAGAGGAATTGCCCTCAGAGGAACCAAGGAGACAGGCGATGGCCAAGAACGTGATTTGTCTTTGGTATGACGGCACGGCCGAGGATGCCGCCCGGTTCTACGCTGCCACCTTTCCGAACAGCGCCGTCACAGCGGTCCACTGCGCCCCGGGCGATTACCCGGACGGCAAACAGGGACAGGTGCTCACCGTCGAATTTACGGTGCTTGGAGTGCCCTGCCTCGGCCTCAATGGCGGTCCCGCGTTCAAGCACTCCGAGGCCTTTTCGTTCCAGATCATCACCGACAGCCAGGCCGAGACGGACCGTTACTGGAACGCGATCATCGAGAACGGCGGCACCGCGAGCGCGTGCGGTTGGTGCAAGGACAAGTGGGGCTTATCCTGGCAGATCACCCCGCGGGCGCTCCTGGAGGCAACGACCGATCCCGATCGCGCGGCCGCCAAGCGCGCATTCGAGGCGATGATGAAAATGAAGAAGATCGACATCGCCGCCATCGAGGCCGCACGGCACGGCTAGCCGTCCGATCTCGAAGTGGTATCAAGAGCCGGAGGCAAAGTGGCTATTCACAACAGCCTGAGACCCGTGCAAGATCGGTGGCCCGACGGTCGACGAAAAATCGGGCAATCCATGAAAAGACGCATCGCCGCGGCCCTGCACGGGGTAGCGCTCGTCAGCTTGCCGATCCTTGCCGGTGTTGGCGTCTGTGACCATGCATCGGGAGCGGGCCGGCAGGCCGCCTCATCAGTTCGCGATGGCTCCCATGATTTTGACTGGGAGATCGGCACTTGGAGAACGCACCTCAAGGTCCTGCGGCATCGAGAGGATGGCTCGACCGCCTGGGTCGCTTACGAGGGTACTTCCGTCGTGGCGCCGATCTGGAACGGTCGCGCCAACATGGTCGAACTGGAAGTGGACGGCCCCGGCGGCCACCTCGAGGCGCTGAATTTGCGGCTTTACAATCCCCGATCGCATCAATGGAGCCTCAATTTCGCGAACGCCTCCGTGGGTGCCATGGCGGGCCCACCCACCGTCGGCGAATTCAAACGTGGACGTGGCGAGTTCTACGACATGGAGCCGATCGATGGTCGAATGGTGCTTGTCCGCAATGTTTGGTCGGACATCACCAAAGATTCAGCTCACTTCGAGCAAGCCATTTCGGACGATGGCGGCAAGACGTGGCAGGCCAACTGGATTACGGACGATGTACGCACGCAAAGCGCGGGCGACAAAGGCAAGTAAGACGGCCTTCCAGCGGCGCTGCTGCAGCTCCAGCCCGCGCGGACCCGCTCGAGGTTGCGGCGGGGCCCTCCAGTCACCGCCGCACCAGACCGCGCGGCTGTACCACGCCGAGGTCGATATGTGTGATCACGCCGGGCCTGGCGTCGCAGACCGCCGGTACGGCAGTGGCGCCGAGCAGTGCGGTCCAGGGCAACCCATGGAAGGGTCTGCGCCCATCGGCGTCCTCACCGCCCATCAGCCTCACCTCCAGCGGCGGGTCACCCTGGATCACCACTCGATAGCAGCTATCGCCGGTGTTCCATCTGGGCTCGACGTTCTCGCCCATCGCCCAGTAGAAGTGATAGACCATGAATGGAGCGCCATCGACCCACGCGGTCCACTCGAAGTGCTGGCCTGCGACGGTTCCCTTGCGTATGACACCGCCGCCGGCAGTCCCCGCGCCGAGGGTGTAGGGGATGTCGGCGGTGGCGGCGGCGACTTCCAGCCGCGTGGTGAGCTTTTCGATTTTCTTCCCCAACCCTTCGACGACCATGGCCATGGATCCTTGGAAAGCGTAGGGTGCCTCCGCCGAGCGGCTCGGCTTGGCGAGCAGCTCCTGCGGATTGCGCCCGAACCCCATGACCTCGGTATAGATCATGGGATTTCTGAGCTTATCGATGACCTCGGTGACCTCGATTCGATCGATTCTGTTCATGAGCCGCGCGAGCGTGAGCGGCAGGATGTCGCCCGAGAATCCCGGATGGATACCGCAGCCGTGGTACGACGTGCCGCCGTCGCGGC
>Ga0335073_10013032_pt1 | contig 11653 bp, 10 predicted proteins | sample Lox_Sample_22_FD_207093 | JGI IMG/M metagenome (GOLD analysis project Ga0335073, IMG submission 207093) | Soil microbial communities from Loxahatchee National Wildlife Refuge, Florida, United States - Lox_Sample_2.2 | ecosystem: Environmental > Terrestrial > Soil > Wetlands | place: USA... | reverse complement strand
CCCTCGGGCGTCAACGGACGCAGCCGGTCATCGGGCCAGCGCTTGCGGTCGCGCTCGAAGGCGGGAGCGTGACGGATGAGGTACAGATGCACCGTGCTAGATTACGCGAGCCACTGGAGGGTGAGCATGGATATGGTCGCGCTGGGCCGCCACGGCCCACAAGTTTCCAGGATCGGGCTTGGCTGCATGGGCATGTCCGATTTCTACGGCCCCGCGGACGAGACGGAGTCCATCGCGACGATTCATGCGGCGCTGGACCAGGGCGTCACGCTGCTCGACACGGGCGACTTCTACGGCATGGGTCACAACGAGATGCTGCTCGGCCGTGCACTCGCCGGCCGGCCCCGGGCGCAGGTGCTGCTCAGTGTGAAGTTCGGCGCGATGCGCGGGCCGAACGGTGCGTTCGTCGGCTTCGATGCGCGCCCGCAGGCAGTCAAGAATTTCCTGAGTTACAGCCTCAAGCGTCTGCGCACGGACTACATCGACATCTATCGTCCGGCGCGGCTCGATCCGCACGTACCCATCGAGGACACCGTGGGCGCCATCGCCGAGCTCGTCCGCGCCGGGCACGTTCGGTACGTCGGCCTCTCCGAGGTCGGGAGCGACACGCTGCGCCGCGCCCAGGCCGTGCATCCGATCACCGACCTGCAGATCGAGTACTCCCTCGCGAGCCGTGGCATCGAAGGAGGGTTGCTGGCCGCGGCGCGCGAGCTCGGTATCGCGATCACGGCGTACGGGGTGTTCTCACGCGGCCTTCTGACCGGGACGCTGCCGCGCAGCGTCACCGGATTGCGCGCGCACATGCCACGCTTCCAGGGAGACAACTACGAGCGCAATCTGCGGCTCGTCGATGCGCTGGCGGCGGTTGCCCGGCGCCAGGGCGCAACGCCCGCGCAGCTCGCTGCGGCCTGGGTGCTCGCGCGGGGCACGGACATCATTCCGCTCATCGGAACCAAGAGCCGGCAGCGCCTTCGCGAGGCGATCGAGGTTTTGAGGCACCCGCCCTCCGGCGCGCAGCTCGCCGAGATCGAGGCGGCGGTGCCTCATTCGGAGGTGGCCGGCTCGCGCTACGCAAGCGAGCACATGCATCAGCTCGACAGCGAGCGCGGCTAGCCGAAGCTACGCGGGCTCCGCGTGCGCGGATGCCGCGGCGGTCGACTGCCGCACGCTCTCCGGAGGCAGGATCGGGCGGCCTCGGATGTGGTCGGACGCCTTCTCCGCGACCATGATGACGGCGGCATTGGTATTGCCGCCCGGCACGGTCGGCATGATCGAAGCATCGGCAACCCGCAGGCCCTCGATCCCGCGCACGCGAAGCTGAGGATCCACGACGGCATTGGGCCCCACGCCCATCGTGCAAGTACCCACCGGATGCTGAGTGACCTGCGCGGTGTCGCGGATGTAGTTCTCGAGCTCCGCATCGGTGCGGAGCGCAGCTCCCGGACGGATCTCCGCACCGACGATGCGCGCCTGCGGGAGCGTCGAATAGATCTTGCGCGCCGCCCAGATTCCGCGACGCGCGGTATCGAAGTCGGCCGGATCGGCAAACAGATTGAGCTGCACGCGCGGAGCGTCGAGTGGATTGGAGGAGCGCAGCGTGAGCCAGCCGCGGCTTTGCTGATGCAGCACCACCACGTCCGCCGTGATGCGGTGTGCCTGTCGGGGCGCGACGATCGGGAACCACATCTTGGCGTCCATGCGCACCGGATTGCACATGAGCTGAACATCGGGCTGCGGCAGGTCGGGCCGCGTACGGATGATGACGTTGCAGCTGTTGATCTGCGTGGCGAACGCTCCCCGGCCAAAGAGCGCCCATTGCATCACGGAGCGCACCACCCGGTCGAAGCGCAGCTCATTGAGGAACGTGACGGGGACGCACGCCTCGAACTCGACGGGAATGTGCGGATGCTCGGATAGATTGCGTCCCACGCCGGGCAGGTCCACGGCGGGCGCGATACCGAGCTTGCGCAGATCATCGGCCGGACCGATGCCCGAGAGCATGAGCGTCTGCGGGGAGTTGTACGTGCCGCCCGCGAGGATGACCTCGGCGCTGGCTCGCACCCGATGCACCTTGCCGTCGCGGCGGTATTCCACGCCCACCGCGCGACCCTTCTCGATCAACACTTTGGTGACGAGCGCATCGAGCGTCACCGTGAGATTCTTCCGGCCGAGCACCGGATGCAGGTAGGCGCGCGCCGTGCTGGCGCGGCGCCCGCGAGGGTCGATGGTCACCTCGCCGCGGGAGAAGCCCTCCTCGACCTCGGCATGGATGTCCTCAGTGGTGTTGAAGCCGGCAGGCTCGGCCGTCTGAAAGAGAGGCTCGTGCAGTAGCCGCGTGGTATCGATCGCGCACACGTGCAGCGGTCCGCTGCCGCCATGGTACTTGCCCGCGCCACGCCAGCTGGTCTCCATGCGCTTGAAGTACGGCAGCACATCGGCGTAGCCCCAGCCTTCGCAGCCCAGCTGACGCCAGGTCTCAAAATCGAGCGAGTGCCCCCGCATGTAGAACATGCCGTTGATCGAGCCCGAGCCCCCGAGCACGCGCCCGCGCGGCAGCGGGACCTTGCGACCGCGCAGCTGGGGCTCCGGCTCGCTGAGATATCCCCAGGAATATCTGGGGTTCATCATCGCGCGCAGGAATCCGAGGGGCATGCGCAGCAGATAGTCGTCGTCGCGGCCGCCCGCTTCGAGCAGCAGAACGCTGCGGTCCGAGTCCTCGCTCAGGCGGCTGGCCAGCACGCAGCCCGCGGAGCCGGCGCCGACGACGATGTAATCGAAATCCTGCCGGGGTGCGCTCATGCAGGGCATCGTCGCATTCCGCGAGCGGGATGCGCAACCGGCTTGCTGATTGAATCTACTTCGCGGCCGGATCGCGCTTCACGTCGTGATCCATGAACTCGAGCCAGAACCCCTGGGGATCCGGAACGAAGAAGGATCGCGTGGTCGGCCCGATGAACACGGGCGCGTTGGAGCGGCTGAGCGTATGGGCGTGGGCGGCCCACACTCGCCGGATGATCACATCGTCGTCTCGTGCCATGAACAGGAAGTGCGCGGTGCCGGGATCCTGGATGTGCCCGCGCTCGAAATTCACGTCGTGGTCGCGGTACTCGATCAACTCCAGCACCACCGGGGATCCCGGCACCAGGGCCAGACCCAGGCGGAAGGGGCCGCTCGTGCCGGTGAGCTTCGAGTAGGTCTCATCGCCGAGCCAGCCGGGGCTGACCCAGAACCGCAGTCCCGGACCCACGAGACTGCGATACAGATGACAGGTGGCCTCGAGGTTGTCCACCACAACGGCGACTCGCGCGCCGAGCACCTTCGAGTCGGCGGGAGCGGTGCTCGCCGGAACCGGCGTGAGCTGCATCAGCTCGACAGGGTAGCCGTCGGGGTCGCGCACGAAGACCGCGCGCGCTGTCGCGCCGATGCCGGGCCAGCCACGGACCTCCACGGGGTTGCCGCCACCGGTGATGATTGGCGTGCGCTCCGACTTGAGCAGCGCGAGTGTCGCATCGAGGTCGCGCACCATGAGCTTCAAGTAGCTTGCGCCCGGGTCGCTCATCGAGGGGTTGTACGCCCGCGCCGGCACGCCTTTGATCTCGATGGCTTCGATGGTCATGAGCGGGGCGCCGGGAGCGGCCGCCGTGCCGGGAATCGGCAACAGGACCACGCGGCTGACCGAATCGAAAGCGTTCGCGTCCTCCCCGAGCTCCGCGAACTCGGCGAGCGGGTGGCTGACCATGAAGCGCCGCGGTGCCTCCCGCGGGCCGACGATTCCGAGCCCGATCAGGTCGCTGTAGAAATGGATGATGTCCTCGGTGTTGCCGATCTCTCGGCCGAGATGACCGGCGCGGAGCGTATCGCCTGCGGGCGCAATTCCCGAGGGAGGCGAGTCGAGAGTTCCGCACGAGGCCTGCGCGAGGACATGAGGAGCGGCGAAGGCGCAGAGAAGCATCGCGCCACACGCGGCAAGCGCGCGCTGCGCCAAGCCGACGAGGCGCTCCACGAGCACCTCGTCCAGCGCGAGCGAAGCTAGCGCTTTGAACGGCGCCCGCGGATGACCGCGAGCCCGCCTGCGAGCAGCGTCAAGCCCATCAGAGCACTGGAGGGATCGATCTCCGGTGCGGAGTGAGCCGTCGGCGGAGTGACCGAGGGCGGCAGGGTGGTGAGCGCCTGCGCGACGCCCGCAACGCCCAGCGAAAGGACCAGAATACTGAAAAGCTTTGCCATCCGAGTTCCCTCTTCTGACTGTGGGGCTACTTCGTGTTTGTACCCACAATCCACGTTCGTGTTCTACGCAGCCAATCTTATCGCCACGGTTTACGATTCGCATCAATTTTGTCGCCAGATAGGGACATAATTTGTTGCTATGCAACTTAATCTGGCTGCTGCACGATGATTTTGCGGCACGCATCACATTTCGCTATCTCGCAAGAGCGGTTTTCGCTCGTACGGCAGGCAGATCGAGGTGATGGGCTCATGGAGCAGGGCCTGGGGGCGCCGCCGCGCAAGCGCGCGGACGTACGTCAGGTTTGCCCCGCAATCGCGCTCCAGAGCCTCGATCTCCGCACGATTGTCGGGAGCTACGGCGCGCTGCCATTCGAGCCAGAGCTTCCACGCCTCCGGCATCGACTCGCTGCGCAACTCATCGAGAATCCCACTGCGATGCCAGTGACGTCGCCACCACGCGTGGGTGTGCAGTGAGGCCATGTCCGGCTCCCACCAGCCGCGCAGAGTCACGGGCACCTCACCCTCGAACTCCTCGGTCAGTCCGGCGCCCGCGATCGCGAGCACGCCGCCGGGCTTCAGGAAGCGAGCCACGTAGTGCGCGTACAGGTCAGCGGTGCCGTAGTAGTGGAACGAGTCGATGGACACGACCGTGTCGAAGAACTCTGGCTCGAACGGCAACGCATGCGCGTCCGCATGCACTGGGTGCACGCCGGCCGAGATGCCCGCATCGCGCACGCACTGCAGGTTGTCGGCGGCACTGAACCAAAGATCGGTGGCCCACACCTCAACACCGAACTCGCGATGCAGGAAGATGGACGACATCGCACGACCGCATCCGAGGTCGAGCACGCGCATCCCGGGCTCGAGGTCGAGCCACTCCGCGAGCCATTCCATGAGCCAGAGCGCATTCGCGCCGCCGCTGCCGCGTGCGACGACCCAATCGGGGTGATAGCGATTGGAGCGCGGGAACCGCGGATCGAGCAGCTTCATCGCACCCCTGCGGCCCTGCTCAGCCGTCGCGATGGACGGCCTGCGGCGAGAATGCCGGGAGGCAGATCGCGACGTAGCGGGCGCCCTGACTCCCCGGCGTCGAATAGCGCACCCACTCTCCCGGCTCGGCGATCACCGCCTGACCGGCCTGCACCTCGAGCGCGCCGCCCTGGAACTCCACGCGCAGCGTGCCCTCGATCACCACGGTGACCTCGCGGAACTCCGGTCGCTGGCCCGGCTCCTCCCAGCCCGCGGGTGAGGTCATGCGCGCGACGCTCACCTCGGCGGTACCTGTACTGGGCCGGCCGACGAACTCCTCGATCACTTTCGGCTTGTTGCCGGCGGCCTGGACGATCACGGGTCGCGGAATCAATCTGGGCATGCGTTCCTCACCCCCTCGCGCGCGCAAGGACGTCGAGCTCTTGGGCGTATAGTGCTCCTGGTGCCCATCCCGATGAAAATCGACTTCGTCTCGGATGTCTCCTGTCCCTGGTGCGCCCTTGCGCTCAACGCACTGGAGTCCGCTCTGGCAAGGCTCGGGCCGGAGATCGACGCGGACCTGCATTTCCAGCCCTTCGAGCTCAATCCGGACATGGGGAAGGAGGGGCAGGATATCGTCGAGCACCTCACCCAGAAATACGGCTCCGGGCGGGCGGACATCGATCGCACCCAGGAGGCGATCCGGGCGCGGGGGGCCGAGCTCGGATTCACCTTCGACTTGCACAAGCGAACCCGCATCTACAATACCCTCGATGCGCATCGACTATTGCACTGGGCCGGAATCGACGGCAAGCAGCGCGCCCTGGAGCACGCCCTGTTCGCCGCGTATTTCACCGAAGGACGCAACCCGAGCGATCCGGGCGTGCTGCTGGAGCTGGCCGCGCGAGTGGGCCTGGATCGGAGCCGCGCGCAGGAGATCCTGGATTCCGATGAGTATCGGGCCGAGGTTCGTGCCCGCGAGCGCTTCTATCACGAGCGCGGCATCAACGCGGTGCCTGCGGTGATCGTCAACGATCGCTATCTGGTCCAGGGTGGCCAGCCCGCTCAGGTGTTCGAAGAGCTCTTGAGACGCATCGCCGCCGAGACTCACGCCGAGATCGCCAGACGCTCCGAGGCGTAGACCCGCGCGGTGATCGCGAGCATCAGCACGGCCACCGCGAACCCGCACACCAGGCACGTGGCCACCTGCGCTGCCGTCACGGCGCCGCCGAGGAGCAGCTCGGTGATGCCGACCTGCTGACCGAGCAGGGGCACGGTATACATCCACGCGGCCGTCTTGATGGGCAGGATGCTGAGCAGGACGGAGGGCACGACCGGGACCAGCATCAGCAGCCCGAGGTACGTCTGCGCTTCGCGATAGCTCTTGGAGAAGGCGGCCACGAGCGTCTGCAGTGCGGCAATGAGCAGCACCAGCGGCAACATCAGCACGAGGACCTCGAGGGCAAAGGCCGGCCCGAGGCCGAAGTCCATGCCGAGCTTCTCGGTCGGGATGAACCGCGCAGCCACGGTGAATGCCGCCACGCAGACCAGCAGGCTGCTCACCGAGAATGCGCAGATCGCCGCGATCTTGCCGATGAGGATGCGCCACGGCGCCACCGGGTTGACGAACAGCGGCTCGAGCGACTGCCGCTCGCGCTCGCCTGCCGTGAGGTCGACCGCGAGGTACATGCCGCCGATGAACACGGTCAACACGAAGAAGTAGGGCAGGATCGAGAAGAGCGCGCCGGCCCGCGACCGCGGCGTCGACTGATCGCGCGCATCCACCACGACCGGACTGGCCAGCGCGGGCGAGAGGCCGCGCGCAATCAGCCGCATGCCGGCGGTACGGCGTGCGTAGTTCTCGAGCATGGCTCTCAGGCGGGTGACCGCCTGCTGCGTATCGCGCCGCGAGGAGTCGTAGTACACCTCCACCTGCGCAGGGTCGCCCTGGCCCCAGGACTTGCCGAAGCCGGCCGGAACGCGCAGCACGGCGGCCGCATCGCGGTTGCGGACGGCGGCGATCGGATCTGCGACCGGCGGCTGCGGATCGAACCCCTGCTCGCGCAGCGCATCGATGAGATTCGGGGCGTAAGCGGCACCGATCACCGGCAGCTCGAGAGGCGCCTCGGCCTGATTGAGCTCGCGCGAGATCATGATGTTCACGATCATGATGAAGATCAGCGGGCCGATCAGCGGCCCCGTGAGCAAGGCATTGATCAGCGTGCGCTTGTCACGCAGGTTCTCGCGAGCCTCCTTGAGAAAGATGACGAGCGAGGCGTTCATGCCGCAAGACCCTCTGCGCTGCCGATGATCTTCACGAATGCATCCTCGAGATTGGACTCGCCCGTGTGCCGGCGCAGGTCCTCCGGGGACTCGTCGGCCACTACCCGCCCCTTTGCGATCACGACGATCCGGTCGCACAGCTGTGCGACCTCCTGCATGATGTGGCTCGAGAACAGCACGCATCTTCCTTCCGCGCGCAGATCGCGCATGAATTGCCGCATGCGCCGGGTAGCCATCACATCCAGGCCGTTGGTGGGCTCGTCGAGGAGCACGTTCTTCGGGTCGTGTATCAATGCGCGCGCAATCGCGGTCTTCACGCGCTGACCCTGCGAGAAGCCCTCCGCGTGCCGGTCGGCGAAATCGCGCATCTCGAGCACCTCGATCAGCGCCTCGCGGCGGCGCGTCGCCTCCGCGGGAGGCACGCCTTGCAGACGGGCGAAGTAATCGATGTTCTCGCGCGCGGTGAGGCGCTTGTACAGCCCGCGCGCATCGGGCAGCACGCCCAACCGCTTGCGCACGGCAATTGGATCGGCTCCCGAATCGATGCCATCGACGAGCACCCGGCCGGTGTCCGGCCGCATGAGCGTGTAGAGCATGCGCAGGGTCGTCGTCTTGCCGGCGCCGTTGGGCCCGAGCAGGCCCGTGATCTCGCCGTCTCGCGCCGTGAAGGTCACGCCATCGACCGCACGGACCTCGCCGAAGGCCTTGCGCAGATTCTCGGTCTGGATCATGGCGCCGCTCCGTTGAAATCCACAAATGCGGGTGTCGCGCCGAGACGGTCCAGACAGCTCGCGTCGAGTCTCTTCGGCTCGGGATCGTCGATGAACTCCTCGATGAGCTTGGGCGTGCAACCGCGGATGAAGACCGCGTGGCCCTGGCCCTTCAGCACGAGCTGCCGCGCATGGGTCAACCCATGCATGATCTCCTCACCGTACTTGGGCGGCGTGACGGGGTCGCGCGCGCCCGACAGGATCAGGACCGGCTTGTCGCTGCGCAGCGGCGCGTGAAAGTCCGCAGGCATCGCGCCATGCGGCCAGATGTCGCACTGCGCCTTGATCTGCTCGACCAGAATGTTGCCGAGGATCGTGTCGGTATCGGCGGGCTCATCGCGCAGCTCGCCCGCATCCTCGCTGCAGATCACGCTCATCCCCATGCCGCCGTTGATGTCGGCGGCCAGATCGGCATCGAGCAACCGCTCCTGGCCGAGCAGCGGGGCGACATCCCCGTGGGCCGCGGCATCGATCGACAGCGGCAGCAGCGCGGCGGTCTCGGGCTCGTAGGCGAAGATGCGCACGACCGACACCAGCGAGGCCGCCGTGAGCATGCGCGACACGGACTGGAACGTGCGCGGGTCGCGGAACGTCACCTGGTGCGGATGTGCGCGCAGGGTATCGCGGAGCTGGTACAGCGTGCGCATCGGGTCGCCATAGGCCTGTTTGCAGGCCGGCACCTCGACACAGTCGGCGAAGTCGCGCCGCAGCGCCGACTCCAGATTCGCGGCCAAGCCCTCGGGCAGAATCAGCGAATTGGGCACCGGTGAATCGAGCACGACACTGCGCACACCGTCCGGGTGCCGCATCAGGTACTGCTGGGCCACGCGCGTGCCGTAGGAGGCGCCGACCAGGTCGAAGCGCGGCGCCCCGAGCGCCAGGCGCACCTTCTCCAGGTCGTCCACCGCGATGGTCGTCGTGTAATAGCGCGGGTCCGCCGTCCTTTGCACCTCGGTGAGACAGGCAGCGACTCTCTTGCGGATCTCCTCCGGACCCAGCGCACTGCTCTCGGCCTCTTGCGCGCGCACGGCCTCCGCGGTCTTCTTGCAGCTCAGCGCGTTCGAGCCGCCCGTGCCCCGTTGATCCAGGAGCAGCACGTCGTGGTGCTTGAGCACCCCTTGATAGAAGGCCGTATCGGCGAAGTCCGTGGTGGCGGCCTCCCCTGGACCGCCGGCCAGCATCGCCACGATGTCCGGGTCGGGCCTGGCCGCATCGCTGCGGATCACGGCGAGGCGCAGGCCGATGTGCCGCCCGCCCGGTTGCGCGGGGTTCTCGGCGACATCGAAGTCCGTGCACCACGCCGCCGTGGTCGCGCCGCTCAGGGCATGCGGAAGCTCGCACGACACCAGGCTCAATCGGCCGAGCTGCCAGTGGCGCGGTGGGGAGGGCTTGATGGTCGAGTCCGGCGATCCCGCCGCCCCGACTGCTCGCGACACGGCAGGCATCGCTGCGGCATGGCGCATGCGCTTGCCGCCGAAGTGCTGCCATGCCACGACCGCTGCGACGGCCGCCAGGACGCCGATGCGCAAGATCGTACGGGGTTTCATCGCCACGGGTGTCTTGCTCCCTCAACTCGGACGCGCAGTGGCGCAGCTTGCGGCCGGCTCACTCCACGGTGACGCTCTTCGCCAGATTTCTCGGCTGGTCGACGTCGGTGCCCTTCAGTATCGCGACATGATAAGCGAGCAGCTGCAGAGGGATCGTGTAGACGGCGGGCGCCTGAAAGTACGTCACGTGCTTCGGCATCGTGATGACGGTCACTCCGTCGTCATCGTGCAAACCGGCCTCCGGGTCGGCAAACACGATCAGCTCGCCCCCGCGCGCACGCACCTCCATGAGGTTCGATTTGAGCTTCTCGAGCAGATCGTTGTTCGGTGCGACGGTGATGACGGGCATCTCGGCATCGACGAGCGCGAGCGGCCCGTGCTTGAGCTCTCCCGCCGGATACGCCTCGGCGTGAACGTAGGAGATCTCCTTGAGCTTGAGCGCGCCCTCCATCGCGATGGGATACAGTGCGCCGCGCCCGAGGAACAGGGCATGGTGCTTGTCGGCGAATCGCTCCGCGAGCTTGGCGATGACCGGGTCGAGCCCGAGCGTTCTCTCCAGGAGCGCGGGCAGCTCGATCAATCGCGTGACGAGGCCGCGCTCGCGCTCGGCGTCGGCGCCGTGATGCTTCGCGAGCGCGATGACCAGCATCCCCAGCGCGGCGAGCTGCGTCGTGAAGGCCTTGGTCGAGGCGACGCCGATCTCCGGCCCGGCGCGCGTGAGCAGCACGAGCTCGGACTCGCGCACGAGCGAGCTCTCCGGCACGTTGCAAATCGCAAGCGTCGAGAGATAACCCGACTGCCTGGCGAGGCGCATGGCGGCGAGCGTGTCTGCGGTCTCGCCCGACTGGGAGATCGTCACGAAGAGCGAGTTGCGCAGCACGAGTGGATTGCGATAGCGATACTCGCTGGCAATCTCGGCGGTGCAGGGAAGCTTGCAGATCTGCTCGATGAAGTAGCGCGCCACGACGCCGGCATGAAAGCTCGTGCCGCACGCGACGATGTGGACGTGCTCTGCGCGCCGGAAGATCTCCGTTGCCGCGGGGCCAAATGCCGCCTCGAGCAGCCGGCCGCCCGCGACGCGCTCCTGAAGCGTGTCGCCGACCGAGCGCGGCTGCTCGTGGATCTCCTTCAGCATGAAGTGCCGATAGGGTCCTTTCTCGGCCGCATCGGCGGACAGCTCGCTCTCGCGCACCGGGCGCTCGACGACTTCCCCCTCGCGGTTGAGGACTCGCACCGCATCGCGGCGCACCTCGGCCACGTCGCCCTCCTCGAGGAACATGAAACGTCGGGTGACCGGAAGCAGCGCGGCCACATCGGAGGCCACGAAGTTCTCTCCCACGCCGAGCCCGATGCACACCGGACAGCCCTCACGCGCGAGGATGAGACGCTCGGGATCCGACTCGCTCACCACCGCAAGCGCATAGGCACCCTCGAGCTCGGCCACGGTGGCACGCACCGCCTTGAAGAGATCTCCCACGGCCTGCAGATGATGATGGATGCGGTGCGCGATGACCTCGGTGTCGGTCTCCGAGGTGAACCGGTAGCCGAGGCGTACGAGCTCCGCACGCAGCTCCTCGTGGTTCTCGATGATCCCGTTGTGGACGATGGCGAGGCCATCGTGAGAGAGGTGCGGGTGAGCGTTGCGCTCGCTCGGCACACCGTGCGTCGCCCAGCGGGTGTGCGCGATGCCCAGCATCCCGTGCGCCGGATCCCGATCCAGGGTGTCCTGAAGTGCCTGCACCTTGCCCACGGTGCGCCGGCGGATGAGCCTGCTCGGCCCGTCGACGACCACCGCGATGCCCGCGGAATCGTACCCTCGATACTCGAGGCGTCGCAGGCCTTCCATCAGGATGGGAA
>Ga0335073_10013030_pt1 | contig 11655 bp, 16 predicted proteins | sample Lox_Sample_22_FD_207093 | JGI IMG/M metagenome (GOLD analysis project Ga0335073, IMG submission 207093) | Soil microbial communities from Loxahatchee National Wildlife Refuge, Florida, United States - Lox_Sample_2.2 | ecosystem: Environmental > Terrestrial > Soil > Wetlands | place: USA... | reverse complement strand
CGGGCGGTACCCGGGTCGCTGCCCGCAATCCGTACTGGGAGCAGTGGGGAGTCACGATCGCCGACCCAGACGGATACCGGCTCGTCTTGTCCAGCCGCTCCTGGCCTTGACGCAGCGCGCAGGTCCGGATGGTCTGGTGCGCTGCGGCCGCCCCGCCATGCCGATGAACGTGCGTGCTGGCCAGCGGCTTGGCATTCCGATGTAGTACCACTTTGGTACTATGTGGTCATGGCGATGAATCTGCGGCTTGACGACGAAGACAGCGCTCTGTTGAAGGCTCTGGCAGAGGCGGAGCACGTTTCGCTCCACGAGGCCGTGCTGCGAGCCATCCGCCGCAGCGCCCGCGATCTCGCGCACACCGGCCGGGTTCGCGAGGCAACTGCCGAGATGCTCGATCGATGGGGCGAGGTACTGGACAGGCTCGGCCACGCGTGACTGATCCGGCTTCTGGCACCGAATACCTCAGCCTGGAAGATCTGCTGGATCTGGTGAACGCCCTGGGCGCCGGCCCTGTCCGGGATCTCGGCTTGCTCGATTCTGCCTGTCACCGCCCGCAGGCAAGTTTCTTCGGCCAGGAAGCGTATCCGACGCTGGCAGCGAAGGCAGCCGCGCTCATGCACTCGCTCGCTTGCAACCACGCACTCGTCGACGGCAACAAGCGGCTCGCCCTGCTGGCCACGGTGGTGTTCTTGCGAATCAACGGTTGCACCCTGGACCTGACCGACGACGAAGCGTTCGATCTCACCATGTCCGTGGCCGCAGGTCAGTTGGACGCCGGTGGGATCCAGAAGCGGCTTCGACTCGCGCAAGCACCTCCGTGATCGACGATTGCGGAATTCTCACTCGGGTGAGGGCGCACGCTTCTGCCGCCGAGGGCGCGCTGGAGGTGAACGGCCCGCCGCCCAGCAAGATCCCCAACCAGTCCCGCAGTCGACTGATCGCCTACGCGCACAGCATCGACTTCGGGGCCAAGGGCTGCGACAACCTGGCCGGACTCGCGGCGCTGCAGCGGCACGCGGCCGGCCAGCTCAGACGGCCCGTCGGCCGGCTGATCATGATGGTCAAGCCGGCGCACGCCTACAAGACCGAGCGCAGCTACGTGCTCGCCGACCCCGAAGCGGCGGCCGGGTCAGGCCAGCCGCCCGATGGCAATGGGCAGCGAGGTGAACCCTGACGACAGGGGCGGCGAGAACTGGAAGGCAACCGGCTGGCCATCGTCGTCGACCTGGAAGTTGATGAAGCCCGACGCCACCCCGCTGGGCCACTGGCCCGAGCCGTCGCCGCGGGTGTCGTCGAAGTGCGGCACGATGGCGGAGTCGAGGCAGCTGGCGAGCACCGAGTCGGCACGGAGCCCGGTGTTCTCGCCTCCTGCGAGTCCGGTCACGGTCAGTAATCCTGCCTCGACATCTCCGGGGCGCACACTGCCGCCGTTCGGCGTGGTGATCTTGATGTCGGCATGGCCGCTCTTGCTGAGCCCGAGATCGTTATGGGCTTCACAATGGGTCCGGGCTGCGGTGAGCCCGGCGGCACCCCTCCGCGTTACAGCCCGGCGGCCTCGGCGGTCAGGGAGACCTGGGCGGTATCGGGGTTGCAGGGAAAAAGGATCAGCTCGTCGCAGCCCGCATCGGTGAAGCCGGTCACCGTGTCGGTGACTTTCTGCGGCGAGGTGAGGGCACTGGCGGCGATGCGCTCGGCGAAGTCGCCGGTGAAGCTGTAGTAGTCGCGGAGGTAGTGCTGGGCGTGTGTCTCAGCGTTGTCGCCGAGGCTGACGTAGGCGAGGGCGGCCAGGCGGGGCTGTCCCGCACGGCCGGCCTCGCGCCAGGCCCGTCTCGCCTTGTCCGCACCGGCGATGAACGCTTGCGGGCCGCCGCCGCCCATGATCCAGCCGGCGCCGAACTCGGTCATGCGGCGGAAGGCGGCGGCGGCATTGCCGCCGATTAGCAGTGGCGGGCCGCCGGGTTGCACTGGGGCCGGCCCGATTGGCCCGGCGTAGCCGCGGGGCTGCTGTTCCCAGACCGCCCGCAGCTCGGCGAGCTGGGCATCGAAGGCGCGGCCCCGTTCGGCGAACGAGGTTCCTGTCGCCTCGTAGTCGTCGGCTCGCCCGCCGACGGCGATGCCCACTTGCAGCCGGCCGCCGGCGATGGCGTCTACCGTGGCCAGCTGTTTTGCCAGCAGCGCGCCGTTGCCCCGGTACGGGCCGATCAGAATCGCCGTGGTCAGCCTGATCCGCTCGGTCACCGCGGCCGCCGCGGCCAGGGTGGGCACGGTCTCCAGATTCGCGTAGACGACGCGGTCGAGCGTTCCCAGGCTCGAGAACCCGGCATGCTCGGCGGCCCGGGCCCAGTCGGCGATCAGCCGCCCGGAAATGCCGGGGATGGTGGAAGGAAGTCCGATGCCAATGTCCATTGATCCCTTATTCTCCTCCCGCGCGAGGCCGGGGCAGCAGCGCGCTCGCGCAAATTATCTGCGCCGATGCCGGCTCCGCCAGCCTGGCTTGCCGGGTGCTCCGCCCCCGGCCCGGTCCTGTCCCGCGCGCTGCGGCGACCCACGGCCGCCGGCACCGTTGGCGCCGGCTGTGGCACTGGGTCAGCCAGATCGGGGGGTCAGGCGGGTGATCGGCAGTTCGCGGTCGGTCTTGCGCTGGTAGGTCGCGAAGCGGGACGCAGCGGTGGTGATCTGCCGCCATGCCTGCTCCCGGTCGGCTCCGTGCAACTGCTCGGCGGTCACCGGGATCGTGCGGCCGCCCAGCTCGATTTTCACCAAGGCGCTAAAGCCTAGGCCCAGCGTGATCAGATTGCCGCCGCTATCAGTGGGCATCTGTCCGGCGGCCCCGGCCAATGGCGCCAGACAAGACTTTCAGGAATGGCCGATATCGGCCACGTCTGAAGGGTCTGGCCCGGCCGCAAGGATGGAGGACGCGCACGGATCAGGTTCTGTCTGCGGGTTGCGCTGCCTGGGCCTGGCCGATGGTCGCGGCCCAGCTGGCGAGGAGGTTCAACGCGTCCTGGGATGGGCTGCCGGGCTCGGCGGTGTAGGCGGTGATCCGCAGGCCGTCTGCGGTGAGATCGAGGGCTTCGAACGCCAGGGCGAGGTCGCCGACGACCGGGTGGTGGAAGCGCTTGAGGCCGGTGCGGTGGAATCGCACGTTGTGCGCCGCCCACATTTGGCGGAACGCTTCGCTGCGTGTGGACAGCTCGCCGATGAGGTTGGACAGTGCGCGGTCGTGGGGGTTGCGGCCGGCCTCGGCGCGCAGCAGCGCCACCGTGTCAGCGGCCGCGCGGTCCCATTCGGCGAAGAATTCCGTGGCCCCCGGGTCGAGGAAGATGAACCGGGCGTGATTGGGCGGCTGGGCCGAGCTGTCGAAGACCGGGGCGTAGAGCGCCCGGCCGAGCTGGTTGGCGGCCAGGATGTCCATCCGCCCATTGCGCAGGTACGCCGGGGTGATGGCCATCGAATCGAGGATGCGCTGCACCGCCGGGCGGACCGGCTGACCGGCGGGGCGGCGAGGTGCCCGTGCCGCGATAGTGGCATTGGCCGCACGGGCCAGGTCGAACAGGTGCGCGCGCTCGGCCTCGTCCAGCTGCAGCGCGCGGGCGAGCGCGTCCAGCACGGTGTCGGAGGCACCGCGGGCGTTGCCGCGCTCCAGGCGGGTGTAGTAGTCGACGCTGACCCCGGCCAGCAGCGCGACCTCCTCGCGGCGGAGTCCCGCGACGCGGCGGTTGGCGCCGTAGGCAGGCAGGCCCGCCTGCTCCGGGGTGATCCTGGCCCGGCGTGAGGTGAGGAAGTCGCGGATCTCGCTCCGGGTGTCCATGTCTTCCACGATATGGTCCGCCCGGCGGTTCTGGGGGGTTCTGTCAGTACCCGGAACGACAGGCTCTCCCTCCTTGGCGTAAAGCGCGGTTATCTGGACAGTGCCAGCCGCGTGGCAGGCATCCCACCTGTCGCGCAGGCCATCTGCCGGATAACGGGAGCTGAGGGGTGCCTGATGCGAGCCACTGTGATTTATGGTGCTGGTGATGTGCGGGTGGAGTCGGTGCCTGACCCGGCGCTTCATGAGCCCACCGACGCTCTCGTTCGGGTCGTCAACGCGTGCATCTGCGGCAGCGACCTGTGGCCCTACCGGTCGATGCCCGCCTCCGAGCGGGGAGAGCGCATCGGCCATGAGTTCCTCGGCGTCATCGAAGACGTGGGCGCCGACCTGGAAGGCTTCAAGGCCGGAGATCTCGTGGTCGCGCCGTTCGTCTGGTCGGACGGGACCTGCGACTTCTGCCGCGAGGGGCTGCAGACCTCCTGCCGTCACGGCGGTCTGTGGGCCCGCGACGGGATCGACGGCGGCCAGGGAGAAGCCGTCCGGGTCCCTCAGGCGCGGGGCACCCTGGTCAAGCTGCCCGCCGGCGCCGGCTCAGCCCTGCTGCCCTCGCTGCTGACCCTGTCGGATGTGTTCCCGACCGGCTACCACTGCGCCCGCACCGCGGGGGTGAATCCCCGCACTGCCGTCACCGTGATCGGCGACGGAGCCGTGGGCCTGTCCGCCGTGCTGTCGGCCAGGCGGCTCGGCGCCGAGCGGATCATCTTGATGGGTCACCACAAGGACCGCACCAGCCTGGGTGTCGAGTTCGGTGCCACCGACGTCGTGGCTGAGCGCGGCCGGGAGGGCATTGAGCGGGTCCGGGAGCTGACCGGCGGCGACGGCACCCACACCGTGCTCGAATGCGTGGGCCTGGTCGAGGCCATTGAGACCGCGTTCGCTGTGGTCCGCGACGGGGGTACGGTCAGCCGGGTCGGCGCGCCCCAGTACGACGACGTGCCTATGCCGTTCGGAGTGTTCCTGCGCAACGTCACCCTCACGGGCGGCGTGGCCCCGGCCCGGGCCTATATCAGCGAGCTTCTGCCCGATGTGCTGGAGGGCCGCATCGAGCCGGGGAAGGTTTTTGACCTGGCCGTCGGCCTGGATGACATCGCCAGCGGATACAAGGCGATGGCGGACCGCACCGCCCTGAAGGTCCTCGTCCGGCCTTGACCGTCCCGGCGCCACGGAGAGGAAAAGGACATGGAATTCCGACCGCTCGGGCGCACCGGCGTCCAGGTGTCCGCCTTGTGCCTGGGGGCCATGATGTTCGGTGAGTGGGGCACCAAGGACCATGACGAGAGCATCCGCATCATCGGCCGGGCCCTCGACGCCGGCATCAACTTCCTCGACACCGCCGATGTGTACTCGGCTGGCGAGTCGGAGGAGATCGTGGGCAAGGCCATCGCCGGCCGGCGCGACGACATCGTGCTGGCCACCAAGGTCTACATGCCGATGGGCGAGGACCCTAACCGGCGGGGCAACAGCCGCCGGTGGATCACCACCGAGGTGGAGAACTCGCTGCGCCGCCTTGGCACCGACTGGATCGACGTCTACCAGGTACACCGCTACGACCCGGCCGTCGACCTGGAGGTCACCCTCGGCGCCCTCACCGACCTGGTCCGGGCCGGGAAGATCCGCTACTTCGGGCACTCCACCTGGCCGGTGTCGGCCATCGTCGAGGCCCAGTGGACCGCGCAGCGGCGTGCCCTTGACCGGCCGCGGACCGAGCAGCCCACCTATTCGATCCTCACCCGGGGCATCGAAAAGGACGTGCTGCCCACTTGCAGCCGCTATGGCTACGGCGTGCTGTCCTACAGCCCGCTCGCCGGGGGGTGGCTGTCGGGCCGCTACCGAAAGGACCAGCAGTCCGGTCCGGCCGCCGGAGCCCGGCCGCAGAACCGCTTCGACCTGTCCCTGCCGGAGAACCAGCACAAGCTGGACGCTGCCGAAGCGCTCGCCCAGCTGGCCGGCCAGGCCGGGATCAGCCTCATCGAGCTGGCCATCGCCTTCGTGCTCCGCCACCCGGCCATCACTTCGGCGATCATCGGGCCGCGCGCCATGGAGCATCTCGAATCGCAGCTCCCGGCCGCCGAGGTGCGGCTGAGCGACGACGTCCTGGACGCCATCGACCAGATCGTCGCCCCCGGCGTCACCCTCAACCCGGCCGATGACGGCTGGGTCAGCCCTGCCCTGGAACCCGCCGCCCGCCGGCGCTGACACCCGGAAGGACAACACTGTGGAGATCCCGGCCAAACCGCCGACCGCCAAAGGACCGGCCCAGACATTCACCGGCGACGTGTGGGTCGACCCGATCACCCGGGGCCTGCCCGCCTCACAGCTCAACGCCGCCGCCGTGCGCTTCGCCCCCGGCGCCCGCAGCGCCTGGCACTCCCACCAGGGCGGCCAGACCCTGTATGTCACCGAGGGGCGTGGCCTGGTGCAGGCCCGCGGCGAGGCCGCCGTCGAGCTGCACGCGGGTGACGTCGTGTATGCCCCCGACGGCGAGGAGCACTGGCACGGCGCCACCCCGGACGACTTCATGACGCACCTGTCCATCACCGAAGGCGCGCCGCACTGGGGCGACCACGTCACCGACCAGGAATACGCAGACGCCCGCCCGGACGGAGGCCAGTAAATGCCAAGCGCACCAGACGACGCGGCTGCCTGGAGCCCCGGCGAGCTGGACCGGATCGGCCGGGCTGACGAACTTCAGCTGGCCTCCCGGCGCCCCGACGGCACCATGCGGCCCTTCGTGACCATGTGGGTGGTCCGGGCCGGCGACGAGCTTTACGTCCGCTCGGCCTACGGGCCTAACAATCCGTGGTACCGGCGGGCCAAGGTCAGCGGCACCGGCCGGATCCGCGCCGGAGGCACAGAACGAGACGTCACCTTCGCCCAAGCCGATGACGGCACCCAGGCCGAGATCGACGCCGCCTACCACGCCAAGTACGACCGGTACGGGCCCCAGATCGTCGGCTCCGTGGTCGGCGACCACGCTTACGAGGTCACCATCCGGCTGGTGCCCGCAGCCGGGCAGAACTAGCCGGGAGGAGAGAACCACCGTGCAGACCGCCACCTTGAACAACGGCGTCGAGATGCCCATCCTGGGCTTCGGCGTCTATCAGATCCCGGCACACGAAACCGAGAAGGCCGTCAGCGAGGCTCTCGGCGCCGGCTACCGGCATATTCCGAATACCACACCAAGTACGACCGTCACAGCGCAAGCGTCGTGGGGGTCACGTCACCCGGCCGGCTGCTCACGCTGTGACTACCCGTTGATCAAAGCCATTCAGTAAGGAAACACTCATGAGCGACGTCACCGTTGTCATCGGAGCCGGCCAGATCGGCCAGGCAATCGCTCGCCGGGTCAGCGCGGGCAAACACGTCCTGCTCGCCGATCTCCATCAAGGCAATGCCGATGCGGCGGCCGAGGTACTGGCCAACGCCGGCTTTGAGGTAAGCACTGCGACCATCGATGTGTCCTCACGCGAGTCCGTGCATGTGCTTGCCGAGACCGCCACCGCGCTCGGCGACATTACTGGTGTCATCCATGCGGCGGGCGTCTCACCCAGCCAGGCAACGCCCGAGGCCATCCTCGCCGTGGACCTTTACGGAACAGCACTGGTTCTGGAAGAGTTCGGGAACATCATCGCGCCCGGTGGGTCCTGTGTCGTCATCGCATCGCAGTCCGGCCACCGTCTTGGCGCCCTCACGGCCCAGCAGGACGCAGCCCTCGCCACCATGAGTCCCTACGGGGCGTTCATCACCGGAAGCGACTTCCTCATGGACGGCGGCGTCACAGCGTCCTACTTCTTCGGGGAACTCGCGCCCAGCTGATCGCTCGCACGCCCGACCGGCAACCGAGCGGGCCCTGGGTCATTGATGTCCACTGCTGCAATCCCGCAAGTCCTGTTTAGATCTCCATCACCTGACGGGTCGCCTGCGGTGGATAAGACCGGGCACGCTGCTCGGCAGCGTCGGCTCACCTTTTCCGTGCTCGGCGGCAGGCCGTGGATCCAGCGGGAGGCCGACTCTGCTGACACGAGATGATCTAGCGGAGAGCAGAAGGAGACGTTTGATATGGACCTCGGAAACCTCTTGGACAAGGCGTCGGAGAATCTCTCCGTACGCCGCGCGTTCGGCGCGGCGTACGAGAAGGACGGCGTGCTCATCATCCCGGTCGCGATCGTGGCCGGCGGAGGCGGCGGGGGCACTGGACATACCCGGCGCGATAATCCGGCAACCGGTCCCGATAGCCTGCCCGCGTCGGGCGTCACGGCGCCCGACGCGACACCGCAAGATTCCAGGCGCATGGACGCGGGCGGGGGCTTCGGCGGGCTAGTGCTGCCGACAGGCGCCTACGTCGTAGAGGGCGACCGGGTCCGGTGGGTACCTGCCGTGGACGTGACGATCGTCGTGCTGGCTTCGCTGACCCTGGTGCGGGTGCTTGCCCGCACGCTGACCCGTCGGCGCGGGCAGAGTCAATAGTGCTTTACTTCGAATCTCGGGAACTCCACTCCCGCGTCACCGTTCACGAGTCTCCGGTGACGCATACGCTCGCCCGCTGCCAAGGTCGCGCCCTTGGATGTGGCGCGAGTTCCTGCCGCAGTGGGATCGAGGGTCGTCGTCTGCATTGGTCGGCTGGTCGACGCGGGCGGTACCCGGGTCGCTGCCCGCAATCCGTACTGGGAGCAGTGGGGAGTCACGATCGCCGACCCAGACGGATACCGGCTCGTCTTGTCCAGCCGCTCCTGGCCTTGACGCAGCGCGCAGGTCCGTATGGTCTGGTGCGCTGCAGCCGCCCCGTCATGCCGAATAGCGCGCGTTGGATGAAGGCATGGTTACGCGACTATTCCCATGACTACGCGCCTTGGAGCGTCGGCCGATGGCTCTACGGATCCGCTACTCAGCACCTCCGCTACTCAGCACCGTCGCCGGTGGTCAGAGCGCGCCGAACGCGCCGACTCGGCGCTCCGCGGGGGGAGAGACTCACCGGTCGGAGCCGCGCTCAGATCGTCTAGATATGCACGTTATCCGGATCCGGCTTGTTGTGTATCGTGCTGTGGTTTCGATGGGATGTAGTCCAGTGGGGCGCCCTGGGGGACGGGTGGCTCGCGCTTGACGCTGGCCTGGTATTCGTCGAGGAGGCGGTTGAAGTGGGTGACGGTCCATGAGTGCATGTAGGGCAGGTCCAGTGGCTCGCGTTCCTGGGGGTCGGTGACGAGGTTGATGATCCGGGGTGAGGAGAGTTTGCCGACCGGGTCGGTGGAGTATGTCTGCATGGTGAACGCGAGCTTGAAGTTGCGCCACTTGACGCCGTACATCTCCGGGCCCATCCAGTAGAGGTAGCCGTCGCGCCGGGAGGATGCCTGCGAGCCGCCGAGCCAGGGGAGCTGGTTCACCCCGTCGATCACCCGGTCGGTGGGTTCCTGGACGCCTGCCGCGTGCAGGAGGGTGGTGAACCAGTCGGTGACGTGCATGATGTCGTCGCTGACCTGTCCCCCCTGTATGTGGCCAGGCCAGCGGGCCATGCAGGGAGTCCGGAGGTTGCCTTCGCCGCCGGCGAAGTAGGAGCCCTCCCAGTAGCCGGGGGTGCCGCGCCACAGCAGCACCTCCTCGGGGCCGTTGTCGCCGGCGAAGACCACCAGCGTGTTGCCGGCCAGGCCGAGCTCGTCGAGCAGGTCCAGCAGGGTCCCGAAGTCGGTGTCGAGTTCGAGCAGGCTGTCGGCCCAGTCGCCGTGGCTGGTCCGGCCCTTGAACTCCTGACGCGGGATGACCGGCATGTGCATCAGCGAGTGGTTGAAGTACACGAAGAACGGCACGTCCCGCTCGGCCTTGGCGCGGATGAACGCCGAGGCGCGCCGCAGGTACTCGCGGTCGCAGTCGCGCCGGACGTCAAGGGTGAGCTGCTCGTGCTCGGTGACGTCGTGGTCGCCGCGTTTGCTCTCCACCATCCGCGACACCGGGTCGCGCTGCGGGTCATACCAGGGATCATCCGGCCACAGGCACTCGTCGTAGGTGCGCGGCGGCCCGTACCATTCCTCGAACCCCTTGTCCGTTGGCCAGCGTCCCGGTCCCTCCCCGACGTGCCACTTGCCGTACACCGCGCACCCGTACCCCGCTTGCGACAGCAGGTCACCCAGGGTTTTTTCCCAGGCCACCAGGCCCCAGCCGCCCGGAGCGCCCAGCGGCACGCTGTGGTTCCCCGACCGGATCGCGTGCCGCCCGGTCAGCAGCGCTGAGCGGGTCGGGGTGCACTGCGCCTCGGGCGCGTAGTTGGTCAGCCGGAACCCCTGCCCGGCGAAGGCGTCGATTCGCCGGGTCCAGGTCCCCCGGAACGGCCCGCCGCTGTAACAGCTCAGCTCCCCGAAACCCAGGTTGTCCACGTGGAAGAACAAGATGTTCGGCCGGTTAGCCATCTCGATACCGCCGTTCTGTGTGGGGCGCTGCCTGTCAGGTTGGTCGGTCGCGTGCCTGCCCCGGCTGGCCTGCGGTGCCGGGCCGGTCCCGGGCAGAAGCCACCGCCTCTGGCACGGTGCGGTGATACTCGGGGCTGCCGTCGGGGCCGCCGACGGCAGCCAGCATGTCGCGGACCTGCCCGATCTCCCCGGCAAGCACCAGCCGCACCCCGTGCCGCTGCAGGTCGGCGGCCAGCTGGGTGAGCATCCGGGCGGCGGTCACGTCGATGGACGGCATGGTCTCACAATCCAGCACCACCGCCTGGATGCCGTCCTTGGCGGCGTCCTGGATGGCGGCCTGCACGTGGTCGGCGTTGGCGAAGAACGGGCCGAAGGCGGGCAGCCCGCCGCCGATCGGGCCAACGATCTCCACCCCGTGCTTGTGCAGCCCGAAGACGTGCACCGCGACAATGGCCGCCAGCACCGCCACCAGCGGCGCGGGCACCACCCGGGCGAACCGGCGCAGCACCAGCACAACGGCCAGCGAGCCCAGGCCCACCACCACGGTCAGCCCCTGGGCCTGGCCAAGATGAGTGACCAGGTGCCACAGCTGGTCGAAGAAATCCCCCTCCCCCTTCGAGATGCCCAGCAGCTTGGGGAGCTGCCCGACGATGATCGTCAGCGCCGGGCCGACGATGAACCCCTTGAGCGCCGGCTCGGAAATGAAGTTCGCGACAACCCCAGCCGGGCCAGCCCGGCCGCCAGCGCCAGCACGCCGGTGGTGATCGCCAGCGTCGCCGTCAGCGCCGGGAACAGGCCCGACTTTCCCGCCACCAGCTGCCCACCGCGGCCGCCGACAGCGCGGCCGTGGCCGCCATCGGGCCAACAACCAGGTGCCGGGAGCTGCCGAACGCCGCGTAGAAGATCAGCGCACCCGGCGCCGCGGCACCCTGTGCACGCGATTGCTCCAGCTTCTGATTGGTGCCGACGCCCGCCTTTCTGCGGGTGCCGTGGTGTCGCGTGCGGGGTAACGGGGCGCCCGGTCCGGCGGGGTCGACGGGATGACCGCCTGGCATGTTGAGAACCAGGGTGCGTCTTATGCCGACGTCCGCACAACACTCACCGAGCCCGGAACCTGCTCGCCAAGATCCCGGCCGGGATGCAGGCCGAGGTGAAGAACGCCTACCGGGCGATCTTCGACACCGAGAACCTGAAGACTCCACCCGGCCCGAAACTCACCCAGCTCATCTACGCCCGCGTAGGCGCGTTCGCCAGCCGCCCCCCCGTACTCCGGCCCGGGCTGCGGCGTGGTAGTGGACAGGGAATCTGTGCGGGACTTGAGGCGCTGGCGGCTTCGCGTGTTTCCTGGCGAAGCCGCCAGCGCCCCCACATGGTGCGCTTCCAGCG
>Ga0335073_10013029_pt1 | contig 11655 bp, 13 predicted proteins | sample Lox_Sample_22_FD_207093 | JGI IMG/M metagenome (GOLD analysis project Ga0335073, IMG submission 207093) | Soil microbial communities from Loxahatchee National Wildlife Refuge, Florida, United States - Lox_Sample_2.2 | ecosystem: Environmental > Terrestrial > Soil > Wetlands | place: USA... | reverse complement strand
CGCCGAGGCCGCGGTGGCCGCGCTGCTCGCCGCCGGGACTTGACGCCAATCTGCGTCATGGGAAGCTTGTTCCATAGAACTTGCTTCCATCCCAGGCGCATACTAGCGTGACGCTGCGGCGGAACCCCTGAACGGAGGATGAGATGCAGCTCGCGATCCTCGGCACCGGCCACGTCGCCACGACCCTGGGCGGCGCGTGGAGTAAGAGGCACGACGTCACGCTCGGCTCCCGGGAGCCGGCCGGGAAGGACTCCGGCTTTCCGGTCCGGTCGCTGGCCGGCGCGGTCGCCGCGGCCGATGTCGTCGTGAACGCGATCCTCGGGTCGGTCGCCGTGGAGGTGATCTCCGGCATCGATGCCGGGGCGTTCGCGGGCAAGACCCTCGTGGACGTCGCGAACGCGACCACGCCGTCGTTCGGCCTCCTCTACCCGAACTCCAGCCTGGGCGAGAAGCTCCAGGCTGCGCGGCCGGACGCGCGCGTGGTGAAGACGCTGAACACCACCGCGATCACGACGGGCGCGAACCCGTCCGTGATCGGGCCGAGCTCGGTGTTCCTATCCGGCGACGACGCCGGCGCCAAGCAGCAGACCGCGGGGCTGCTGCGCGACCTGGGCTGGACCGACGACGACATCGTGGACCTGGGCGGCATCGAGACGGCCCGCGGTCCCGAGCACTACCTGGTGCTGTTCGCCGGGCTGGCCGGCCTGCTCAAGACCGAGGTGTTCAACATCCGTGTCGTCCGCTGACGCAGCCAGTCATGGCTGACGAGAAGGCGCCGCCGGAGTTCATGAGCGCGCTGGTGACCGAGCACTTCGCACTGCAGTCGTCGGCCAGCTCGACCATCAGCGAGAGCGGCAGCCGCGTGGCGATCTACCTGTCCGCGCTGTCCAGCGGCCTGGTCGCGATCGGGTTCGCTAGCTCGTCGCCGCACGCCCTGGCCGCGCTGGCGTTCACCGTCCTGCCGACGGTGTTCGTGCTCGGCTGGTTCACGATCGTCCGGCTCATCGACACCAGCGTGGCCAACGTGGTGTCGCTGCGGCGGATCGAGCTGATCCGGCAGTACTACGCGTCGATCGTCCCTTCCGCGGCCGCGTACTTCCAGCCCGACGACCCCGTGTCCGGCACCCAGGGGGTGCGATACGGCCGCTGGTCGTTCCTGTTCACCATGGCCAGCATGGTCATCGTGGTCAACTCCGTCCTCGGCGGGGCCACCGTGGCCCTCGTCGCCGTGCTGGGCGTCAAGGCCCCGGTGGCGATCTCCACCGTGATCGGGGTCATCGCGGGACTGGCCCTGCTGGCGGCGGCCCTGCGCTACGAGCACCGCCGGCTCACCCCCCAGGTCCTGATCTCACACGCCTCGGCCGACGCGATGCCGGATTGAACCGCGCGGCCGGCCGGGCCGGGTGGAAGCAGGGCAGATCCACGCCTAGCGGCACCTGGACCAGGTTCGGCACGCCGAGCCGCCGGAATTCCGCCCCCGCCCACGCGGTCGTGCAGACCACGACGTCGTAGGACTGCGCGGTGTCGCGATTGAGCCCGTCGACCAGCCCGCGCACGGGCACCCCCCGGCGGGGCGAACATCCGCACCAGGGTGGCCAGGCTGTCGTGCGAGACCATCACGGACCTGACGCCTCGGCATGACAGGTCCGCGAACTCGGCTGGTTATTCTTCGCCGGGCGGCGGCGCGGCCGGCCGACTCAGGCGGCTGAGCCCCACAGCTGTGCCGACGCGATCCTGGCCCCCTCGGCCTGGGCACGGAACTTCGCCCACGTCACGCTGGGGACCACCACGTCCATGCCGACAAACGTCCCGAACCCGCAGTCGGTGCCCGCCATCACGTTCTCCCGGCCCACGACACCCGCGTAGCGGATCAGCCGGTCCGCGACCACCTCGGGGTGCTCGACGATGTTCGAGGTGGAATCGAGAACGCCCGGGATCACGTACTTGCCCTCCGGCAGCTTCGTGTCCTGGAACACCTTCCACTCGTGAGCGTGCCGGCCGTTGGACGCCATCAGCATGAAGCCGGCCGGCTTGGCCCGCAAGATGATGTCGATGATGTCCTTGAGCTCGACGTCGCTCGTCCGCGGCATCTCGGCGTTGCCCCAGCAGATGTGGATGCGCGAGGCCTCGGCGGGGACGTTCACCAGCGCCTGGTTGAGCGCCTCGATGTTCATCTCCATCTGCCGGCGGAAGTTCTCCAGGGAGCCCGCGCCGGGCGCGGTCATGGCCAGGTCGGGGCAATCTACCTGGAGTATGAAGCCCGCGCGGTGGATCGCCTCGTATTCCGCGCGCATCGCCTCGGCCAGCGCGCCCAGGTAGTCCTCCTGGCTGCCGTAGTACCGGTTAGGCGAGAAGACGGAGATGACGCCCGGGGAGGCAGAGCTCATGAACGTGGCCACCTCGGTCACGCCTTCGGTGCCCGCCTTGAGGTTATCGATATCGGCCTGGACCGCGCCCTGCCCCACGTAGGAGACCGGCCCGTCGCAGGTCGTGAACCTGACCGTGGCCACGGACTGCATGGTCTGGGCCATCTTCTCGGCGAAGTCGGGAAACTCGTCCAGGCCCATCACCGAGGCCGCGACCTCCTGGATCGAGCCCTCCCCGCCGAAGCCGGTCAGCCGGTCCTTGACGTACGTGGCGTAGCTGGGCTTGCTCACCTCGCCGTCGTTGAGGACGTCGACGCCCGCGTCGGACTGGAGCTGCACGGTCTTCCGCACCACCGCCCGTACCTCATCGGCGAACTCGGCCTCGTCGACGGGCTCGCCCGCCTCCCGCGCGAGCACGAGCGACGTGAACTCCGCCGGCCGCGGCAGGCTGCCCGAGTGCGTCGTCAGGATCCTGTCCATCCTCGGCTGCATGACACGCTCCCTCCACTCGGCGTCCCCCCTCGCAGTACCTATACCACCACGCCTTTACCGGGGCGCGTGGGCCCCGGTCATCATGGCGGCGAGGTCGTCGGGGTGCAGGAAGGAGGGCGGCGGCGGAGGTCCCCAGGCGAACAGGCCGCGCGCGCCCTCGAGGTCCTGCGCCGTCCACAGCTGGTCGTCGATGATGCAGTCCATATCGGAGTAGTACTCGGAGAAGTTGCCCGCCGGGTCCTTGAGGTACCAGAAGAAGTTGGACCCGGCGAAGTGCCGGCCGAGGCCCCAGACGTGGCGTTCCGGATGGTCCTCGAGCATGGCGCAGGCGCCGCGGCCGACGTCGTCGACGTCATCCACCTGCCAGGACGTGTGGTGCAGGAAGTTCACCGGCGCGCCGAGCACAAGCACGTTGTGATGATCGGTGGAGCAGCGCAGGAACGCGCCGGCGCCCTTGATCCGGTCGCTGACCTTGAACCCGAGCCCGTCGGTGAAGAACGACTGGGTGGTTTCGTGGTCGGTGCTGCCGATGACCGCATGCCCGAGCTTGCGCGGCCGGACCCGGTCCGGGCGGGTGAAGCCCGGCGCCCGGGCGTCCTGCCGCTCCAGCCGCCCCGGCCCGTTGTAGACGCTGGCCGGCACGGTGTCCTGGACCAGCCGAGGCGCAACCTCGACGAACACGCGCGCGCCGGTCGCTGGCTCCGCGGTCTCCAGCCTGCCCTCGCCTAGGTGCGCGGGCAGGCCCAGCCGGCCCAGGCTGGCCGCGATGCGGGCCAGATCGTCCGCGTCATCGGCGGCGACGCGCATCTGGACCAGCCGCCGGGTGGGCGCGTACTCGATGCGCAGCTGCCGGCCAGCGTCCGCCGTGGCGAACCAGTTGTCCTCCTCTGGCGCGAGCCCGAAGTCGGCGTAGTACGCCGCGGTCTCCGCGACGTTCGGCACGCCGATCGTGACCGACAGCAGTCCGTGCAGGCTCATGGTGATCTCCTTATCCGGCCGCGGATGGGCGCGCCATCCCGCCTCTGTATGCCTAGTTCCCCGTTCTGGCGGGCTGGACCTCGTACCCGCCGCACCAGATGCGGCGGATCGAGCGTGTCGCCCGGATATCTGCGAGCGGGTCGTCCTCGATCAGCACCAGGTCGGCCCGCAGGCCCGGCTCGACCGACCCGCGGTCGGGCAGCCCGAAGTAGCGGGCCGGGCGCGACGTGGCCGCGCGGAGTGCGTCCAGAGGGCTCAGTCCCGCGTCGGCCAGCAACTCGAGCTCGCGGTGCAGGCTGTCGCCGTGCGGTACCGGCGACGGCGTACCGGGCGAGTCGTTGGCGTCCGTGCCGGCCGGGATCAGCTGGCGCCCGTCGAACACGCGCACGTTCGTTAGGGCAAGCTTTCCGCCGCCGGGCAGGCTGGCGGCTTCTTTCTGCGGGCTAGTCATGGCGACTTCTCGTTCCCGTTCCCGTGGGTCTCGCGGTTCCCGCGGCGGCGCGTCCGGTCACGACGTCCAGGTCTACGCCGTCCGGGTCGCTGGCCCGCCACGCGATGTGCTGGTCGGGCCGGACCAGCAGGAATTCGCCAGCCCACCGGTAGCCCGGCGGTGGCGCGCACAGCGTGAGCGGAACGCCGCGCTCGCGTGCGCGGCAGGCCAGGGCCGCCGCGCGCTGCACCGGGCCGAGGAGCGTGAGGCCGGCGCCGAGGTGGTCGTACAGCGACGAACCGTCCGGTAGCCAGGCGTGCGGCAGGCGGGCGCCCGGCTCGGCCGCCGGGGTGTAGCACGTGGTGTCGGCGGCGCCGGGGTCCGGACCCGGGCCGTCCGGCGGCTGGATGACCGGCGAGCCCGCGTAGGAATAGCCGAGCACCAGCCCGAGACTGTGAAACTCCGGGTACTTCGTCCGCTGGATCGCGGCCGCATCGGCGGGCAGGTCCCCGGCCAGGTTGCGCATGTTGGCCTCCGCGCTCGCGACCGTCTGCTCGGCCACGCCGCGGCGTTCATCCTCGTAGCTGTCCAGCAGTTCCGGCGGCGCCCAGCCCTGCTCCACCGCGGCGATCTTCCACGCGATGTTGACCGCATCGCCGACGCTGGTGTTGAAGCCGTGGCCGCCCCACGGCGGGTTCACGTGCGCGCTCTCCCCCACCAGGAACACGCGCCCGCGCGAGAAGCGGTCCGCGACCAGCATCCGGGCCGTCCACGGATCGGTGGCGAGCACCTGGTGCTCGGTCGGCGCGCCGATGAGCGCGGTGATGAGCTCGGAGGCGTGGGCTGTGCCGTAGCGGGCCTCGACGCCGGGGAAGCCCGCCCACCAGGTCCCGGCCAGGTCGAGCCGCCCCATCAGGCCGGTCACCGGGCCGCCGACCACCCAGTACTGGACGGACGGCCCGAGGTGGGTGTCGAGGGCGGGCGCACGGAAGACCACGTTGAAGTTCGGCCGCAGATCGGACCGGCCGACGTAGCGCGCGCCGATCTGGTCCCGTACCACCCCGCTGGCGCCGTCGCAGCCCAGCACGTAGCGGGCCCGGGCCAGGTACGCGGTGCCGTCCTCGTCGCGCACCGTGACCAGGACATCGTCGTCGCGGTCCGCCAGCACGGTCACCGCGTGCCCGAGGCGAAGCTGCACGCCGGGACGTGCGCTGAGGTGGGCCCGCAAGACCTCCTCGACCACGGGCTGCGGCACCTGCTGGCCGGGTTCGGCGAACATCTCGTTCCGCTCGGTGGTCAGGCCGAAGGCGCCGTCGAAATCGGTGATGCGGCCGCCCGACAGCGACTCACAGAAGGTGACCCGCTGCGACCAGGCCACCTTGAGCGGTGCCGCGGCGCGCAACGGCCCGGCGATCCCCCACCGGCGCAGGTGCTCCATCGTCCGGATGCTGGTGGTCTTGGCCCGCGGCCGGCGGTGCGAGACCTGCGTCCGCGGCTCGATCACCAGGCAGCCGACGCCGTGCAGGCTGAGCTCGGCCGCAGCCGCCAGGCCGGCGGGACCGCCGCCCGCGATGAGCACAGGCGTGCTCTCGGCGCTCGGGACGGTCATGTCAGGCATGGTCGGCCGGACCCCACCCCGCGTACAGGCATGATTTCATTGATTGGAACGAAAAGAGGCTGGGCATGGACGAAAACCGCCCGCGCCGCGGGCGCAGGCCCGCCTGCGGCGAGCCGGTCCTGGACCGGGCGTTCCGGATCATGACCGCCTTCGGGCCCGACCACCGGTCCCTCTCGCTGACCGCCCTGAGCGGCCGGGCCGATCTGCCCAAGCCGACCGCGCTGCGGCTCGCGCGCAAGCTGGCCGAACTGGGCGCGCTGGAGCGCGCGGGCAACGGCGACTACGTGATCGGGCTGCGGCTGCTGGAGGTCGCGTCGCTCGCGCCGCGCGGGCACGGGCTGCGGGCCACCGCGCTGCCGTACATGGAGGACCTGCACCATGCGACCGGCCAGCACGTCCTGCTCGCGGTCCTGGACGACGACGAGGCGGTTCTGGTCGAGCGGCTCTCCGCTCGCGGCGCCGGGCGGGTGATGTACCGCGTGGGCGGGCGGCTGCCGCTGCACTCGACCGGCGTGGGGATGGTGCTGCTGGCCCACGCCCCGGCCGCGCTGCAGGATCGGGTGCTCAGCCAGGACCTCACGCTGCGCCCGGAGAACGTCACGCGATCATCCCGGGAACTCCGCGCTCAGCTCGCCGCGATCCGGCGAGTCGGCGTCGCGATCATGTCCCGGGACTGGCCCGAGCCGGTGACGACCGTTGCGGCGCCGATCCGCGGTCAGCGGGACGTCCCGGTGGCCGCCCTGTCGGTGGTCACCCGCTCCGGGCAGGTCCAGCCCGCGGTCCTCACTCCCGCGGTCATCGCGGTGGCGCGGGCGATCTCCCGGGCCGTGGCGGCCGCGGGCGGCCCCTGAACCGCAATGGCCGGCCCCGGCGGGGCCGTGTAACCCGCGAAACGTCGGGACCTTCGCCTCTAGCACCCGCGGAAGGTGCCGCGGGATCATCCTGGGCGGACAGGTGGGCCTGATCCTGGCCAGGGGACTCAAAGCCGACGGCTGGTTCAGCCGGACGCTGTTCTCGCGCATCGCGACGGCGGCGCGTTCTCCCTTTCGCCTGTCACCCGAATCGTGGAGGGGGTCGGAATGGCGCAGCAGGGCAGCCTTGAGCTGCTAAACGATCCTGTCGCAGTCACGCTCATGCGCTCGGTTAACCCGGCGCGGCTGGCTTATTCGTGGTCCGACGGCAGCCCGAGGGTCGTGCCGATCTGGTTTCACTGGAACGGCAGTCAGTTCGTTCTCGGCTCGCCCCCGAAGGCCCCGAAGCTCAAGGTGCTGCCCGCCGACCCCAGGGTCGCGCTCACCATCGATGACAACGCGTGGCCGTACAAGGAACTGATGGTCCGAGGGCGTGCGAGCGTCGAACTCCTCGACGACGTGAGCCCGGAATACGAGCTTGCGGCCACGCGGTATTTCGGGCCGGAGCAGGGCCCAGCCTGGGTGAGCACCCTCCGCGGCAAGCCCATGGCCCGGATCGCCGTCACGCCGGAATGGGTCGGGATTCTCGACTTCGAAACCCGGTTCCCCAGCGCACTGACGGCCTAGGGATCGGCCGTCAGCGATTCCAGGGGAAGCACCATGCCGATCTCGGTCACCTCCGGGTCGGACGGCAGGGGCTGGCGTTCGCCAGTCGGCCGCAATCCGCACCGCTCATACAGCAGGCGGGCGTGGCCGTTGGTCTCGGTCACCCACAGATGCACGCGGGATGCGCCTCTGGCCCGGGCCCAGCCCACCACGGCCTCGACGAGAGCCTGGCCGATCCCGCGCCCGCGCGCCGGCGGCCTGACCCACATCGAGACCAGCTCGATCGTGCCCGGCCCGGTCTCGAACCCGCCGGCGATCCCGGCCGGCGCACGGCCGAGTTCGGGCGCGTAGGCCAGGAAGCTGCCACCACCGGCGATCCGGCGCTGCCAGTCGGCTTCGGTGAACGCGATCTCCCGCTCGTAGGTGGACGCGAACGCCTGCGGAGCGTCCCGCAACGCCGCCAGCCGGACGTCGCGCATGGCCTGCCAGTCGTCCGCGCCTGCTTCCCGTATCTGCGCCATGCGGCATGGTCTCGCCGGCACGGCCGTGAGCGCGAGCCGTTTTGGCCTGCTCAGCGCCGAGGCTGAGGTGGCGCAGGACCGTAACGGAGGCACAATGTGGTCATGAGAGGCCCTAACGACCAGTTCCGGGCAGGCGGAAGCCAGCCGCCGTCGTGGCAGCAGCGGGTGCAGTTCTCCCGGGGGCACTGGCGGCGCGAAGAGGAATCGGGTGCCGTTCGCAGTGCCGGATGGTGGGAGGCGGTGAGCGTGACCTGGTCACCGGCGGCCACGCCCGGGCACCGTCCGTCGCTCTGGCACCGGGCGCTGGCCACCGCGGTGGACACGATCACCCCCGCGATTACCCCGGTCATCGCCGACCTCGTGGTCGCGAGGGCCCGGCACTTGCTGGAACGGCAGCGCGGGGCACGCGTGGCGTTGCCCTCACCCCGGCGGCAGCTGCCCACCGCGGCCCGGGCCCTCCCCCGCTCCGACCAGCTCCCCTGACGCGAGGCTAGCGCGGCCGGGTCGCCTTACCGAATACAGCAACGGCACCTGCGGCCGGCCGACCGGCATGTGGTACGTACGGTCAGGTCTTCGTTCGAGGAATGGCCAGCGGGCCCGGGCCAGGCCTAGCCGACAGGGTCACCAGCACCGAGCCTGACAACCCGTGGAAGATGGTAGGTGCCGACCCCACCAACCTCGACGGAGCGGTGTGATGACGCAGGCACCAGACGAAGATGTCCCGAAGATCCTCGATCTGCCGATCGGCCTCGATGCCACCGGGACGCGGCAGGAGTTCGACAGCCTGGGCACGGTGGAGGTGCCTGCCAACAGGTACTGGGGCGCGCAGACCGAGCGCAGCCTGCGGTACTTCAACATCGGCAACGACCGGATGCCGAAAGAGGTCTATCACGCCTACGGCTATGTGAAGAAGGCGGCGGCCGTGGTGAACACCCAGGGCGGGCGGCTGCCCCAGTGGAAGGGGCGGCTCATCGAGCGCGTCTGCGACGAGGTGGTCAGCGGGGCGCTGGATGAGAACTTCCCGGTGTCTGTGTGGCAGACCGGCTCGGGGACCCAGACCAACATGAACGTCAACGAGGTCATCTCCAACCGGTGCATCCAGCTAGTGGGCGGGATTCTCGGCTCGCAGGAGCCAGTGCATCCCAACGATGACGTGAACATGAGCCAGTCGAGCAACGACACGTTTCCGACAGCCATGCACATCGCCGCGTACCAGATGGCGACGGGCCAGACGATTCCGGCGCTACGCCGGCTGCGCGACGCCCTGGAGCGGAACGCGGGCAAGTGGGCCGACGTAGTCAAGATCGGCCGCACGCACCTGGAGGACGCCGTGCCACTGACCGTGGGCCAGGAGTGGTCGGGCTATGTCAGCGCGCTCGACGAGGCGATCGCCGAGGTGGAGCACGTCACCGACGGCCTGCTGCAGCTGGCCATGGGCGGGACGGCCGTGGGTACCGGACTGAACGCCCCGGCGGATTTCGGCCAGCAGACGGCGGCGCAGATCGCGTCGATGACCGGTGCCCCGTTCGAGACCGCGGCCAATAAGTTCACAGCCCAGGGCACCCTGGATCGGATGGTCCGCGCGCACGCCGGCTTGAAGACCGCCGCCGTCACCCTATTCAAGATCGCCAACGACATGCGCTGGCTCGGCTCCGGCCCCCACACCGGGATCCACGAGCTGATCTTCCCCGCGAACGAGCCGGGATCGTCGATCATGCCGGGCAAGGTCAACCCGACCCAGGCCGAGGCGATGCTGATGGTCTGCATCCAGGTCATCGCCTCCGACCTGGCGGTGACCATGGGCGGAGCCGAGGGCAACTTCGAGCTCAACGCCTTCCGCCCGATCCTGATCAGCAACTACCTCCACTCGGCGCTGATCATGGCTGACATGTGCGACCACTTCCGCGAGTTCATGATCGAGGGAACCAAGCTCAACGAAGCCAAGCTGAAGGACAACATCGAGCGTTCGGTGATGATGGTGACCGCGCTGTCGCCGGTCATCGGCTACCACAAGGCTGCAGCCATCTCCTACTACGCCATCGAGCACGACCTGACCCTCAAGCAGGCCGCCCTGGCCAACGGCGTCAGCGAGGAGCTCTTCGACCAGGTCGTCAACCCGCTCGCCATGACCCGCCCCGGCACGACCGATCAGGAGTGAGGGCCCGGAGCTGGCTGCCACCCGGCGGGCGGGTCCTCACCGACCAGGCCGTCCACGGCCTCGCGGAGCAGGTCGGCGTGCCCGGTGTGCCGACCGTACTCCTCGATCATGTCGCACACGAGCCGGCGCAGGCTGGCATGACGGCCATCGGGCCCGGAGGCGTCGACAAGCTGGCCGAGCCCGCCGTCAGCGAGGGCCGCGCCGAGCCTGGCCCGGGACCGTCCGACGGCACCGTCCCAGAGCGCGTAGAGCTGTTCGGGGGCATCGTCGGCGGCGGAGGCGAACTCCCAGTCGTTGCTGCCGTCCCAGCCGTTGGCGTCCCACGGCGCGCCGATCGGGTCCCCTCTCAGCTTGGTGGCGAAGGTATAGTCCTCCACGGCGGCCAGGTGCTTGAGCAAGCCGCCGAGGGTCAGCGAGGAGGTGCTGATCCGGGTCTGCAGCCCGGCCGCATCGAGGCCGTCCGCCTTCCAGCGGAAGGTCGTCCGCAGGCGGTCGAGCGCGCCGGTGAGCTGCTCGGCCTCCGTGCCGGCCAGAGGTGGTTCCCACGGGTAGTCGCTGGTCATGGCGCCACGCTAGACCGCATCGCCGACATTCCGCGCGAACCTCCATTCACGAAGGCGCCAGACCGCCTCAGGAGTCGGTGTCACCGGCCTCACCGGTGTCGGCCAGGAGCTGGCGGGCCGCGGCTTCATCGGAGCGAGTGACCAGCACGCGAACGCCCTGGATCTGCAGTTGCGGCTCCAGTCCGCCGGCATCGTCCGCCGACACGACCGCCCGCACGCCGTTACTGCGCAGCATCCCGACGATCAGGTCTGCCTCTATGCGGCTGGAAGCGACGGCCACCGGCACATCCGCGATCTCGCCGGCGGCCCCGCCAGAGTGCCCGGCCACCGTGACCACCTCCTCGCTTTCCGGCCACATCGTCACCCCACGCTCTCGCCCGAGGAGGTTCCCAGGCAAGGGGCACCGGACCGTTATGGCAAAAGATCGGCCAAAGCCGGGCGGACGTCAGGGCGCGGCCGGGGGCGTGCAGCAGTCATATGGCCGGGTGCATGGCCGTCAGGCCGCCGTCCACGTTCACGGTCACGCCGGTGATATAGGTCGCGTCGTTCCCGCACAGGAACGAGACCGCGCCGGCGACCTCCGCGGCCAGGCCGACGCGCCGCAGCGGGCTGATCCTGGCCAGCGAGTCCTCGGTCAGGGTGCGGAGGAACGGCTCGCTCAGCGGGGTCAGCACCCAGCCCGGCGCCACCGCGTTGACCAGGATGCCCAACGGGGCCAGCTCCACCGACATCGACTTGGTCAGCGAGATGATCGCCGCCTTGGAGGCGTTGTAGTGGGCGAACTCGGCCTCGGACAACTGCCCGCCGGTGGAGGCGATATTGACGATCCGGCCGCCGCTACCCTGGTCCCGGATGGCCCGCGCCGCCGCCCCGCCGATCAGCACCGGACCGCGGACATTGATGTCCATCGTCTCGTTCCACGTCTGCGCGGTGAGGTCCAGGAACGGCACCGGGCGGTAGACGCCCGCGTTGTTCACCAGGACGTCGACCCGGCCGAAGCGCTCGAGCACCG
>Ga0335073_10013028_pt1 | contig 11656 bp, 13 predicted proteins | sample Lox_Sample_22_FD_207093 | JGI IMG/M metagenome (GOLD analysis project Ga0335073, IMG submission 207093) | Soil microbial communities from Loxahatchee National Wildlife Refuge, Florida, United States - Lox_Sample_2.2 | ecosystem: Environmental > Terrestrial > Soil > Wetlands | place: USA... | reverse complement strand
TTGTGGTTCGCCAACCTCATTCTTTATTCCGAAGCGTTGACGTTGGCGGGCGTCTACGCTCCGTTTACTGCCATCGGAGGAGCCGTGATGGAAATGCTTGCGAGGACGCGTGGCATCGGCATTACCGAGCACGACAAGCACGAACTGAGCGATGCCTTCGCGTCGATGCCTCCCCATCCCGATGTTCCGATGGCCCTGAAGCGCTTGCGCGAGGCCGGATTTCGCCTCTTCACCCTGACGGACAACCTCCTTGAGGTTCAGACACAGCAGCTCGAACAGGGTGGGATCGTTGAATACTTCGAGCGGCGCTTCAGCGCCGATGGAGTCCGAAGCCACAAGCCGGCCTCTCAGGCTTACGCATACGTCGAAACTGAACTCGGTGCAAAATCCCGGGATCTCCTACTCATCGCTTGCCACACATGGGATATACTCGGCGCCCTTGGTGCGGGCTGGCGTGGGGCGCTGATCAAGCGTCCCGGGAACGACGTACTCTACGTCGGCCCGCAACCCGAGTTCGTCGGGTACGACTTGAACGACATTGCCGATCGGCTTATCGCGCTTTACTCGCTGCAGCCGCAGCGGTCAATGTGAGGTGAGGGCTGCATGCGCACGTTAACGGAGCTGTGCCCAGAGATGATGAATGCCAACGGCTCTCTGTTTGCGCTACTACGTGAGAACAAACTCTTTGCGGGCATGTCCGCCGCGGCGGTAACCGAATGCGCAAGGCAGTTCACGCTCATCCATTCCCGTCGACGGCAGCACTTGTACCGTCAGGGGGATCCGTGCGGTCAGGTATACTGCTTGCTGCGCGGATCGGTTCGAGTGGCACGCGTAGCGGAAGACGGATCAGAGTTCACAACGCGCATCGTAGCCCGTTGCGACGTCTTCGGGGAGGAAGCGCTTTTTGATCAGGTTCCGTACTCATCGACCGCAACGCCGGTATGCGACGGTATCGTTGCGGTATGTTCGGCACCGACGATGAGATCGCTTATCGCTAGGTATCCAATGCTCTCGATCAACATAGCCCATTGTCTGAGAGAGGATCAGAACCGAACGCTCAATCGCCTCGAACAAGTCTCGTACAAACACGTGCGCGAACGACTGCTCTCGCTGCTCCACGAGCTCGCCGCGCAGTGCGACGCCGGTGACGTGCGTGGTGGCAAATATGAGATCAAATTGACTCATGTCGAGATCGCGTCGCTTATCGGGTCCACCCGCGAAACGGTCTCGTTGGAACTGAACAAGCTCGTGCGCGCAGGCCTTATTGGAAAGCGCGGGCGCAAGATCCTGATCGACCTTGCTACAAACGACGCAGCTTAGGAGTCGCGAGGCCCAGAAAGGGCACCTTGCTCATCCAGTGATAGAGCGTCCGCGACGAACGCGTTTGCGGGCGTTGCCACGCCAAGCCGCAATCCCATCTCGACCACCCGCCCGCTAAACCAGGGCAGCTCGAGGCGGCGCTCCCTCTGCAAGTCAACGAGCATCGATGCGACCATGTCAGGTGGGAGCGTATCGATGAACCGGAGCCGATCTTTAGAGTACGCCGGATCCAGCCCGATGCCGGCAGCGATTCCGACCGAGACGGTTTCGGCCATTAAGGTGTGCAGGAGTTCGCGACTCTTGGGATGGGAGCGAATCGGTCCGATACCTCGCCGAAAAAGAGATGTCGTCGCGCTTAATCCGACGATAAAGACAAACTTCTCCCATATCTCCTTCTCAATATTGTCGCTTATCTCGCAATCGATGGCCGCTGTTTCGCAAGCCGAAGCGAGGCGCATCGTGCGCAACGTCTGACGCCCGCTGCGTTCCCCGAAGACTAGCCTCTGCAACTTGCCGGTGTGCCTAATTACGCCCGGTTCGGCAATCGACGCGGATATGTAAGCGACGCCACCGATCATGCGTTCCGAACCGACCACAGCGCCGATAGATTCCATCGCATCGACCCCGTTTTGGAAGGAAACCACGGTTGTCTCGGGCCCCAAGACCTTGGTCGCCGCATGCGCCGCCGCAATCGTGTCCCACAGCTTGACCGCGATAATGACGACGTCCGCTTCGAGGATGCCGTCAAGACTCTCGACCGCATGGACTCCTCGAAGCACCATCGGAGCCACGTCGCTTTCAATTCGCATTCCGCGTCGAATGGCCGCTAGGTGAGGGCCACGAGTGACAAATGTCACACTATGACCAACTAGCATAAGTCGTGCACCGAAATACGCGCCAAGGCCTCCGGCTCCGACAATGATGATGCGCATAAGCTACATTACCGCCCAGCCAACGCCTTAAATGGGGTCAACGCCTGCTCGAAGATCGGCCAACTCGTTGAAACTCTTAAGTTCGACTCGCAATAGCCACACCACGTTCCACGAAAGAAAGAAACCACAAGCGGTCCTCGTGCTAATAGCTCCTCAGATCGCACATTTACCGCCTGGCAGTCAGGCAGTTCAAACGCCGACGCCATGCAACTCCTCACTGGAAGTGACATAACGATCTTGATGTAAAGCAGGGCCCCAGGCTGTAATCCTCGTTACATGGCCACGAACCGACCCAGATTGAAACCAGATGTAACGAGTTTTGCCACCAGATTTCATCCGTGTTCCCTAAAGTATCAGTCCAGGCTCACGAATTCGATGTAAGCTTGCACACTTGTTCGGCCCCGGTAAGTTGCTATCGTAGTCTCAAACGTTGAAAGCGGAGGGTTCTATGAAATTGAGGTTCACTCGTCTCATTACGGTCGCTGCACTATCATTATTTACACTTGGACCGATGCTGCATTGTACGGCCGTATCGGCCGATTCGCCGTCCGCCCCGATCCAGATCCAAGGCTGCGTAACAACGCCTGCCACCGAAGAATTTACTTTTCCAGGCCTGGAAGGTGGCCCAACCGTAACTCAGCCGGCGACGCCGGCCATGGTTATCATCCGTTATGTCAACACGTCCTCAAACCCGATCGCGACAATAGATTTTGGGCTGGTTAGCGGCGGCAAACTAGCGGCGATGGTCCGCGATATCGGAAGCTTCGCTCCACAGGCAGACGTAATGCACGCGTTTGGGATCAACGACAGCGCTGTCATAAAGACTAGCGCGCCGTCGTCCTGTGTTCCGCTACGGATTCGCTATGCGAACGGCGGCTCTTGGACTAATCCTGCTCCGCCCTCCCACTAGCTATGCCATCTTTAGAGCAAACTGCCCCGAAGGAACATTCTCCCCATCGCGAGTTACACAAGATTGTCGTCGATCTCGGCGGATTTAGGGGAGTTAGCCCGACGTTTCTAAAGTTTCTTGTACGCCTTCAGTGCGAAGCTATCGCCTTTGACTACACAATTCATCTCGTCGGCGTAACGCCTTACATGAAGCACATAATCGAAACGATAGGAATAACGCAACTTCTGAGCTACGAAATTGATCCATGAACCCGCCGGCCTACTTGAGGTGGCTGGTCAGATCTTCTTCCGGATCGTGAATCCGAGCGTTTTGAGCACCTTAACGGCTCCAGTCTTCCCGCCCTCGAAATCGCCTGCGTGAAGCTGTTCACCCGTCGCAATTTCGTATGCAGCACCCAAAATTGCCTTAGGCGGATAACGGCGTTGGTCCCAGATGAGCTCATAGGTCGTCGTCGGAGCGAATCCGTGCCGAGAGAAAAAGCGCTGCGGGCCCAGCCGATCGTACTCCTGGATCGCGCGCAGCACGTCACCACGAGTCACGTGCTCCCAAACTACCATACTGTCACGCCTTTCCGTATGAGCCGCGGCGTCGAAGAGCTCGCAAAGCCCCACAAAGCGTGGTGATTTATCCACATGACGATGAGGAGATAGCTCACGGCATAGCTTAACGCAGTTGGCCGCTCTTGCAGCAGCGCGGAAAATGTTGAGTGCGCAGGCAATCGCAGCTGCAGAACCATGATTGTGATGATTACCGCGAAGACACCGTCGGAAAAGGCGGCCAGTCGTTCCTTCGTTACGCTTTGAACCATTATCGGTTTACGTGCAGCTCGGGTGAGTGAAAGCAACGGCCGGGAGCACTATTTCACCGTTGGCGGATCCGGGTTGCTCCAAACGCTACCGTCCTGATAGTGTACGCGAAGCGGCACGCAGGACATCGATGCACCACTATTGAGCTTGGCGGGAGTCACGCTGAAGGCATGCATGATCGCGGCATGTGGTGCGAAAGATCCCTGATCGCGCACAACGGCAGCAACTTTGTTGTCTTGGAGGTACGCGATCTCGACAGAGCTGATGGGCTTGCTTGAAACATTTTCGAAGTCGACCATCAGCATCGCTGCGGTGGGGTACTGTATGACTTGCTGGCCGAAATAGTCTGCAAAAGTCTGTGTCGAGTAGGCCGGTTGCGCCGCGCATCCGTTAATGTGCAAAACGTTGGCCGCGGACATCATTGACTGAGAGGATGCCGCGTGCACCGACGCAGCGCCGGCGATCAGCGTGAGGATGACGATCTCGATTCTCGTTCGCACACGAACCTCTGACTTGAGATGCGACTTTACTCAATACTACCGACCTTGAGAAAAGTGACCGTAAGCCGCGCTACAAACGCGAAGCGTCCCTCCCATGGCGAGTATATCGTCCGCCCGTGTCGCGTTGGGCTTCGAAAGCGCCGCTTATAAAGAGAAAACCCCCGCTTTCACGAGGGTTTCTGCTTTCCAAATGGCTCCGGATGCTGGACTCGTCCTTCGACTCGCGCATCGTGCGCTCGCTCAGGATGACGGTTCTCGTCGCAGCATCACGAGTTGAAGTAACAAAAGGCCACCCCATCGTGGGGTGGCCTTTTGTTACTTGGCTCCGGATGCTGGACTCGAACCAGCGACCCGCTGATTAACAGTCAGCTGCTCTACCAACTGAGCTAATCCGGACCAGAGGGTACTGCGGGATTCTACTGGATCATGCCAGCAGACGCAAGCGGGGTTCCCTCTCCGGATTAGCCGCCCCGCTAGTAGCGCGCGACGTAGCGCGTGTCGGGGTGCGCGTGGGCAACGACCGTGGCGATGATTTTCAATGGAGCGGGATAGATCGCGGCGCCGAGTGCCTCGGTACCGGCGTATACCAGGGCTACTGCGGCGACCAGACTGACCAGGAGGCGGCGGAACATCTCGGTTATCTCCTAATGATTTAGTTGATACCGATAGCCTACTCCGCCTAATTCCTTCTGTCAACTAAGGAATTAATTAAAAGTGGCTGTACCCGTGGGTCAGCAGGGTCGCAAAGAATGGGATGCAGGCGAGCAGCGCGGTCTCCGCTCCTAGCAGTGCCCACATGCTCCGATACGGCTGCTCGGGCACGACCACCATCCCCGAAGCGTCGGCGCTCCGCTTGAGGCGCAGGTAGTGGATCGTCGGCGGGATCGAGAGCAGCGCCACCGCGGCGAAGAACCCCATCTTCGTCCAGAAAACGGGGCTGTGCAAATAGAAGCCTGCGCCTTTGAGCCCAAGGGTCACCCGCAGCACGCCGCTCACGATAACCAGCCCGGCACTGATGCCGTACAAGCTATCGATGCGTTGCAACTGGGTCAACCGTGCAACGTCCATCCTGCGGCGATAGAGCACCAGTTCCGCCACCAATGCGCCGACTAGCGTGAAGATGCAGAGGAAATGCAGCCACGCTAGCAGCGCGTCGAGCAACACTTATCGCGTGCCGTTGGACGTATTTGGCGCCTGGCGACGGATCGTGACCGTCTGATTCAAGGTGATCTGCACATTGGATCCCGGGGGCAACGAAAAGTTCGCCTTGCCGTTGAGCCCGTAGAGCAAGCCGCCGGCCGCGCCGACTACGCCAAATCCGCCCGTATGGAAGAGCGTCTTGCCGATCGCATTACCGAGCAGCATACCGCCCAGCGTCGATAGCGCAACCTTGACGGCGTTCTTCTGCCCTTGCTTGCGCTGATCGTCGGTCATCGTCGCCGAGATGTCGACCGTGCTGCCGTCCGACAAACGGAGATAGTCGAATTGCAGACCGAGCGACGGTTTGCGGCCTTGACCCGCGCTCGTCACGCTGGTGACTTCGCCGGCGATGATCGCGCCCTGGTAGACGGGGTTGCCGCTTGGATACGGCGGCACCACATCCATCACGAAGCGGTCGCCGACGTGCGCTTTGCCGGTATCGATCGTGGTGCGCATCCGCGCGTTGAGTTGTGCTCCCTGGTACAGCGTCAGCTGCTCTTGCGCCGACGCAAGGAGTGTGCTTGCGGTGAACGCGGCCAGCATCGCGAACGCCGTTAGTGCATTTCGAAGGTTCATGCCCTCTCCTTTTGCTACTAAATTAGACCACCAAACGCAAGAACCCCGCGGGCTGGTTCCGCAGGGCTCCGATTTTCTTCTGAAATTCTAAGGAACGTGTAAGTCGCTTGCGAGTTCTAGCGTGCCGGGCGTGCCCGCTTGCACCACCAGCGGCTTACCTCGATCCGCGGCGTATGCGTAGCCGCCGGTCTGCGACGTTTCTTGCGCCTTGGGACCGAGCTGCGTCGACCACACCATCGTCGATTGATTCGGTGGACCTACTGTATTCGGCATCGTAAAAGGCCCGGGTGGCGGCAGAGGTGCGCCTGGCCCCGTGGCATTGCGCTGCACGACGTTGCGCGACAGCACATACGCGCGAATCGGCTCCTTTGCTCCACTTGCGAACGTAATCGAATCGAAGAGAAACGCGATCTCGGCCCGCTGCAAGCCGCGGGGACCGTATACCCGCGTGATGTGCCCTTTGATGTGCGCGCCGGCGAGCGCGGGCTGCGACGGATCGTTTACCGTGAGCGTGAACGTGTCGCCGGACTGCGCGGTGGCCGAGTCGATCGCCGTCTGCATGACGACGCCGATCTTCGTGCCGGACTTGAGCGTGATGGGCTGGGTGAGCGTCGTCACCGCCAGCACGAACGCGGCAAGCATCGCTACGGCGCTCAACTCGCGAAGTTCGGCACGCGCAGCGCTTCGCCGGTGAAACCGGTTGCAGCGCGAAGCGCATCGACTTTGTCGAGCCGCTCCCACGGGAGATCGAGATCCGGACGTCCGAAGTGACCGTACGCCGCGGTCTGCTTGTAGATCGGCCGGCGCAAATCGAGGTAGTGGATGATCGCGGCCGGGCGCAGGTCAAAGACCTTCTTGACGGCACTCGCGATCTGTTCTTCCGGAATTTTCGCCGTGCCGAACGTTTCGACGAGCACGCTCATCGGTTCGGCGACGCCGATCGCATAGGCGACTTGCAGTTCGCAGCGATCTGCCAGACCCGCGGCGACAACGTTTTTCGCAACCCAACGCGCCGCGTACGCCGCCGAGCGATCGACCTTGGTCGGATCTTTGCCGGAGAACGCGCCACCGCCGTGACGCGCCATGCCGCCGTACGTATCGGCGATGATCTTGCGCCCCGTCAAGCCGGCGTCGCCCTTGGGACCGCCGATGACGAAGCGGCCGGTCGGATTCACGAACACGCGGGTGTTTTTATCGAGCATTCCATTGGGAATGACGTGCTTGATGATCTTGTTGGTGACTTCGCTGCGGATGACTTCGAGCGAAATGTCCGGATCGTGCTGGGTCGAGAGTACGACCGCATCAACGCGAACCGGCCGGTCGCCGTCGTATTCGACCGTCACCTGCGATTTGCCGTCCGGGCGCAGATACGGAATGTCACCGTTCTTGCGCATCGCGGCCAGATGACGCGTGAGATTGTGCGCGAGCACAATCGGCAACGGCATCAGCTCCTGCGTCTCGCGGCACGCGAAGCCGAACATCATGCCTTGGTCGCCCGCGCCGGTCCGCTCGAACTCCTCGTCGTTGCCACCCTTGGCTTCGAGCGACTTATCGACGCCCATCGCGATATCGGGCGACTGCTCGTCAATCGAAACGCTGACGCCGCAGGTCTCGGCATCGAAGCCAACCGCTGATTTCGTGTAACCGATCTCTGCAATCGTGTTGCGTACGATGCTCGGAATATCGATGTAGGTCTTGGTCGTCACTTCACCCGCGATGTGAATCTGGCCGGTGATCGCGAACGTTTCGACCGCGACGCGCGAGTACGGGTCGTCTTTGAGCAGCGCATCGAGCACCGCGTCGGAGATTTGATCGGCGACCTTATCGGGATGCCCCTCGGTCACCGACTCCGAAGTGAAAAGTCTACGGTAATCGCTCATCTTATTACGTGCCCTCCGACCACGACGCCATATATTTCACCTGCTCCGGCGTCAGCGTGTCGATCTCGACGTTCATCGACGAAAGCTTGAGCTTCGCCACCTCTTCGTCGATTTCAACCGGCACGTCATACACGTGCTTCTTTAGCTTATCATGGTTTTTCGCCAAATAGGCGGCCGCCATCGCCTGGTTTGCGAACGACATATCCATTACCGCGGCCGGATGGCCCTCACCGGCAGCAAGATTCACGAGTCGACCGTCAGCCAGGATGCACACCTTGCGGCCATCGTGGAACTCATACTGTTCGACGAAGTTGCGCGGAACCGTCATGCCTTTCGCGAGGCGCTTGATGCCATCCAGATCGAGCTCGTCATTGAAGTGGCCGGAGTTACAAACGATCGCTCCGTCCTTCATCAACTTGAAGTGCTCCTCGCGGATCACATGGAAGTTGCCGGTGACGGTGACGAAGATGTCGCCGCTTTTCGCAGCGTCGGTCATCGGCATCACCCGATAGCCGTCCATGACGGCTTCGATCGCCTTGCGCGGATCGACTTCGGTTACGACCACGTGCGCGCCCATGCCGGCCGCGCGCTGCGCAATGCCGCGCCCACACCAGCCGTAGCCGACCACGACGACGGTGCGTCCGGCGAGCAACACGTTGGTAGCGCGCACGATACCGTCGAGCGTCGATTGACCGGTGCCGTAGCGATTGTCGAACATATGCTTGGTCAGCGCGTTATTGACGGCAACAACCGGATATGGCAGCACGCCGTCCTTCTCCATGGCCTTGAGCCGGATCACGCCGGTCGTCGTCTCTTCGCAGCCGCCGATCATCTCTTTGAGCAGATGATTGTGTTTGGTGAAGATCGTCGTGACGAGGTCGCAACCGTCGTCCATCGACATATGCGGTTTGGTCGCAACGACCGACTCGATGTGCGAATAGTAGGTGGCATTGTTTTCACCCTTGATCGCGTAGGTCGGAATGCCGTACTCGCAGAGCGCGGCGGCGACATCATCCTGGGTTGAGAGCGGGTTGCTCGCGCAAAGCGCGATCTCCGCACCGCCGGCTTGGAGCGCCAGCATCAAATTCGCCGTTTCGGTCGTGACGTGCAAGCATGCGCCGATACGCACACCCTTGAGCGGTTTCTCGATCTCGAAGCGATCGCGAATTTGCGCGAGCACCGGCATATACGCACCAGCCCACGCAATGCGCGAGCGGCCGGCCTCTGCCAAGCTGCGGTCTTTGACATCACCGGCGAGCTTTTCCGTGACGGGCACGATGAGACTCCTATAAACGAAGGCAAGGAATGTTCGGGGATTAGCGGGAGCCTTTCGAGCCCGGCGCGGAAAGCCCCCGGCGTGGAAACGATCTCCGAATACTTAGCGCAACTCGCGAGCGAATGGCCAACCCCCGGCGGGGGCAGCGCTGCGACCATGGTCGCAGCCGCCGGCGCGGCGCTCGTGGCGATGGTCGCGCGGATCTGCGCGGCGAACCCCAAGTACGCGGCGCACAAGGATCTGGCCCTCGAGCTGGTTGGTCAAGCCGACTCGCTGCGCGAGGCGTTTCTGCGCGCGCGCGAGCGGGACGAGGCCGCGTTTGACCGGGTAGTCGCGGCAACGGCAATGCCCAAGGCAACCGAAAGCGAGAAACACGCGCGGCGCGCGGCGCTCGAACTCGCGCTCGCGCATGCTTCCGCCGAGCCGCTTGCCGCCGCAGAGAATGCGCTCGAGGTGTTGCGTCTTGCCGATGACGCACTCGACCTAAACAACCCCAACCTCGTGAGCGACATCGGCTGTGCTGCCGAGTTCGCCTTTGCCGGACTCACCGCGTGCGCGTACAACGTGCGCATCAATCAAAAGTTCATGCGCGACAGCGCAGCGATCGAGGCGCAGCGCGACGCGCTCGCGCGCTACGAACGCGACGCTCACGCACTCTTGGCGACAATCCGGAGAGCTGTGAACGACGCGCTTGCGCCAAAGGCATGATCGAGATCCGCGTCGCCAATCCCGACGACGCGGCCGCGTGCGCGGCGATCTACGCGCCGATCTGCTCATCGACCCACATCTCATTTGAGGAGCAAGCGCCGAGCGTCGACGAGATGCGCGCGCGGATCGCGAAGACGCTCGCGTGGACGCCGTGGCTTACTGCCGTCGAAGACGGTGCTGTCGTCGGTTACGCATATGCATCGCGCCATCGCGAGCGGCCGGGGTATCGCTGGGCGGTCGACGTGTCGGTGTACCTCGACGAACGCGCGCGCGGACGCGGCGTCGGTCGCGCACTCTACGAAAAACTGTTTGCGCTTCTCGAGCAGCAACGGTTCCGGCGTGCATATGCCGGCATCGCGCTCCCGAACGATGCGAGCATCGCCGTGCATCGCGCGCTTGGCTTCGAACCGATCGGTGTGTACCGCCGCGTCGGATGGAAATTCGACCGGTGGTATGACGTGGCGTGGTTCGGACGCGATATCGGGGATGGGGACGACGAGCCTACGCCCGCCGAACCCATCCCCTTTCCCCGCCTCTAATGCGCGGCGCTCATTGCCGCTTTGAGCCGTGTCTCGGCGCTCGCAGCGTCGGCGCTGAGCGTATCGAAGACCGCGTACTCCGCTGCCGTCGGGCGGACGTACCCCGTGTCGACCTCGGCGTTGAGGTAGGCGATGAAGTTGCGTAACCGCGACTCGTAGAGCAGCGAGCCTTCGTCGGCCTGCGGGTGCACGATGTCGACGACGGCAGCGATTGCCGCATCGAGCTGCGCCGCGGACGCGCTACCGGCCGCAACCTTTGCGCGTGCCGCAATCGCCGCGTTGACCGTGCGATCGAGCTGGTCTTGCAACGCGTGGATCTTCAGCCCAAGATCGCGCCGCGCCGCGAGATCCTCCGCCGTTGCGGTACTACGCGGATCGAGTGCGAGCACGAGCGGTTGCGACGTCTGCGCTCCGCCGTAGTCGAGCGTGACCGTGTAGTTGCCCGGTACGATCTGCGGCCCGAGCAACGAGTCCTCGAGTCCGCCGCCCGAACCCGAAGGTTCGAAGCCGGTGACCTCGGTTGCATCGGGATATCGCAGATCCCACTGAAAGACATTCATACCAGGCGAAATGCCGGTCAGACGCGCGTAGGCGTGTTCTCGATCCTCGGTCGGATGATAGCGCTCGCTTGGCGCTTCCGGCTTCGCCGTACTCTTCGTATGAAGTGCGAACGTGCGGACGACGTTGCCCGCGCTGTCTTTAAACGTGAGCGAGACCGGCGTTTTTCCGTCGTACGAGCTCGGCACGTAGAAGACCACCGTTGCGCCGAACGGCGGATTTTCGCCGTTGCCCGCGATGCCCGCGGCGCCGCCGAAAAACGGTGCACCGTACGCGTGCGTGAGCCACGCGCGCTCGGGCGCGTAGAGCACGGCACCGTTTGCGCTCGCCGGGGCCGGCTTTGTGAGCTGTTCGAGCAGCGCGAGATTGTCGAGCACCCACATCGAGCGGCCGTGCGTTGCGATGACAACTTCGCCTTCACGCGTGTTGATCGCCACATCGCGCACCTGCA
>Ga0335073_10013027_pt1 | contig 11656 bp, 11 predicted proteins | sample Lox_Sample_22_FD_207093 | JGI IMG/M metagenome (GOLD analysis project Ga0335073, IMG submission 207093) | Soil microbial communities from Loxahatchee National Wildlife Refuge, Florida, United States - Lox_Sample_2.2 | ecosystem: Environmental > Terrestrial > Soil > Wetlands | place: USA... | reverse complement strand
TAGAATTCCCTGGCACGAAAAGCGCCGAGGATGTTAAGCAGCTACGTAGCTACGCAGATAAGTTGGCAGGATTCGATGTCGAAGAGGCCTGAGGGTGATCTAGGGTCGATGGCGATCAGCAAGGCCAAGGCGGCCGAGACGGTCCCGTTCAGCGTAGCACCCGCGCCGCCGCCAGTGTCTGGTGGCTCGCCCAAGAGTCTGACGGTCAAGCTGGATGGCGAGCTGTACGCCGCGCTTAGAGCGTACTGTTACGAACAGGAGCGAGCGTCTGGCAGCCGCCTGACACATCAGCAGGTGATGGTCGAGGCCCTGAAGAAGCTCCTCGGCCGGTAAGCTAAGCACTGCTTATCCACAAGCGGCTGGACCAGACTCCCGGCCGCGTGGCAGCGTGATCGCGCCGCACCCAATAGCGGCGACTCGAAAGGACCACCGCAACCCAGAACCCCAGAAAGCCGAAAGCCCCGCACAAGGCGGGGCTCGCGAACTTTTCCGCCGGGGCGGGGATCAGCTGATGTCTGGACAACATCAGCATCCTCGACCCGGCATCGAAAATCAAGCCCAGAAATGGGAACGGGAAAACGCGTGCCCGCGCCAGGCCGCGCGGCCTTCGGCACAGCCGGAGGATGCAGACGCATGCCCAGATCAGGCCACCCGAAGCCCTGGCACCGCGGGAGCGTGTTCGGCGACGGCTATCGTCGTCCGCTGGACCGCGAGAAGCGCGCCAGGTTCCGCTACCTGCTGAATGCCCACCACCGCGGCGGCAGGCTCACCAGGGCCGCGAGGGATGTCGGCGAGTCCCTGCTGCGCCGCGTCGGCACAGACGGCCAGTGCGACCCCTGCCACGCCACCCTGGCCAACGACGCGGGCTGCTGTGACCGCACAGTGCGCCGGGCCACGGCCTCGATGCGGGATCTCGGTCTGCTGCGCTGGCAGACACGGCTGGTGCGCGCCGGCTGGCGGGTCGAGCAAACCAGCAACGCGTACGAGCTGGTCCCGACACTGGCCGCGCCGCCAGTTCTGCCGCGTGCTCGCTGCGGCGGACAGAACGTCCGGGAAAGCCAGAATGTATTGATTCAGCCTCTCCTACCTCTCCCATCGCCGGCGGAGGCAGCAGCAGCACAGGCGGCCCTGGCCCGGCATCGTGCCGCCATGGAGCAAAGGCTGCTGACAGGAAGGCTGGCTGGGCGGCCGGCGGCCTTATAACAGCAGTGACGAAGCTGCCCGGTCGCTAACACCGCCCCCTTCAGCCGCTCCGGGTTACGCAACCAAGGCGGCGAAAGGTCGCCTACGGGAACGCCAAGACTGAACAAGTCTGACGGCGGAAGAAGCGCTTATCCATCTGGGAAGGAGCCGTTGGGTGTATCCTGTTTCGGAGCTTGTAGTGACGATGGCGGCGCCTCGCGGTCAGCATCGAAGGTGCGAAGGCCGCGGCGGCGCCAGCGGGTGATTAGGTGGTGGGGATCGTCGCCGGCGTCTTTGACGCCGTGGAGCTGATCGGCCAGGTGGAGGAAAGCGCCGAGGAGGGTGGCGCGGTCGTCGCGTAGCAGCTCGACCAGGCCGGCCTTCTGGACGAGGCCGCCGAGTTCGATGAGGTGGCGGGTGCGCTCGCGGCGTGCTTTGGCCCAATCGCGCATGTCGGTGCGGGCCATCTGGGCATCCAGCCTATGGCGCTGGACTGCTGCCCGCCGCAGCAGGCGCGCCGTCGTTTGCAGCTCCCGGAGCAGGCTGACCGGCCCCGTTACGCTTTCCCCGGCCGCCCTGTTTGCTGTCCCCGCGAAAGAACGCGGTGCCGCGATCGGACCACCTCGCGACCGCTTCGGGCTTTTCCTTGGCCTGCTCGACTGCCGCCAGCAACACGCCGGCCAGTGCTTCCAGGGGGAGTGAATCGGCCCCTGTCGCCAGCACCAGCTCACCGAGCTGGGTCTTCTGCCTGTCCTTGAGGGACTTGGCTTTATCTTGGAGTGCCTTGATCTGTGCGTCGAGATCGGCGGGCTTGCGCATAAGGTGCCTCCGGTTGCAGAGTTGGGCGCACGATAAAGCAGACCGCTGCACCGCGTCACTCACGGCCGGTTGAGCGCAGCTAAGTCCGGCACTGTTTCGGGAGTGCGCGCTTATACGTTGCTGTGCAACGTAGCGTGAGATAGCCTCGCCACACTGAGCCTTTCGGAGCCTGCTGACCCGTGGCGATCTACCATCTCTCGGCGAAGGTGATCAGCCGCGCAGACGGACGCAGCGCTGTGGCCGCGGCGGCGTACCGGTCCGCGTCGGAACTCCAGGATGAAAGGCTCGACCGGGCGCACGACTTCACCAACAAGGCCGGGGTGATCCACTCGGAGATCCTGCTGCCCGAAGGTGCGCCGGCTCGCCTCGCTGACCGGGCGGCCTTGTGGAACGAGGTCGAGGCGGCCGAGAAGCGGAAGGACGCGCAGCTTGCCCGCGAGATCGAGATTTCTCTCCCGCGGGAGCTGACCAAGGCACAGGCGATCGGGCTGGCGCAGGATTTCGTGCGCGAGGAGTTCGTGGCGCGCGGGATGGTGGCGGACCTCAACGTGCACTGGGGCCGGACGGCCAACGGCGAGGACCAGCCGCACGCGCATGTCATGCTGACGATGCGCGAGGTCGGGCCGGACGGATTCGGCAAGAAGGTGCGGGATTGGAACCGGACCGGGCTGCTGGTGAGCTGGCGGGAACGGTGGGCGGAACTGGCCAACGAGCGGCTGGCCGAGCTGGGGCACGATCTGAGGATCGATCACCGCTCGCACGCGGCGCAGGGCATCAACCTGGAACCGCAGAACAAGATCGGCCCGGCCGGGGTGCGGCGCGAATCGCGCGGGGAAGACGCCGAGCGGGCGGCGGAGCACGAAGCGGTGGCGCGGCGGAACGGGGGGAGAATCATCGCCGACCCGTCCGTGGTGCTGGCGGCGCTGACGCGGCAGCAATCGACGTTCACGCGGCGCGACCTGGCGCGGCTGGTGGACCGGCACACCGCTGACCCCGAGCAGTTCACCACCGCCATGGCCAAGGTCGAGGCCTCGCCCGAGTTGGTGCGGCTGGGCCAGGACGGGCGAGGGCAGGAACGCTTCACCACGCGGGAGATGCTGGCGACCGAACAGCGGATGGAGCAGGCCGCCGCCAAGCTGGCCGAGCGCCAGGCGCACCGGGTGAATCTCCGGCGGCGGCTTCAGGAATCCACATCGTTGGGACGCGAGCAGGCGCAGGCGTACCGCCACGTGACGCAGATGCAGGACCTCAGCGTGGTGGTGGGGTACGCCGGGACCGGCAAGAGCACGATGCTGGGCGAGGCGCGCGCGGCGTGGGAGACCGAAGGCTATCACGTTCGCGGCGCGGCGCTGTCGGGGATCGCGGCGCAGCAGTTGGAGGGTGGCGCCGGCATCGCCAGCCGGACGGTGCACAGCCTGCTGTTCCAGTGGGAGCAGGGACGAGAGGCACTGACCGAACGCGATGTGCTGGTGGTGGACGAGGCCGGGATGATCGGCTCGCGGCAGATGGAACGCTTGCTGTCGGCGGCGCAGCGGTCCGGCGCCAAGGTGGTGCTGGTGGGCGACCCGGAGCAGTTGCAGGCGATCGAGGCGGGGGCGGCGTTCCGGGCGATCGCCGAGCGGGTCGGCGCGGCGGAGATTACCGAGGTTCGCCGGCAGCGTGAGGCCTGGCAGCAGGCGGCGACGCGGGAGCTGGCGACCGGGCGCACGGACGAGGCGCTGGCGCGGTATGAGCGGGCCGGGATGGTGACGGGGCACGCCACGCTCAGCGAGGCCAAGGATGCGATGATCGCCGGGTGGGATGCGGCGCGGCAGGAAAATCCGCAGGCGCGGCAGATCATGCTGGCGTACCGGCGCGATGACGTGCGCGACCTGAACGAGCGGGCGCGCGCGGTGCGGCAGGTGGCGGGCGAGCTGGGGACGGATTTCGCCGTGGCGACGGAGCGGGGGGCGCGTCAGTTTGCCGCGGGGGAGCGGGTGTATTTCCTGCGGAACGAGCGCAGCCTGGGAGTGAAGAACGGCACGCTCGGCACCGTGGAACGCATCGAGGGGCATGTGCCCGGCCAGGGCGACCGGCTGATGGTGCGGCTGGACGATGGGCCGGTGATCGGCTTCGACGTGAAGGACTATGCGCATATCGATCACGGGTATGCCGCGACGGTGCACAAGAGCCAGGGGGTGACGGTGGACCGGGCGCATGTGCTGGCGACCAGCCACATGGACCGGCACGCGGCGTATGTCGGGCTGTCGCGGCACCGGGAGCGGGTGGACCTGCACTGGGGTGCCGACGAGCTGGGCAGCCGGGAACGGCTACCCCGTGCGCTTGGCCGCGAGCGGCTGAAGGACACCAGCCTGGATTACGGCCTGGCGGCCGCAACACGACGGGAACCGGAGATTCGGCCCGAGTCGGCGGCCGACTCCGTGCGGGCCTATGCCGAGCGGCGCGGGCTGGTGCCGGAGAGCGAGATCGTGCTGCGCCAGAGCCCGGCGGAGGTGCAACACGCCGAGCCTGCCAAGCCGCGGCGGGGGATGTTCGCCGGGCTGAAGCTGGACGCCGGCCGGGCCGAGCCGGTCCCGGCACCGAGGGTCGCGCCGGCGACGAGGGAGCAGGAGCGGGAGGCGGACCGGCTGGTGCAATCGGTTGGCGCCTATGCCCGCGCCTGGGCAGACACCGCGCGGATGCGCCAGGCCGGGCTGCCGGTGCTGCCCCATCAGGCGACCGCGCTGGCCGACGCCGATCGCGCGCTCGATGCGCAGCTCCCGCGTTTCGGGGAAGACCTCGATGCGGCGCTGACCCAGGCACCGCGGCTGGCGCAGGGGGCCGGCACGGATTACGGCCTGGCCGTGCTGATCGAGGCCGGGCACACGGCGCGCGGCGCGCGGGAGAAGCTGGAAGCGCGGGCGCGCGAGACGGTGCGGGCCTGGGACAAGCTGGAGCAGGCGTACGACCAGGCCGAGGCGCAATACGACTACCGGACGCAGCGGGTGCTCGGGGCGGAGATGGAGCGTTTCGCTCAGGCGCTGAAGCGGGATCCCCAGCTCGACAGCCTATTGCGGCAGCGCGGGCCGGAACTCGGCATCGCCGAGGGGTCGCGGCTGACGCTGGTGGTGCAGAGCGAGAAGCTCGATCGTGCGCTGACTCGCGAGCTGGGACTAAGCCAAGGCCACGGCCTTGGCATGGGGATGTGAGCCGCGGCGATGGACGACGAGGCCGACACCGGCAGCGCGGAGCGGGCGTTCGAAGCCCTGCGGGCGGAAGTGGCGGCGCTGCGCCAGGCCGTCGAAGGGCAGACGGCACCGGACTACGCGCCGACCCTCGGAGCGATCGTCAAGGAACTGCAGGCGGTCGGTGTGCGGCTCGATGCGATCGAGGCCGCGCCGCCCATGCAGGCGACGCCGGCGACGATCGCGCAGCAGATACGGGACGAGGCCACGCGGCTGGCCGATGGCCAGGTCCGGCAGATGCAGGCGGCGCGGGAGGGTTTCGAGCGGGGGCAGGATACGCTGGGGCGTGTGGCGTTCTTCCAGCAGCGCGCCGACCGCGATCGGAACATCCTGTGGGTCGTTGGCGGCGGGGCGGCGCTGATCGGGGCCGTGCTGGGCACGATGTTGTTCATGGAGATCAACCGACACGCGCCAGACGACTGGGGATGGTCGGCGGACTGGGCGGCCTGGCTCATGCAAGCGAACACAGTGCAAGCGGGCTACCAGCTCATCGACCGCAACAACCCTGGTCTCGCCGCGGAGGTGAACGAGGATATCCGGCTCGGCAACGTCTATGCCGATGCGCTGCACAAGTGCGAGGCCGAAGCGACCCGGATAGGGAGGGCGGAGCGCTGTAGCCTGGATGTTCAGCCGCCGCAGCGAGAGGGCGGGCCACAAGTCGGGCAATAGTTGCAGCGGACCGGGTGTTCGTCCAACGATGTAGGGGTAGGTTCAAGATACGTGCTTATGCCGAATGCGGCATAAACACGTATCTTGAACCTACCCCATGTACGGGCAGCCAAGTTCGTTTGCCCTTGAAAACGCGACGTGATGGCCGCTCGCAGAGTAGGTCATGAAGACCGCTTATCCGATGCGCCCTAATGCCTATCGGACGGGGCAGCCATGCGCATGAGGCCGAATAATTAATTGGACTAAAGTCGAGAATTTTATATAACACCGGTATTAGTCCTTGATGGGGCCTGGCGTTGCCGGTAGCGCGATATGGCAGCGCCTTGGCGGTCGGGATTTTAGTAGCAACCCGACAAAAACATTCGACTGACCGACGATGGCTGGCAAGACGCCCAATCAGTAGCAACCACTTTTGGAATTATCCACCTCGAGTAAGGTGGTGACGCAATAACGTGTCTCGTGATCTCGTGCTTTGAACTAAACCGGTGTGCAACGGTGTTGGCACATTCTGCTTCGAGGCGTTCCGAGATCGCAGGCGTCGCCCGATCCCACCGCTCAATGATGTAGTTGATAAGCCAGACCTCATACCGATTATGTAATATAATATGTTTTCGATGCAACATAACGCGGCCGTCAACCCTGCGGAAGTTGATGCTCAGTCAATAGATTCAGGACTAAGTTGCCTGGCCATCCTGATGCGGTTCCACGGCTTGGCGAGCGATCCGCCCAGTCTGGCCCATGCTGCGGGTCTGGGTGAAAAATCAGCCGATCTTGACGATCTCATCCGCCTGACGCGCCGGCAGGGCCTCAGGGCTCGCGTTGTGCGATCTCGCTCCTGGGTACACCTATCCAGGACACCGCTGCCGGCGATAGCCGGCCGCACAGATGGCAGCGGTTTCGTTGTCCTCGCTCAAGTTGGTGAGGGTAAAGCCTTGATCCAAGATGGCCGCACGATGCGCCCCGCACTTGTTTCGCGCGCGGCGTTCGAGGCGCTCTGGGACGGTTCCTTGGCCCTGGTCACCAAACGGGCTTCGCTCTCGGAACTCGGCCGGCGCTTCGGCCTCTCCTGGTTCATGGGAGCGCTGCACAAGTACCGGCGGCTCCTCGTCGAGGTGCTGATCGCTTCTTTCGTGCTGCAACTGTTCGGGTTGGTCACGCCGCTGTTCTTTCAGGTCATCGTGGACAAGGTGTTGGTCCATCGCGGGCTCTCTACCCTTGACATCCTGATTGTCGCGCTGGTCACCGTGTCGATATTCGAGACCATACTTGGCATTTTACGAACTTATGTATTCTCACACACCACCAACCGGATCGACGTGGAGTTGGGCGCGCGGTTGTTTAAGCATTTGGTGGCGTTGCCGCTGGGGTATTTCGGCGCGCGACGCGTCGGCGACAGTGTTGCCCGGGTGCGCGAGCTGGAGAATATTCGGCAGTTTCTGACTGGTTCGGCCCTGACCTTGGTGGTCGACTTGGTGTTCACCGCTGTCTTTCTGGGTGTGATGGCGTGGTATTCGCCCACATTGACCCTCGTCGTTCTGGTGTCGTTGCCCCTGTATGCCTCTCTGAGTATTGCCGTCACCCCATTGTTTCGCGCGCGTCTGAACGAAAAATTTCGCCGGGGCGCGGAGAACCAGGCCTTTCTGGTCGAGGCGGTCACCGGGGTCGAGACTCTCAAGGCGATGGCAATCGAGCCGCAGATGCAGCGCCGATGGGAGGAGCAGCTGGCGGCTTATGTCACCGCCTCATTCCGGACGTCGAACCTGTCGAACTACGCCAGCCAGTCGATCCAGCTGATCAGCAAGCTGGTGACCGGCGGCGTGCTGTTCTTCGGCGCGCATGCCGTGATACGCGGTGACATGACGGTCGGCGAACTGGTGGCCTTCAACATGCTGTCCGGTCGAGTTGCACAGCCGGTGCTGCGGCTGGCGCAGCTCTGGCAGGATTTCCACCAGGCGCGGCTGTCGGTCGACCGTTTGGGTGACATTTTGAATACGCCGCCCGAGCTGCAGTCGACGCCCGGGCGCGCCGTGCTGCCGCCGATCAAGGGCAGCATCCGATTCGACCGCGTCACCTTCCGCTATCGGCTGGATGGTCCGGAGGTCCTACGCGGGATCGATCTCGATGTGCCGGCCGGGCAGGTGGTTGGAATTGTTGGACCGTCCGGCTCGGGCAAGTCCACATTGGCCAAGCTCGCGCAGCGCCTCTACGTGCCGGAGACCGGCCGTGTCCTGGTGGACGGCATCGACCTCGCCATGGTCAATCCCACCTGGCTGCGCCGCCAGATCGGCGTGGTGCTGCAGGAGAACCTGCTGTTCAATCGCACGGTCTGGGAAAACATCGCCCTGGTTGACCCGGGCATGAGCCTGGAGCGGGTGATCGAGGCCGCGCAGCTTGCCGGCGCGCATAATTTCATTCTGGAGCTGTCGGACGGTTATGACACAGTGGTCGGTGAGCGGGGTGGCTCGCTCTCTGGTGGGCAGCGCCAGCGCATCGCGATTGCCCGGGCGCTGATCGGCAATCCGCGCATCCTGATCTTCGATGAGGCGACCAGCGCACTCGATTACGAGAGCGAACGTGCGATCCAAGACAATATGCGTCGCATTTGCCGCGGCAGGACCGTGCTGATCATCGCCCATCGGCTCAGCACCATTCGTGGTGCTGATCGCATCGTGACCATCGAGGCCGGTCGCGTGGTCGAGGATGGCACGCATGACGACCTGATCCGGCGAGCGGGGCGCTACGCCGCGCTGCATCAGCTGCAATCGGGACTGGCGGCATGAGCGGGACACCTTCTATTGGAGCCCGCGTGCTGGCGTTTCCGGGGCGGTTGCGCACGGGGGCGGCCGCTCGGGGAACCGATGAGCGGGCGTTTCTTCCGGCGGCGCTGGAGATCATCGAGACGCCGGCCTCGCCCGTCGGACGGGCCACGGCATTGACGATCTGTGCCGCGGTTGTCCTGGCGGTGGCGTGGGCCAGCGTTGGCCAGGTGGATATCATCGCGACCGCGCCCGGACAGGTCGTTTCGCTCGGCCGAAGCAAGACCGTGCAGCCACTGGAGGCCGGCGTTGTTCGCGCGATCGAGGTCGCCGACGGCGATCATGTCCAGGCCGGCCAGGTGTTGATAGAGCTCGATCCAACCGAACCTGCGGCTGACCGTGTCCGGTTCGTCCATGATCTGCGGCAAGCTCGTTTGGATCAGGCTCGGCTGCTTGGATTGCGCCAGGCAGTGCGGTCGGAGCAGGCGCCGGTGCTCGTGGCCCCGCCTTCCGATGCGTCTTCGATCGAGATTGAGACAGCGGCGGCGGCGATGAGGTCGCAGGCGGCCGAGCAAGCCGCGAAGCTTGCCGGACTGGACCAGCAGATCGCGCAGAAGCAGGAGGAGGCCGATGAGGCCATAGCGTCGCTATCAAAACTCCAGGCATCGCTGCCGTGGGTCGCGCAGCAAGCGCAGATCCGCCGGGAAGCAAAGGACATCGAGTTCGGCAACAAACTGTCCTGGATGGAAGCCGAACAGAGGCTGGTCGAGATGCGCCACGACCTGGCGATCGTCGCGGTCAAGCAACAGGAAGCCGTCGCCGCGCGCGGCGCATTGGAGCGCCAGCGGGTTCAAGCCGTAGCGGAATACGAAAAGACGATCCTTGGCGATCTGGCGAAGGCGGAGCTACAGGTCAGCGAAGCCGACGCCGACCTTTCGAAGGCCGAGCAGCGGCTACAATTGCAAACGCTTCGGGCGCCGATCGACGGCACGGTCCAACAGTTGACCGCACACACCGTGGGCGGCGTGGTGACCCCAGCACAGGCGTTGCTGGTCGTCGCGCCCGACGATCCCGGCCTGATTGCCGAGGTGGAGGTCGAAAACGCCGACGTCGGTTTCGTGCACCCCGGTCAGCCGGTCGAGGTCAAGGTCGAGACCTTCACCTTCACCCGTTATGGCCTGCTGCACGGGCATGTCGTCGATGTCAGCCGTGACAGCGTGTCCGACAACGCGGCGCGGCCACGTCAGCAGTCGGAAGACGACAAGGACACCGACAAGGCTGACTTGGCGGCCAAGGCCAAGTCGCCAGCCTACACGGCACACGTCGCGCTCGATCGCACGTCGTTTCTGATCGACGGGCACGAGGAGAGGCTCACGTCGGGCATGTCCGTGACGGCGGAGATCAAGACAGGAAGGCGCACCGTGATGAGCTATCTGCTCTCGCCGCTGCGGCGCTATGCTCATGACGGACTACGCAACAGATAATTGATCACAACGATTCTGATGTGCATTCGCTCCAGGGGAGACTCATATGTTGGACTCAAGAGTTATCTGTTCAAAGGAACTTAGCATCTCCAAGTGATGCAAGTTAGATCCAGGGAATGATATGACATGACCCCAACTCGTGCAAATGCCAATTGGCGTTGGCGCTCTAATCGTGTGCTTGTAGCCAAACTCAGTGCCTTCCAATTGGGATGCGGCACACCACTTCTCTGTGCCCGCCATTTGCGGTTGGCACAGATCTTCATGTGTATCATCACGGCTACTGTGTTCGTTTTCCATCCTACGGAAGCTGCCCAGCCGGACTACAGAGTTCCTTGGCTACGCGGCATCCAGGCCATCACGATATCGGTCAATCCGATTGTTGACGGTAGTGGCATGATCAGTTCCTCGCCTTGCCGCCTCGATCGTATTGCCTTCGAGCATCATGGTGTAGAAATGCTTGATCAAGCCGGCCTGAATGCCATTGGGGCTGTAGACAAATTTGAGAAGTTGCGGGCGCTTCAATCCGAGTTCAACCAGGCGTTGCACCATCTCGAAGAGACACCGCCAGGCGTCAAGCCATCTTGGAATCGCGAGCAGTCAGAGAGCCGCAGGAAGGAAGGAGACTTCCTGGCTTATCAGCCTGTTCTCTTTGTTCATATCGGCGTAGCGACCCTCAACGGTGGTTTGTGTGCGGCTGGTATTACGACGGAACTGCGCGCCTTCTCCCGGGACAGGCCAATTATCAACTATAACGGAGAACAAGTGATGGCTGCGCTTGCTCTCTGGGACGCGCCTCCTCTCACTCTAGCCACCTCTTCGGCAGAGTTTGAGCATGCAGTGAGTGAACGATGGGGCACTCAAGTCGACGCGTTCATCACTGCATGGCGGACAGCCAACGGCCAGTGATGGAGCCGGAGAGATCGCAAATTGCAGTGCGCGCGCCTTGCGTCGCACGCCTACCTCACGCCGCCATCAGGCATGGAACTGATGCGTGATGGTTGATATCACTGAGCGAGGAACTCATGTCAATCGAAGCTCCATCAATGCTGGATATCGTAGCAGACTTAGCCAACACAATTGTCGGAAACCTCGGCGCTCAGCAATCGGCATTGCAAGCAGGTGGGCAGCTAGCCGGGGAGGCACAGGAAGCCAGTAAAGACGCTATCGCTGCTCATAATGCGGCAAACGATGCTACGGCCGCGGCGCAAGAAGCCAACGCGATAGTAGGTCAGATGCAGGCAGCCCTCCCAGACTTCGATCCTACTACGCCGCAAGGACAGGCCGCCCAAGCGGCCCTCAATGACGCCATCGCGGCGCAGAATAAGGCAAACGCCTTTGCAGCGAATGCGAATTCGGAAGCCCAAGGTACGCAGTCGATCGCTGACGCGATATATTCAGACCTTAGGGCCTGAGCCAGGATAATCGAATCGGAACAAAAGAATCCGGAAGGCGAGAAGAACGCAAGGAACGAATCCGAAAAACGAGGGCGGATCGGAGCGTAGCCAGGCTACCCTGAAGGCGT
>Ga0335073_10013025_pt1 | contig 11658 bp, 9 predicted proteins | sample Lox_Sample_22_FD_207093 | JGI IMG/M metagenome (GOLD analysis project Ga0335073, IMG submission 207093) | Soil microbial communities from Loxahatchee National Wildlife Refuge, Florida, United States - Lox_Sample_2.2 | ecosystem: Environmental > Terrestrial > Soil > Wetlands | place: USA: Florida... | reverse complement strand
GGATGAACATCAGTATGACGAGGCCACGCTGATCGGTCACTTTGTGTCTCGCGCGCCTTCGCGTTCGTATCGACCATGCCCAGCCAACGATGATTGGCTCCGCTGGCTTTTTCTCGCTCAGCACTAGGGCCTTCCCACGCGCTTGCTGGATTGGAGCGAAAGCCCGCTCGTTGCGCTGTACTTTGCAGTGCAAGAGTGCCCGCATGACGACGGATGCGTGTGGGGGTTGTGGCCGAGCGGCTTGAATGAGGCGTTCAATGGATCATACGGGCTGGTCAGGATCGGAGACCCGAAGGTCATCAAAATCGCGGAGAGCGCCTTCACGGCTATCGGATCGTCGGATGACGTTATAGCCGCGATTGACGGCCAAGAAATCGATCCGCGCATGCTCGCTCAGATGAGCAGATTCACCTTGCACTCTCACCGGACACCACTGGAGGCGCTTTTTGGGACCCACAAATGGCTGCGCCAGTATACGATCCCCAAAGACGCCAAGGCCAAAATTCGCAACCAACTTACAGCCCTTGGCATCCGGCGTTCGAACCTGTTCCCCGATCTCGTGAACTTGGCCGGCGAGTTGAGAGATTTTCGGATGACGGAAGCGCCGGACCCCAGCAATCAATCGAACAGCGCGCTTGTGTGCGGTGGAGAGTAATGCCAGCCCGGCGGGTGTTATGGCCATATACTCGACGTTCATGCTCGGCAGGATAGCCGGCAGCCCTTCAAGTGCGGTTACGGGTGTTATCGATCGCTTGGGCGGCCCAGTCTCTTCGGCAAACCCGCAACGCTGCATGGGCGGCCACTACGCCCACGGACGCAAGTATAGCGACCAACAGTGCGATCATCGCGACAAACGTTTCGGTCACTGGGGCGCCTCGGTTCCGGCAATCAAGCGAAACCAAACCGTAGGACAGAGCCTTTAAGCGAGTCGCCGATTGCCTCAAGGCGGCCTCCAGAAGCCCGCCAGTGCCGTCCGGCTTGGGGCAGCGGCCGGGGGTCCGCAAGGTGGCCGGGCAAAGGTTCTCTGAGGCCTGGACGCGGCGGCTCGCCGTGGTCCATCTTCCGACTTTCGCCGTCCGCGCGAAATCGCGTCGCGACCAGCCGCGAACGGCTCGCACCTGGGCAGCCGAGGTCGGGAACAAACTACCCGCACAAACGTTGGGCGCTACCAAACGGGCGGAGGCAATATGCATCTTTCTAATGAGAGCCTCGGCGTAATTCTTGTTGTCGGCATCATCGCTGGATGGCTGGCCGGCCAGCTCGTCATGGGCGGTGGGTTCGGCCTCATCGGCGATCTCGCCGTCGGCATTATCGGCGCGTTCGTTGGCGACTGGTTGCTTCCCCGAATGGGCATCCATCTCGGCGTGGGCATCATCTCGCTCATCGTGAACGCTTCGATCGGCGCGGTTGTCTTGCTCCTCATCCTGCGCATGTTCACTGGCTATGGCCGAGGCTGGGGTGGCTTAGGTTGGCGCCGCCGTTGGTAGCACGCTCTACGCCAACAACGTCAGTTGCGTGATAGCAATATCGATCGCGACTTCGATCGTCGGCACTGTCACCGAACGCTCGCGTCCTGGGGAGTCGACGACATACCGTCGCTCGATCCGCGCGATATGCAGAACGACAACGTCGCGACGCTGATCGTAGACGACGCAAAATGGATCTCCCGCATCCGTGTGGCTACATTCCAAGCCCCAGTGTCCCGGGTCGCGGCAGTATGCTCCGAGACGATCGATCTCAGCTTGTTCGCGATCGGTCCAGTCGGTTCCGGGCAATGGAGGTAAGGCGGCCATAGGACCGGAAACTCTCGACCACATCGCAGGTTCCGAGCCGCCCACCTATTCGCGAGCCGCCCGCGCTGCCGTCAGCTCGACGCCGCCGCGTCAAGGGAAGCCCCAAGATCACCTCGCCTAACCCGCCGCTCATTTCCCGTGCTATGTATTGCGAGAGCATCGCGAGTCTTCAATGGCGACAACACGCCCAGTCCTGATCAAGCGCTACGTGCGGTCACATCTCTACTGCGCCGCCAAAGGCCATCGTATCCGCCCTCATTTTCGTTCTCCAATCCGACGCGGCGCTGATCTTCGCCCTGATCGCCACCGTCGACGGGGAGCTACCGCAATCGCAGACCCGACGCGGAACTGAAAAACCGGACCTCGTCAACGGGCTGCTAAGCCTGATCGAGATCGCGCAGCGCCTCCCTGCTGCGCGACTTGCGAGCGCTCGTAGAATTGTGGACGCACGGCTGCGCTCGGCCGCCGAATGCTCAGAACTTGAACTCGTCGACGTTCGCCGGGGTGACGATCTGGGCCGGCCCGAGGACCACTTCGCCGTTGGCGCCGACCGTATATTCTCCGAGACGACCCGCGCTGAACTTGTCTCCATCCTTCCCGGCGATCTTGCCCTCGGCCAGCGCTTCCGCGCCATAATAGGTGAGGTAGCCGAGATCCTTCACGTTCCACCAGATGTCCTGGACGGATCCGTTCTGGATGTATTTCTTGATCAACGTCGCCGGGGCGAGCCCAGTCAGCTTGATCTTGCCGAGGCTGCCTGCTTGTTCGAGCGCACGGGCGGCGGCCGGAAGTCCAATGCCGGCCGGGATGATGATGCCCTTCAGGTTGGGGAAGGCCTGGACGAGCGCCAGCGCCTGCTGCTGGTTGACCTGCTCGCTCTCCTGCCCGTAGGCGATCTGGACAAGCTTCATCTTGGCGAATTTTGGTTCCTTCAGCTTCTCCTTCATGAAGGCGATCCAGGCGTTCTGGTTGGTCGCGGTCGGTGTCGACGAGAGGATGGCGAAATCGCCCTCGTAGCCGATCATCTGTCCCATGCTTTCGATCATCATTTCGGCCAGACTGTCGCCCTTCGCCTGGTTGAAGAACAATGTGCGCGCCGAAGTCGCCACGTCGGAGTCGTAGGAGACGACCATCACGCCCTGCTGAGCCGCGCGCTTGAGCGCGGGAGCCACGGCGTTAGCGTCGTTACCGGCGATGGCGATCACCCCCACTTTCTGCGAGACAAGAGTGTTGATAAAGGGGATCTGCGCCTCGGCGGTCGCCTGCGAGGGCGCTTCCTGCACGACCTTGCCGCCAATCTCCTTCTGGGCTTCTTCGGCACCCGTCTTTGCGACCTGAAAATAGGGATCGGTGTCGAGCTTGGGAATGAAACCGACGGTGACCGGGTCTGCCGCCAGACCCGGAGAAGCCGCGAGCGCGGTTCCTACAAATAGGGCCGCAATAATAACGGAAGCTCTCATGATTTCGTCTCCTCCGATTTTCGCCGTCTAGGCGCCGTTGATCGGGCTGGATCTGGCCTCTGGCGGATTGCCCGGGTTGGAGCCGCCAGAGTTGGGCGAAGCCAGAAAGGCGCTCGCCGACGCGAAGAGCCGCTGCGTCACCGTGCTGAGGAGCAACGATCCGATCAGGAGCAGCCCTATGACCGTGCCTTGCGCATCGCCGCCGATCTGCAACAATCCGAGGATGTTGCGCAGGGCCGCGATCAGCACAAGGGCAAAGAATACGCCGGTCAGATGGCCCTTGCCGCCGAACATGCTGACGCCCCCGAGCAGTGCGATGGTGATCACGTCGAGTTCGATGCCGACCGCGTTGTCCGCCCTCGCGTTGGCGAGCCGCGCTGTGAACACGATTCCGGCGAGCGCTGAGACCACGCCGCTCGTGGCGAACAGCGCCAGCCGTATGCGGCCGACGCGGACGCCGGCGTAACGCGCGACCTCGGGATTCCCGCCAATGGCGTATATGCGGCGGCCGATCGCGCCCTTCTGCAACAAGACGGCGAAAATCGGCGCGAGGACGAGAAATGGAGCAATTGTCCATGGGAGGATCGATCCTCCCACCGTGTTGACGCCAAAGTCGGTGAAAGCGTCGGGAAATTCGTTCACCGAGCCGGAGCCGAGGATGATGTAGCCGACGCCGCGAAACAAGGCGAGCGTACCTAGCGTCACGACCAGCGATGGCAAGCCAAGCATCGTTACGAGCGCGCCGTTCAGCGCGCCGCCTGCGAGCCCGGTCAGTAAGGCGGCGAGGATGGCGAGCGAGATCGGGACCCCCGCCTGGACGGCGACGCCGAACACGACGCTGCTCAACGCCAGCATGCTGGCGACCGACAGGTCGATCTCGCGCGCAATGATCAGCAGCACCATCGGCAAAACAATCAGCGCCCGTTCGGACACCCCTGCAATCGCCTGCGAAATATTGAAGGCGGTCGCGAATTCAGGAACCGCAATCGCCGCGTAGATCAGCGTTGCCGCAGTCAGTACGGCGAGAAAGGCGTCCCAGCTCGCAAGGCGGTCAATGAGGCTGCGTTTCATGGGCGCCATCTTGCCCGACTTTGGCGTCCGACCACGGCGTCGATTGCGACCGCCGCAAGGATCACCACGCCGTAGACGCCCTGCAGCCAGAGCGGATCGACCCGCACCAGCGTCAGCCCGTTCTGGATGACGAGCAGGGTGAGCGCCCCGAGCCCCACGCCGAACACCGAGCCGGCGCCGCCGCGGATCGCCACGCCTCCTACCACCACGGACGCGATAACAATCAGCTCGAAACCCATGGCGACGCGGGCGTCGATCGTCGCATAGCGCGAGGCCCAAAGCGCCCCGTCGAATCCGGCGAGCAAACCCGCAGCGGAGAAAACGCCGAGCACCAGCAGGGTCGTGCGTATGCCGATCAGGGCTGCGCCGTCGGGGTTCGAGCCGATCGCGTAAATCTCTCGGCCGGTAGCGAAGCCGCGAAGAATTGCGCCGATCGCAACGAGCGCCGCGAGCGCGATCAGGACGACGGCCGGGAAGCCCAGGACGCGGGCGCCAGTCATGTCAAGCCACGCTTGCGGCACCTGATCGGCGCTTATCTGCCTCCCGCTGGCCCAGAGACTGACAAGGCCGCGAAAGACCGCAAGCGATCCCAAGGTCACGACGATGGAGGGGACCCGGCCCAGCGTCACGACCAGCCCGTTCAGTATCCCGCAGCCGAGCCCGACCAGGCTCGCGACTCCGACGCCCAGGAGAACGGGGCTCGCCGGATGATTGTGCATGAAGCTTGCCGCGCCGTAGGCGGAAAGCCCGATGATGGATGCGACGGACAAATCGATGTTGCGGGTCAGCATCACCAGCAACTGCCCGACCGCCACGATCATCAGAAGCGCAGCGTCCATGGCGATTGCAGTCAGGTTCTCGCCGCCGATCATGCGCGGATTGATCAAAGTCACCGGAATCACGACGGCCGCCATGGCGCAGACGAGGCCGACCTCGCGCTGCGCGACGACGCGACGGGCGAGGGAGGCGCCGCCATCGCTCTCGTCCGCCGCAGGCGCGTGGCGACGGTCTTCTTGGATCGGGGCGGCGTCGGCGTCCACGCCCGTCGCTGCGCGAATGATCCTTTCAGCGTCAGCCTCGGCTCGCGCGAAAGTCGCGATCTGACGCCCCTCGCGCAGGACGACGATCCGATCGCACATGCCGAGAAGCTCGGGCAGTTCCGACGAAATCAGAATGATCGCGAGTCCGTGCGCGACAAGTTCGGCGATCATCGAATGGACCTCGGCCTTGCTCTGGACATCAACGCCCTGCGTTGGCTCGTCAAGAACCATGACCCGCGGATTGGCGGCCAGCCATTTGGACAGCACGACCTTCTGTTGATTGCCGCCCGAAAGCGTCTTCACAGGCTGGTCGAAATCGCGGAACTTCAGCCGCAATCTCTGCACGTGCGGTTCGATCAGCGCGAGCTCGCTTCGTCGCCGAACCAAACCAGCGAACGTCGCCCTGTCGATCGTCGGCAGCGAGGCGTTGGCGAGGATTGGGAAATCCATTACGAGGCTCTGGCCGAGCCTGTCCTCCGAGACATAGGCGACTCCCCGCGACATGGCTTCGGAAGGATCTGAGAACGTTGCCGGCTCGCCGGCGAGCTTGATCTCGCCAGCTGTCGGCCGGTCGATACCGAACAAGACGCGCGCCACTTCGGTGCGTCCGCTTCCCACCAGGCCGCCCAAGCCGAGCACTTCGCCTGCGTGTACGGCGAAGGAGATGTCGACGAAGGCTCCGTCACGCGAAAGGCCCGTGGTCTCAAGCACGACCGGTCCTGGCGAGGATCGCCATTGCGGATAGATCGTGCTCAACGGGCGGCCGACCATCATCCGCACGGCTTCGTCGCGGTCGACCTCCCCAGCCCGTCCCATGCCGATCAAGTGTCCGTCGCGCAGCACGGCGATGCGGTCCGCGACGCGAAAAATCTCGTCCATGCGGTGGCTGACGAACATCATCGCGACGCCGTTGGTTTTCAGGCCGGACACCACCCCGAACAGTCGCTCGACCTCGCGTTGCGAAAGCGCGGCGGTCGGTTCATCCATGATCAGGACCCGGGCGTCGACAGAAAGCGCGCGTACGATCTCGACAAGCTGCTGCTCCGATGTTCTCAGTTCCTTCAGCGGACGCTGCGGGCGGCAAGCGAGCCCGACGACGTCAAGTAGTTCTGACGTTCGCCTGCGCATGACCTTGTCATCTACGCCGCCAAGTCGATTCCTTGGCATGTGGCCCAGAAAGATGTTTTCGCAGACGCTGAGATCACCGAAGAGGCCCGGATGTTGGTGCATAACGGCAACGCCGCGCCGCGAGGCTTCGAGCGGCGACCAACTCTCTGTAGGGCGCCCGTCGACCAAAACGGCTCCGGAGTCGGGTTGGTACACTCCGGCGAGCAGCTTGACGCAGGTGCTCTTGCCCGCGCCATTCTCCCCAAGCAGCGCGAGCACCTCTCCCGCAACGAGATCGAGAGTTATGTCGCGAATCGCGATCACGCCCCCGAACCGTTTGGTGGCGGACAGGAGCCCAGCCGGCGTCTTGCCTTGCGCCGTAACGGCATCACCGCTCGACAAAGTTACCGACTCGCGGATTGCTTTTGAGCGGATTCGCCTCTCCGGATGACGAGATCCCACTTAGGTCATCTCTTGAGAGGGCGGCGACTTCGGTTGAGGGCCTTGACATCACGTTTCCTCTCCTGATCCGATCTCCGGCGATCGGCCGGCGCTCGCGCGAGGTTAGCCGCGCCCACAGAATTTTGGAAATAGGATCGGTGCTCTGACCCCTGGCGTTCATCCAGTCGGGGCTGGAGTCTCGGGTTGGGATTTGGCGCAAGAGCACTGGCGGAGCAACGGGCGATCGGCGCAGCTGGTCGGGGTTGCCGAGCCGATGGTCTGTTGCGGCGAAGGCTCCCGCGAATTCTGCGGGAGTGAGATAACCGAGCGCTAAGTGAAGGCGCCTTTGATTGTATGCGACGATCCATCGCGCCGGCGTCGATCGGGCGCGATCGAGGCGGTGCAAATCGAGCTTCGCACCCGAGAGGCGGCGCCCTATTTCATCAGCTCCGCCGGGTCTGCTGACTGAGCGCCACGGCGAGCATGATGATAGCTCCCCGCGCGATCAGCTGCTGACTGTACTCGAGCCCCATGAGGATCAGGCCGTTGTTGAGCAGGCCGATCATCAAGGCACCGACGATCGCTCCCGCGACAGTGCCGACGCCGCCGAACAGACTGTTGCCGCCGAGCACCGCCGCCGCGATGACAGATAGCTCGTCTCCCTGGCCGAACTGATAGCGACCGGTCTGGAGCCGGCCCGCGTACAGCATGCCGGCAATAGCTGCCGGTGACGCTCGAGATCATCAGCACCTTGAGCTTGATCGACTTGGTGTCGATGCCGCTGTAACGAGCGGCGGTCTCGTTGCCGCCGGTAGCGAGAACGCGCCGACCGAATGTGGTTTTCCTCAGGACGAGGTGCCCGACCACGCCTAAGGCCAGCGTCCAAATGAGCAGGATCGGCACGGGCCCCAGACTGCCGCCGACGAAGACGAAAGCATAGGTCTGATGGATGATCGGAATGGCTGCGGTGCTGCTCACCCACATCGACACGCCGGTCGCAATCCCCATCATGGCGAGCGTAGTCAGGAACGATGGAATTCCGACCGAGTCGTGACGAGCCCGTTGAAGATACCGACGACGAGCCCCGTCGCAAGGGCGTGGGCGCAGATGACAGACTACGATCCGGATGAGATGGTGAGTTTTCGGGACAAGTATGTGAGCCTTTGGACAGCGGTGCATGACATCATGAGTCAGCCGCCTGAGCGAAGAACTTGCATCGCCGTCTTTCGCGACGCTGGACTCGAACCGTCAATTTTCGAAGCGGCGGACATCGAGACGATGGCGCGGCTACCAGCCTTCAAAGGGCCTCTTTAGGGATCGCGCAGAACGCCGCCAGCCGTGCGGCTGCGCCGCTACCGGGGCGGCGATGCGCTCATGAAGCGGCGCGAGCTGATGACCGCATCGGCTGACTGGCTCGAAGGCGAGGAGGAGCGGGTCCGTGCGGTTTGAAAAGGGCCGCCAGGTTCCCGTTGTTCGACTGGCGGCCCCGCCACGAGACTGAGTTGCTGGACGGTCGTCGCGCGGCTACCGGCTTTTCGCCTGGTACGGGTTTACGAATTGCTACTTCCCTGAGAGCCGCGTGACGGCCATCGCATGACGCGTTAGAGTCAAGAGGCCCGGCCCTTTGCAACGCCCGGGCACCGAGGTCGCCCAAGTTGCGACGGGCTTTCGGACTGCCTGGCCCCCGCACCAATCGCGCGCCGGGCTTTTTCATTCGGGCTGCCACTCAACTACGCAGCCCGAGCGCCGGATCGTTCCAAAAAAGGGATTGCCCCTCGCACTGACTCGCCCAAGGACGCATGGCTGGAGTTTCACCAGCACATTCAGCGCACGTTCAAAATGGGGCCGCTATGTACCGTCTCGGCTGGACAATATGGAGAGACTACCTCATGCGAAAGACCTTGTTTGCGGCTACTTTTGCGCTGCTCGGCCTGGCTGCCGCCGTTCCAGCGGAAGCGATGCCGTTTCCTCCGCTCGGGGAAGAGGCGCCGTCTGCGATCACGCTCACAGCTGGTGGTTGCGGGATCGGCTTTCATCGCGGACCGTGGGGCGGCTGTCGACCAAATGGCTACTATGGGTATCGTCCATATGCCTATGGCTATCGCCCCTACGCCTACGGCTACGGGTATCGCCCGTATGGCTTTTACGGGCGCCGGTGCTGGTGGCGCGGCGGGGTGCGCGTCTGCGCTTGAGAGATGACAGAACCCCGCGCGGCTCTCCTATCGGCGCTGCGGGGACGCATCGGGCACGAAAAGGGGCGGCCCGAAAGCCGCCCCGTTGCGTGTCCGGCGCAAGGCCTCACCCCTTCGCCAACCTCAGGATCACGTTTCTGTAGGATACGCCAGGCCTTGACGAGAACAGCGTTCAATCTAATTTTTTCGTTGTCGACAAACTCAAACCGAACGGCGGTGTAATTTGGAGGCTTGATCATGCCGATGCGGCGGATGTTGGAAGGAGGAAGTTTCAGTTCAAAGGCGGTTGCGATTCTTGTGGAGGTCTTCGAGACCGTCACAACCGAACTCGATCTGCGGGACATCGCTGACCGAGAAAGGGCCGCAAGAATCATCATCAGGCTTGCGGAGGGCGCGCCAGCCCTTGACGAGGCAGAGCTCAGCGCTGAGGTCATTCGCATGGTGCAAAGGGATCACGTTTGGAAAGGGGGCAGGCGCGCTTCCTGACACGCCGCGAAAAAAGCCCCGCGAGGCCGGGGAGGGTGCTCGCGGGGCTGAATGGCGCGCTTTAGGGCTGGGGGGCAAGATTCAAGCGCGCCCAGAACATGAACGGGGCCAGCGCCAAATTGTTCCGACAAAAAGGTGGCCGAAGCAGCCGGTTTCGCTCACGCCGGCCGGTCCACGAACCGAGGCTCAAGCCAAACGTGGGAGTCGCCATTCGGCGCGCGAATCTGCTCATACCCGACGCTCGACGACAACGTGGCGGCAATCGCCTGGAAGGCGGCGGCGGTGATGGTGATGGTGATGCGGATCATGCTCGACCAATATAGGCGCGGTTCCAGTTGGCCGCAGCCCTGCCGCTGGGTCAGGTGAGGGACAGGCTTGGGTGATCGTCACATGTGGCTTGCGATTGGATCGTTCCTTCTCGGCAACGTTGGTTCGGTTGTTGGCTGGCTTGTCGTCAATTTGCAATACCCTTCCTCGAATTCCGGAACCTAAGACGCTGGGTCCCACGAGGAAGTCATTTTCACCGCGACATCGACGCGATGGTTTCGCACAAGCCTGAACACGCCAAGGCAGCGGATTCACTGCGCCGTCTAGGCGCGCAGGTCCAAGCAACGGACGTCGCGGCGGTGCGTCCGTTACGTTGGTTCCTCAGCGACCGCGGTTATGACCTTACGGAGGCGGGCCGAGGTACTAGCTAGGAAGCGGTCTTCAGCTGGAGGCGAGGGGCTGCGCCAAGAGCGGATTGATGAAGTCTGCCGAGACGGAGCCGACACGGTCGATCGGAGAACAGGCTGGATTGACGTTGTCAGTCGACGGGCATCGTCCCTCGGCGCGCGCGAACGGCGACAATGTGGCGCCGCCCCCAGTGATCGAGGGGGCCCGACCGCATAAAATGCGGCAAAGGCCCGCAATCTCGCCTATTTTCTATCCATATTCCGGCTCGATTCTCATGCTACGAACGTTGATCGACAGGCGGATCGACGAAGCGCGACGACAAGTTCGAACCGCTCAAGGCCGCGGACGACGACGTTCTGATTTGAGGTCGCTGAAGCGGCCACCCCAGGCCGACCGAACTGCCTCCAAACCCACGCCGCATGTCGGACGCAGCGTTCTGGCGCGTTCTCGCGATCGCTTGGCGCGCAGCCCGGCGATAGGCGCAGCGAAGACGCCGATGTCGGTCCGCCTCTGAAACGAAAATAGGAGGAGAGCGCAAGATGGCATATCGCGATCGTCTGATCCTTTCGACTTACGCGGCTCTGGCTTTCGCGGCACTCGCCGCCGCGCCGGCGGCCGGCGCGGAGACCAAGGGCCCCGTCACCGACGCGCTCGGCGTCGTCGCCATCCCGAAAGGCGCGCCGATCGAATTCGGCGGCTACTGGGTGATGTCGGGGGCTGATTCCGCGCTCGGCATCGACGAGAAGCGCGGTGTCGAGCTCGCCATGAAGGATGGGGGCGGAACGCTCCTCGGCCATCCTATCAAGCTGACCGTCGAGGATACCGGGTGTAACGCCGAAGGCGGTCAGACCGCAGCCACCAAACTCGCCGCCGACCCTAACACCGTCATCGTGCTCGGGCCCGCCTGCTCGAGCGCTGCGACGCCGGGCGCGCCTATCCTGTGGAAGGCGGGCATCGTCGACGTCGCCACCGCGACCACGGCGCCGGCCCTGACCGCGCCGGACCGCAAGCCGGAATATGACGGCTTCTTCCGCACCGTCTACAGCGACATCGACCAGGGCGCCGCGGACGCGAAATACGTCTATGACGTGATGAAGGCCCGCAAAATCGTCACCGTTCACGACGGTAGCCCCTATGCGCAGCAATTGGCGGCGGTGATGGCCGACAACTTCAAGAAGCTCGGCGGCCAGGTGTTGTCGGTCGAGGCGGTGTCGCCGACGGAAGTCGACATGCACCCGGTGCTAACGCGCATCGCGACGGAGAAGCCCGACATGATCTACGCGCCGATCTTCGTTGCCGCCGGGGCGCAGCTCCTGCGCCAGGAAAAGGACACCCCCGGCCTCGAGAAGGTCCCCCTGATCGGCAGTTCCGGCCAGATGGCGCCGGATATAAT
>Ga0335073_10013024_pt1 | contig 11659 bp, 12 predicted proteins | sample Lox_Sample_22_FD_207093 | JGI IMG/M metagenome (GOLD analysis project Ga0335073, IMG submission 207093) | Soil microbial communities from Loxahatchee National Wildlife Refuge, Florida, United States - Lox_Sample_2.2 | ecosystem: Environmental > Terrestrial > Soil > Wetlands | place: USA... | reverse complement strand
CGACCGCACAGCTGTTCGGCGCCCCGCAGCACGAGTACACGAGAGCGCTGCTCGCGGCCATGCCGCGCGTGCAGGTCTAACGCCGCCGGCTCACGAACAGCAGCACGACGCCGAGCAGGACGACCGCGGCCGAAAGCCACTCCCAGGCGGACACGGCCTCCTGCCCGAGAGTCACGCCCAGGATGAGCGCGACCACCGGATTCACGAGCGCATAGCTTGCGGCAACGCTCGTGCGGGTGCGGGCCAGCAGCAGCATGTAGGCGCTGAATGCGATCAGCGAGCCGAAGGTCGTCAGGTAGAGCCAGGCGAGCCAGGCGCTGGCTTGCGTGGGCCAGTGCCAGGGCTCGCCATGCACGGCGGACATGACGAGCAGGGCGGCGCCCCCGCACAGCAACTCGCTCGCGAATCCGCTCGCACCCGCGGCCAGCACCAGCCCCCGCTGACTCAAGATGCTCCCGAGCGACCAGGCGCTGGACCCGAGGGCGATGGCGAGCAGTCCCGCGGGCGATCCATGGAGAGCCGCCCCTTGCGTCAGCATCAACACACCGGCGACACCGATCGCGACCGCGACCAGCTCGCTGCGCGGCGGCCGGATCCCGAAGGCCAGGTTGATGAGCACCAGGTAGAGGGGAACGATCGCGATGAAGGAAACCACGATGCCGGAGGCGACCGTCTGTTCCGCGTAGGCCACGCCGCCCATGCCTCCGCCCAGCATCAAGGTGCCGACGATGAGCGCATTCAGCCATTGCCGTCGATTCGGCAGCGGCGCACGGCGCACGAGTTGCCAGGCCATGAGCAGGAGGCCGGCGCACAGGAAGCGTGTCGCCATCATGAAAAACGGCGCGAAGCCGACCAGCGCGAAGCGGATCGCGAGATAGGTGGATCCCCAGATGAGCCAGGTCGATGCGAGGCAGCTCAGGATCAAGGGAGAGAGCGCTCGGGAGGGGAGCTCCCGCGCGGGTTCGGCAGTGTTCATCCGGAACGGGACGCCCGAGGCTGTGAAAGCGCGCTAGGTTACCGGATGATCGTGACGCCGGTAAGGCGCTCCCCGGGGGTCGCCAAGGCGTGCCTCAGGATGCGCGCGCCATCGCGCCGACGCGCTCCCAGGTCGTGGCCGCAAGACTCGGCCGCGCGCTCATGACAAACTCGCTCATGGGTTCTCTCCATTCGAGGCCGACCGCGCGTAAAGATCGAGCAGCGCGGGCCAGCCTCCGTCGACGTCCTTGCGCATCTTCTCGCCCCCCGCGCGGCCCATGCGCTCGAAGTTGCGATGCTCGAGATCGACCCGCGTGCCGCCCTGGGCATCCGCCTGGAACGAGACGTCGACCTCCGAGGCGAAGGCTACGCGTGCGTCCGGCTTCCACTCGGCGCTGATCTCCCAGCTACAGGCGAATCGCTCCGCCGGCCGCCACACGAGCACGTGTCCGACCACGGTCTGCGTGCCATCTTCGTTCGTCGTGTACCAGCGTCCGCCGACGAAAGGCTCGATGACGGATTTGCGCGGCGGCGTGGGGCCGATTCCATGCGTCTTCGGCCACCAGCGGTCGATGCCCGCGGTGAATACCTCGAAGGCCCGTTGTGGGCTGGCGTTGACCCATACCGTCTTGCGGACGGGCGCGATCTGCAGGGTGGTGCTCAAGCGGTTCTCTCCCGTGGATCCGTTCTCTCGACCTCGTGCCTGAAGGCCTCGAGCGCATCGCCCCAGAACTGATCGATCCAGCGGCGCAGCTCTCCGAGCCCCTCGGGATCGATGTAATACACGCGGCGCGTGCCCTCGGCCCGGTCCGCCACGAGACCCGCCTGCTTGAGGGCCTTGAGATGTTGGGACACGGCGGGCCGACTGACGGGCAACCCGGCCGCGATGCGACCGACCGAGGCCGGCCCTGCACGCAGAGACTCGAACACCGCGCGCCGCGTGGGGTCGGCCAGAGCCGTCAAGGTCGATTCGTAAGCCATGGATTACCGTAAGTCAATACTTACGATAAGTCAAGGGGTGAGTCGGTGGCCGGTGTCAACGCGCGCCGCCCGGGAGGCGTCGGTGAGCCACGCTGTGCGGAAAGGGGGCGGAGGCATGGTACGCTAGCTGGATGCATCAGCTTCGAATCGCCGATCGCGCCGTTCGTTTGCGATCGCTCGGCTTGGGCGGTGCGGCTGCCTTGATCCTGTCGTGGGCCACAGCGGGCCCCGCGCAAGCGACGGTCTACACTCTGGCACACCCCGACGACACGATTTTCGGCGAGGACCAGACGGTCGAGACGGTCTACGAGGACACGCTCTACGATCTCGCGCGCAAATACAGCTTGGGCTCGGAGGAGCTGATCCGGGTGAACCCGGGTATCGATCCTTGGATCCCCGGCGCCGGCAAGCAAGTGGTCATTCCCGGCCGACACATTCTGCCGCCGGGACCGCATGAAGGCATCGTGGTCAATTTGCCGGAGCACCGTCTCTACTACTATCCGAAGCCCAAGCGGGGGCAACCCCAGCAAGTCATCACCTATCCGGTCAGCATCGGCAAGATGGACTGGCGCACGCCGCTTGGCTTGACTCGGGTCATTTCCAAGCAAAAGGATCCGACCTGGTTTCCGACCGAATCGGTGCGCAAGGAGCATGCGGCGGCAGGCGACCCGCTGCCGGCGAGCGTGCCGCCGGGACCCAACAATCCGCTCGGTCAATATGCAATGCGCCTCGCGGCCGGTAACGGCACGTATCTCATTCACGGCACCAACAATCCGATCGCCGTCGGCATGCCGGTCACGCACGGCTGCATCCGTCTCTATCCCGACGATGTGGCAGCGCTGTTTCCCCTGGTTCCGGTAGGCACGCCGGTGCGGCTCATCAACGTGCCGATCAAGGTCGCCTGGGTGGACGGAGAGCTGTTGCTCGAGGCCCATCCGCCGGTCGACGCGCAGGGTCAGAGCTTCGAGCCCGATCTCGATCAGTTCTCGGAGCTGCTGCGCGCCGCGGTCGGCGATAGCACGGTCGCCATCCACTGGGACTATGCGCGCGAAGTGCTGCAGAAAGCCGACGGCGTGATCGCCACCGTCGGCCTGGAGGCCGATGCGTCGGCGCTCGAGATCGAGCCAGGCGCCAAGCCGCAGGAGCCACAATCCCAGGAGCGCGAGCCGCAGCCCACTGCGGCTCAACCTGCGGCCGACACCGCATCCGAATCACCGTCCGGATCGTAGAGCCGAGATCATCCGCCTCGGGCGAGATGCACCGCACGCCCGATGGCGCGACTCACGCAGTCGGCGGCGGCGGCGCCGATACGCGCGACGCCGGCGGCGCGCACGCGCGCGTCAAGGGTCACCGCGCCACTCGCCAGGGCAAACAAGGTATCTCCATCGAACGGTGTATGGGCCGGACGGATCGCTCGAGCGATGCCGTCATGAGCCATCATGGCGACCCGCTTGCATTCGGCGGTCGAGAGATCGGCGCTGCAGGCTACTACGCCGAGCGTCGTGTTGGACCCCGCCTGCAGCCGACCGAGCTCCGCGAGGCGTGATTCGTCGGGGAAGGGCTCCGCAAGATCGACGCCCGCGCGGGGCGGGGTTGCGCCACCAAATTCCTGGTCGAGCTCGAACGCCCAGGCCCACAGGGTTTGGCCGTCGGGCATGAAGGCGGAGCCCACGGAATTGACCGCCACCAGCGCACCCACGATGAGTCCGGCGCCCAGATCGAGGGAGGCGGAGCCGATGCCCCCTTTGAGGCGCCCGGCGACGGCGCCGCGCCCGGCGCCATGCGAGCCCAGCATGCAGCTCGCGGACGCCGCTTCGAGGGCGCGAATCCCGAGCTCGCGATAGGGCGGAGAGAGTCCCCAATTCTTGTCGCCGCCGTTGCCGAGGTCGTGTAGAACCGCGGCCGGCACGATGGGGATCGCGAGCGAGTCGGCCTTGAGGCGCAACCCGATGCCGCGAGCCGCGAGCGCGCAAGCGACTCCGTCGGCCGCGGCGAGTCCAAATACCGAGCCGCCGGAGAGCACCAGGGCGTGCGCGCGGCCAACCAGGTTCTCGGCCGCCAAGGTCTCGCTCTCGCGCACGCCCGGCCCGCCGCCACGCACATCCACGCCCGCCGGCCAACCATCGCCGCACACCAGCACGGTGACGCCGGTCCGCGCGGTCTCGTCGGTCGCCTGGCCAACCATGAGGCCCGCTACATCCGTGATGAGATTCTTGGGTCCTGGCAGCGGCACGCGTCTCCTTCGATCAGCGGGATCCTCAGGCGAGGGGCTCTCGCGGCCGCCCCGCGATCACCGCGAGCCCTTGCAGCACGAGATCGGGCACGATCTCGCCGCGCGTCCTCATGATGCCCGAGATCATTCCGGCATCACCGCCAGTGATGAACAGCCTGGGCTTGGCGCCGGTGCTCTGCTCGATGATTTCCCCCGTCCTGTCGGCCATGCCGGCCAGGGCGAATACCGCGCCACGCGATATCGCCCCGATGGTGTTGTTCGCCAGTACCCCGGCGAGCGACGGTGTGCTGTGCTCCGCAGCGTTGGCGATATCGGTGGTGCGGCTCATCAGCGCCTCGCGCATCATGTGGATGCCGGGCACGATCAGTCCGCCCAGATGGTGGCCGCTCGCATCGACACTGTCGACCTTGACGGCGGTCCCGACGTCCACCACGCATAGGGGGGAGCGTGTCTTGGTCCAGGCCGCGACCAGTGCCAACCAGCGATCGGCGCCCAGCAGCTTCGGATCGAGATAGCCGCTGACGAGACCATCGAATTCGCGCTGCGCCGTGATGAACTCCGGCTCCAGTCCGAACGCCCGCTTGCAGATCCGGACGAGCGCCTTCGCCATGACCGGCCCCGCCACATTGGATACGAGCACGCGGGATGGCCGCTGATGAGTCTCGAACAGCGCCGCCGTCCATATTCCGGGTTTGGAATCCCGATGGACCACGGCCTGCTGATCGGACAGACCGGTGCTCGTGAGCCAGGCCCACTTCACGCGCGTGTTGCCCACGTCGATGACCAGAATCATGCAGAAGCCGCCGCTCCCCCGGGGCGCCGCCGACCGCGGCAAAGCGCGCAAGAATAACACCCTGGCGTGGCGCTCACGCCAAAATGCTCAGGCGTGGGCAGCGGGCGGCGTCGCGGGGAGCGGCGTCAAGCCGGACACGACCTGGAGCAAGGTACGCGACATGCGCTCGTCGATCTCCGCCGCATGGGGCAGATGCACCGGGTAGCGCACGTGCGCATCCACGCCTTTGGCGGAATAGCTCAGCTGCACGGTTGGTTGCGCCGCGCCGCCCGCGCTCGACATCGTGGTGCGGTTGAGCTCCTGGGTTTGACGCTCGATCTCCTCGCGATAGTCGACCAGAGCCTCGTTGGCCGCGGCGAACAGCTTCTTCTTGGTCGAGGCGTAGTCGACACCCGGCGGCAAACTCAAGGTGATGTCGTGCCAGGCGAAGCTGACCCCCGGAATCTGCTTGAACAAACCCGTCGATACCTGGAAGACCACGCTGTTCGGAAATGCGGCCACTCTGCCCGTAGGGCTCGGCGAGCTTTGGCCGGCGAACTCCATGAGGTACATGCGCACCAGGCCCAGCTCGATGATCTCGCCGTTGACCTCGCCGATCTGCACGCGATCGCCGATGCGGATGCCGTACTTTCCGATCAAGAAGAAGTAGCCCACGATCGAGACCAGCACACTCTGCATGGCGACCGCGATGCCCGCGGTGATCAGCCCCGCGAACGTCACGATCGAGCCGAGCTCGCTCGCGAACGCAAAGCCGATGATGACGATCACCAGAAACCACAGGGCGATTCGCCGCAACAGCAACAGCTGGTAGCGTCGCCTCGAGTCCTGGATGTACTTGAGCACCGCGCGGCGCCACAGCTCGGCGACCACGAACACCACGCCCAGGATGACCAGCAGGACTCCCAGCCGAATGCCGAGCGATTTGAGCGCGTCGGCGGACTGGCCGCGAATGGCCTCATGCCAGTTCTTGAGACTGCGACGATACTGCTCGAGAAGCGCATCCTGCTTGCTCAGGGGAACGAGAATCGGCGTGGCGCGCTTGAGTTCCGCGGCGATGCTGTTCAGCTGGTCGCGAGCCGCGGTGAGCGCGGCGGCATCGGCCGAATCCGCCTGCGCCACGAGCGCATCTCCGCGCACCGACAGCGCGTGCATCTCATCGACCAGGTGCGAGCGGATCTGCGCGAGCGCGCTCTCGAGCGCTTGCGTGCGGCGGTCGATCGCATCGACCGTGGTCATCTTCTCGGACAACCGAAACACTTCCGCGGCGTCGTCCCACAATCCGAAACGCGATGGCGCCGCAGCTCCCCCGGCCACGAGCTGGCCGGCGGCAGGGGCGCCGGCAGGGGCGGCGGCCGCACGCGGCGCGCCGCTTCCAGGGGTCACGCCGGGCGCGGAACCCGTGGGGACCGCGGAGGTTGCGGCGGGAAGCGCCACCGCCATCGCGTCGATCTGCGAACGCAGCGCACTGGACTCGTTCGCACCACTATCGCTGGCGACGCCCAGGATGCTGCTCAGGATGTCCTTCTTCACGTTGACGAGGCCGAGCTCGCCCTCGAGCTCGGCCAGCTTCGCCTGCAGCTCCCCTCGAGTCCTGCTGGTCGCCGCGCCCAGCTTCTGACGCGTCGAGTCGATCTGCGCCTGGATCGCCTGGATCTGAGCATCGAGCTTCTGCCGCCGATCGCTCAGCGCTCGCGCCGAGCCCGCACTTGCCTCGGGCGCGATCGAGCTCGAGCCACCCTGGGTGAGAAGGTCTGCCGCCGCGCGCGCTACCTCGAATCCGAGCGCCACGACCTGGTTGGCGATCTGTCGGTTCTCGGACAGGATCAACAGGTCGCTCGGCTCGTTGGCGACCTTTTGCTGGTCTGCGAGTGTGCGATACCAGTCGACCGTCTGGTCGAGCGTCTGGATGATCTCGGCTCCGGTCATCGGCGCCGCGAGCGTGGCCGGCGTCGCCGGGACGCTCGCCGCCGGATGAGCAGTCTGCGATGCAGCGGAGGTCGGCGATGCGGCGGAGGTCGGCGATGCGGCGGAGGTCGGCGACGCGGCGGGTGCCTGCGCAGCGAGAGGAGCTCCGGTGCAGAGCGCAGCCGCGCCGAGCACGGCCGCGATCAATCGGGGAATGGATCCTTGACGCGGCATCGGCGCATCGTACCGCAATTCACGGCCACGAAAATCGAGGCGGCGCGAGCGCTGGGGCGCCCGCCCCGGCTCGACGGCAGGCATCGCAACGGTGCAAGTTTTTCAATTTCACGGCATGCTTCGCGCTTGCGCGCGCAGGCGCGCCCCAACCGGATGTGTGTGCAGGTGAAATATGATGAAATTCCGCGCCCTGTCGTGCTGGTTGCTTGCAGGCGCGATCGGCGCAGTCTCGATCGCGACGGCACAGCCGGGCTCCGCCTCCGGCGCCTCGACGGAAAGCAAGAGCAAGGGCGTCGAGGCGATGAGCGAATCGCCACGCTTCTTGCACGACGAGCATCAGCTGACGCAAGGCTCGGTGATCATCGGCGGCAAGCCCCTGGCTTATCAGGCCGAGGCCGGGGTCATGGTCGTGCATCTCAAGGATCCCATGGACGATGATCCTCCGCTCCCCCATGAGGAGCGCAATGGCCCGCTGCCGCCGCAGCCGCCGGAGGCAGGCATGTCCTACGTCGCGTACTTCCGCGGCGACAAGGAGGATACGCGCCGTCCGCTCACGTTTCTGTTCAACGGCGGGCCGGGATCATCGAGCGTCTGGCTGCACATGGGCGCATTCGGGCCGAAGCGCGTGCGCACGGCCGACGACACGCACAGCGCCGCGGCGCCTTACCGGATCATCGACAACGAGTACAGCCTGATCGACGTCAGCGACCTCGTGTTCGTCGATGCGCCCGGCACCGGTTTCGGACATCTGCGCGGCGCGGACAAGGAGAAGGCATTCTACGGTGTCGATCAGGACGCCCATGCGTTCGCGAACTTCATCGTGGAATTCCTGTCGCGCCACAAGCGCTGGAACTCACCGAAGTACCTGTTCGGCGAAAGCTATGGCACCACGCGCGCGGCGGTCGTCTCCTACGTTCTCGAGAACGAGCACGAGCTCGATCTCAACGGCGTGATCCTGCTCTCCCAGGTATTGAACTTCGACGACGGCGCCGATGCGCCGCAGTTCAATCCCGGCGTCGATCTGCCCTACATGCTGGCGCTGCCCACCTATGCGGCCACCGCGTGGTACCACCACAAGCTGCCCGACCAGCCCGCGGCGCTCGAGCCGCTGCTGCACGAGGTCGAGGCCTTCGCGCTGAGCGACTATGGGCAGGCGCTTGCGGCCGGCTCGACCCTCAGTGCCGAGCGCAAGGCCGCCATTGCCGCCAAGCTGCACGCCTATACGGGACTGCCCGCGGACTACATCGAGCGCGCGAACCTACGGGTCAACGGGGGCGAGTTCGAGAAGACGCTGCTCGGCAGCGAGGTCACCACGGGGCGGCTCGATACGCGTTTCTCCGGGCCCACTCTCGATCCGATGAGCAAGGAGGCGGAATACGATCCGCAATCCGCGGCGATCTCTTCGGCCTATGTCTCGGCCTTCAACGATTACGTGCGCGGCACGCTCAAGTTCGGCGACAAGATGAGCTACAAGGCCGACATCGACATCGAGAAGATCTGGGATTACGCGCACCAGCCGCCGGGCGCGCCGCAAAAGATTCCCGGGACACCCAACGTGATGCCCGATCTCGCCGTGGCGATGAAGCAAAACCCGAAGCTCAAGGTGCAGCTCAACGGCGGCTACTACGACCTGGCGACGCCTTACTTCGCGGCGATCTTCGAGCTGCGGCAGCTGCCGATCGAGAGCGCGCTCGAGGACAATATCGAGATGCATTTCTACACATCGGGCCACATGGTGTATGCGCACGAGCCCGACCTCAAGGCGCTGCACGCCAACGTTGCCGCCTTCATCGAGAAGACCGAGGGCGGAATGGCAGGGCAATCGCCTTGAGCGCCGCGGCTGCTGCGGCGCTCAAGGCCGCGATCGTCGACGTGCCGGACTTTCCACAGCCCGGAATCCTGTTCCGCGACATCGCCCCGCTGCTGCGCACGCACTTCGCGGCCACCATCGAGGCACTCGACGCCTTGTTGAGCGAGGCAGAGTGGCGCGCCGTCGATGCGCTGGCCGGCATCGAGTCGCGCGGCTTCATTCTCGGCGCGGCGCTCGCCGTCAAGCGCGGCAAGGGATTCGTCCCGGTGCGCAAGAAGGGCAAGCTTCCGCCGCCCGTGGTGGATATCACCTACCAGCTCGAGTACGGCTCCGGCGTGCTCGAGATGCAGCGCGGGGGCGGGCGTATCGCGCTCATCGACGATGTGCTCGCCACCGGCGGCACGATGAGCGCGGCGGCGGAGTTGTGTGTGCGCGCCGGCTATCAGGTGTCCGCGGTCGCGACCCTCATCGACCTGGGCCTGGTGGCCGCCTACCGCTGGCGTGAGTTGCCGCTGCGTACGGTGGTCCGTTACTGAGCCATGAGCGCGCTGCCTCGAATCGTCGTGGTCATGGCGCTCGAGGCGGAGTCGGCCGGTGTGTTCGAGGCGGCCGCCGTTCCCGTTATCTATTGCGGCGTGGGCAAGGTGAACGCCGCGATCGCCTTGACGCGCGAGCTGCGCCGCTATGCGCACGCGGCGCAACCGCCGCCGCTGGTGCTCAACTTCGGCTCGGCCGGCAGCCGCGCCCATGCCACCGGATCACTGCTTGCGTGCCACGAGTTCGTGCAGCGCGACATGGACGTACGCGGCCTGGGCTTCGCGCTCGGCGTCACGCCTTACGATGAGACGCCGGCGCTGCTGCGCTTCGAGCCGCGGTTCGTGCACCTCCCCGCCGCGATTTGCGGCAGCGGCGACTCCTTCGCGACCGCGGCGAGCATCGTGCAATGCGATGTCGTGGACATGGAGGCCTATGCGCTCGCCAAGGTGTGCTGGCTCGAGAGCGCGCCGTTCGCGTGCGCCAAGTACGTCACCGATGGCGCGGATCACGCGGCCGCCGATCACTGGCGCAACAACGTGCACAAGGCCGCCGAGGACTTCCTCGCACTGTATCGCCGGATCGAGACGGCGGCCCGCTAGTATCCGGCTCGATGCAGCAGCGCGACGGCAACGGCCGCGATGAGACAGTAGACACCGAATAGATGCCAGCGGCCGCTCTCGAGCCAGCGGCTCAACCAGCGCAACGCGACCAGACCGGCGACGAATGCGAGGGCGGCGCCGAGCAGGCTCTCCAGGGCCACCGAGGTCAGCGTGGCGGCGACGGGCGGCGCATGCGCCAGCCGCCAGGCTTCGCGCAGCACGACGGGCGGCGTGAGCAAGACGGCGAGCGCGAAGCTGAAGCGTTCGGCCCGCGGTTTGTCCACGCCGAGCAGCATCCCGGTGGATATGGTCGCGCCAGAGCGCGAGAATCCGCGGAACGGCAAGCACAGGCCCTGCACCATGCCGATCAGCCCCGCGTCGCGCATTCCGAGCTCCCCTCCCGCCGCCGAGCCGGAGCTTCCGCCGCCGCTCGCACGGCCGCGCAAACCCGCGATCACGATCAGTATCCCGGCGGCCGCCAGGGCCGGCGCGATGAATTCGAGATGGCTGAACAGATCCTCGATCTGCGAGTGCGGCACATCGCGCAGCACGGTCTTCTCGATGATCTTGATGATGATTTCCCCGACCAGCGCCGTGACCACCGTGGCGAGAATCAAGCGGATCGCGATCGCCTTGAAGGCCGGGCCGCTCGAGAAATAGGCGCCGCGCCACTGCCGCCAGAAGTAGACGATCACCGCGAACATGGTTCCCGTGTGCAGCATGACGAGGAGCAGCGTCATGGGCGGGGAGGAGGGATCGAGCCCGAGGAGCTTCTCCGCGACCACGACGTGAGCGGAGCTCGACACCGGCAAGAGCTCGGCGAGGCCTTGAACGATGGCGAGGATGGCGACGTCCAGGATTGACATGCGCGAATCATAACCGAGACGGACGCGCGCGGAGCGCCATGCCGGTCACGCAGTGGAGGATCGGTGCGCTAGGGCAGCGCGTCGACCCGCTGCCAGGTCTGGGTCCGCCCGAGCAGGGAAATGCCGATGAAGCCGCGAACGATGAGGTGCGTGCCGCTGTCATCGACGTGAAACTTGCAGCGGTACACCGAGCCGCTGTCGGGGTCGAGAATGTCGCCGCCGCCGTACTCGCCGTCCGTGGATTTCATGTTGCGGATGATGATGAGCCCCAGTATCGGCTGGTTCTTGCGCTGGTCGCTGCACACCTGGCAGACGCGCTTCTCGGCGCCGGGGGTGAAGCTGCGCTCGATGCGCCCGAACAGCTTGCCGTTCTCCTGGTAGATGCGCACGATCGCCCGCGCGTTGCCGGTCTTGTCATCGAAGGTTTTCCACAGCCCGAGCGGCGAGGCGGCGGCCGGGGCGGTGGCGGCTGCGGAGGCCCTGGAGGACTCCGCGGCGGCAGAGGCGAGCGACATGGCTCCCGCGAGGAACGCGAGCGATGCCATTCGGAGCAATGATCTCATGGCGTATGACCCCGGCGACTGACAGAATCCGCATCATGCATCCTATCACCGTCAGGCGAGCGGCGATGGCGGACCTCGATGCGCTCGAGCGATTCCAGCAAGCCGTGGTGAGCGCCGAGCCCGCCTATCGCGGGGCCTACGAGAGGGCGGGCTTCTGCAAGAT
>Ga0335073_10013023_pt1 | contig 11660 bp, 13 predicted proteins | sample Lox_Sample_22_FD_207093 | JGI IMG/M metagenome (GOLD analysis project Ga0335073, IMG submission 207093) | Soil microbial communities from Loxahatchee National Wildlife Refuge, Florida, United States - Lox_Sample_2.2 | ecosystem: Environmental > Terrestrial > Soil > Wetlands | place: USA... | reverse complement strand
TGGAGTAGGATCACCATTGCGAGTGTTGGATTTGCAAGTAAAGGGTACCTGAAATTGCAGAGGAGTGTCAGAGTTGATGGAATGGAAAAGTTTTTGGAGGTTTTGGAGAACAAGAGAGATCGTGGAATATTGACAGGTATTTCTTTCGATGAGGAGAGCTAATAGGGTAGTGTCGAATCATTTGTCAGTGTATACGACCGCCATGGAGTAAACTTACGAATAGTTTGGACGATCCCATGTTATGGGGCATACTTCCTGCTCGAGTCTTGGTTGATCCGAGGAAAAACCGTTGGGCATTAGGGGCTTCAGATATATGTTTTACGAATCCGTAATATCCTTTCACAATTCAACTGACAGCAGACTATATTCCCTCTTCTTCACGCTAGGCCAAACTTTACCGGTCAATCGCCATGCGCCATTCACTCCGCGAGGAATAACTCAACCTAGCGTAACACATGCTATCTCGCTTTTGAATCCTCCCTATAATAGTTGGGTGCATATCTTCCCGGAAGGAGGCATCTGGCAAGCTCCAAACCTACCCATGCGATTCTTCAAAATGGGCGGCATAAGTCGACTCATTCTGGAACCTGAAATTACGCCAATAGTAATACCAATGTTCCATTCAGGAATGGAAACGGTGATGCGTGAATTAAGAGTTCCACCGCAATTTCTGCCATCAACAGGGAAGGATATTTGTGTGAGATTTGGAGAGGCGATACCACTGAGTGTGCTTGAACCATTGAGGGAGAGATGGCGAAAGTGTAAAGAACATCCTGTCAAAAGTGAGGTTAGAAAGCTGAGGCTTGAGACTGCAGAGATGGCGAGGGAGGCGGTGAATAAGGTTAGAGAGAGCATGGGATATCCTGAAGAACCTGAGGATTCCAATGACCCGAAGAGTTTTCCACAACCAGATGTGCCGACACGAAAGGACGTTAAAGGATGGTTTAAAAGGATGCTGGATAGAGTGAATAGACGATAAGAAAAGTTATCTCATTTATTATCTACACATGGGCTTATCCTGGATAATAATGTTGTTCTGTGGCCATCTCACCTCTCATCTGAAGTTGTTCGGGGGGAGATCTCATCGGATCGCGATAGTGGGATCTTCCGTCCGGACTTCGCATGACTGTACCACTTTCGTCAATCTCTGATTTCGGCTTTGACCCAGTCCACAAGATCGCCTCAGTCCTTCCGAAGTTTCCCTTTTTTTCCCGCGTCACCATTTTTGATCTCTCCATCTGCCTTTCTCTTTTCTCTCTTGTTGCCATCAACCAATTGACTCTGGGAGTTCAGGTAATTGCCTGTGTTCCGAGCTGCTTATATCTCGTCTTCTCTGATTGGTAAGTGTTGTCCCATATTATTTCTCGAAATTCCCATCACCACACAATCTGCCTTGTCTGCATTCGTCACGAGATTACATCGCAAAAGACTGGCAGCCGGTCTCTTCCCGAGTCTTTCAATCATCGAATTCCATCTCAATCCGCATCCCTCAATCACTTGACACAATGCTGGCTTCAAGGTCGCTCACTGTTGCAAAGTCAGCGTGGATCCCCGTAAGAAATCCCCCTTGTTTTCTCCTTGCACGGCTAATCTCGGTAGCTTGCCACCAGGGCCATCACTACTTCTGCTGCTGCGAAAATGGCTACGGTATGTTTATTTATGGTGGCAATTGTTCATGTGTAGGAAGCTCCTCAATCTAGTGCTACAAGTGAACAACCTATTCGTGCAAAGACTCCAAGAATCAAAGAATTTTCTATTTATCGATGGGTATCTTCAGTTCCTCTGGACTTCATTCTAATAATCTTAGAATCCTGATAAACCAAGTGAAAAACCTATAATGCAGAAATACAAAGTCGATTTGAATGCTTGTGGCCCTATGGTTCTCGACGCACTCATCAAAATCAAGGTTCTTTCCCTTACTCGACAATTCTAACATCCTAGAACGAACAAGATTCAACACTAACCTTCCGTCGTTCCTGTCGTGAAGGAATCTGTGGTTCCTGTGCAATGAATATCGGTGGCGTCAATACTCTCGCATGTCTCTCCCGTATCGATACAAACACTGCTCAAGACTCTAAAATTTATCCCCTCCCACATATGTACATTGTTCGCGACTTGGTTCCCGACTTGACGCTTTTCTACAAACAATACAAGTCCATTAAACCGTATCTTCAACGAGACTCGTTTCCGGAGGGGAAAGAAATTTTGCAGTCCAAGGCGGATAGAAGAAAATTGGATGGCTTGTATGAGTGTATTCTTTGTGCTTGTTGTTCGACTTCTTGTCCTTCCTACTGGTGGAATAGTGAGGAATATGTATGTTCCCCTGTTCCCTTATGAATGCTTGGATGGCGTACTGATTGGTGTAGCTTGGTCCAGCGGTATTGATGCAAGTTTATCGATGGATGGCAGATTCTCGTGATCAAGCAACTGCAGAACGTAAAGCTCAATTGCAAAACTCAATGGCTCTTTATCGATGTCATACGTATCTACCCATTTCCTGCTCCTTTCCCAAAACACGGCGAAGCTGACGTTGCAGGATCTTGAACTGTTCTCGTACTTGTCCAAAAGGATTGAGGCCCGGTACTGCGATTGCGGAAATCAAGAAGGAATTGGCATTACATGCATAATTTCTCCCGGAATTAGTTGTGTAATTCCAATCCCCTTGATAGAATGACGAGGTAGTCAGGAGTGTATAATTGTATGTAGAAACATCCCGAGAGTAGCGAATTTGTGGTTTGAAGTCTACAGACAATCTGAATGTTAATAACTTTCTTCGGCTGCAGTTTCCAGTTTCCAGAGCTCCGTTGTAGTTGAGATTGCTCACGAGAGTAGCGATCCGTGGGTTCGATGTTATGAAGCTTGACTCTGAGCATGGAATAAATTCCCTGTTTATCCATGTGAACAAGACTTTCGCCTCCTGTTCAGATGGAAACCAATCCCGTCTGAGCTCTTTTAAGATCCGCAAAATAATTCTGGTTTGGAGACTTGTGGTAAAAACGTGTCGCCATTGCAATTGCGGTAATCGGCTTAAGCTATCTCTTCAAATGCAGCGCAGCAAAACTACTCCGCCCTTAATTTTGCCAGCAATACAAAATGCCGTGTTAACAGTGACAATGCACATACCCTTTCTATGTAATGCCCCCACGAGCAGAAAGACATGTGCAACGTGTTAAGATGTAGCACCGCGCATTGACCTTTTTTGTATCTGACAGTCTCGCTAAAATGTTCGCGTGATCGTCGAAAAAATTGTCTCATCTCCGTAAATCCTTCCCAACTTTAACCTCATTTCCATGTCATATTAGTTACGATCGCCGGCGCACTCTGGATTTAGCCCCCGAAGTAGCACAAATAACATTTATAAGGGATCCGTGCTCGTGTCTTTTCGGCAACGTCTCCCCGATCTCACCCCGATACTCAGGATCTCGTGATTTCCGCATTTTCACACCAACTTAGACCGTCAATAAAAGAAGTTTTTTTTTTCCTTCTCATTTTTGGAACGGCACCCCGGACCGTGCACACAAGGTTCTGGAGTCTGGGCCTTTCCTGCGGTTAAGGACGAAGTTCACGTGCCGGTGAGCCACCAAATAAACTTTTTTTGCTTGCCCGTTTTTCAATTCGAGGGAGGCTCCATGGTGCAGCAGCTGCAATTTGCTTGGGAAGATGCAATTGGATGCAATGTAGGTTGGAAAACCCATCCTGCAATTTTACTTTTCCAGAGCACATAGCATGAGGCGAAATAATCCTGTTTTAGTCCGTGTATAAGGCGGATTGTCGTCTATCTGACAATTATGACGCAGAGATGCAGATTCGGCCAAGATCGCTCCGGACTTCCAAGTTGACAAGCTACTGTATATATCGTTACAGTATAATTACGGAGGAGTGTGGCGGAGAAAAGTTCTTGCGAAGGGCACGGCGGAGGATGGTGGAGGAGGGAAAGAAGGTTAGCAAGATGCAGGGTTGGTCAGCAGAATGTGATTTTCTAGGATGCTATTGTCGGATCTTATGCAGGCCAAGTTTGATCGCTGATAATAGACGGTTTCTGCTTGCAGATAGCGAGTGAATTGAGCCGGAGTGGAGGTCCTAGAAGCCAATAGGGGTACTGCGGTTTAAACAGTTGGAAGGGAATGGAATGTCCTGGACGGTTCCCATTTCGCATCATATCGATGCACGATGTTCATTGCATTAACCTTTTTGCGCGCATTTCAAGCAAATGCAGTAACAGCCCACTCCCCGAGAAGGCTTGTTTCACGTCTAGAATTGAAGAAGTATCGTGATAGAAATTGATTTGTGAGTTCATGTTGATTCCTTGATATGAGAGTTATCCTAGACCGGGCTCTAACTAAAAGAAACTCGAGACAAGATTTGAAAAAAACACCAAAATAACTTTTTCGGGAGTATGCTAGTCATGGTATCCCTCCGAACAAAAAACCTGTACGCACCCAAACCTGACCGCCTTTGCACCATAGATACTGATCGATTATAACCATATTTTGTAAAAACAGAAAACCTTGCCCTTGTTCGCCCCGGCCAGATGATAACTCAAAAATTTGTTGAAAATGCAAAACTAATGAGATCCCAATATGTTGAAATACTTCCCATGCAAGCGTAGAATACGATGTAAACTATACCTCCGAGTGATCATGTAGGAGATGTTGTCGTAATGAACGTTGAGGTGATGATTAAGTAGAGATGGAGTCGTAAGTGGAGTAAACGAGTGACGTTATGACGAGAAGAGTATCTACATAAAAGTAGAAAGACGACGCCAGGTCCATCGGCCACGGGGAGTGGATGGGGATATCGGCGAAGTAGGTGCCGAAGTCTTTTTGTCGACGAGAGTACGATCCGGAGTTTCAATTGTTAGACTCATCGGTTTAGGCCGAATGTCATCTGTTGAGGTTTTGCGAATTCCTAGACTGACTGATTTGTCGACGAAGACAGGTTGCACACTTGTCCGTTCACCGACAGTACTCTGATAGTAATTGGAGGGGAACGACTTCTTGACAGGTTTGTGAGACGATCCGTAAGTGTGTGTTCGGACAGCATATGAGTGTCGGCGCGAAGTAGGAGTATAGGAGGGATCGAGGGACGGTAAATTGGGAACAGAGCCGGGAGGTAGTATTGGTGCTAACTCTGGAGAGGAGGAAGCGGAGGAAGCAGGTGTTGTCCGCGGCGACGATTGATAAGAATTATGCTGTGCAAATGCGTCTGCAGAGAAAAGGGATGAGGGTGATGGTGAATTGTCAAGTTGTTCGTCTTGCTGTTGTAGCCATTTGAGTTCGCAGGTGTTGGAACAGTAGGCATCGTTTGGGTCGTCAATTGGACCTTTGCAATACCTGCATTGGTCTAATTCCCACTGATCGACCGCTACGGCAGTAGTGACTTCTTCGATCGTCATGATAAATGCGTTGCTGATGAATGAGAGGATAGAATGGGAAAGTCCAAGGACAAAATGGTTAATGAGATGGTGAGGAAATGTCGACAAAGAGAAAGTTTTGGGTGGAAAAAGTTTTTTGTGTTCAGAGACGAGGGGAGGGGGAGGCGAGGTTTAAAAAGGTTTTTTTGTGGTGGTGCAGTCAGTGGTAGTGGTGGTGCTTATGGAGCTGGTGGTTGGCTGATGGCGTGAGTGCGTGCGGCGTGCGGTTGCGTGCGAGTGGTGCACTTTTTGTAAATCCACGTCAATAATTATTAATATGCTGGTATTTGTGACTATTGTTGCATGAAATGCGAAAAGAAGACAAAAGAGCGCAGGGTGGAAAATCTTATTTCTTGATTCTTGAGACATTTCAAAATGCAATTCAAAATTGCGGTAGAAAATTTGAAATCGTGGAACACGGATCAAAGCCAAGCCAAGGGAAAGGCAGGCAGGCAGGCAGTAAACAAAAAAGTAAATACCTCAGAGGTTATGAGGTTATGTCGTGATCAACCATTACTACGACTCATCGGATCTCCGGATTCCGACATGACTGTTGGCAGCATACTGTATATTGCTTTGAGCAGCCAATTGCAGTTAAATTAAGGCACACCCTGCTAACCTGCAGGGTATGCACGGTAATTAAATTCTTGGGCTGACTCAAATATATATAACTGAGGTCCGAGCGCGTCACAAACCCCGCCTTTTTTACGTTTGTCTTTTTTTAATTTTACACAGCCAATGCCCTGAGCACGCCAGATTTGCTCTCAATTTCGTGGCTGTCTTCCATAACAGAAAATTTTAGCAGAGAATCTGCTAGACGAATGACTCACGCACGGCACACAAGACCGGATACAAACTTCGTGTCATGTTTCCGATTTGCAAAATACCTCGTCTGTTGCATGATCAAATCACTCTGGAACCGAAGACGGAAAAAATTGAAAAATGTAATTCACGAAAATTGCCACGAAAAGTTCGAAAGAAGGTTTTGTCGCACAGTTCGGAAATGGGATTTTTGTGATCTTGTGATAAATTGCTTTGCGGGCGTCATGCTGCATAGTCCCGCAGCGAGTTTAAAGTTTATACCTTCAAACACACAGTCACACCAACTTTTTAGCCTTAGCGTTTATGCAGCACAAAGGGCCAAGGACCGAGATTCGGCATTTCGGCCTGTACATGCACATACACGCATCAACTTTAAACCAGCCAGTTGGATTCTCCAATTTACATACTTAGATTATTGCCACGCACCCGTCTCGCGAATTGAAAGAAAAGGGTAACTTTGAATTTCGGTCTGAGCTTCCGTACTTTGCTTTCACTCCCACCTTATAGCTGCATGCACGTAAAACTGCAAAGAAACTGATCGACAGTGGGAGATTAAAAAAACTAATTTCGATACTTTGTTGCTCTTAGCTTTGGCCTCCTGTTAACCGATTCATCGAGTGCTGTGCTTTGAAGCCCCCACGTCGCTGCCCTGCTCCAAGGATTGGACAAGTGGGGGTTACTGCAGTGACTAGGATGAGATGTTGAACAGCAATTGCGAGCTGAAACACAACGGACATGAATAAGTATAGCAACGTATAGCTTGGCACTTGTCAAATTTAGTTTCGCACTAAACGAATAGCTACTTAACCGCTACTCAGAGAAATATTCCGTCAAAGATCCAATTGCAATTTCTGTCCTGAAACCGAAATTTGAGAGATAATCGGAGAGGACTCCATTGTTCGTAATCCCGCTTTTACAACGTTCCTTTGCACATACCGACGGGACCAACCTTCCGGGATGCACTGACTCTCCCTCCTTCTTTCAATGCAACGGAAATACAGCCATTATCATTCATTATACAATCCACACGAACGGACTGTCGGCTCTACTCTGCAAGCGCATACCCTCCATCGACGTATTAACTAATTTTAATTTCCCGAATTGTCTGAGTGTTTGTTACTTGCAGCAGCCATAGCCGTCTTTCAATCCAACACGAATCGGAGCAAATAGCCAGCCCTCATGCAAAAATTCATAGCCAATCGCACAAGAGGTCCAAGCGCCAACGAGGGAAAATTTCACGCCTCCATGCGCCAACAGCCTTGAAATGCGGGGTCAAGCAATATCATTTGTTGCGAAATAAGGAGGTTAAGAGAGTTGGTGCACGAGATGCAGATTATTGGACCGCGGATCGTTAGGGATAACGCAGCTCGGGTTTACGGCAATGCGTGGCGGCGATATGGGGGTCAATTCCGAGGATCGATCGTGAAAAGGTATTAATAACTCTTTTTGCAAGAGTGAATGTGGGGAAGTCGTCATAGATCAAGTACAAAGGCATTTGTTCGTTTGCGAATGTTTATGTAGTTTACATAACGAGTTTTTGATGCCAATTGAAATAGCCCCCCACTGTAGTATTCAATCTGTATATGTTGCAGATGAAACAGCAGTTATCCCCTCAACTGGACATTTTTCTATTTCTTTGTGTCACTTGGCATTTGGCCGATGCTTTAGTTTGCCAAAATAAGAGGGTTTTCAAACATAAGGCGTGGCGTTTGTTCCCGTTGTTGAACCTTTTACCCCCTTTTTCAGATTACACGTTTCCGGTACAATGGGTTGAGAAAAGACAATTTGCAATTCATCACGCATCAGATTTCCTTATTGGGCTGGTTGGGGGGCAGTAATCAAATGTCATGCCGCGTGGAAACTGTTCTATGACACCATTTCAAAAACGTTTGTGGCATGGGGGTTTGCTTGTTAATCTGCAAATTGAAATTTGACATCTGATGAACCGTGGGGGAGCACAATTGTCAGATACATGTGATCATGAAGTTGCGGTCCGCAACAGGTGAGGAAACAAGGAAGTTGACAATCAGGTTCATGAATAGTTTGATTACTACCCAGATAATTATTTGCCATCTTCATAGTCTGCTAATATATCGTTTTCATATTTCTATCCATCCATCAGAAGGTGTAATGTCGATATGTCCAACTTTCGAACTGGATGAGATGACTTGTATCCTCCTGGATTCCGTGCTCTGATCGCTTCAGCAACCAATATTGTTGTGGGCTGGAAGTTGCTGAATGTTACTGTCACCCCAAGTCTGCGGGTCTGCCACATCACGGAACAGACGCCAACACTGCCTCCGCTGAGACCAGCTTTGGTCAATGGGGTTGTCCGAGAAGTGCTGTGATGTTGATATGAGAGATTAGGAATCCAGGCTATTATAAAGAGTCCCATGGCCAAATGAAGAACTCGAATAGTCAATTGAATGTAGATTCGTCAGATGACGAAGATAGAGCGACAGAAGCCCATGTACGTCTTAGCTTAGAAACAATTGGCAAAGATGTCATACGGTTGGTCTCGAGGACAAATAGTTTGCCGTGTAAGACAGTCTAGGAAATCTCCTTAATTAATCGAATAACTTTCCGTATTTGCGTTGATGCAACATTCATGGTAGACCAACCGAGAGTCACTGAAGTTCACCGCCGCTGAATTCATTGACAGCTTGAATCTATCCGACGTTATCATATCTGTGTGGTGATATGGAGGTGATCAAAGGGACTATGGCTCTTAAAATAAATGGGCCATTAACCCCAGCCCTTCAAATTCCGATGACTTGTTAAAGAAATAAACTTTTCTAGATTCCTGTTTCAAATTCGAGGTGTGTGATTTCCTTTGTTTTGACAAGTGGCATAATTACTTTCATTTCGTTCCAGAGAGTCTGGAGCGCTACGGTAGGAATACAATTTAGGCAACTTGCTCCCAAATGCCCTAATGATATTTATAGCCCACCTAATTTGGCCAGCTAGATGGTTCAATAAGTCATCTCAACATCCCCTATCTCATGCCTTGCATGTTCATCCACCAACACCAAACCCTTATGCTCATTACCTCCTAAACCTCTCATTACATCCAAATCCTTCTTCGCAAGAGATTGCAATGACCCCAATAACCTTGTTTCGTCACTTTCCAATTTCCCCGCCCATTTCTTCAAGTTGTCATTTTCAGCCAGCAATTCATTAACATATCGATCAATATCGGCTTCCGACCATCCTGTCAATCGTGGCGTAACAAGTGCCACAAGTGTAGGTTTATCAGGGAGAAGTATTTCAGATGCAGGATAGGGTTGGAAGGGTGATATTGTGGAACCCATGACTTGATAATTCATTGCGTTGCGGATGATTTGGTATACTGCTGTTGCTCGCCAGGCTGCTTCAATTTCATCTTCAGGCATTGCAAGTACAAGTCCTTCGATTTTAGGCCAACTACTCATTAATCCTTTATATTCGTTGGTGACATACTCATCTTGTAAATAGGCTCGTAGCCAAATTAATCGTAATGCCAATTCCTTGCGGGGTTGAGGTAACTAATATCAGTAAGATACAGGATAGGGAATACATCAGCACTTCTCAAAACTTGTAGTGCCCAGAAATAAGTCTCGAAATCACTTTCTCGATGTCCCCTTTTCTTCAATGTAAACAAATCGATCAACGATTCGGGATCAACAACTTTCTCTTCAACAAGGACTTCCAATCCTCTCTTCACAAGTCGTGTGCGTAAATGAGTCTTCTTCAAATTCCTCGCAATGTACAGGTTTTCCAACGCAACTTCTACACGAGCTTGATTATCGATGGAATGCTCCACAACAGGTTTAATCATTTCTTCATAGAATTGGTACTGTGCGTTAATAGCAGTGAGACCAATATCCACATTCTCGACACTTTCTTGGCCGAGATGCGCTGGTGAGATAACAAGGAGAGATAATTTCGCGATGCTGAGAGCTAATTTCTTTTGTCGAAGACGTCGTTCGTGAGAGGATACTTGAAGAAGAGTGTGAGATGCATCTTGATACTGAGAAAGTGAAAGTTCATGAATCCAACGTAACTTTTCGTATTTCGGCGGTTGAAGGAATTTCGACAGGGATTGTTTCTCGCGCGGGAATTCTTGTAGCAGTTGTGCAAACATTTGGTTTTGGAGGTAATAATTATAAAGAGTAAATGCGAATTCTTCACCATAATGCATAAAGTAGTATTCGAGACGTTCGTGGATCCTTTGAACATGGTTGATATCGTCGTCGCGAGATTCGAGACAAAGTTCAACGAGAGTTTTAAAGTCGCGATATTCTTCGGCAATGTCAAGGGCTTTATCTGACCTTCCGAATGTAGAGAGAGGTTTAATCCAGTCTCCGCGTTTAACAAGGTATTGTTTCCAGATTTCTTCTGCGGTGGAGGTGTCTTGCTCGTCTTGTGCAAGAGCACGACTCCAAGTCACTCTTTCAACGCAGATTTTGCATAGTGTTTCAGCAAGAGAGGACAGAGTCTCTTCGAGTGCAAGTCTCATGTCATCTTTTTCCATGAGGTCGGTCTGTTTTCGAGTCTTTCTGGCGGCTGGATCGACCTCGCTGACTGTACTGGTGTGAAAATCTCGTAGAACGGAGAGTGTTGCATCGTAGTGTGGGATAAGCGCAGAAATGAGATCAGGCGATGAAGTCCAGGGGGCAAGTGCAGCAGGCAACTTGACATCCGGCCCAGGTGTTTGAACACCATATGTGTCTTGATGTTTAATGCGGAACTCATGTGCTGCAGAGAGAGAATACTACCGTCAATAGATTCAAGGGGATATATTACCAAAACAATTTCGTTTGTTTCAAGGATTGTTCTAGCGAGAATCATCGGATCCTTCCCATATTGACTTCGAACGTGTTTCTGACACAGTCGTAGTGATCTCACGAGTAGGTCACCTATCTTCGACGCCTGACGTTAACTATGAAATGGTAAGAAGGGACATCATTTCGAAACCATTCTCGTACGACATCGTGATAGATTGCTTCTCCAGTGGCTTCACGGCGCATATCTTTCACGACACTTTCAAAAATCTGAGGGCCTCTCTCATGAGTCTCTTGCAACTCTAATCGAGCACTCCAAATTTGCCATAACTTTTGCACAGCTTTAGCCTTCTCTGCATCAAGAAGTAGATTCTGTCTAGTTCCATATGATACCCCCGGAAAGAACGTTCTTAGGTACTGTGCGAGTGCAAGTAGTGAATGACATCTCGAAGACAGAAATTCCTCAAAAGGTTGCGCAGGTTGAGTATACCTCGAAGCTACCATTAATTCACCCTCCTTCATACGACGATCGTACTTGAACTTAGTATCTCACCACTGATTTTGACAGTAACATTCTCAACATCATGTAACTTCCAATTCCAGTCCTGTCTTGGTTTGAAATCCAATGGATTTTCCGCAGAAATGCCATAAAACACAGCTTG
>Ga0335073_10013022_pt1 | contig 11660 bp, 3 predicted proteins | sample Lox_Sample_22_FD_207093 | JGI IMG/M metagenome (GOLD analysis project Ga0335073, IMG submission 207093) | Soil microbial communities from Loxahatchee National Wildlife Refuge, Florida, United States - Lox_Sample_2.2 | ecosystem: Environmental > Terrestrial > Soil > Wetlands | place: USA: Florida... | reverse complement strand
CCGACCACGTGCGTCCGGCGGTGAGGAGCTATCGCGGAGCGCAAGAAGTGATGCGTGTGAGCCGGGAGGTGACCGAGAAGCTGAAGCAGTTGAGCCGGGAGGAAGGCGCCACCCTGTTCATGACGCTGGTCGCGGCGCTGAATGTGCTGCTCATGAGGTATAGCGGCCAGGAAGATCTGGTGGTGGGAACACCGATTGCGAACCGCACGCGGGTCGAGACCGAGGAGTTGATCGGCTGTTTTGTGAACACGCTGGTGCTGCGGGTGGACGCGAGCGGTAATCCCCAATTCCGGGAGCTGCTGCAGCGAGTGAAGCAGGTGGCGCTCGAGGCGTACGCACACCAGGATGTGCCGTTCGAAAAGCTGGTGGAGGAATTGCAACCGAAGCGGGACCTGAGCCGGACGGCATTGTTTCAGGTGATGTTTGTACTGCAGAACGCCCCGGTCAAGAGGATGCAGTTGGGCGACTTGATTTTGGAAGGAGTGCCCTTTGATCGCGAAATTTCGAAGTTCGATTTGACGGTCAACATGGAGGAGGTGGAGGGGGGATTAGTCACAGTCATCGAGTACAACACGGACCTGTTTGAAGCGGGGACGATCAAGCGGATGGCCGGGCACTGGGAGAGGCTGCTGGGAGCGATCGCAGAAGAACCCGGGCAACCGGTCTGGGAGTTGCCGTTGCTGGGAGAGGCAGAGCGACGGCAGGTGGTGGAGGAGTGGAACCGGACGGAGAGCTGGTATCCGCGGGAAAAGACGATCGTCGAGTTGATTGAGGAGCAGGTGGCGAGGACGCCGGAGCGCGTGGCGGTGGAATACGAGGGGGAGCAACTCAGTTACCGGGAGTTGGACCGTCGGGCGAACCAGTTGGCGCGGCATTTACGGGGATGGGGCGTAGGGCGCGAGAGCCTGGTTGGGTTGTGCATGAAGCGGTCGCTCGAGATGGTAGTGGGTTTGTTGGGAGTGCTGAAGGCGGGCGCAGGATATGTGCCGCTGGAGCCGGACTATCCGCCCGAGCGGCTGGAGTTCATGGTGGCGGACACGGGACTTAAGGTCCTTCTCACAACCGAAGCGCATCGCGGAGCAGTGTCTGGCGAGGGAATGCGAGTCCTTCGCTTGGATACGGAGTGGGCGCAGGTAGAGGCCGAGAGCGGAGAGAAGGTCGACAGCGGGGTCAAGCCCAAAGACCTCGCCTACGTCATCTACACCTCCGGTTCCACAGGAAAGCCTAAAGGCGTGATGAACACGCACGCCGGGTTGTGCAATCGCCTGTGGTGGATGCAGCAGCAGTATGGGTTAGGAGAAAGCGACCGGGTGTTGCAGAAAACCCCTTACAGCTTTGATGTTTCTGTGTGGGAGTTTCTGTGGCCTTTGATGAGCGGGGCGCGGTTGGTGGTGGCGCGGCCGGAAGGGAACCGAGACAGCCAATATCTGGTGGACGTGATTGAGCGGGCGGGGATCACCACGTTGCATTTTGTGCCTTCGATGCTGCAGGTATTTGTGGAGGAGCCGGAGTTGCACGAGCGCTGCCAGAGTTTGCGGCGGGTGATCTGCAGTGGTGAAGCCCTGAATGCGGAGTTGCAGGGGCGATTTTTTGCGCGGCTGGGAGCGGAGCTGCACAACTTGTACGGGCCGACCGAAGCGGCTATCGATGTGACCTACTGGGCCTGTGAGCGCGGTTCCGAGAGCCGCACCGTGCCCATTGGCCGCCCGATCACCAACATTCAGATTCACGTTCTGGATCGCTACAGGAACCCGGTGCCGGTTGGCGTGCTCGGCGAGTTGCACATTGGGGGAGTCGGGCTAGCTCGTGGTTATCTGAATCGAGCGGAACTTACGGCAGAGAAATTTGTGTCCAACCCGTTCGCGAAAGAGCCGGGATCTCGGCTGTACAAGACGGGAGATCTGGCGCGGTATCGCGCCGATGGGGTGATTGAGTATGTCGGTCGCATGGATCACCAGGTTAAGGTTCGCGGATTCCGAATTGAGTTGGGAGAGATCGAAGCAGCGTTGGCACAGCACGAAGGGGTAAGCGAGTGTGTGGTGCTAGTGCGGGAAGATGGGCCGGGGCAGAAGCGGTTGGTGGGATATGTGGTGGCAGAGAAGCAAGCCACGCTTACAGTAACGGAATTACAGAACTGGCTGAAAGCGCGCTTGCCGGAATACATGGTGCCGGCAGCGTTCGTAATGCTGGAGGCCATCCCGGTCACCCACAACGGCAAGATCGATCGTCGAGCGCTGCCTGCGCCAGAGGCGGAACGTCCGGAACTCGAACAAGGCTACGTGGCGCCGCGAAATGCCGTGGAACAGACCATCGCTCGCCTCTGGGGGGAGGTTCTGAAACTGGAAGGCATCGGTGTCCACGACAATTTCTTCGAGCTCGGGGGCGACTCCATACTCGCGATTCAAATTATTTCGCGCGCCAATCAGGCGGGTCTCAGTCTGACTTCCAGACAGTTGTTTCAGAATCAAACCGTTGCTGAACTGGCGATCGTAGCGAATCAGGTCCAGCCGGTAAGAGGTGAACAGGGAACGATCACTGGCCCTGTGCCGCTAACGCCAGTGCAAAGTTGGTTTTTCGAACAGGATTTGTCTTGCCCCCAACATTGGAATCAGGCTTCTTTGGTTCGGCTACGCGAGTCCATCAAAGTGGACTCGTTGAAAATAGCCGTGAATCATATCTGTGCTCATCACGATGCGCTGCGACTCCGATTTACCGCCGATGAGTCGGGATGGCGCCAGAGCAATCAGGGCCTCGATGGCGAAACCTGCCTCACCGTCGAAGACCTTTCTGAAGTCCCACGAAAGGAACTCGCTGCGACGATCGAAAAGCTCGCCGCAAAATATCAATCCAGCTTGAACCTGGCCGCGGGGCCTTTGCTCAGAATCGTTTTGCTGAGACCGGGTGCCGGTGACCACGACCGGTTGCTGATCCTTGTTCATCACCTCGCCATCGACGGCGTGTCTTGGCGAATTCTGTTTGACGACCTGCAGACGGCATACCTGCAAGCAGCGCGCGGTGAAGCGGTCCACTTGCCGCCGAAGACAGCGTCGTTCAAGCGATGGGCGGAGGAACTGAACGCCTACGCCCAGGCGAATACGACATCGTCTGAAGATTCTCGCTTCTGGCTTAGCCAGCCTTGGACGGCGGTCCGCTCAATTCCAGTGGACCGCGATGGGGGACTCAACACCGAGGGATCCGTTCACTCGGTCGCCGTATCTCTGACGTCGGCGGAGACTCAGGAACTGCTGCGGGGCGTCCCGGAAATTTACCACACGCAAATCAACGACTTCCTCTTGACTGCCTTGGCGCAAACTCTAGCTCAATGGACCGGATCGGACGCCACCGCCGTCGATCTCGAGGGACACGGCCGTGAGGACATCTTCGGCACTCTGGACGTGTCCCGCACGATTGGCTGGTTCACTGCCATATACCCGGTTTGTCTGCGTTGTGCGCCGGAAGCCGAGCCCGGCTCGGCACTGAAGTCCATCAAAGAGCAACTGCGAGCCATTCCGAATCGGGGAATCGGGTACGGGCTTTTCCGTTACCTCGGCTCTCCGGAAATGCGGGACACACTACGGAGTATTCCCCAACCTCAAGTTCAGTTCAACTATTTGGGGCAGTTCGACAATCTGATGTCGGAGTCGGGCCTGTTTCTGCCCGCAGGCGAGACCGCAGGGCCCTGCCAAGATGCCAGGAACCTTCGACGCTACCGCTTGCAAGTCAACGTAGGCATCGCTGCGGGCCAGCTTCAGGTCTTTTGGAATTACAGTCAGAACGTTCATTTGCGGAGCACGATCGAAGGTCTCGCAGCGCAGTATTTGCAGACGCTCAAGGCTCTCATCACCCATTGCCAAAGACCTGAGGCGGGCGGCTACACTCCGTCAGATTTTCCACTCGCCAAGCTCACGCAAGGGGAATTGGATGCCCTAGTAGGGAACGAGCGTCGGATTCAGGATCTGTACCCGCTTTCGCCGACCCAGGAAGGATTGCTGTTCCACACGCTGTCGACGCCGGAGTCGGGCACCTACTTCATGCAGTTGAGCTGCAAACTCGACGGCGACTTTGATCCGGGCGCCTTTGAGGACGCCTGGAAAGAGATCATTGGCCGCCACGGTGTTCTTCGCACCGGTTTCCGGTGGCAGGAGACAGACGAACCGGTACAGATCGTTTGCGACAAGATCGACAATCCGTTCGAACACCTGGATTGGAGCACCTCGCCGGAAGCAGAACAAAAACAACTGCTTGGCCGGTATCTGAGTGAGCAGAAACGGAAGGGGTTCGACCTGAGTCGGCCGCCGCTTCTGCGGCTGACCCTGATCCGGCTGGGGGCCGGTGCCTATCAATTTGTTTGGGCTTGGAGCCACCTCATTCTGGACGGCTGGTGCGTGCCGCTGGTTTTGCGAGAGATCTTCTTTCGCTACCAGGAGATCCGAGGACGTGCCGTCCCCACGATCCGAGTGAGCCCGCCATACCGCGACTACATTGCATGGCTCAAGAAACAAGATTTGTCGAAAGCGGAGGCCTACTGGCGAAAAGCGCTCAAGGGTTTCACCGCTCCGACTCGTATCCTCAACGACCAGCGCCCGCAGGCTTTGGCTGGCGAATATAAAGAGCAGCATATTCACCTGCCTCTCGCTGCATCCGAGGAAGTGCAGGCATTTGCCCGCCACCAGCAAGTGACCTTGAACATCGTAGCTCAGGCGGCTTGGGGCCTTCTGCTCAGCCGCTACAGCGGTGAGCGCGACGTCGTCTTTGGCGCCACTCTCTCAGGTCGCCCCGCCGAGTTGCCCAACGTCGAATCCATGCTCGGCCTTTTTATCAACACACTTCCCGTACGCGTGCGGATTGCCGAGGGCGATTCAGCTGGTCCCTGGCTCCGACAACTTCACGCAGAGCAAGTGGAACTGCGTGAGTATGAATACAGCCCATTGGTGCGTGTGCACGAATGGAGTGAATTACCCGCGGGAGCGTCACTCTTCGATAGCATTCTCGTTTTCGAGAATTATCCTATCGATGCTTCCGGAGACTGGGGCCACAGGCTGCTGATCAGCAACGTTCAATCGTTTGAACGTACCAACTATCCGCTGACCGTAATCATCGTGCCGGGGAAGCAAATCTCCCTCAAGGTGCTGTACGGGGGCGGTCGTTTCGATGACCAGTCGATTTCGGCGCTTCTTCGGAACTACGGCAACCTGCTTCAGGGCCTTGCCGCCGGAGCCGATCGTCCCATCTGCAAGATACCTCTGCTGAACGACGAGGATGCACGACGCCAAATCGTTCTTAGGAACGATACCGCGAGGCCCTTTTCACAACACGCGAGCATTCCCCTGCTATTTGAAATGCAAGCTCAACGCACACCAGACGTTATTGCGGTGGCCTGCGACGGCGAGCGACTTTCCTACCGCGAGCTCAACGAAAGGTCTACTCAGTTGGCGCACTATCTTCGCAAGCGGGGCGTTGAGACGGGTTCCCTCGTCGCGATCTGTATGGATCGTTCCGTCGAGATGGTGGTGAGTCTGCTTGGAATCCTGAAGGCGAATGCCGCTTATGTTCCCGTAGACCCGACCTATCCGGCGGATCGCATCCTCTTCATGCTGCAGGATGCCTCCGTAAAGATGATCGTCACGCAAGAAGCGATGCTTGGGACGATTCCTCAGGTTGGCGCCGGCGTCGTTTGCTTGGACCGCGATCGAAGCGAGATTTCACGCAGTCAAGGCGATCCTCTTCCTCCAGTAAATCCCGATAGCCCGGCTTATGTGATGTACACCTCCGGCTCGACCGGCAAGCCGAAAGGAGTCATCGTTCGGCACCGAAGTGTGGTGAACTTTCTCGAATCGATGTGCCGGGAACCGGGAATCGGTTCACGCGACGTCCTACTCGCCATCACCACGCTTTCCTTCGACATTGCCGGACTCGAACTGTATTCGCCGTTGATAACCGGCGGCCGCGTGGAAATCGCCACCCGCGATGTGGCGATGGATCCGGCCCGGTTGTCCCGCAAGCTTCGCGATGTCCAGGCGACGGTAATGCAAGCTACGCCGGCGACCTGGCGGATGTTGGTCGACTCCGAATGGAGCGGACAACGAAATCTCAAGATTCTTTGTGGAGGCGAGGCGCTCCCCGCAGATCTTGCGGCCGAATTGTTGCGCCGCGGCGAATCGGTCTGGAACCTCTACGGCCCAACCGAAACGACGATTTGGTCCACGGTGCACAAAGTCGAGCCGACCGATTCCGAGTCCGTGCCGATTGGCCATCCGATCGCCAACACGCAGATCTACGTTCTCGACCGGGATCATAACCTTGTTCCCGAGGGGGTGGCGGGCGAGCTGTGCATTGCGGGAACAGGTGTCGCGCAAGGTTACTTGGATCGCCCTGAATTGACTGCGGAACGTTTCTTGCCGAATCCGTTTGCGGGCGAGCCCGGTGCGCGAATGTACAGGACGGGCGACCTGGCGCGATATCGAGTCGACGGCTCTCTAGAGTGTCTCGGGCGCCTCGATTATCAGGTGAAAATTCGCGGGCATCGCATCGAACTCGGCGAGATTGAGGCTGCACTTGAAGAGCAGGAAAGCATCGGCCAGGCGGTTGTCGTCGCACAGGAAGTCACCCCTGGCGACAAACGCTTGGCCGCGTACTTCGTTGCTTCGCCGGGACACGCGCCTTCCCCCGCCGAACTGGCAGATCTCCTGCGATCGAAGCTCCCGAGCCATATGGTTCCGTCCGCGTTTGTACCGATGGATCGCTTCCCGCTCACACCCAACGGGAAAATAGATCGCAAGGCGTTGCCCCCACCTGGTCAGCCTGTGATCGCGGAGCATCTGTCATCGGTCACCACGACGACCGGTCTCGAGGTGCAGCTCCAAAACATCTGGGAGCGCGTCTTGGGCGTTCGGCCAATCGGCACACATGATAATTTCTTCGAGTTGGGCGGTCATTCCCTGCTGGCGATTCGGTTGTTCGCGCAGATGGAGAAGGTCTTCGGCAAGAACATTCCTTTGGCCACCTTGCTGCGAGCTCCGACTATCGCGGAACTCGCGGAAGCGTTGCGCCGGGAAGACTGGTCCTCCGCATGGTCTTCCTTGGTCGCGCTGCAACCCTCCGGTTCGGCGCCACCCTTTTTCTGCGTCCACTCCCTCGGAGCAAATCTCGTAAGCTACGGACAACTGGCACGGCACGTGGGTCCCGAGCAGCCGTTCTATGGGTTACAACCGATTGGACTCGACGGAAAGCAGACGCCACACACGCGCGTGGAGGATATGGCTGCGCACTACCTGCGGGAGATACGCGCCATTCAGCCCGAGGGCCCTTACTATCTAGGAGGCGTCTGTCTGGGGGGCGTAATTGCCTTCGAAATGTCGCAACAGTTGCACGCGGCTGGCCAGGAGGTCGCTTTGCTCGTGGTAATCGACGCAGGGTTCCCGGGCCAACCAAAACATATGGTGAAGAGGGTGCAACGAAAGGGACTGGCTTCTGTTGCGGACTACTACCTTGGCGAGGTGCTGCTGCGTTCACCGAGGGCCAACGTTTCTTATGTCGCGACGCGCGTGAAGAATCTGGGGAAGCATATCTTCCGCGCCCTCTTTCCGCCCAAGGGCAACCGAACGTTCTTCGGCGCCGAAGAAAGCAATCTTGAGCGAACCATTCAACACGTGAAACAGACCAATGCCACTGCGACGGACAACTACGTCCCGCTGCCGTATCGCGGCAAGATCACGCTTCTTTGGTGCACCGAAACAGCCATACGCTCCTACAGAGATCGGCGACTCGCCTGGAGTGAGATCGCCGAGGACGGTCTCGAAGTGCATACCATCCCTGGAAATCACCTGACCATGGTGGACCATCCTCACGCAGCTGTCATGGCGGAAAAACTCAGAGGTTGTCTGGTGAAAAGTCAGCGTGCGGCCGCAGGCGTCTGTGCCGCGGCCAGCGAGACACAATCCCTGCCTCACGGACGCAGTTAACAAACGTTTCGAATTCGGGTCTCGATAAAGGAAGGGCGGCTATGGCGACAGCGATGGGAAAGTCAACGGCAACAGCGGGAAACGACATCACAAGTCTCTGGTTCAGCAATGTCCGGCCGAACCCGCAGGCCACGATGCGATTATTCTGTCTGCCCTACGCGGGAGGTGGCGCACAGGTTTTCCAGCAGTGGCCGGAGCTTCTGCCGGCATCGCTCGAAGTGTGGGCCGTGAACCTTCCCGGTCGGGGTAAGCGAATGATAGAACCTTCGTCTCCTGACTTGCCGACGGTAGTCGCGGCTTTTACAGACGCGCTTGTGCCTTTACTTGACAGGCGTTTTGCAATCTTCGGACATAGTATGGGGGCATTGATCGCGTACGAGAGTGCGCGATCTCTCCGGAGAATCGGCGCGCCCATGCCGGCGCATATATTCGCTTCAGGCTGCTATGCCCCGCATGTGCCCGATCCTCATCCCATTCATCATTTGCCTCATCAGGAGTTTCTCGATGAGCTTCGCCGTCTCGGTGGTATGCCCAAGGAAGTGCTGGAAAACCAGGAGTTGATGGAATTGATCCTGCCGTCATTGCGAACGGATTTTACGGCTACCGAACAATACAGCTACACGGAGGAACCCCCGCTGTCGAGCGCGATCACCGTCTTCGGCGGATGGCGCGATCCTTTGACGACCAAAGAATCCCTGGAGGCATGGCGCAGTCACGCAAAAGGCTATTTTTCGGTGCGCATGCTTCAAGGCGACCATTTTTTCATTCACCATGCGCAGAGTTTGCTTCTGGATTTGATGGTGACCGAGCTGCGACGCACCAATTCGCTGGCGTCAAGCTGAGCAGGTTTTCCCAATCGGGGCGCGACCCAGTCAGGCGCAGGTTTTCGGCGCGAGCCGAAGGATTTCTTGAAAAATCCGATACGCGAGTGCACGGCCGCCTCGACCCGCCGGCCCTATGCAGTTGCCGCCCGGCTCTTCGGTTTGTCCTGAGAGTAATTGTCGATCTTCGAGAGAGCCTGTTTGGCTTCTTCGCTCTGGCGGCATAGGACGCGGGTAAACAGCCAGTTGGCCGCATGCAGGTGCAATGGCATCGGTCTTAAAACATCCACAATCAGCACCACGCGCAGATCATCGCTTTGATTGTAAACCTCGTGATTCAAGCTGTCGTCGAACAGGATGCTCCGACGCTCCTCCCAAGTGTGAAATTGATCCTTCACGCGCATGGAAGGGGGATTGTTCTTTGGCACCCGCACTCCCAGATGGTAGCGAAGATACCCTAGGTAGACGCCACAGTGGGCGGGGATAGACTTACCCGGATCAAGAATCGAAAAAAACGCCTGGTAAACGTTGGGAATCTGCCGAATCAGGGCAGTGGTGCGCGGGCAGCTGGCCTGATTGTTTTTGGGCGCGCCCGCGATACATTGCAACATGAAAACCTTCCACGTCTTGTCCGGATTGACGGTTCCGGAGATGTACGTTTCGCGTTTGTCTAAATCGTGGTAGCGAGGCAGACGATCCTTATAGGCGAGTACGGCTTCCATCTCTGCGTGGATGACGTCGTAGTTTTGATCGAGAATCCTGAGGCTCGGGTAAGTTTCATCAATGTCGTAAAAGGCTGGCCGGTTCTCGCCTCCCGCCGAGTTGCAATATCGTCCATTCAGGTCGACGGTGTGCCACACAGACCGGAGAACGTTCTTGACGGCCTTCTGAGCTGAAGTCTCTGCGTTCGCCATGGTTTCCTCGATCTTCGAGTAACGGGAGCCGACGCGCCAAGTACTCTTAGGGTATGAAATGGCTTCCGATTGCCTTCAAATCTAGCCCCGAATCCAAAGAAAAAGACCGCAGCAGTGAATTTGGGCGCTGCAAGTCAGGCCCCAAACTTTCTCGAGCGTGAATACTCAAAATGGCCCGAGCAACAAAGGACTTAGGTCACTCCAAGCCGCTGCCCCCCGTCCCGTCGGACGCTAGCATGCAAAGTCCTTCACTTTTTGGCGATTTCCCGGGCAGAGCAATCCAAGATACACTGCTGCGTGCGCGCCCTGGCGCCTTGGCTAAGGTTTCCTAATGCTATCGCCGTGCGAAGTACACGTGTGGCTCGCAAATCTGGACCTGCCGACAGAGCGCATCAAGTCTCTCTCTCAGATTCTCTCGTCCGAAGAACTCGCCAGGGCGTCCAGATTCCGGTTCGACGCTGACCGCAATCGCTTTCTGGTGACTCACGCTGGGCTGAGGATGCTCCTGGCCAAATACAGCGGCGACCAGCCTTCTGCGATCGAGTTTTGCCATAACGAATTCGGTAAGCCCCACCTGCAAGGCAGCCGGAGTCGCGGACTACAGTTCAATTTGTCGCATTCGGGGACCCTTGCCCTATTTGCTTTCGCCCAAGCGGAGGTCGGGGTGGATATCGAGCGAATTCGTCCCGAGTTTGCGAGCGAGCAAATCGCGGAGCGCTATTTCTCGGCCGACGAGGTGACGGCTCTCCGCGCGCTTCCGAGCGATCAACAGGCTCTCGGATTTTTCAACTGCTGGACGCGAAAAGAATCGTGTATCAAGGCTTGGGGGCAAGGGCTGAGCATGCCCCTGAGCGATTTCGCGGTCTCGCTACGCCCCGGAGATCCAGCCTCTCTACTTTGGCACGCCAATCAGTTCGAGATATCAGAATGGAGCTTGCGGGAATTGCCGACTCCGGATCCGTATGTCGGGGCGGTGGCAGTTCGCTTGAAAGAACCTATTTTGAACTATCGCGAGGCGTCTCTTTGACCTGTCCCGAATATCATCCTTAAGCTCAAGCCTTAGAGCAACCTTCTGATAGTGCAGTCGTGATCTAGTGGAATAGCCTCATGGCAGCATCGCGGCTGGCAGGCATAGCGACTGCATGTTTTTCGATCTCGAGTGCCGGTCGCGCCTGATAGAGCTCGATCTCCTTGGCCCGCCTACCCAGGCCCCCCGCGGTGACGTGTAGCAAAATACAAGCATCCCGAGAGATCGCCTCGTCTCGCAGGCTGTGTATCAGACTCGCGACAGCTACCCCGGCAGGTGGTTCAATGTCTATGCCCTCGGTCTCCTCAAAGATTGCAAGGCTCTCGAGAACGTCCTCGTTGTGCACCGCGAGGACGTCACCGTCGCTTTCTACAAGCGCATCGTAGAGACCTCCCGCAATTGCGTACGGCGGATTCGAATTGGAAAGCACGCTCGCCAGAATTTTCTTCAGATCGCATTGAGCCGTCACCGGGTCGAGTTGAATGAATTCTCGTCTCTTTTCTTTCCAGCTCCGGTATATCGGTGCAAATGGTTCATTCTGACTGAGCGTCAGCTTGGGCAAGCCGGACCTACACGCGCCAGACGCGATCAATCGATTGGCAGCTTCCTTGACGGCGATTGCGCCCGTGCCACTGCCTATGGCCTGGAAATAGGCATCAGGCAGCCGCCCCATAGTTTCAAAGGCATTCAAGAGGGTTGTGCCGATGCCGTCGCGCCTGGCGACGTTCCTAACACCGCCTTCGGCAACAAACGAGGGGCCTTTCGCAAAGATTGCGGCAAACTTCTGCGCGTCATCATACGTGCCATTCCTTATGATCACGAGCTTCACCAAATCAGTCAGCGAATGATCGAAATACATCGTACCGAGAGCTGAATCGGGAACGATGATAAGGCATGGGACTCCGTGGGCGGAGCACACCTGAGCGAATGCAGCACC
>Ga0335073_10013020_pt1 | contig 11662 bp, 10 predicted proteins | sample Lox_Sample_22_FD_207093 | JGI IMG/M metagenome (GOLD analysis project Ga0335073, IMG submission 207093) | Soil microbial communities from Loxahatchee National Wildlife Refuge, Florida, United States - Lox_Sample_2.2 | ecosystem: Environmental > Terrestrial > Soil > Wetlands | place: USA... | reverse complement strand
CAGGCCGATCGCGCTCGCGTGGGATCGGCCAGAACCGAGACACCGCCCGCGCGCACTAATGACGCGACGCGTGCTTCCACCTGCGTGGGGCTCAGCGGTTGGACTGCGGCACTGTAGTCCGCCACCGCGTAAAGTTCACCCCGCGCATAGACGACTGCAATTCCTACGCGATCGACCTCCGGACTGAGAAGGTTTTGCCGGTGGCCGGGCGACTGCATCCACGCCTCGTGAACCTCAGCGGCCGATGGCGCCATGGCGACGTTTTCTTCAATCAAGCTGAAGTGAGCGCCGGCCTGGGCAGCGCGGGTGGTCACGTCAGGCTCGCCGCGGTACTGATGAGAGATGGGGCCCTCGGCCGCCATCATGCGGCAGTGTTGCAAGGCCGCTGCGGCCAGCGCCGGATCCCACTTGAGCGCTGCTGCACCAGCCTGCGCCCGCGCCTGGTTTCCCAACGAAAAAATCTGACCAACCGCTGCACGCAGATCAGGCTGTGCATCATCATATTGCGGAGACTGATATTGCGGTGGCGCGGCGGGCAATGGCGCAGCGATGAACGCGGCTGTCGCCACAACCAAAGTCAGAAGAGAAACTCTCATGGTTGATCTAACCCGGGATTAGCGCACTTGTCGCTGTGTTCTCCGCCGAGGTTGCGGGGAAATCAGGCAGGCGCCGTTTTTTTTGAACCGCGATCTGCGTCCTTGAGAGCTGGATCGTGCCGGTCATTCCCAATATCGTCGCGCGGCCCGACCCATAGGAACAGAACGAGGGCCGGCAGCGTAACGATACTGGTCAGTACGAAGAACCGCACCCAGCCCATCCTTTCTGACAGTACTCCACCTGAGGAGGCCACCACGGTACGGCCAAGCAAGGCAAGCGAGGAAAGCAACGCGTACTGGGTCGCCGTAAAAGCGGGCGAGCAGAGACTGGAAAGATAGGTCACCAACGCAGTCCCGGCCATTCCACTGGTGAGATTTTCGGCAGTGACACATAAAGCAAGATAGCCGATCCGGTGCCCGCCTACAGCCTGCAGAACATAAAACAGGTTCCCGGCCGACTGCAAAACTCCGCAAAGAATAAGCGAGCGGCGGATGCCGAACTTTGTCGTAACTACCGCGCCCAGTAAAACCCCGACCACGGTCGAGAAGAATCCGAAGACCTTTGAAGCGGCGGCGATCTCAGGGAGTGAGAATCCCAGCGAAATATAAAGTGGCGTTGACATGACCCCCGCCATGGCCTCGCCCAGCTTGTATCCGAAGATGGCGATAAGGATGACGGGCCAAAGCGGGCGATGCATGAAGTCGCGGAACGGACCGATGACGGCGGTTGAGAACGCATGGCGAATCGCGTGCCAACCGGATCCGGCGGCAATTGAGTTTTCTGTCGAGGCCCGCGGTTCAGGGCCCAGCAAAAACACCATGAGCCCCACGCCAACCAGAGCTGCCATGGTGGCATAGGCCGCGAACCACCCGGCGTAGGCTGCAATCAACAGGCCGCCTGCTCCGGAAACCAGCATGGCGATCCGGTAGCCGGACTGAATCATGGCTGCGCCGGGAGCCTGCTGATCTCTATCCAGGATCTCCACGCGCCAGGCGTCGATCACGATATCCTGACTGGCTGATAGAAATGCGACGAGGACCGCCAAGGCGGCCATCAGTGGCAAGCTGCGTTTGGGGTTGCACAGTCCCAGAGCGAGAATCGCGCCCACTAAAAGGATCTGAATGGTGATTCCCCAACCACGCCGCCGTCCTAGAGGCAATGGCGGGGGTACGCGATCCATCAGCGGCGACCACAGAAACTTGAACGCGTAGGGCGTGCCAACCAGGGCGAAGGTGCCGATGGCTGCGCGCCGAACTCCGGCTGTCGCAAGCCACGCCGAAAGAGTTGAGTAAGTGAGCAGAAGGGGAAGGCCACTGGAGAATCCGAGCGCGAGCACTTTGAGCACGCGCGGTTCGGTATAGGCTGCGACGGTTTGCCGCCAGTTTGATGGAACGGGGCGTTCGTTCATCTGGGCCTTGGTTGGGGATGGTTCCTGCATCTCAGTTCATTCTCGCACCTGCTGTCGGCGGCACGCGCTGCACGCGGATCAAGTCTCCGCGCAGACCGCTCTTGAGGGCAAGCGCTTATTCTGGACGCATGAGACTCGGCATCGTCAGCGATACCCACGGCTTGCTCCGTCCTGAAGTGGCGCCCGCGCTGCGTGGTGTCGATCAGATCCTCCATCTCGGCGATGTTGGCAAGGTTTCGGTGCTCGACGAGCTCGCCAAAATCGCGCCGGTAACGGTAGTTCGCGGCAACGTGGATCGCGAAGGTGCGTGCGCCAAGCTGCCCGAAATTGAAGTGGTTCTGGTCGCGGGCTTGTATCTCTACATGCTGCACGACCTGAAGACGCTGCATCTCGATCCTGCAGCGGCGAAGTTCGCCGCCGTGTTGCATGGCCACACGCACACGCCGAATTTTTACACGAAGAAAGGCGTGCTGTATTTCAATCCGGGATCGTGCGGGCCGCGGAGGTTCGAGCTGCCGGTTAGCGTGGGGCTGCTGAAGATAACGAAGAGCGGCAAGCTCGAACCTGAGATTGTGAATCTGCGCATAGTGCCGTGAAGCGGTCTTCTGACTCCGTCAACCCCTGCCTCACACGTAAACTTCAGGAATAAAATTCTGTTCCTGGATAGGCGGGCGCACGTACTTCGATTTCATGATGGGCGGCAGCTTCAGCGATTCGGGCGTCAGATCCTTGTACGGGATCATAGAGAGAAGGTGCCGGATTACATTGAGCCGCGCCTTCTTTTTATTCTCGGCGTTCACCACGTACCAGGGGACCTGCTTGGTGTCGGTTACGGCAAACATCTCGTCCTTGGCGCGCGAGTAGTCGGCCCAGTGCTTGCGCGATTCCAGGTCCATGGGGCTCAGCTTCCAGCGCTTGGTGGGCGTGTGCATGCGGTCCTGGAATCGCCGCTCCTGCTCCTCGTCGCTCACGCTGAACCAGTATTTGAGGAGGATGATGCCCGAGCGCACCAGCATGCGCTCGAACTCCGGGCAGCTTTGCATGAATTCGAGATACTCGTGCTCGGTGCAGAAGCCCATCACATGCTCGACGCCGGCGCGGTTGTACCAGCTGCGGTCGAAGAGCACCATTTCGCCGGCGGCGGGCAGATGCGCCACGTAGCGCTGGAAGTACCATTGCGATTTTTCGCGCTCGGTAGGCGTGGCCAGCGCCACAATGCGGCATACGCGCGGATTGAGCGACTCGGCGATGCGCTTGATGGCGCCGCCCTTGCCGGCTGCGTCGCGGCCCTCGAAGAGAACCACCACGCGCAGGCCCTCGTGGCGAATCCACTCCTGCAGCTTCACCAGCTCGACCTCGAGGCGGCTTAGCTCGCGCTCGTACTTGCAGTCCTCGCCCAGGCGCAAGGGGGCCGCGTGAAGCGGGCCGTTACCGAAGTGATGGCCATTGCCGTTCGCGTGCTTTTGGTGTTTCTTTGCCTTCTCCGCCATGGTCTTCCTCCTGAATTGCGCACGACCGCGCGCAGACCGGGCACCGGGCACAAGGTCATCGAGATTATCGGCAGTTTTTTGCGTGACGTTATCCAGCGGGCGGAGTCTTTCGTCATTGGCGTAAATCGAGACGCGTTTTTCCCGTGCAACACTTTTGCCGGAGCCGGGTTGAAACAGGAAGCGCCGGCCCGGATCGGCGGCGGCAGGATTCATGCAAATCGGAAGAGGTTCTCTTATGACAAAGCTCAAGCTGTTCGCCGTGATGGCTCTCTTGTTTTTGCCGCTGGCCGTGGCCGGGTGCTCGCATCCGCAACCCGTGGTTTATGCGCCTGCGCCGCCAGGCATGAGCCCCGCCTGGCAGCAGGGTTACTATGATGGCTCTCTCGCCGCGCGCAACGATATCCGCAAGGGCTTTGCGCCAGACGTTCAGCGCCATCCCAAGTTCCGCAATCCGCCGGTGCCTCCACCGGCGTTTGAAGAGTACCGGCACGGCTTCCGCGCTGGATACGAGCAGACCTTCCGCGGCGGCCCGGGGCCGGGACCCGGCTATTGAGTCTTCTGCCCGCTCATCAGAGGGGTTCGTGAGAACATGAAGTGTTCCCGAATCGGAAACTCATGTCGAAAGCTACGAACCTGCGCTATGTTATTTTTCTCGCGTGCACGGCCGCGCTCGGGGGCCTGCTCTTCGGATTCGATGTCGCGATCATCACCGGAGCGGGCCCCTTCCTCACACGGCACTTCGGATTGAGCGAAATCGGCCAGGGATGGGCCTTCAGCTCGCTGCTGTTCGGGTGCGTGCTGGGCTCGTTTGCCGCGGGCCGGCTCACCGATCGGCTGGGCCGCAAGCGCATGCTGGTTTGGGTCGCGGTGCTGTTTGCGCTCACTTCAATCGCCACGGCCGCGGCGCCCACCTTTGCCCTGTTCATCTGCGCGCGATTTCTCGGGGGCATTGCCGTCGGCGGTGTGTCGCTGCTATCGCCCATGTATGTTTCGGAGGTTTCGCCGCCGTCCATTCGCGGGCGCATGGGCACTTTTTACCAGATGTCGATCATCACCGGCATCCTGATTTCGTATTGCATCAACTATCTGCTGCGCAATACCGGCGAGGCTAACTGGCGATGGATGTTTTTGACCGGCGCTCTGCCCTCGCTGCTTTTCCTCGTTCTTATCTCGCTTGCGCCGGAGACGCCGCGCTTCCTGGTGCGCATCGGCAAAACCCGCGAAGCCTTCGATCTGCTGGAGCGCATCGAAAACGACGAGACGGCACGAAAAGAAATAGCCGCTATCACTGCAGCGCTTGAGCAATCGCACCAGACATGGACGAATCTACGCCGCCCCGGCGTGCGCCGCGCCCTCGCCGCCAGCGCCTGCCTCGCCATCCTCATTCACGTCTCGGGCATTAACACCATCATCGATTACGCGCCAAAGATCTTTCTCTCCGCGGGATTCAAGGTCGACGCCGCGCTCATCTCCACTTTTTTCATTGGAATCAATAACGTGGTTTTCACCACGGCCGCCTTCTGGGTCATCGATCGCTACGGGCGCAAGCCGCTTTACATCGCCGGCTCGCTCGGCATGGCCGTCGCGCTCTGCGGCCTCCTCGTCGCCGTCATTGCCGGCCACTTCCAGGGCCCTCTTGTTCTCGCGCTTGTGCTGGTCTACCTCGCCTTCTTCGCGTCCTGTGTTGGACCGGTTTTCTGGACCCTGGTTCCGGAAATCTTTCCCAGCGATGTACGCGGCACCGCCATGATCGTTCCCGTGCTTTTGCAATGGGTTGCCAACGCCGTTGTGGTCCTCTATTTTCCTCTTGCCTTCGACGTCATTGGCAAGGAGGTCACCTTCGGTTTTCTTGCACTCATGTCGCTCGCTCAGGCGCTGTTCACCTGGCGTTTCGTGCCCGAAACAAAAGGCAAGCCGCTCGAAGAGATTGAACAGTATTGGGTCGCACGCAGAAGATCTGCGCCCGAGCCATCGGCCTAGAACGGTCGCCAGCCGTTACATAATTCGTATTGCCGATGTTGATGCCGTAATGAACGTGGTACGGCAATCGTGCGCACGAACCCGCGTGCGGCTTGGCTGCGGAGATAATCGATGTGTGAACGGTGGAAACAGCCTCGGGCTCTTGCAGGACTACGGGACTTATCTGCGCGTGGAAAAGGGACTCCGCCCTCTCACCTGTGAAGCTTATTTGAGCGATCTGCGCATCTTTGCCGAGTTTCTCGAAGACCGCAATGCCTTGCTGCTCACGGCGTGCGAGGCTGATGTGGCGGGTTTGCTCGAGCATCTGCGCAATCATGGCATCGATTCTCGTTCGGCGGCCCGCAAGCTCAGTTGTCTGCGCGGATTCTACAAGTGGCTCCTGCTTGATCGCCATATTCATCACGATCCCACCGTCAACATCGAATCGCCGAAGGCGTGGAAGGTATTGCCCAAGTCGCTGGCCGAACCGGAAGTGACGGAGATGCTGGAGCGGGCTGCGCTCGCTGCATCGCATCCACAAGCAAATGCGACTGCACTGCGCGACCGGGCTATTCTTGAACTGCTCTATGCGGGTGGGTTGCGCGTCTCCGAAGTCGTCTCATTGTCAACCGGCGATCTTGCCCTTGATGCCGGACGCGTGCAGGTGCGCGGCAAAGGCGATAAAGAACGTATCGTCCCGCTTGGGCACACCGCGCTTCTGGCTCTAGAACAGTATTTGCGCGAAGGCAGGCCGCATCTTGAACGCATCAGTTCCGCGCCGCGGGGGCGTCGGCTCGGTGCGCCGCGTCAGGATCGGGCCTGGTTGTTTCTCTCGCTACGCGGCATGCCGCTCACGCGCCAATGGGTGTGGCGCCTGGTGAAGACGGCAAACCAGTCCACAAGCCCGCACGGCCTTCGCCACAGTTGCGCCACGCATATGGTGGAGCACGGAGCGGATCTGCGCAGTGTGCAAATGCTCCTTGGCCACGCCGATATTTCCACCACACAGGTCTACACGCATCTCGCGCTTGGCCGGCTCAAGGCGGTGCATCGCAAGCATCACCCGCGCGCTACGCGCCGCCCAACAAAGATGGACCGGGCGGAGACCGCAGACAGCGGCCTGCGGTTTGCCGCACAAAAGGTCGTGGAACCGAGTTCGGTGGATGAGGCGCAACCATGACAGGCGAGCCGGCTCCCCCGATCGACGATCGGCCAGCCGCTTCCATCGGCGATCTGGTCCATGCCTACCTGCAGACGCTTGCGAACGAACGTCGCGCTTCGGTGCACACACTGCGCGCCTACGACCGTGAGTTGCGTGAGTTTGCGGCATGGCTCGCTGGGCATAGTGGCACGCCAACGGTCGCTCAAGTTGAGCACACGCACATACGCGCATACCTCGGCAAGCTCTACGAGCGCGGATTGTCAAAAGCCTCTGCGGCGCGGGCGCTCGCAGCAATCCGCAGCTGGTTCAAGTGGCTGGCGCGCAACAAATACGTTGAGCAAAACGCAGCGTCGCTGGTCTCTACGCCGCGGCTCCCAAAGCACCTGCCGCGCGTGCCATCCATCGAGCAGATGAATCGCGTGGTGGATTCGGTGGGTGAGGACGCGGCCAGCTGGCCGGCACGTGACCGAGCTATTCTCGAAATGCTCTATGGCTGCGGCATTCGCAATGCGGAGCTGACTGGGCTCAACCTCAATGACATTCAGTGGGCAAATGAGGCTATCCTGGTACGCGGCAAGGGACAAAAACAACGCTACGTGCCGCTGGGAGATGCGGCCGCAGATGCGTTGCGCACCTATCTTGCGGAGCGCGCAGCGCTCCTGGCCGCGGCCAGTGCAGAAAAACCAGTTCTCACTGCGGCACTGTTTGTGAATCTGCAATTGCGCGGACTGGCCAAGGGCAGCGACGCGCGGCTCACCACACGCAGCGTCGGTCGCATCGTCAAGCGCATCGCAATTCTGCGCGGCCTCTCATCCGACGTCCACCCGCACACCATGCGTCACGCCTTCGGTACGCATCTACTGGAAGAAGGCGCCGACCTGCGCGCCATTCAGGAGTTGCTCGGCCACGAGCGCCTCTCTACTACGCAGCGCTACACGCAACTGACCACCGCACAGTTGACCGCAGTGTACGACAGGACGCATCCGCGTGCGAAGTAACGCCGCCGAAGCCGCACTACGTAGAGTAATCCGCGTTGATATGGATGTATTCATGCGTTAAATCCGTAGTCCAGAAGACGCAAGAACCAGTTCCCTGGTGCAACTGAATCGCAATCGAGAACTCCCGCCGCGAAATGTAGGCATGCGCTGCTGCTTCATCGAATCCCGGCGCGCGGCCGCCATTGCGGCAGATCGGCAATTCGCCGAAATCGATATCGATGCGATCGGCATCGATTGCGGCGCCTGAATAGCCGATAGCGGCGGCCAGACGCCCCCAGTTGGGATCGCAACCGGCCCACGCGGTTTTCACCAGCGGGGAATGGGCAATGGCTTTGGCCACGCGTAACGCATCGGCATCGCTGGCCGCACCCGCAATGCGCAACTCCACCACATGCGAAAGGCCCTCGCCATCGGCAACCACCTGCCGGGCAAGCGACGTGCATACTTCGGCGAGCGCCGCAGCGAAAGCGGTGTCGTTCGCGCCGATCGCAACTCCGCTGGCTCCCGATGCCAGCACCAGTACCGTGTCGTTCGTCGAGGTGTCGCCGTCGACTGAGATGCGATTGAAGCTCATCTCGACCGCAGGCCGAAGGTACGCATTCAAAACGGCAGGTTCGATCGCCGCATCGGTCAGCACGTAGACCAACATCGTCGCGTGCGGCACCAGCTGCGGATGGATCATGCCCGATCCTTTGCCGAATCCGGCAACGCGCACTTCGCGCGCTGCGCCATCGAGTCCCGTAACCTGAACGCGAGCTACGGCCACCTTTTCCACCGTATCGGTGGTTAAGATAGCGCGCGCCGCATCGTGAAAATGCTTTGGCTCGGAGCCGAGTAACGCCGACAGACCGGGCAGCACAGCCGCAATCTTTTCCGCTGGTAGCGGTACGCCGATTATTCCCGTCGACGACGGAAAAACCTCCTCGGCGCGGCAGCCAAAGGTCTTCGCCACAGCAGCGCATGTCGTGCGGGCCGCATTCAGTCCGGCTTCGCCCGCGGCGCAGTTGGCATTGCCCGCGTTGACCCCCACCACGCGCACATGGCCGCCGGTCGCGCTCAGGTGTTGTTTATCGACGATGAGTGGCGCGGCGATTACGCGATTCGATGTGAAAGCGGCCGCTGCACTTGCCGGCGCGTCGGCAACGATGAGAGCAAAATCCGGCCGGCCGCTGGCCTTGAGCCCCGCTGTGCCGGCTGCAAAGCGGAATCCGCGAGGAATGCTGTCTTGTAAGAGATCGCTCATGGTGTGGACCCATTTAATCTAACAGGTGGGGCCCGCAGAGCGGAGCCGAAATCCAGAGGTCAACGAGAGCGTGCCAAAGAACGAAGATTTTCTCGAACTGCGCCAGGTTAACGTCGCGCGCGGTGACCGCGTGGTTCTGCACGACATCAATCTCAGCGTCCGCACCGGCGAGCACGTGGCAATCCTGGGACCTAACGGCTGCGGAAAATCCACGCTCATCCTCGCCATGACCTGTCAGATCTATCCCATCGTGCAAGCCGACATGCGCGTGCGCATCTTTGGCCGTGAGCGCTGGGACCTGACCGAGTTGCGCCGTCACTTTGGAGTGGTCAGCGCCGGACCTGCGGGGAGCGAATTACCTGGCGAACGCACGGCCATCACATCGGGTCTCGACGCCGTGATCGCCGGATTTTTTTCGGCTTCTTCGCTATGGCCCAATCTTCATGTCACAGCAGAAATGCGCGCGCGGGCCTGGGAAGCGCTTGAGCGCATGGAAGCCACAAAACTTGCGATGCAGTTAGTGGGCACGATGTCGGCTGGCGAGAAGCGCCGCATCCTGATTGCGAGGGCGCTCGTGCACCGGCCGCGGCAACTGCTGCTTGACGAGCCTTCGAATGCACTCGACCTGGCAGCGCAGCGCGAGTTGCGCGAAACGCTGCGCGGACTGGCGCGCGAAGGCACCGGCCTGGTCATGGTGACACATCACCTCGGCGATATCCTTCCGGAAATCGAGCGCATCATTCTTATGCGCGAAGGCCGCATCATCGCCGATGGCCCGCGCGAGGAACTGCTGACCGAAGCATGCCTGAGCGAACTGTTCCGCACAGCGGTGCGCATCGGCCGCGACGCCGAATGGCTGCATAGCTGGTAAGCGCAAAGATCGATTGCAAAAAACCAATCGGGAAACCGCAGGTTTGCGCGGCGCGCATAAGAGGTGTGCTACTATTCTGGCAATCGGCCATCCCCTTTGGCCAGCAAGCGGAGGTTGCTCATGCCGCATTTTTCCAGACGAGAATTTTTGAAGACCAGCGCTGCCGCAGGCGCGATCGCAGGCTTGCACAGTGCACCGCTTTTCGCAGAACGTGCCTCAGCCACCGACTGGGTGACGCTGGGAAAATCGGGCGTGAAGGCGACGCGTCTCGCATTCGGCACCGGTTCGCATGGCGGAGCGGTGCAGCAGCAACTCGGACAGAAGGAGTTCACGCGGCAGGTGCGCTATGCCTTCGATCGCGGCATTCGCTTCTTTGAAACGTCGGAATCGTACGGCCTGTCGCAGCAGATGTTGGGCGCGGCGCTGAAGGGGCTGCCGCGCGACAGCTACACCTTAATGAGCAAAGTGACGACCAGCGACTACGCCGACCCGGTGAAGAAGCTCGACGAACTGCGCAGGAACAGCGACACGGATTACTTTGACATCATGCTTCTGCATGTGCAGCAAACGGCCACATGGCCCGTGGACAGCCAACGCTGGCAGGACGCGATTCTCGAAGCGCAGTCAAGAAAGACCATCGTGACCCACGGCGCATCCATTCATGGACTTCCTGCGCTGCGCCAGGTTCCCGGCAACAAATGGCTCGATGTGGCCATGATCCGCATGAACCACAAGGGCGTCAAAATGGACAATGAGACCAACAGTTGGTCTGCGCCCGGCGATGTGAGCGAAGCTGTCGCGCATACGCAGCAAGCGCGCGCCGCGGGCATGGGCATTATCAGCATGAAGCTGATCGGCGAAGGCGCATTTACCGACCGCGCCGACCGGCAGCGAGCCATGCGCTTTGCTTTCAGGAACGCGGGGGTCGATTGCGTCACCGTGGGCTACAAGAGCACTGCGGAAATCGACGAGGCCATCGAAAACTTGAACTTGGCGCTTGCCTAGCCGCGGTGGGCTCGCAATAGCGCAGATCACATCGGCATTGCGCCTCGCACACAAGCATCACTCATGGCCTTGCGCCCAGGCGGGCGGTTTTCCCGTGGAGCCCCTCACGATCAACTCTGCCTCTACTTTTATCTGCGCCACCGACTCCTGTCCCAACAGCAGCTTAAGCAGGTTCTCCATTGCCATCTGACCCATCTGCTGCATGGGTTGTCGCACCGTCGTCAGAGTGGGCGCGAGATACGCAGCAAAGAATAGATCGTCGAACCCTGTCACCGACACATCCTCGGGCACTCTCAATCGGCGTGCGCGAATTGCCCGCATGGCTGCCAGCGCCGCCATGTCGTTGTAGCAGCAGACCGCCGTCGGCGGCGTATTCAAGCGCATCAGTTCATGCACGGCTTCCATCGCCGTATCGAGATGTCCATCGCCGGCAACCGCCAGCTCCGGCGCGAAACCAATCCTGGCTCTTGCCAGCGCCGCCTTGTACCCCGCCAGGCGTGCCGTATCCGCCTGGCCCCCGCTGCGATCGCCCAGGTACGCGATTCGCCGATGTCCCAGTGCAATCAGGTGCTGCGTTGCAGCTCGCATACCCTCCTGATTGCCAATCATCACCGAATGCACAGAATCGCCGGGATACTGGTCGTTCACCAGCACAACGGGAACATCCAGCTCTTTGAGCAGCGGCAAATAGAGAGCGCCCGCACGCGAGGGAGTCATAATGATGCCGTCTACGCGCCGCTCAAGCAATTCCTGCACCGCATGGCGCTCGCGTTCGGGATCGGCGAGCGAACTGGCCAGGAGCACCGCATAGCCATGATGATGCGCCGCCGCCTCGACTCCGCTTGCCACTGCACCGGCAAAAGCATCGTCCACCGTTGGGACCACCAGCCCAATGGACCGCGTGTGCCGTGTCACGAGCCCGCGCGCCA
>Ga0335073_10013019_pt1 | contig 11662 bp, 14 predicted proteins | sample Lox_Sample_22_FD_207093 | JGI IMG/M metagenome (GOLD analysis project Ga0335073, IMG submission 207093) | Soil microbial communities from Loxahatchee National Wildlife Refuge, Florida, United States - Lox_Sample_2.2 | ecosystem: Environmental > Terrestrial > Soil > Wetlands | place: USA... | reverse complement strand
CACCGTCGAAGCGGCCCGCGCGAACCCTGGCGCACTGGCCGACCACGGCATCGACGAGGTCACCGGCCACTACGCGAAGATCATCGAAGGGCTTCCCGCACCGCCGGTGGTGGTCGGCCACTCCTTCGGCGGCATGATCGCACAGAAGCTGCTCGGCGAGGACGTCGGCGCGGGCGCCATCGCCATCGATGCCGCGCAGATCAAGGGCGTGCTGCCGCTGCCGCTGTCCACGCTTCACTCCACCCTGCCGGTGTTCAAGAACCCCGCCAACAAGCACAAGGCCGTCGCGCTGACCGCCGAGCAGTTCCGCTACAGCTTCGGCAACGCCATCAGCGCGGAAGAGTCCGACGTGCTCTTCGAGCGGTGGGCCATTCCCGCCCCCGGACGTCCTCTGTTCGAGGCCGCCGCCGCGAACTTCGAGCTGCACTCTCCGGCCAAGGTCAATACCCGCAACGAGAACCGCGGCCCGCTCCTGCTCGTCATGGGCGGCCGGGACCACACGGTCCCTGAGGTCATCACGAAGGCGACGCTCAAGCAGTACCGGCACTCCGACGCGGTCACCGAGCTGACCGAATTCCCCGACCGCGGCCACTCCCTCACGATCGACTCGGGCTGGCGCGCCGTCGCCGACCAGTGCCTGGCCTGGCTGGGTAAGCAGGAGCTGTAGGCCCCTCACCGGCCCCGGTGCCGGTCAGGCCTCCTGGTCCGCGGTCCGGCCGGCCTGGTCGGTGGTCGCGGCCCAGCTGGCCAGCAGGTTCAGCGCGTCGTGGGAGGGGGTGCCCGGTTCGGCGGTGTAGACGCTGATCCGCAGGCCGTCGTCGGCGGCCAGATCCAGTGCCTCGAAGGTGAGGGTGAGCTCGCCGACGACGGGATGGTGGAAGCGCTTGATGCCGCTTCGGTGGAACCGGACGTTGTGCGCGGCCCACAGCTGGCGGAAGGCGTCGCTGCGGGTGGACAGCTCCCCGATCAAGTTCGACAGCGCCCGGTCATGAGGGTTGTGCCCGGCCAGGGACCGCAGCAACGCCACGGTGTCGCGGGCGATGGGTTCCCAGTCGAGGTAGAACTCGGCGGCGCGGGGGTCGAGGAACAGGAACCGGGCCGGGTTGGCCGGCCGGGCGATGCTGTCGAAGAGCGGGGAGAACAGGGCGCGGCCGAGCTGGTTGGCGGCGAGGATGTCCAGGTGCCCGTCGCGCAGGTAGGCCGGGCTGGCGGTCATCGAGTCCAGGACACGCCGCACCGCCGGACGCACCTGCTGGCCCGCGGCCCGGCGGGGTGCCCGTACCGGGGTACCCGGGTCGGCCGCGTGCACCAGGTCGAACAGATGGGCGCGTTCGGCCTCGTCCAGGTGCAGCGCGCCGGCCAGTGCCGCCAGGACGGTGTCGGAGGCGCCGCGAGCGTTGCCGCGCTCCAGCCGGGTGTAGTAGTCGACGCTGACCCCGGCGAGCATCGCGACCTCCTCCCGGCGCAGCCCGGGCACGCGGCGGTTGCCGCCGTAGGCGGGCAGCCCGGCCCGCTCCGGGGTGATCCTTGCCCGCCGTGAGGTGAGGAAGTCGCGGATCTCGTTGCGGTCGCTCATGCCCTCCACGGTATGTTCCCCGCCGCTGGGCTGGGGGGTCCTGTCAGTACCCGGAACGAGAGGCTCTCCCTCCACGCTCCGGCACCGGGTTTCCTGAATAGGGACGGCGCAACCGGATAACCGGAAGGACCTGATGTGATGCGTGCGACGTTGATGTACGGCGCCGGTGACGTGCGCGTCGAGGACGTGCCCGACCCGAGGATCATCGAACCCGCCGACGCCGTGGTGCGGGTGCTGCGGTCGTGCATCTGCGGCAGCGACCTGTGGCCGTACCGGTCGATGCCGGCCACCGGGCACGGCCGGCGGATGGGACACGAGTTCCTCGGCATCGTCGAGGACGCCGGTCCCGACGTGCCCGGGCTGAGGCCGGGGGACCTGGTGGTGGCGCCGTTCGTGTGGTCGGACGGCACCTGCGAGTTCTGCCGGGAGGGCCTGCAGACGTCATGCCGTCACGGCGGCCTGTGGGGCGGCGACCTTGACGGCGGGCAGGGCGAGGCGGTGCGGGTGCCGCAGGCGCCGGGCACCCTGGTCAAGATCCCGGCCGACGTGGACGAGGCGCTGCTGCCGTCGCTGCTGACCCTGTCGGACGTGTTCTGCACCGGTCACCACGCCGCGGTCCGCGCCCGGGTCAGCCCGCGCACTAAAGTCACGGTGGTCGGCGACGGCGCGGTCGGCTTGTGCGCGGTGCTGGCCGCCCGCCGCCTGGGCGCGGAACAGATCATCTTGATGGGGCGGCACAAGGACCGCACCGACCTGGGCCGCGAGTTCGGCGCCACCGACGTGATCGCCGAGCGCGGCGCCGAGGGAATCGAGCGGGTCAGGGAGCGCAGCGGCGGCGCCGGCACGCATGCGGTGCTCGAATGCGTCGGCACCGCGCAGGCGATGGACACCTCACTCGGCGTGGTCCGCGACGGCGGCGTGGTCAGCCGGGTCGGCGCCGCGCAGTACACCGAGGTGCCGATGGATTTCGGCACCCTGATGCGCAACATCACCCTGACCGGCGGCGTCGCCCCGGCCCGTGCGTACATCGAGGAGCTGCTGCCCGGCGTCCTGGACGGCAGCCTCCAGCCGGGCCGCGTGTTCGACCGCGCCATCGGTCTTGACCAGACCCCGGGCGGGTACCGGGAAATGGCGGACCGTCAGGCGCTCAAAGTCCTCATCCGGCCCTGAGCATCCTCAGCACAAGGAGACTGACCATGGAGTTCGTGCCGAAGCAGCCCAGCGTGAAAGCCCCGGCGGAGACGTTCACCGGCGACGCCTGGTACGACGTCATCGCCCAGGGCAAGGAACCGTCCCGGATCCGGGTGAACGTGGTGCGGTTCGCTCCCGGTGCCCGCAACGCGTGGCATTCCCACGCCCGCGGACAGACGCTGCACGTAGTCGGGGGAACCGGCCTGATCCAGTCGCGCGGCGGCCAGGTAACCGTGATCCGCCCCGGCGACACGATCTGGACGCCACCCGGCGAATGGCACTGGCACGGCGCCACCCCGGGCAACTTCATGACCCACCTCGCCATGTGGGAGGGCCCCGGCGAAGGCCAGGGACCGGAAACGCAATGGGGCGACCAGGTCACCGACGCCGAGTACAACGATCACTAGGAGGAACCCGGGATGGAGTACCGGCTCCTGGGACGCACCGGCGTCTCGGTCAGCAAGCTGTGCCTCGGCGCCATGATGTTCGGCGAGTGGGGCACCAAGGACCATGACGACAGCATCAAGATCATCCGCCGGGCACTGGACGGCGGGATCAGCTTGATCGAGATGGCCATCGCGTTCGTGGTCCGCCACCCCGCGATCACCTCAGCGATCATCGGACCGAGGACCATGGAACACCTGGAGTCCCAGCTCACATCCGCGGACGTCACCCTCTCCGAGGACGTCCTTGACCGCATCGACCAGATCGTCGCCCCCGGCGTGACGATCAACCCCGCGGACAACGGCTGGGTCAGCCCCGCCCTGCAGGCGGCGGCGCGACGCCGCTAGATCACCGCTGTGTCAGGCCGCTGGCCCGGCCGTGCGCCGGTTTGGTCGCCCGGATGATGGCCGAATGCAGGCCGTCGGCCGCCTGGCTGGTGCTGGTGATCGTGACGTCGCGGAATCCCGCGGCGGCCAGCAGGCGCCGGTACTCGGGCTGGGTCAGCGCGCCGGCCACGCACCCGACCTGCTGTTCGGCGCGGGCGAGCTGGTCGGGGCGGGCGGCTTCGTCGGCGATGACGTCGCTGACGCCCAGCCGTCCGCCGGGCCGCAGGACGCGGAACGCCTCGGCCAGGACGCGGGCCTTGTCGCCGGACAGGTTGATCACGCAGTTGGAGATGACCACGTCGACGTGGTCGTCGGGCAGCGGGATGTCCTCGATGCGGCCATGCAGGAACCGGGCGTTGGCGATCTGCGCCTGCTGAGCGTTCGCGCGGGCGAGGGCGAGCATGTCGGTGCTGGCATCCAGGCCGTAGGCGATGCCGTCCGGTGCGACCCTTCGGGCTGACAGCAGAACGTCCAGGCCGCCGCCGGAGCCGAGGTCCAGGACGGTTTCTCCGGGCCGCAGCTCGGCGACCGTCAGCGGGTTCCCGCAGCCCAGGCTGGCCTGGAAGGCGGCTTGCGGCGCCTGGCCGCGGTCGGCGTACGCGGCCGCCCCGAAGCAGCCGTCGCCGGGTTCGCCGTCGGTGATGGCCTCTCCGGCGAGCGCGGCGCGGGCCAGTCGCGAGTACCTGCTGATGACCGGGTCGTCGTCTGCGGCTGTCATGCTGTGCTCCCTATGCCGGCGGAACCGGGACCGGCTTGCCCATGACGATGTCCGCGGCCGTGGGGAAGCAGTCGACGCACGCCTCGTTGATCCGGTAGTACGTCGCGGTGCCCCGGTGGTCGGCGAGCACGAACCGCACGTCGGCCAGGACCCTCAGGTGAGCGGAGACCGTGGACTGGCCGACGTCGACCGCCGCGACGATTTCGCCCACGCTCATCGGGGTGCCGCGGCGGGCCAGCAGCGAAACGATCTGGATCCGGCTGGCGTCCGCGAGCGCCCTGAACCAGCTGGCGAACTCGGCGGCCGTCGCCCGGTTGAGGGGTTGCTCCTCCGCTTTCATCGTTAATCGACGATAAACGATGGAGGTTGGAGCCGGCAAGACCCCAATCGGGGGGAGAGGGTCAGCCGGCGGCGGGCGTGTTCGTGATCAGGGCGGCGATGCCGGCCAGCGCCGCGGGCCTGACGCGGTAGTACACCCAGACCCCGCGTTTGTCACGGTCCAGCAGCCCGGCGTCGTGCAGCACCTTCAGGTGGTGGCTGATCGTCGGCTGGGACAGGTCGAACGCGTCGTTCAGGTCGCAGACACAGGCCTCGCCGCCGGCGTGGGAGGCGACCAGGGACATCAGGCGCAGGCGCACCGGGTCGGCAAGCGCCTTGAGCAGCGGAGCGATCTGCTCTGCCTGGGCCTGCGACATCGGCCGGGCCGCCAGCGGGGGGCAGCACGCGGCCGCGCCCGCCGGGTCCAGCACGATCATAGACTTCGACATACATCTATATTGACAGGCGCCTATGTGTGGTGGCAAGCTCGGGACTGCCAGTACATAGACAGGTATCAATATCTGAGGAGACTCCGTGACCGGCCGCATACAGCTCGCCCTCAACGTCGACGACCTGGCGGAGTCCATCGCCTTCTACAGCACGCTGTTCGGGACCAGGCCGGCGAAGGTCCGGCCCGGCTACGCCAACTTCGCGATCGACGACCCGCCGCTCAAGCTCATCCTGATGGAGAACCGCGGCCATGGCGGCACCCTCAACCACCTGGGCGTCGAGGTCGCCGGCACCGCGGCGGTGGACGCCGAGCAGCGCCGCCTCGCCGAGGCGGGCCTGACCTCGGTCGACGAGCGCGACACCACCTGCTGTTATGCCCGGCAGGACAAGTTCTGGGTGGAGGGCGCGCCGGACGGGGAGCGATGGGAGATCTACACCGTCCTGGAGGACAGCCAGACCTTCTGGGGCCAGCCTGCCGCGAGCACCGCGGCGTGCTGCGGCGGCGGCTCCGGCGAGCGCGAAGAGGCCACGGATCCGCGGGACACGGCGTGCTGCTAGCACTGGCGCGGAAGGGACCCCGGTCCCCGGCACCGTAGGCGGGACTGGTCGCAGGCTTCAGCTGCGCGGGCGGTGCGACGGCTCAGCGACAGCACTGGCGTATCCGGGTCACACAAAGGAGCGGTGGCATGACTTCGATAACACAGCCTGACCCTGTTCTCCCCGGCCGGCTGCAGCAGCATGCCCGGCCTGGCCGCCGCCCGTCACCAGGCAGGCAGTGCATTCACCGGACGGGCGAGGTCAGCGCGGCGGCCATCCGGTCCAGCGCCGCGGGCACGAGCCGGTAGTAGACCCACGTGCCGCGCCGCTCGCTGTCGATGAGCCCGGCCTCGCGCAGCACCTTCAGGTGATGGCTGATCGTCGGCTGGGACAGGTCGAACGCGCTGGTCAGGTCGCAGACGCAGACCTCGCCGCCGTCGCGGGCGCCGATCAGCGACACCAGCCGGAGCCGGACCGGGTCACCCAGCGCCTTGAACACCTGCGCCAGCCCGGCCGCGGCTGCCTCATCGATCGGCTCGCCGACCAGCGCGGGCTGGGCGCAGGCATCGGGGCCGGTCACGCCGATGATCGCCAGATCGCGCGGCGCATGCTGGATTGACATGCCTCTATGTTGACGATGATCGATGCAGGCTGGCAAGCTGGGAGCTGTATCGATAACTGTCTATTAAGACCGGGGGAGTTGCCGGCGTGGGCGAGGTTGCGCTGTGGCGGCGGCTGGCAGCCGAGTTCCTCGGCAGCGCGTTCCTGGCTGCCCTGGTGATCGGTTCCGGGATCGCCGCCCAGCGCCTGTCGCCCGGTGACACGGGCCTGGAGTTGCTGGAGAACGCGGCCGCGACCGCCGCCGGCCTGTTCGCGATCATCTTGATGTTCGGCCCGGTCTCCGGCGGCCACTTCAACCCGGTCGTCTCGTTCGCCGACGCGGTGTTCGGCGGCGTGTCGTGGCGTGACGCCGCCGCCTACCTGCCCGCGCAGGTGGCCGGGTGCATCGCGGGCGCCATCGGCGCGAACCTGATGTTCGCGCTGCCGGCGGTGACCATCTCCGCCAAGAGCCGGGCCACCCCGGCCCACTTCCTGTCCGAGGTCATCGCCACGCTCGGGCTCATCGTGGTGATCTTCGCGCTGGCCAGGTCGGGGCGCGCCCGGGCCACCCCGGCGGCGGTCGGGGCCTACATCGGCGCGGCGTACTTCTTCACCTCCTCAGCGAGCTTCGCCAACCCGGCGATCACTGTCGGGCGGATGTTCTCCAATACGTTCGCCGGGATCGCGCCGGCCTCCGCTCCTGCTTTCATCGGCGCGCAGATCGCCGGCGGCGCGGTCGCCGTACTCGTCGTCAAGGCGCTGTATCCGGGCATCACGCCGCAGGAGGCCGCCGACGTCGTCGTCCCGCACGCCAGCGGCAGGACGCACGGTGGCGCCGTGGCTCCGGCCGCCAGTACCAGCAGCCGGGCCGGCGACTGACGGGAGTGACGCATGCACCTGGTCATGATCGGCGGGAGCGACGCGGGCATCAGTGCCGCCCTGCGCGCCCGCGAACTCGACCCGTCCGCGGATGTCACCGTGGTGGTCGCCGACGACTATCCGAACTTTTCCATCTGCGGCATCCCCTACTACGTCTCCGGGGAGGTGACCCACTGGCGCAACCTGGCCCACCGCACCGTCGCCGACCTTGAAGCCGCCGGGATGACCCTGCGGCTGGACACCACCGCCCGCCGCATCGACGTGGCGGGCCGCAAGCTGCTCGTCACCGGCCCCGGCGGCCAGGACGAGCTGATCTCCTACGACAAGCTGGTCATCGGCACCGGCGCCGTCCCGCTCCGCCCCCCGATCGCCGGCGTGGCCGGACCCGGCGCGCTCGGACCCGAGGACGGCGTGCACGTCCTGCACACCATGGGTGACACGTTCGCCGTCATGCGCACGCTCGAGGAAACCTCCGCCGCCAGCGCGGTCATCGTCGGCGCCGGGTACGTCGGCCTGGAAATGGCCGACGCCCTGATCTCCCGTGGCCTGCAGGTCACGCAGATCGAGCAGCTACCCGAGGTGCTGGCGACCGTCGACGCCGAACTCGGCGCGCTCGTGCACGCCGAGCTTGCGGCGCGGGGGGTCGAGGTATGTACCGGCACAACGGCTCGCCGGATCAGCCCGGACCCCTCGGCCGGCCGGATCAGCCCGGACCCCTCGGCCGGCCGGATCAGCCCGGACCCCTCGGCCGGCCGGATCAGCCCGGACCCCTCGGCCGGCCGGATCGGCCGGACCCCCTCGGCCGGCCGGGGCCGCCTGCGAGTTGACGCGCAGACCGCGGCCGGCGAAGCCGTCGAGCGGACGGCCGACATGGTTCTGGTCGTCGCCGGCGTCCGCCCGGACACCGAGCTGGCCGCGGCGGCGGGGGCGGGCCTGGGCGTGCGCGGCGCGATCCGGGTCGACCGCGCCATGCAGACCGGCCTGCCCGACGTGCTGGCCGCGGGCGACTGCGTCATCACCCACCACCGGCTGCTCGGCGAGACGTACCTGCCGCTCGGCACCACCGCGCACAAGCAGGGCCGGGTCGCCGGCGAGAACGCGCTCGGCGCCAGCAGGCAGTTCGCCGGCAGCCTCGGCACCCAGGTCGTGAAGATCTTCGACCAGGCCGCGGCGCGGACCGGGCTCCGGCACGACGAGGCCGCGGCGGCCGGGTTCGACCCGGTCACGGTCCAGTCCCAGGCCGACGACCACAAGGCCTATTACCCCGGAAGCCACCGCATCACGATGCGCGTCACCGGCGACCGGGCATCGGGGCGGCTCCTCGGGATGCAGCTGTTCGGCCACAAGCACGCCGAGATCGCCAAGCGGATCGACATCGCCGCGGCAGCCATCTTCAACAACATGACCATCCAGGACGTCAGCGACCTCGACCTGTCCTACACCCCGCCGCTTGGCAGCCCCTGGGAAGCGGTCCAGATGGGCGCCCAGGCCTGGGAGCGGGAGGTTCGGCGGCCCGGTACTTAAGGAGAGTGCTCACATGGGCAGCCACGCCATGACGCAGGCCGAGCGAATGTGCCTGCACAGCGCCGCGAGCGACCTGCACACACAGTTCCGCGGCATCTTCGGCCAGGAGACGATCGAGTCGCTCCTGTTCGACAGCTACGAGGAGCTGGCCTCGGCCGCCACCGTCACCCGATGGCTGGTCGTCGGCGCGGAGCGATTTGCCCGCCAGCGCCTGCAGGCCCTGGCCCACGCCCAGAGCACCGCGCGCGACAAGCCGCCGGCGGTCCTGTTCCTGTGCGTGCACAACGCCGGGCGCTCGCAGATGGCGCTTGGCTGGTTCAACCAGCTGGCCGCCGGCCGCGCGGTCGCCTGGTCCGGCGGCTCGGAACCCGTCTCCGGCATCAACCCCGGGGTGCTGGCGGCAATGGCCGAGGTCGGCATCGACATCTCGCGCGAGTTCTCCAAGCCATGGACCGACGAGTTCGTCCTGGCCGCCGATGTCGTCATCACGATGGGCTGCGGCGATGCCTGCCCCCTTCTGCCCGGCAAGCACTATGAGGACTGGGAACTCGACGACCCGGCCGGCAAGACAGTCGAACAGATCCGGCCGATCCGCGACGAGATCAAGGACCGGGTGGCCAGCCTCCTCGAAAAGCTGACCAGCGTGTAGGAAGATCACGCTCGCCGGCATCCGCGCGCGACGTGCCAGGTCAGCGGCTTGACAGGGTCGAATTCCTGTTCGATAGTGCTGGAGTGGGAGCAGGAGTCGCTCAGGCCACACAAGTCACACAGGCCACAAAAGCCGCACAGGTCGCGGGGCTCGGCCGGCGCCACGACGACGTGCTGCCGGGCGAGGCGGTCCTGCCGGTGCTCCCGCCTCTGAGGGAACTGCTGCCCGCGGGCGGGCTGCAGCGCGGCTCGGTGGTGACGACCGGGTGCTGGAGCCTGCTCTGCCTGGCCCTGGTCGCGGAGGCGTCGGCCGCCGGGGCCTGGTGCGCGGTGGCCGGGCTGCCGCAGCTGGGCGTGGCGGCGGCCGCCGAAGCGGGCCTGGACCCGCAGCGGATGCTGCTGGTCGCGGATCCCGGCCCCGGCTGGCCGCAGGTGGTGGCCTCCCTGCTGGACGGCTGCGACCTGGTGCTCCTGCGCCCTCCCGATCATCCGCCGGCCGGGATGCGGCGTCGGCTCGAGGCCGCCGTGCGCCGCAGCGGCGGCGTGCTCGTGGTGGCGGGGGACTGGGACGGGGCGCAGGCCAGGCTGCACATCGCGGGCCAGGAGTGGACTGGCATCGGGGCCGGCCACGGGCGGCTGCGGGCACGCCGGGTCCAGGTCGTGGCGGACGGCCGGGGCGCGGCGGCGCGCTCGCAGGCCCGGTGGCTGTGGCTGCCGGGCCCGGACGGGTCGGTGACCGCCGCGGACGACCCGGCCGGCGCTCCCGGTGAGTGGCCGGAGGCGAGGACCGGGTGACCCAGCGGATTCTCGTGGTGTGGTGCCCGGACTGGCCGGAGCCGGGCCAGGACGCCGGCCCGGAGGCGGCCCGGGCGTTCGAGCCCGTGGTCGCGGCCGTGGAGGAGTTCTGCCCGCGGGTGGAGGTGCTGCACCCCGGGGCCTGCGCCATCGGCGCCCGCGGGCCGGCCAGGTACTTCGGCGGGGTGCGGGCGCTCGCCACGAAGATCACCGATGCCGTCTCCCGCCACGGGTTCGCCTGCCGGGCCGGCGTGGCCGACGGCCTGTTCGCCGCGCGGCTCGCCGCGCGAGCGCCGCAGCCGGACGGCGGGGAGCCGGACGCGGCCGTGATCGTGCCCCCGGGCGAGACGCCGGCCTTCCTGGCCCCGCACCCGGTCGGCTGCCTTGGCTACCCGGACCTGGCCGACCTGCTGCCCCGGCTGGGCATCCGGACGCTGGGGGAGTTCGCCGCGCTCCCGGCGGCCCAGGCGGCGAACCGGTTCGGGGCCGACGGGGCGCTCGCGCACCGGCTGGCCCGCGGCCTGGAACCCCGGCCGCTGGTGCCCCGCCCTGCCTCGGCCGACTTCTCCGCGTCCGCGGAGTTTGACCCGCCGGCCGAGCAGGCCGAGCGGGTGGCGTTCGCGGCCAAATCGCTCGCCGAGCGGATGCACGCCGACCTGGCCGCCCGCGGGCTGGCCTGCGTGCGGGTCCAGATCCAGGTGACCTGCACGGACGGGCGGGAGATCACCCGGTTGTGGCGGCACGACGGGCTGCTGTCCTCTCTGGCCGTGGCCGAGCGGGTTCGCTGGCAGCTGGCCGCCTGGCAGGTGGCCCAGTCGCAGGAGAGACGGAGCGTAGCGTCTTCTGACGGCATCACCGCGCTGCGCCTGGTTCCCGATCAGATGGTTCGCGCGGCCGGCCGTCAGCTCGGGCTGTGGGGCGACTCGGTGGTCGACGACCGGGTGGCGCGCGCCGCGCTCCGGGTGCAGGCCCTGCTCGGGCACGGCGCGGTGACCCGCCCGCTGCTGGCCGGCGGCCGGGACCCGGCCGAGCAGGTGACGCTGGTGCCGTTCGGCGACGCCGCCGACCCGCGGCATCCCGCGGGCCGGCCCTGGCCCGGCCGGCTCCCCGCGCCGTCCCCGGCCACGGTCTTCCCGGTCCCGCGGCCGGCCGCGGTCACCGACGAGGCGGGCGCCGAGGTGACCGTCACCGGGCGGGCGCTGATGTCCGCGCCCCCGGCCCGGCTGTCGGTCGGCGGCGGGCCGTGGCTGGCGGTCACCTCCTGGGCCGGCCCCTGGCCGGTCACCGAGCGGTGGTGGCGCCCGGCGGACTCGCGGCGGCGCGCCAGGTTCCAGCTGGTCGCCGAGGACGGCAGCGCCTGGCTGGCGGCGGTGCAGGACGGCCGGTGGCAGGTCGAGGCCGGTTACGAGTGACGCGGGCCATGGCGAGCCGTCCGCTTCGACCCGGTCGTGATGGCCGCCCTCGTGCAGCGCTCCATCGACGGGCTGCCCGTTCCTGCTCGACATGCGCCCCGACCTGGACGTGGCCGCCTACGGGCGGGAGGTGGTCACGGTGTTCGACCTCGCCACCAGGACGCAGCGGTGACGGCCGGGCGCG
>Ga0335073_10013017_pt1 | contig 11664 bp, 8 predicted proteins | sample Lox_Sample_22_FD_207093 | JGI IMG/M metagenome (GOLD analysis project Ga0335073, IMG submission 207093) | Soil microbial communities from Loxahatchee National Wildlife Refuge, Florida, United States - Lox_Sample_2.2 | ecosystem: Environmental > Terrestrial > Soil > Wetlands | place: USA: Florida... | reverse complement strand
TCCCGGGCGTCCGCCGAGCAATTGTTCAACGCGATGGCGCGCGTTTTGGGTAAGACGAGTGGGGCAGGCTCAAGCCTGTTGGAACGCCCGTCGGTACGGGTGACGAACCGCGCTTAATATCTTGCTGTTTATTCGCATTGCGAGACCTTTCTGGTGTTTCGTAAGGCAGGTTTGTGCCGTCCCCTTCGGGAACTGGCTTTCCGGGAAGATCTAAAATCGGCCGCTTTTTAAACTGGCTTTTCTTTCTATTCCTCGGCCGGGCGCAGGTCGCCGCCCAGCGAACCGTCTTGTGCGGGCCGATGGCGCGGCATTCGGTAGCAGAAGACCCTCGTCTGACGCAGGGCATCCGGTGTCCAACGAGCGCTCCAGTTCACGCCAAATTCCAGAAGCAGTCCGGCACCAGCCAGAACAAGCAACCCGAAGCAGAGCAGGCCGGCACCGAAGGTTCCGGTGAGGTCCTTGAGTGTACCGATGGCGGAGGGAAGAAGAAAACCTCCGAATCCTCCCGCGGCTCCGACGATTCCGGTCATGAGTTCGATGTCTGCGGGAAAGCGCTGCGGAACAATTTGAAAAACAGAGCCATTGCCCATTCCCAGCAGGCCCATCGCCAGGAAGAGCACCGGCAAGACCAGAGCAACCGGCGGTAGGCTGCTTACGATCATCACACCGGCGGAGATACCACCGAGCAGAAGGAGCAAGAGGCGATAACCACCGATCTTGTCGGCGATCCCTCCTCCGACGGGACGGAGAAAGCTGCCTGCAAGAATTACGAACGTTGCGAAGTCGCCCGCCTGCACCTTGGTCAGATGGTATTGATCGTGGAAGAAGACAGTGAGAAAGCTCGACAGCCCAACGAAGCCGCCGAAGGTGCCAAACGATTCAAGAGTGTGCTGCAGTCATCGGCCGCTCGGGCCGGGCTCTTCGCGGAGCTAACTGATAATCACCCTTCGCCCGGAAAGCTGCCGGCATGCGGAGCCGATTGAGCGCGAAGCAAGTTCTAAAAACTCGCTCCGCCTCCGGGTGATTGCGTTCGAGCGTAACGTTAATTCGCATCTCGTGCAAGCGGATTCAGATCTGCGGGATTTGAAGAGGTCTCTGTATCCCACTTCTACGCAAGGAACGCGTAGAGTGGGGCACGTGTCAATCATGAACTGGATTCGGGGGAAACAGGTGCTAAGATAGCCTCAAATCGAATGGTTGCGCAGTAATGCGTGCCGGGTTCAGTATCTGTTTCCGTACTTTGCGCAATCATCACGGACTGCAGAATTTTTCCCGCCTTTGGTTTCACTCCACGGAGCTAAGGAATGGCAACCGCAAACTTCAACGGTATCCGTGTTCTTAGCCTCGAGTCGCGCCGCGCGGTGGAAGCTGGAAAGCTGATTCGCACCTACGGAGGCGAACCGCTGACAGCTCCGGCGATGCGGGAGATTCCCATGAGCTCGGACGGGCCGGTCATTGAGTTTGCCGAAGCCCTCATGGCCGGGGCATTCGACCTGGTCATCTTCACCACCGGCGTCGGAGTTCGTACCCTGATCAAGACTGTCTCGGAGCACATCGACCGGGAGAGGTTTCTGGTGGCATTGCGCTCAGTCAAGATTGCCGCGCGTGGACCCAAGTCATCGAGCGCCCTGCGCGAATTTTCTGTTCCCATTAGCGTTATCTCGCCGGAGCCGTTTACCTGGCGCGCACTGGTGCAGGCAATGGAGCAGAAGTTTGGCAGCGCACTCAACGGAATGAACATCGCTGTGCAGGAATACGGCACCTCGAACCCTGAGTTGCTTACCGCGCTGGCGGAAAAAAGCGTATCCATTACACGCGTTCTGGTGTACCAGTGGGCGCTGCCCGAAGACGTTCAGCCGTTGCGGGAAGCGGTGATCGCGCTGGCGCACGGGCACGTCGATCTCGTGCTGTTCATGAACGCGGGACAGGTTGCCCATCTCTTCCTGATGGCAGAGCGCATGGGATACACCGATGCGCTTTACGAGGGGTTCCGCTCGACAGTGATCGCCTCCATCGGACCGAGCACGACGGAAGGGCTTTCCATGTACCGGCTGGTCCCCGATTTCGAGCCGTCGCAATCGAAGATGGGATTTCTGATCAAGGAAATCGCGGAAAATGCAGAGAAGCTGCTCCAGCAAAAGCGCGCGGCTGTTTCTCTTCATGTCTCAAACACTGCGGCCAGGCCGATCAGTCCACTTCTCACCAGGGACCTGTCGGCAAGTCAGGCTGAGAAGCCGGCGATCTCCGGTGTCGACTTCCTTCACGAGATCGGCAGCCGAATGGCGGCGTCGGACTCATTGCACACGGTGCTGAATCGAATCGTAGACTTCGCTTCCTCGCTGATCCAATGCGATTCCTGTTTTGTCTACGTACTCGAGGGCGATCAGCTGATCCTGCGCGCTTCAAAGAACCCTCACTCGGATCTGGTCGATCATCTCGGCATCTGGCTGGGCCAGGGCATCACTGGATGGGTGGGTTGGCATCGCGAGCCGGTTGCGATCCCGGAGAAAGCCCTCAAGGATCCGCGCTTCCAACGCTTCAGGAACCTGCCGGAAGATACCTTTGAGGCCTTCCTCTCGGTCCCCATTCTTAGCCGCAGCAAACTGATCGGCGTGATCAACCTGCAGCATCGCAAGCCTTACTACCATACCGAACAGGAAGTACGCCTGCTCAGCGCGGCGGGTTACCTGGTCGGAGCGGAATTGGAGCGCGCTCGTCTGGAAAGTGAAAACCTGGAACTCTCGGACCGGTTGGAATCCCGCAAGCACATCGAGAAGGCCAAGGGGGTTTTGCAGCGCGAGTTCGGGCTCGACGAGGCGACAGCCTACAAAGCCATGCAGCGGGAGAGCAGGCAACGGCGCAAATCGATGCGAGAGATCGCCGAGGCGATTTTGCTGAATGATGATTTGCGAAAGAATCGTTGGAATTTGGCGGGCCAGACGAGCGAGGAGGATACTTCGTCTGGTATTTAGCGATGCGCCAAGGGCCGGTTTAAGTCGGCGTCCAGAAGTACGTCCTGGATGGTTTTCAGTCATTCGGGATTGGCTTGCATGAGCACTTCCGTGCCGGGCTCTGGATTGTCCCGTCCCTTTCAGGACTGGGTTTTCGGGCGGGTCATTGACCCCGCTACATCACTAGCTCCTGCGGAGTTGATGGTAGGCGGAGCTCAAGCGACAATGCGGTTGCTTCCGGTGGCAGGTTCGCCTAATATGACCTTGAGGTGAGACAACGCTGTCTCCCTTTCTTGTTCGCCCCGCACCATGCCGTGCGCGGGTTTCCAAACCTAAAAGTTATTTGTGCTGCGGCGTTTTTTTGCGCGCGTTCTTGTCTTATAACGCCTGGCGCCGCACTGAGGGCATTCGGCATGGAATCTCTTGTACGCGACAATTCGACGGCATTCAGCGCGGAACAGAAGGAGTACCTGCTGGGCTTTTTCGCGGGCGCGATGCAGCGAGGAGCACGGCCTTTCGTTGGCCACACCTCATCGGGTTTGCTCACGGATGACCCCTCCACGCGGACTGCGAATCTAGTCGAACCGATCGAGGAAACATTCCACCGCACGCCGGTGTCGGAGCTGTGCCGGGAAGAGCTGTGGAAGTATCAGCAGAACCCACTCGATATTTGGGACAAGCTACTCGTGCATGCCAGCGAAAATCGGGCGCCCGAGGCGGAAGACATTTTTCGTTTCAAATTTCATGGTTTGTTTTACGTCGCTCCCGCGCAGGACTCGTTTATGCTGCGGCTGCGTCTCGCCGGTGGCATCGTCACTTCCCAGCAAATGCGCGGCCTGGCCGCAATGGCCGAGCAGTGGGGCGCGGGTAGAGCCGACATCACGACACGCGCGAATCTGCAGATACGGGAATTCCAGCCAAAAGACATCGTGCGGGTGTTAACCACGGTGCAGGCGCTTGGGCTCACTTCGCGGGGCTCCGGCGCAGATAACATACGCAACATCACGGCCTCGCCTCTGGCGGGGATTGATCCCAGTGAGCTGATCGACACGGCTCCCTACGCAAACGCTCTGCATCAGTACATTCTGAACTCGCGCGACCTCTACGGATTGCCACGCAAGTTTAATGTCGCCTTCGATGGCGGGGGCGCTATCAGTGTAGTTGCGGATACCAATGACATCGGCTTTGTTGCGGTCCGGGTAGGTGAAGGCCGGGGCGCGCCGGCGGGAGTTTACTTCCGTGTGTTGCTTTGCGGCATTACGGGTCATCGGCAATTCGCTTCCGATTGCGGCTTGCTGCTGCGCCCGGAGCAGGCTGTTGCTGTCGCCGCGGCTATGATCCGGGTCTTTGCCGATCACGGTGACCGGACCGACCGAAAGAAAGCGCGGCTCAAATACCTGGTGGACCAGTGGGGTGTCGAGCGGTTTGTCGAGGAGACCGCGAAGCGTCTCGCGTTTTCTTTACTTCGCATGCCCACGGAGGACTGCGAGCCGCGCAACGCCGTCGACCGGGCGGGTCACATTGGGGTCCACCCGCAAACGCAGCCGGATATGCATTACATCGGTGTGTCCGTTCCGGTTGGACGGCTCCCTGTTCCCCAAATGCGTGCACTGGCTGACATTGCGGAGCAGTTTGGAAGCGGCGAACTGCGCCTGACGGTCTGGCAGAATCTCATTCTGCCCAATATTCCTTCGGAACGCATCGGTCTCGCCGTTGCGAGCCTTCGCTCTGCAGGTCTGGACTGTACGGCCGGCGCCGTCTTGCGTGGAACGGTGGCTTGCACGGGAAACACCGGCTGCCGCTACTCCGCCACAGATACCAAGACCCACGCCGTGCAGCTTGCGAACCTGCTGGATACGCGATTCAGGATCGACCAACCTGTAAATCTCCATGTGACCGGCTGTCCGCACTCCTGCGCCCAGCATTACGTCGGCGACATCGGATTACTGGGGACCAAAGTCGGCGGCGGCGAGGGCTATCAGGTAGTCATCGGCGGCGGGTCAGACCAGGATCGTGGCCTGGCGCGCGAGCTGATCCCGTCTGTCGCCTACAGTGAACTTCCTCCGCTACTGGAGAGCCTTTTCGCTGCGTTCGACGCGCGACGCAGGGAGGACGAATCTTTCCTCGAGTTCAGCCGCAGGCACGGTATCGAGCAGCTGCAATCGTTTCTCGCTCACAAGGAGCCGGTATCACCATGAGTCCTGCAATTCCCTACATCCCTGAGAATGCTCCGTTCACGCCCGAGCAGCGGGCCTGGTTGAATGGACTGCTCGCCGGATTGTTTTCCAATGCTCCGCAGGCGGCAACCCAAGCAAAGCCATCGCGACGCATCGCGGTGCTGTATGCATCCCAATCGGGAACCGCGGAGGGTTTGGCCCGTAAGCTGGCAAAGGAATTGAAGGCCCAGGGACATACACCGGCAGTTTCCACACTCGTTGGATACACACCGGCTGCTCTCGCGGCCGAGTCCTGCGCATTGATTCTGGCCAGTACCTATGGCGATGGGGACGCTCCCGATGAGGTGCAGCCGTTTTACGAACAACTGTGCCTGGAGCACTTCCCGTGCATGGATAAGCTCTCCTATGCCGTCTTTGCGCTTGGCGACCGGCATTACGAGCATTTCTGCAAATTCGGCAAGGATCTCGATGCGAAACTCGCCGCTTTGGGCGCGAACCGGCTTGCGGACTGCGTCGACTGCGACGTGGATGTGGACGAACCATTCGCGCAGTGGAAGGGGGCGATCATCGCGCGCCTGGCTGAGAACACTCCCCTTGCCTCGCGAAAGACGCCGCCCGAGGCCAAGGAGTCAAGTTCTGAGCAGCCGGCGAACTTAGCCACGGTTGCAGAACCCGCAGCCAAAGCAATTACCCGCGATTCCCCGTTGTTGGCTCCGGTCATCGATAAGAGATCTCTGACCCATATAACGTCAACCAAGTCCACACTGCATGTTGCGTTCTCCATCGAAGGTACCGGACTCCACTATGAAGTGGGCGATGCCTGCGGCGTCATCCCCACCAATGACCTGAACCTGGTCGCAGAGATCCTGCAAACCCTAGGTTTCAATGGCAATGAGCGGGTTCCAGGGGTAAAGGGGGGTACCACCACACTCCACGATGCACTCGCTCATGAACGTCAAATTACGCGCCTGAATCGCAAGATGGTTCGGGTATATGCGGAGCGTGGCAGTTGCGCATCTCTGTTGAAACTGCTCGAGCCGCAGAACCAGGCGGCTCTGGATGCTTACGTTTATGATCGCAGTCTCATCGACCTGGTTATCGAATACCCCGGAGTGATGGACGATGGCACCGAGCTGGTCGCGCTGCTGCCCAAGCTCTCGCCAAGACTTTATTCGATTTCGTCCAGTCCCGCAGCACACGCCGGGCAGATTCATACAACGGTCGCGGTGGTACGATTCACCGCCCACAATCGCGATCGCGGCGGCGTATGCTCCACCTTCTTTGCTGACCGGACTTCCCTTGCCGACCAGCTCCCCATTTACATTCAGCCCAACAAGAAATTCAAACTGCCATCGAACCCTGAAGCGCCCATCATCATGATCGGTCCCGGCACCGGGATTGCCCCATTTCGCGGATTCCTGCACGAGCGGCGGGCCCTGGGGCACAAGGGCAAGAACTGGCTGTTCTTTGGAGAGCGCTCGTCGGCAACCGATTATTTATATCGCGAAGAACTCGAATCGATGCACGCAAACCATCATCTGACCCGCCTGGACACGGCATTCTCGCGCGATCACGGCCGAAAGGTCTATGTCCAGGACCGGATGCTGGAAGAAGCTGCACCGTTCTGGAGTTGGCTACAGGACGGCGCAAGCGTTTACGTTTGCGGGGATGCGTCGCGCATGGCCAAGGATGTACACGGTACTCTCTGCCGCATCGCGCAGGAACAGGGAGCCATGTCCGCACAGGCTGCGGAAGAATACCTGGGGGCTCTCAAAGACCAGCATCGCTACCACCGCGATGTCTATTGATGGATGTGGACCCCAAGTTGCTCTCGACGGCGGCGACCGAAGCGATAGCCTTATCGGTCATCTGGTAAGGTCTTGTCCGGATAGCCCAAAGTCTCGACCTCCCAGCCTGTCGCGCCACCAGTAGGTCGACGGCCTTGGAAAGACCGTTTGACGCCTGACCTCTGGGCATCCCTCTCAACAACTTCTGAATAGGCGGGAGGTCATCGCTTTGAGGCATTGGACCGACCGGATCGCTCAGTGATCGCGCTCTTCGGCAATCGCGGAACAGCCTGGACGCTCTCGTCGATGGGGCGCGAATAGAACAGCGGGGTGGGGATGATCACCGCCTTATCTGGGGCTTCAAAACTCTCGTGGCCTTCGCGCGCTGAAAGTCTGGCTCGCAATCCAGATTCTCCGAGGATAAGCATGCTCGCCATGATGGGCATCACTCCGTCCTAATTGTTCCCAACAGGCAAGTCACTCATAGAACTTCGATTGCTCAGTACGGCAATCGGTCAGAGCGGCTTTTTCCGACAATCGACATCCTCCAGCAAAACCAAGGCCTGGGACTACTCGCAAGTGTGCCACGAGCACAGGGGTGCAGGGTGCAAATGCGCGGCTATTACGGATGAGCCCGAAGGCCACGCTTCCCGGAAGTGATCGGTTATGCGAAATGGTCCTCGCGGCGCGGAAACCGCCTCACAGTAGGTCTGGGAATAAAGGACGCCCCCGAGTGTTTCTCATGCAGGCGGGAATCAATGACCCGAGCACGAGGAAAGATTGTTTCCGCCGAATTGCTTTTCACAGGGAGAGAAGGGGTCGTAGCTATGAAAATTGGATTTGTCAGCTTGCCCGCGTCTGGGCACCTTAATCCGATGACCGCCCTTGCGCGCAGGATGCAAGCACGCGGACATGAGGTGGTCTTTATCGGTTTCGTGGAAACGGAACCCACCATTCGTGCAGCCAATCTGAGGTTTGTACCCTTCTGCGAAAGTGAGTATCCGGAGGGGTCCATCGCGAAAGATTTCGCTGGAATCTCCAGGCTGCAGGGGTTTGAGGTAGTGCAGTACACGTGCCAGCAGGTGATGCCCGCGCTGCTGGAGGCCGCGCTCAAGCATTTGCCGGAGAAGATCACACAGACCGGCGTGGAATTGCTGGTAGTGGACGCCACCTACTTTCATCTTTCGCTTGTGCCAATGCACATGGGAATTCCTTTTGTGCACGTCTGGACCGCCCATCATCTTGACTTCTCCGGCGCCACGCCGCCTGCTCTGTTCGGCTTTCCCTATGAAACAACGGCGGAGGCAATGCAGAAGAACCTCGAAGCATTGCAGAAATGCGGCGAGATCCTGGGCCCGCTGGCGGCCATCGCCCAGCCTTACGCGGAAAAGGTTGGACTGCAGATCGACTGGAACGATCCCACAGCAACCATCTCGAAGTTGGCCGCGATCACGCAGTCGCCGAAGGAATTTGACTTTCCCAACCCGAATTGGCCACCCTCGTTCCATTACGCTGGTCCTTTCCACGATGACCGCGGGCGGCTGGAAGCCCCCTTCCCATGGGAGAGGCTGACGGGCAAGCCATTGGTCTATGCTTCCCTGGGAACCATTGTGAACGGCCTCGAGTACGTGTACCGCATCATTCTGGATGCGGTAGGGAAATTTCCTGAGTTTCAAACCGTGCTTTCGGTCGGCAAAAACATCAACCCGGACGTCCTGGGTGCGATTCCACGGAATGTGATTGTCGTCAGCGCGGCGCCGCAAATTGAATTGTTGAAGCGAGCAACGCTGTGCATCACCCATGCCGGGCTGAATACAACGCTGGAATCGCTGGCGCAAGGGGTGCCTTTGGTGGCGATTCCGATCGGATATGACCAACCCGGCGTGGCTGCCCGGATCGCCCACCATGGCGTGGGCGAATTTGTCGCAGTCGGCGAGCTTACGGCGGACCACCTTTTGGCACTGGTTCAGCGCGTCGCCACAGATCCGGGGTACCGCATGCGAGCGCGGCAGTTCCGCGAGGTGATCGCAAAGACTCGTGGGTTGGACGCAGCCGCCGAGATCATCGAACAGTCGGTGGGAACCGGTGGAGTTTCTCGTCAAGATGTCGAGTTACTCCCTGCCTGATGAGGGCTGGGCAGCGGCGGCGTCCGCTGCCCCTGCCCGGCAGGCGCTTTGTGAGGGAAACCTTTTCCTTGGTGCGTAAAATGTTTTTGTGGCCTCTACCTTGTTGTTCATTCCTGCCTAACTTGCTACGGGCAGTTGAGGAGCTCGGAATGATCGAAGCTTGAGTTGCGCGATAGCGGCTTGACGCCGCCCATTCTGCCGTATTTACAATCTGCGAATCGAGCGGCGGTCGATGCTTACCGGCGCGTAATGCGCGGATTGGGAGGATGGGATGCGGAAGTTTCACCTCAAAACCATCGCTTTGGCTTTTGCTGTTCAGATTCTCTTAACTTACGCATGCGGACAAGCAGTCGCCCAAGCTGGAAAAACAGCTTATCCGGCGATGGCTCCCCTGGATCAGTACCTGATACTTGACCAGAAGTCCGAAATCGCGCTGGCTCGCAGTGCTGCACCGAGTTCTATTTCCGATCAAGCCGAAGTCATGGTGCTGGGACCTGAGGGATACAAAACCGCGGTGAAGGGCACGAATGGTTTTCTCTGCATCGTGGAGAGGTCGTGGGGGCAAGGCACGGATCAAGCAGAGTTCTGGAATCCGAAGATGCGCGCGCCCCATTGCTTCAACGCGCAAGCCGCCAGGAGCTTTGCGCCGATTTATCTGATGAAGACCAGACTTGTCCTGGCAGGAAAATCGAAGCCTGAAATCGCGCAGGCTATTGCGACGGCGCTGGATAACAAAGAACTGCCCGTGTTGGAGCCTGGTGCAATGGCATACATGATGTCGAGCCAGCAGTACTTGAACGACCAGGGTAAGAGTTGGCGCCCGCACACGATGTTTTACTCCCCCGGTGACATGACGAAGAGCTGGGCGGCGGATGATCCTACCTCGCCTGTCATGGTGGCAAATGATCCGCAAGAACATGTAACCATTCTGTTCGTCCTGACGGATAACTGGTCCGACGGTACGGCGGCTCCGCCCAATACGCCCTGATCGGCAGCCTGTGGTTGTCGAATATCAGTCGATGAGAGATTTTGGAGCGAGTTTGACGGCCGGCAGGAGACCTCACGCACCACTCCAAACGGAAGAGCGTTCGAAATTACTTTGCTCGAGGTTCGCTCGCATTGAGACGTGCTCGCGTCCCGACCATGACCCCCTCAGCGATGCGCCGGATCGCGTCGGTGCTGCAATCCACGTCCTCGGACGAGGTGGCCCACGAGGAGACGCTGATGCGCATGGCTCGGCGTCCTTTCCAGAGGGTTCCTCCACACCAGCATGTACCGTCTTGCTGAATGGCCTGAATCACTCGCTCCATTTCCTCGTCGGTTCCGAAGGCGACGAGAACCTGATTCAGTTCCACCTCGTTCAGGACCTCGAAGCCACCGTTGGACAGATTCTTCGCAAACTGGCTCGCGTGCCGGCAGGTCCGTTCTACCAGTTCCCCCACGCCGTTTTTTCCCAGAAAGCGCAACGCCGCCCAAAGCTCAACCGCGCGGGCCCGGCGTGAAGAGTCCGGACACCACTGCATCGGTTCACGTTTTGAAAGCGGGCCGTAATAAGCTGCGGAGATCGCCATCGAGCGCCGCAGTGCTTCCCGATTGCGCACAATGGCGATGCCACAATCCTGGGGGGTGTTGAGCCACTTGTGCCCGTCGGTTGCCCACGAGTCTGCACGCGTCAGGCCCTCGACCAGGTGGCGGCGAGTAGGAGCAGTTGCCGCCCAAAGCCCGAAGGCTCCATCCACGTGGACCCATGCGCCTGCACTTTGCGCGATGTCACATATAGCGCTCATCGGGTCGCACGCGCCGGTGTTGACGTTCCCCAACTGTGCGCAGATGATGGCAGGTCCCTGAAGTTTAGGGATGCCCGACGGCAACATGCGGCCCTGCGAGTCCACCGGAACGCGAATGACTCGATCGCGGCCGAAGCCAAGCAGAGCGAGCGCTTTCAGCATGGTGGCATGTACCTCATCGCCCACCACGACGCTGATCGGCGGCGCCCCAAACAAGCCATCACGCTCTACATCCCACCCCATGTTCGCAAGAAGAAAAGTTCTGGCAGCAGCCAATGCTGTCACATCGGCCATTTGTGTGCCTGTCACTAAGGCTCCCCCGGCTGACCCAGGCAGATCGAAGAGATCGAGCAGCCAGGAAAGAACGACTTCTTCCAGATAAGCGGAGATGGGGGAAATCTCATAAAGGCAGGCATTCTGGTCCCAGGCATCCGCAAGCCAGTGAGCCGCCACCGTAATCGGGAGCGATCCACCGATCACACCGCCGAAGAATCGGCCGCCCATGGTGGCCATCGTCGCCGGAGAACCAGCCTCATGCAGACTTTTCAAAACGCGGTCGGCCGGTTCGCCGGTGACCGGCATCGCTCCTCCGAGGGCGAGCATGGCCTTCATCGCATGGGGTGTCACGCCCACATGCCGGTCATGAATCAAAGCAAGATACTCCTGTGCGCTGGCGCAGGCCTGGTTGAGCAGTGATTCATAGGGTGAGCGAGGTGACGATTGATTCTGCTGCAAGACGATCCTCCGTCACCATCATAACCACTTTTACCAGTTACGGCACAAGCGGAGTCCTTTAGCATAGTGGTCATGGGAATTGAGGTGAAGCGCGAGTCAGC
>Ga0335073_10013016_pt1 | contig 11664 bp, 9 predicted proteins | sample Lox_Sample_22_FD_207093 | JGI IMG/M metagenome (GOLD analysis project Ga0335073, IMG submission 207093) | Soil microbial communities from Loxahatchee National Wildlife Refuge, Florida, United States - Lox_Sample_2.2 | ecosystem: Environmental > Terrestrial > Soil > Wetlands | place: USA: Florida... | reverse complement strand
GGAGTGTGCCATGAAAGCTTATGGTGTTTGCGCTATCGCGCTTGCATGCGTGACGTTCTTGAGCTTGGCCGGTTGCCGTAAGCACAGCAACAATCACCCTGGCCCCACGCCCGCTGTTCAGGCCACTCCCGTCCTCCCGCCACACAATCCTCCCGTGGTCATTGTCGGTGGCAGTATTCACGGGACATACGGCAATAAGTGGTCGCCGCCTTCAGGGACCACATACGAGGGCACTACAGCGAGCGATTCGACACTGTACTTTGTTCATGTCTACGACGGCGGGGGAAACGCAGTGGCGGAGCTTCAGGCACCCTCCGGCTGGATCGTTAAGATCTACGACCAACATTCGGATAAGACTCAGGAAAGCTCAGCCGGTGCTCAGTTGTGCTCGGATCCCGGATGCGAGGGAACTTCGGAGGACGGCACCAGCGCCTATTTTCAGTCCGCGCGCTCAAATACCGGCCTTGAATTGTTTAGCAGCACGACGCTTCACTTCCACAACTACGACAACGACTGTGACCACCGCGGATCAGGTCATGAGAACAAGTATTGCGATCACATTCACCACCTCGGCGTCGTGTTGGCAGGCGGATCTGAGACGCGTTACGACTGCGGCGGCCACCAGGGAATACGTCAGGGGAAGTGCCAGATATGGGTAGGGCAGGTTCCGAGTCATTAACATTCGCGGAAAGCCAGGAGGTTGTCGGATGCGCTCTTCTTTGTCTTTGGTACCCGAGTGAAGCCGGCACGACAATCGACCGTGGGCGAGCGCAGAGCCACCAACGCACGGCCAACCCGGCCGCGATCACGACACCGGCAATAACAGTTGCATTCAACCGTTTCATGGCAACTCTCCCTTTCCGGGGCGCCGATCTCAGGCGCCCTCATTCTCCATGGCGGAAACGGCGGAGAAATCGTGCCAACTTAGTTTCGTTCACGATTTCCCTGCGCGGAGACGCTGTCCTGCAGCTAAGCCCTTTCAATCGGCCGGCGCGCGGCAGGGTTCTATCCTGCGCTGTATTAAGGATGGCGCGGATCTTTGCCAGAAATGGGCCGAGCCGCTGCAGGGCTGCGGATCCCTGGTCACTGAGGCTGATTCGGGGTGGTTATCTGATATTGCGTGGCGGCCTGGCGATTTGCGGCGTCGGCGAGTTTGGCGGCGGCGGCAAGTTCGCGCTGCGATTCGTCTTTGCGGCCCAGGCGAGCCAGCGTCAGGCCAAGATAGTAATGGCCGGGGGCGTAATCGGGCGCGGCGGCGACGGCGCGGTTGAGGTAATCGAGGGCCTGTTCATATTGCTTCTGGCGGAAACAGGCCTCGCCGGCTCCGGCGAGGGCTCCGCCATGGCGAGGATTGCGGGCGAGGGTCCTGCTGAAATCGGCAAGAGCTTCGTCGTCGCGATTCTCCTTGAGGGCGATGTCGCCGAGCTGATACCAGGCTTCCGTCTGCTCGGGCTCGAGTTCGATCGATTTCTGAAACGCCTGGCGGGACTTTTCGAAGTGAAGGCCGAGCTGGTAGATCCGGCCGAGGCCGTAATACGCGGTTGCGTCGCCGGGTCGCAGTTGCAGATACGCGAGCATTTTCTTCTCGGCAGGATCCAGCTGCTGGCGGTCGAGGAAGACGCGTGCCTCGGCGTAGAGCAGCGACGGGTTATCGAAGTGGAGCTGCTCGGCCTTGTTCAGAGAGGCGGTGGCTTCCGGATAGAGGTGCATTTCATCCTCGAGAACCCCGAGATCGTAGGCGAGGCGCGCATTCTGCGGTGCGTAGCGTTGGGCGCGCATCAGGGTCTGAAGAGCATCGGCCATCTGCCCCTTCGCGCGCTGGTCGAGGGCGATGCGCTCGCTGGCGGCGACTTCACCCTGTTGCGCGGCAGCGCCGGCGGGATCGGCGGCGAGGATCGATTCGAAAATGGTCCGGGCCTGGGCTGCATCGCCGGCATCAAGGAGGGTGTTACCGGACTGGACCGTCGGCTGCTGGGCCTGCATCGTGCAGGGAGCGGCCGCCACGAGCACCGCGAGAATAGCGAGGGAGCGCCGCACAGGATTGCCGCCCATTCTACCAACTCCGCGACAGCCGCGGCCCGGTGGCGAACGGCGATGGGCGGCTCCTATAATCGGCGCTCGTATGCGATGGGTGCGGACAGCGGCGAGTCTTGCCGTGGCGTTGTGCGGCATGGCCGTATGCGGGCAAACGGTGAACGCCTACCAGCGGGCGGAGGCGGCGTTTGCCGCGCATCGCTATGCCGAATCCGCGCAGTTGTTCGCACAGGCGGAAAAGGAAAATCCGGGGGGCAGCGACGCGCTGCTCATGGAAGGAAAATCGCTGGTGAATGTGGAGCAGTTTGCGCAGGCGGAAACGGCTCTGCGGACGTATGCGAGCCGGCATCCGGATTCGTCGGACGCGTTGTATCTGCTGGGTTTCGTTTTGAATCGCGAAGACAAGCCGGCGGAGTCCCTGAACACGTACACCCAGGCGGCGAAGCTGGCGACGCCACAATCGGACGACCTGAAAGTGGTGGCGATGGATTACGTTCTTCTGGACGATTACGACGATGCGATCCGGTGGATGAAGCAGGCGGTGGCATTCGATCCGAAGAACGAGCAGGCGTGGTACGGGCTGGGGCGATGCCTGTATTCGCAGAGCGAGTTCCAGGAGGCCGCGGCGGCGTTTGAACGCGCGCTGGCGCTGGATGCACATGATGTGAAGGCGGAGGCCAATCTGGGGCTGGCGTGGGAGATGGCGAACCGGCCGGAGGCGGCGGAACAGGCTTACAAGGCGGCGGTGGCACTGGCCGACGCGGACGCGAAGACGGATGAGTGGCCTTATCTGGACTACGCTTCGTTCCTGCTGGAGCACGATCGGCCCGGGGAAGCGGTTCCGTTGCTGGAGCGGGCGGTTGCGGTAGCGCCGCGATGCGCCGAGTGCCACGGCAAGCTGGGACGGGCGCTTGCGGAGACCGGCAAGGCGAGGCGGGGCGTGGCAGAATTGCGGACGGCCGTGGCGCTGTCTCCGCAGGATCCGAAGCTGCACTACGATCTGGGACGCGCGTACCGGGCGGCGGGGGAGATGGAGCAGGCGCGCGCGGAACTGGCGCTGAGCGCGAAGCTGTACGGATCGAAAGATTCTCCCGGGAGAAAACAGTAGGAGCACAGGGCCAATCGGCCCATGTATAGTCACGAATAACTCGCGTCCCCGGGTGCTCCGATCCGCGAGCCATTCTTTGCGAGCAGCAGAAGAGAGTCAGGGAGTGAGATTTCGCAGTGGGTCAGCACAGTCGGACCGGACGCCGCGGGGTTCCGGAATCGGGGCGGCGTGGCTGGCGGCAGCGGTGCTGGCGGGGGGATGGTGGGCGTGCGCCGCCGGGCAGCAGGGCGGCATGGCAGCGGGAGCCGCGCAAAAGGCGCAGTTCGACGAGCAGCACCGGCCGATCACGGCGGGTGGGTTTGTGAAGAGCGGGCCGATCGTCTTTGAGGACGTGGCGAGACAGGCAGGCCTCACGACGTGGCGGAATGTAACCGGGACGCCTGAAAAGCGCGTGATCATCGAGGCGAAGGGCTCGGGCGTCTGCCTGCTCGATTACAACCACGACGGCTGGCTGGACATTTACCTGGTCAACGGGTCGACCTTCGAGGCGCACGAAGGCAAGGCGGAATCGCCGCATGCCGCGCTCTTCCGCAACAACCACGACGGGACGTTCACCGATGTGACAAAGCAGGCGGGCGTGGCCAACGATCGCTGGGGCCTGGGATGCGCAGTGGGCGACTACGACAACGACGGCTGGCCCGATCTGTACGTCACCAACGTCGGCGCCAACCGGCTGTACCACAACAACGGCGACGGAACCTTTACGGATGTCGCGGAAAAGGCGGGCGTAGCGCTGGCAGGGCCTTCGCCGAACGTGGCGGTGGACCATACGGGCGCGACCTTCGGCGATTACGACGGCGACGGACAGCTGGATCTGTTTGTGGCGGGCTACATCCGGTTCGACTTCAGCAATCCGCCGGTCGCGGGGTCGAAAGGGGCCGGCGGGTCCCTGTGCCAGTATCGCGGCGTGAACGTGATGTGCGGTCCGCGCGGCCTGCAGGGTGCGGGCGACCATCTGTTCCACAACAACGGCGATGGAACGTTCACCGACGTCAGCGTGAAGGCCGGCGTCAGCGATCCCAACGGGTATTACGGGCTGGGCACGCTGTTTGTGGACGTGAACAACGACGGCAAGCCCGATCTGGTGGTGGCGAACGATTCGACACCGAACTACCTGTACATCAACAAGGGCGACGGAACCTTCGACGATCAAAGCTACATGAGCGGGTTTGCGCTGAACCAGGACGGGCGCGAAGTGGCGAATATGGGCCTGGCCGCCGGGGACTACGAGAACAACGGGCATCTGGACCTGGTCAGCACGGATTTTTCCGACGACTACGATCTGGTCTTCCACAACGACGGAACCGGGAACTTCACGGATTTGAGCTACAAGACGGGGATCGCCGCGCCGACGATTCCGTTTGTCGGGTTTGGCGACGGGTTTCTGGATTACGACAACGACGGCTGGAAGGACCTGCTGATCGTGAACGGCAACGTTTATCCGCAGGCGGATCAGCATCCGGAGTGGGGCATCAGCTACGCGCAGCGGCCGCTGCTGTTTCATAACCTGCACAACGGAACCTTCGCGCTGGTGCCGGCCGTGGAGGGTACAGGCCTGGCGGAGGTGGGAGTGGGGCGGGGCGCGGCCTTTGGGGATTTGTTCAACGACGGCAAGATCGACGTCGTGATCAATAATCTCGACGGCGTTCCGATGCTGCTGCGGAATGTGGACCCGGATCACAATCACTGGGTGGAACTGAGCCTGGTGGGCGGACCGAAGAGCCCGCGGGATGCGGTGGGCGCGACGGTGTATCTGACGGCGGGAGGGATTCGCCAGCGCGGCGACGTGCTGAGCGGCGGCAGTTATCTCTCGTCGAACGACATGCGCGTGCACTTCGGTCTCGGCCAGGCGACGCACGTCGACGCGGTGGAGATTCACTGGCCGAGCGGGCGGGTAGAGAACGTGAAACTGCCGGCGGTGGACAGGATCTTCACGATTGAGGAGGACCGGGGCATAGTCGGCGAGCTCTGCACAGCATGCGCAGCGAGGAAAAGCCGATGAAGACGGCGGCGCTGGGGGCGGTGGCGGCCGGCGTTCTGGCCACGGTTCTGGTGAGCAGCTTCGGGCAGAATGCGTCCACTGCGGATCTGGTGCCCGCAGATTTTGAAGATGTGACGGCGCGGGTGGGAGTTCACTTCCTGCATCAGGCTCCGCACAGCTCACGGAAATATCTGCTGGAGACGATGGGGTCGGGCGTGGCGCTGTTCGACTACGACAACGACGGACGGCTCGATCTGTACCTCGTAAACGGAGCGCCGTTCGGGGACTATGTGCCTAAAGGAACGATTCCGGAGAAGACCGGGCCGAAATACTGGAACCGGCTGTATCACCAGCTGCCCGACGGCACTTTTGAAGACGTGACGGAGAAGGCCGGGCTGGCAGGGGTGGGCTACGGGATGGGCGTCGCGGTGGGCGACTACGATAACGATGGCTACGAGGATCTGTTCGTCACGTCGCTGGGCGGGAATCATCTGTACCACAACAACGGCAACGGAACCTTTACGGATGTAACGAAGCAGGCGGGAGTGGGTGGGAGCGGGTGGTCGACCTCGGCCGCGTGGGTGGATCTGGACGGTGACGGCTATCTCGATCTGGTGGTGCTGCGGTATATCCAGTGGGACTGGGACGATGTGTGGTGCGGGCCGAAGGATAACCGCGGGTACTGTCATCCGGACGTGTTCCCGCCGATATCGATGCTGGTGTATCACAACAACGGCAACGGGACCTTTACGGAAGAGGCCAAAAAACTGGGCCTGGGCGTCCCGGGAAAGGCGCTGGGGATTTCCGTGGCGGATTACGATCGCGACGGGCATCCGGATCTGTTCGTCGCCAACGATTCCATGGTGGAGTTTTTGTTTCACAACAAAGGCAACGGGACATTTGAGGAGGTTGGGCTGGAGGCAGGCGTGGCGGTGGACGCCGACGGGATGACGTTTGCCGGGATGGGCACGGACTTTGCCGATTACAACAACGACGGCTGGCCCGATCTGTTTGTGGACGACCTGGCGAATCAGAAGTACGCGCTGTACCGGAACAACCGCGACGGGACCTTTAATTACGACAGCTACGCCACGGGCGTGGCGGGGACGACTCTGCTGCACTCGGGCTGGGGGGTGCGATTTATCGATTACGACAACGACGGCTGGAAGGATCTGCTGATCGCGCAGGGCCACGATCTGGATACGGTGGAAAAGAGCTTTCCCGACCTGCATTACCGCGAGCCTCCCATGCTGCTGCGCAACATCGACGGGAAGAAGTTTGTGAATGTGGGTCCGGTTTCGAACGATGTGTTCCGCCAGAGATGGGTGGGGCGCGGGCTGGCGATCGGGGATATCGACAACGACGGGCGCGAAGACGCGGTGATCACGGAGAACGGCGGCCCCGCCCACATCCTGATGAACCGGACCAAAACCACGAATCACTGGATCGGTTTCAAGCTGGTGGGGCACAAATCGAACCGGGATGGGATCGGGGCGGTGATCCGCATCGACACGTCTCAGGGATCGCAATGGGAAACGGTGACGACCTCGTCGAGTTATCTGTCGGCGAGCGACGTGCGCGCGCACTTCGGGCTGGGCCACGACACGTTTGTGAAGACGGTGGAGATCCGCTGGCCGAGCGGGATTGTGCAGACCCTGAAAGACGTGGCGGGCGGGCAGTACGTGCGGGTGGATGAGCCGGTCTCCTCGCCGGCCGCGGCAGGGGCGCGCGGGATGGCGCGAAAATAGGCGAAGGATGAGCACAGAAAGACGCAGAGCCGTGTCCCGATGAAAATGCGCAGAACCATCCTGGCGTGGGGTGCGCTGAGTTTGCTGGGCGCGGCGACGGGTTGCCACCGGCAGCCGCCGACGATTGCCGTGATTATGCCCACCGGCGGGCTGCACTACTGGGAAGTGTTCTCCCAGGAGGTGCAGAAGGACTCCGCCGGGATGCACGTGGAGATGTCGGCGCCGCAGGCGGTGACCGACTACACGGAACAGGCGCAGCTGGTGGAGAACGCGATCGCGCAGCACGTGCAGGGGATTATCGTGTCGCCCTCCCACCAGATGGTGCTGGCGTCGGTTTTGCGCAAAGCCGAGCTGCAGCACATTCCCGTGGTGGTAGTGGGAACCCCGATCGCGCTGCCGGCGCGCGACTACGCGGCGTTCATCGGGTGGGACGAGGAGGAAGCGGGAAGGCTGGCGGCGCGGCGCTTTCTGACTTTGCTGGGCGGCCATGGAGAAGTCGGAATCGTGGGGGTGAGCCCTACCGTTGAAGGCAGCTCGCGCATCGAGGAGGGATTTGCGGATGAGATTGCGCGCACGCCGCAGCTGAAACTGGTCGGCGTGAGGTACGGGCTGTCGGACTGGGCGCGGGCACGCCAGGCGACGCTGGATCTGGTGGCCGAGCATCCGGAGATCGGGGGAATCTTTACGACGGCCGAGTTCTCGACGCATGCAGCAGCGGTGGCCTTCGAGTCATGGAAGGGGCACCGCCCGGCGCTGATCGGCGTTTCGGAGGAAATCGACGAGCTGCGCGCCCTGCGCGACGGCGGCATTGACGCGCTGGTGATCAGCGACCCGCAGGAGCTGGGCCGGCGGGCAATGCAGGCGATGCGCGTGGCATTGTCGGGCGCTCCGGCGAGCGCGTATTCGGCGCAACTGCCGGTGCAGATTATCGACCGCGACACCATGGCGCGGAATCCGATCGTCGGGCTGCTGACGCAGGGCGAACTGCAGCTGAACGCGTCAGAAGGGACTGATCTTCACGTTGCGCCATGAGGCGTCGGCATAGAAGGAGCGCAGGCCGGCGACCCCGGAAGTGAGGCAGGCGGTGTCCTGGTAGCGGAGCTCGGTGGCGGGCCCCTGGTTGGTGGGCGCTGCGGTAACTTCCAGAGTGCAGCCGTGGGCGGCGAGGGTGAGGCTGTACCATTCGCCGGAGGAAATCGGCACCGCGAGCTTGACTTCGCGGAGGAGGCGCCACTCGTAGGAGGCCCGGCCAAGGACGACGGTCTGGCTGTCGGGACGGAGGCCGGCGTAGTAGCCCTTGTAAGAATCCACGCCGGGCTGGGGGTCGGAAGTGCGGATAATCAGCCCCGCGTCGCCATAATGGGTGTCCTCAAAGAGCAGATCGAATCGGACCTGAGCGGAGATGCTGTAGTCGCCGCCATCGGGGTGACGGAAGAGCATCATGTCGCCGCGGCCGTAATGCGCATTGGAGACCACGTTCCCATGGACCGTCCAGTTGCCGCTGATAGGCAGCCAGCCGTTGTGTTCCTGGTGGGCTTCGGCGACGCGCCCGCGGAGAAACACGATGAAGATCACCGCGGTGACTGCGAACGCCGCGAGCCCCACCCAGCGAAGCCTGAGTACACTGGCCATGATCTGCCCGGCAAGTATAGTGTGTTTGGCGTTGAGCTTTCCAACCACGCATGGTGAGGCTGAAGAGAGCGGCGGCAGGGCGAGGGCTGACACGGGCCATGCGATCGATGGCGGTGGCCGCAGCGCTGGGAGTTTGCGCCGCCGCGGGGCTCGCGCAGACAGACGGGGTGCAGAACCTGCAGTCGATCGAAGCGGCAATTCAGAAGGCGCGCTCGACGAAGACCCCGGTGCCGGTGGTGGTGCGAGGTATCGTCATCCTGAATCACGAGCTTCTGGTGATCGAGGACCGCACTGGAGCGACCGAGGTGCAGATGGCAACACCAGCGCCGACGGCCCTGGGAGATGAGGTCGAGGTGACGGGGAGGATGACCGTATCGCAGCGGTCGCGGATCGAAGACGGTCGCCTGCGGCGGCTCTGGAACGGATCGATGCCGTTGCCGCTGGCCATCACCCCGGACGAGGCTGCGGAGGGGGAGAACGATTTATTCCTGGTCCAGACGGATGCGCGGCTGCTGAGCGCCGAACCGGCAGGCCTGACCGGTGTCGAACTGAACCTGACCGGCGGGCACCAGAACTTCTCGGCCATCCTGCCCGGGGACAGCGCAGACGGCGATCTGCCGCGGAGGTTAATGCAGCCCGGCTCAACCCTGCGCGTCACCGGCGTTCTCTTCGTGAGCGGCGACCTCACGGGCAATTACGGCGACTCGTTCACGCTCCGGTTGCGCTCCCCGGACGATCTGGAACTGGTCGAGGGCCCTTCGTGGTGGACGCGGGAGCATGTGCTGCTGCTGGCGGGACTGTTTGCCATCGTGGTGCTGATTGGAGTGCAGCTGAACGCGCGCAGCCGCCACGCGCGCTATCGGGCGGTGGCCGAGGAACGTGCGAACATATCCCGCGACATACACGACACGCTCGCCCAGGGGTTCGCGGGGATTACGCTGCAGCTGCAGGCGGCGGAGCAGACGCTGGACCGCGATCCAAGGCGGGCGCAGGCCTATCTCCAGGAGGCGCTGCACCTGGTGCGTCACAGCAGAAACGAGTCGCACCTCTCCGTCGAAATTCTTCGCGCGGCCTCCCGCAGCGAACGGCTGGACGCGCTGATTGCGCGGTGCATCGCCCAGCTGCAGGTGGACAGCGGATCAGCCATCGAGCAGCAGATCACAGGCGAGCCGGTACCGCTCTCCTATCACTTGCTGAACCACTGTTTCCGGATCGTGCAGGAAGGAATCGCGAATGCGGTGCGGCATGCGCAGGCCACGAGAATCAGCGTCCGCGTCTGCTATGAGCCGCGCCGTCTGCGCCTGGAAGTGGAAGACAACGGGCTGGGATTCGATCCCGGAAGCATTCCCGGACCGGACCGGGGAAGTTTTGGGCTCACCGGGATGCGCGAACGCGCCGCCGCCATCCATTCCGATTTTCATCTCGAGTCGAGTCCGACAGGAACCCTGATCCGAGTTATGGTTGCACTATGAGCGAACCCCCGGTAGCCCTGCCGCATACGCCGTTATCCGGCACTGCATCCGCAAGCCGGCGCCTCCGCATCCTTGTGGCGGACGATCATCTGGTGTATCGCATCGGCATCCGCAGCCTGCTGGAAGCGGAGATGGGATACCAAGTGGTGGGGGAAGCGTCGAACAGCACCGAGACGGTGGAGCTTTACCGCAGCCTGCGTCCGGATGTGGTGCTGCTGGATCTGCGCATGCCGCACCAGGGGGGGATCGAGGCGGCGCGCGCGATTCGCCGGGAGTTTCCGGAGGCGCGCATCCTGGTGGTTACCAGCTATCAGACCGAGGAAGAAGTGATTCAGGTGATGCGGGCCGGCGCTCTCGGATACATGCTCAAGGACCTGGACGGCAGGATGCTGATGGAGGCGATCCAGGCCGTATGCGCGGGGCGGCGCTGGGTGGCGCCGGGGATCGAACAGCAGATCGCGCACGGCGCAGCGCATCAGCCGCTGACCGCGCGGGAGGTGGAAGTGGTTCGGCTGCTGGCGCGGGGCCTGACCAACCGGGAGATCGCGAACGTCTTCCGCATCTCGGAGAGCACGGTGAAGAACCACGTGAATCACCTGCTGATCAAGCTGGAAGTGGCGGACCGCACGGAAGCGGTGAGCTATTGCCTGGCGAAAGGCATCGTGCATCTGGACGATCTGTAACGGGCAGGCGCAGCGCGGGTGCCTCGCGCTTCACCATACAGACAACACCGTTGTGGCATTTTGGTGAATGGGCAGCACGGTTGTCAATAGGCAATTGTGCTTAGGCGGGGCTGCGCCGAAAGTTATAGGCTGCCGGGAGCAGTAAAGGTTATCTCAACACTCAGGCTACGCAACTCAGGCCGTCAGTCCCCGGGGGCAGGAGTGAAAAGCAGCCGTACCACAACAAGCAATTACCTGCTTCCCGGCAACGCCGCCGCGGAGGCCCATCTATCCGCAGACCAGGCGTACTTTCCGGATTCCCGTTCACCCGCAGCGAAGCGCACAGCAAAGAAGCACGGCGGGGCGGCGGAAGCCTGGAACCGGGTCAGGGAGTTATCGCTTTTTGCATTGGAGGCAGCATGAGATTCGTGATGAAGGCCGCCCTGTGTGCCTTCCTTTTTGTGTTCGCCCTGATGTCCCTGTCGAGCCTTGAGGCTGGGGCGCAGACGGTATACGGCAGCATGGCCGGCGTGGTGACCGACCCGTCGGGAGCCGTGGTGGCAGGGGCGAAGGTTCAGGCGAAGAACGAACAAACTGGCGCCATATCGGAGACAGTCACGTCCGGTTCGGGGGTTTACCGCTTTCCGGAGCTGCCGCTGGGCAGATACACGGTCACCGTGACCGCGGCAGGCTTCGCCGCGACGCAATTGACGGGGATCGGGGTACAGATTCAGAGCACGTCGGCAGTGGATATTGGGCTAAAGCCGGGCGGGGCGACCACGACGGTGACGGTGAGCGCGAACGCCCCGATGCTGCAGACAGAGACCTCGGACATCGGGCAGGTGGTGGACACGAGGCAGATTCTGGATTTGCCGCTGGCGGTGGCAGTCGGAGTCGGCGCCCTGCGGTCCCCTGAAGAGTTCATGTTCCTGCTGCCCGGAACGGTGGGGCCGGGCACGGCAAACAACGGGAACAGCGGCGTTTTCCTGAACAAGATTGCCGGCGGGCAGAATTACGGAAATGAAGT
>Ga0335073_10013015_pt1 | contig 11664 bp, 13 predicted proteins | sample Lox_Sample_22_FD_207093 | JGI IMG/M metagenome (GOLD analysis project Ga0335073, IMG submission 207093) | Soil microbial communities from Loxahatchee National Wildlife Refuge, Florida, United States - Lox_Sample_2.2 | ecosystem: Environmental > Terrestrial > Soil > Wetlands | place: USA... | reverse complement strand
CGCGGAACGGCTCGCGGCTTCGTTCGGCAAGCGGCGGGCCCAAAAGCCGGTCGGCCGTCACATGAAGCTTGGCGCTCGCGGGGGAAGGTCTCATGCTGATCGGTGTTCCGGCCGAAACGGACCCCGGCGAAACCCGCGTCGCGGCGACTCCTGAGACGGTTCAGAAATTCGCCGCCCTCGGCGCAGAAGTCGCGGTCGAGCATGGGGCGGGCGTCAAGGGTGGGTTCCCCGACGCCGACTTCCAGTCGGCTGGCGCGCGGCTTGTCTCGGCTGACGAAGCGCTCGGCGCCGACCTCGTGCTGAAGGTCCGCCGGCCGAGCGCGGAGGAAATCGCGCGTCTCAAGCCCGGCGCGCTCGTCATCGCGACGATGGACCCTTATGGCCATCGCGAGGCGATCGAGGCGATTGCGAAATCTCGAGCGGCCGCCTTCGCCATGGAGCTCCTGCCCCGCATAACCCGCGCCCAGGTGATGGACGTGCTGTCGAGCCAGGCCAATCTCGCCGGCTATCGGGCGGTGATTGACGCGGCGGCCGAATACGGCCGGGCGATGCCGATGATGATGACGCCGGCGGGCACCGTTCCGGGCGCAAAGCTGTTCGTGATGGGGGTCGGCGTCGCCGGCCTGCAAGCGATCGCCACCGGCCGGCGCCTCGGCGCCGTCGTCACCGCCAACGACGTGCGCCCGGCGACCAAGGAGCAAGTGGAGTCGCTCGGGGCGAAGTTCGTGGCTGTCGAGGACGAGGAATTCAAGCAGGCCGAGACCGCGGCCGGCTACGCGAAGGAAATGTCGGACGGCTACAAGGCCAAGCAGGCCGCGCTCATCGCTTCGCATATCGCCAAGCAGGACATTGTCGTCACGACCGCGCTGATCCCGGGCCGCCCGGCGCCACGGCTCATCAGCGCGGACATGGTCAAGTCGATGCGCGCGGGCTCGGTCATCGTCGATCTTGCCGTCGAGCGCGGCGGAAATTGCGAACTGTCGCGCCCGGGCGAACTGGCGATCAGCGACAACGGCGTCAAGATCGTCGGCTATTCCAACGTCACTCGTATTCCCGCCTCCGCCTCGGCGCTCTACGCCCGCAATCTTTACGCCTTCGCCGAGACGCTGATCGACAAGGCGACGAAGTCGCTCGCCGTCAACTGGGACGACGAGCTCGTCAAGGCGACGTGCCTGACCCGCGACGGCGCGATCGTTCATCCCAGTTTTGCATCCCCCTAGACGTTCGCCCCTGACCCGCCCCTCAAGCGCCAGAGAGACGCATGGACAACCTCGACGCCGCAATTGAAAAACTCAGAGCCGCCGCGGCCGCCGCACGCGAGGCGGCTCAGGCCGCACAGGCCTATAGCGACCAGCTCGCCGCCGCCGGCCAGGCCGCCTCGGGCGGCGCCGTCGACCCGTTCGTGTTCAGGCTGGCGATTTTCGCTCTCGCCGTCTTCGTCGGCTATTACGTCGTCTGGTCGGTGACGCCGGCCCTGCATACGCCGCTGATGTCCGAGACCAACGCCATTTCGTCGGTCATCGTCGTCGGCGCGCTGCTGTCGGTCGGCGTGGCCGCGACCGACAGCGGCTCGATCTTCGCCCGCTTCGTCGGCTTCATCGCGCTCATCCTCGCCTCGGTCAACATATTCGGCGGCTTCCTCGTCACCGAGCGCATGCTGGCGATGTATAAAAAGAAGGGCTGACGCCGGTGAACGCCAATTTCGCCGCCCTGCTCTATCTCGTCGCCGGCATCCTGTTCATTCTGGCGCTGCGCGGGCTGTCCTCGCCCGCCACCTCACGCCAGGGCAATCGCTTCGGCATGATCGGCATGGCGATCGCGGTCGTCACGACGCTGGCGCTGCGTCCGCCTTCGAGCGCGCTCTCCTGGCTGCTCATCATCCTCGGCGTCGCCATCGGCGGCGGGATCGGCGTCTGGCGCGCCCGCACCATCGCCATGACCGCGATGCCCCAGCTCGTGGCGATGTTCCACTCGTTGGTCGGCCTGGCCGCGGTGCTTGTCGCCGCCGGAGCGTTTTATGCGCCCGAGGCCTTCGGCATCGAGGAGGGCGACATCATTCACCCGGTGAGCACGATCGAGATGTCGCTCGGCCTCGCGATCGGCGCGATCACCTTCACCGGCTCGATCATCGCCTTCCTCAAGCTCGACGGACGGATGTCCGGCGCGCCGATCCTGTTGCCCCAGCGCCATGTGGTCAACGGCGGGCTTGGGGTCGCGCTCGTGCTCTTCATAGCGCTCTTCTACGCCACCCAGTCGCCGCTGTTCTTCTGGCTCATCGCCCTCGACGCGCTCGCGCTCGGCGTCCTGCTCATCATCCCGATCGGCGGCGCGGACATGCCGGTCGTCATCTCGATGCTCAACTCCTATTCCGGCTGGGCGGCGGCGGGCATCGGCTTCACCCTTGGCAATCTCGCCCTCATCATCACCGGCGCGCTGGTCGGCTCCTCGGGCGCGATCCTGTCCTACATCATGTGCAAGGGCATGAACCGGTCGTTCATTTCGGTCATCCTCGGCGGCTGGGGCGGCGAAGTGGCGGCCTCCGCGCATGCCGCTGAAACGCGGCCGGTCAAGCAGGGCTCGGCCGAGGATGCCGCGTATATGCTGAAGAACGCCTCGAAGGTGATCATCGTGCCCGGCTACGGCATGGCGGTCGCTCAGGCGCAGCACTCCTTGCGCGAAATGGCGGACCTTCTGAAAAAGAACGGCGTCGAGGTCAAATACGCGATCCATCCGGTCGCCGGCCGGATGCCCGGGCACATGAACGTGCTGCTCGCCGAAGCCAACGTCCCTTACGACGAAGTGTTCGAGCTCGAGGACATCAACTCCGAGTTCCCCCAGACCGACGTCGCTTTTGTCATCGGCGCCAACGACGTCACCAACCCGGCGGCCAAGACCGATCCCAAGTCGCCGATCTACGGCATGCCGGTCCTCGACGTCGACAAGGCGAAGACGGTGCTGTTCGTCAAGCGCGGCATGGGCTCGGGCTACGCCGGGGTCGAGAACGAACTCTTCTTCCGCGACAACACGCTGATGCTGTTCGGCGACGCCAAGAAGATGACCGACGCGATCGTCAAAGCGCTCCAGCACTGAGCGGAGCGTCAGTCATAGCCGGGCTCGACGCGTCGTGCTGATCGCGCTCGCCGCCGGCGCCGCGCTCTACGCCGCCCTGTTCTTCGCGCTCCTGATCGGCCAGCGCAAGATCCTGTTCCGTTGCGACGCCGCCGACGTGGACCCTGCGACTCTCGGACTTGAGGCCGAGACGCTTCGCCTTGAGACCGAAGATGGCGAGAGGCTGGCCGCGTGGCGCATCCCGCCCGCGCCCGGCCGGCCGCTGATCCTCTATTTTCACGGCAACGCGGGCGGCCTCGACCTGCGGGTTGAGCGCTTTCGCGCTTTTGCCGCGGCCGGAATGGGGGTCCTGGCGATCGAATATCGCGGCTACGCCGGGTCGACCGGACGCCCAAGCGAGCGCGGGCTCAAACTCGACGGCGAAGCGACCTATGCGGCGGCTATCGCGAGCGGGGTCAAGCCGGAGCGGATCGTCGTTTTTGGGGAATCGCTCGGCAGCGGCGTGGCAGTCGCGCTCGCCGCCCATCACAATGTCGGCGCGCTCGTTCTCGATTCGCCCTTTTCGTCGATCGCCGACGTCGCGGCGGCGGCCTACTGGTTCGTCCCGGTCCGGGCGCTGCTTCGCGATCCGTTCCACAACGACCTCATCATCACCCAGGTGAGCGCGCCGACGCTCATGGTGCATGGAACGAAGGACCCGGTCGTCCCCATCCGCTTTGGCGAGAAGCTGTTCGCCCTCGCCAATCCGCCAAAGACCTTCTGGCGCATCGAGGGCGCCGGCCATCTCGCGCTCGGCGAGCGCCTGGCCGAAACTCTGGACTGGATCGCTCGGACGGTCGAATGACGAGCCGCCCTTTGTAGACGCGGTCGCTGACCGCGTCCCCGCGCTCCATAGGGCGTTCGTAAGAACGCCGTTCTCTCGAAGGGCTAGCGAGCGCGGCTACAACGGCGCCACTGTTTGCCCCCGCGGCGCGCTTCCGCTATGCACCCTCCCCCTCGTTTCGGGACCAGCCGGTCATGGGCGGCGCAACGCAAACCCTACGAGCCGCAGCCGCCGACGGCTGGCTCAGGCGCGAACTCGCGTCGACGCTGGCGCTCGGCTGGCCGATCATCCTCGCCAACGTCGCAATCAACGCGATGACGGCGACGGACTTCATGATGCTCGGGTGGCTTTCGCCGCACGCGCTTGCGTCGGGATCGGTCGGCTTCTTTCTCTATCAGCCGCCGTTCCTGCTCGGAATCGGCGTCGTCGCCGCCTTGTCTCCGATCGCCGCGGCCAAGATCGGCGCAGGGCAGGACCCGGCCGCGTTGAGGCGCGCGACGCACCAGGCGCTCATTTCCGCGGTTCTCGTCGCCGTCGTCGTGTGGATTCTTCTGATATGGGCGACGCCGTTCCTTCTCGCCATCGGCGAGCCGGCGGACGTCGCCCGGGACGCCGGCGTTTACCTCAGGGGCTTCCAGTGGGGCCTCGCGCCGAGCCTGTTGTTTTTCGCCGCGCGATCGGTGTTTGCAGCGCTCGAGCGCCCCCGTCCGGCGCTGGTCGCGGGGCTCCTGGCGGTCGCGTTCAATGCGCTCGCCAATTACGCGCTGATCTTCGGCAAGCTCGGCATGCCGGCGCTCGGGATCATCGGCTCGGGTCTCGCCACCACCCTGTCGCAGGCGCTAATGTTCGCCATTCTGATGGCGGCCGCACTGATCGATCCGCGCATGCGCAAGCTGCGGCTCTTCGCCCTGCCCTGGCGCCCCGCCGGCGCCGAGCTCGCGGGGCTCTGGCGCCTCGGCCTGCCGATCGGCGTGATGATCGTGGCCGAAGTCGGAGTCTTCGCCGCTGCGACCCTGGCGATGGGCCTCATCAGCCAGACCGCGATCGAAGCCCACACGATCGCGCTGCAGATCGCCTCCCTCGCCTTCATGGTCCCGCTCGGGCTCGGCCAGGCGGCGACGGTGAGGGTCGGGCGCGCTTACGGCGCCGGCGACCGTCTGGCGATTTCGCGCGCCGGATGGTCGGCGTTCAGCCTGACGATGATCTTCGCCGTCCTCTCGGCGGGAGCGATGATCGGAGCGCCGCGGCTGCTCGTCGCGCCGTTCATCGATGTCAGCGCGCCGGCCAATGCCGATTCGGTCGAGCTCGCGGTCGCGCTGCTCAAGATTGCGGCCCTGTTCCAGATCTTCGACGCCAGCCAGGCGGCGCTCGCCAACATGCTGCGCGGCGTCCACGATTCGCGCATTCCCCTCATCATCGCACTTCTTGGCTATTGGGCGGTCGGCGCGCCGGTCGGCGTGGCGTTGGGATTCGGAACCTCGCTCGGCGCGGTCGGGGTGTGGATCGGTCTGGCGCTCGGCCTTGCGGCCGTCGCCGTCCTCCTGATGTCGCGCTGGCTCGTCAAGCAGCGGCATGGCTATCCTGTTTGACCGGACATAGAATCCCGCCGCAGAACTGGATCACGGGAGCCGCGTGAAGCTGATGGGAGACTGACGCCATGTCCGAGCCTGCCGCGCCCCTGGTCATCGACGTCGACACCGGGATCGACGACGCCTTCGCGCTGCTCTACGCCTGCGCGCATGAAGAGACGCAAATCCTCGGCGTCTCCACCGTCGTCGGCAATGTTCCGCTTGCGGCGGCGACGCGCAACACCCGGGCGGTTCTGGCGCTTGCCGGGCGCGCGGACATCCCTGTCTGGCCGGGCGCGCCAACCGTGCTGTCGATCTCGGTCAGGGACGCAAGCGAGATCCATGGCAAGACCGGCCTCGGCCACGCCGTCCTGCCCGAGCCCGAGGAGCAGGCTCAAGCGCATCACGCGGTCGATTCCATCATCGCCGCCGCGCGCGCCCATGCCGGGCGGCTCATTCTCGCCGCCACCGGGCCATTGACCAATATCGCGCTCGCGCTCATGCGCGACCCCGAGCTGCCGCGCCTCGTCAAGCGGTTCGTCATCATGGGCGGCGCCTATGCCGAGCCGGGCAACGTCACCCCGTCGGCTGAATTCAACATCTGGCACGATCCGGAAGCGGCGCGCATCGTCTTTCGCGCGTTCGGAGGCGTCGGCGCGGCGCCGGTCATCGCGGTCGGCCTCGACGTCACCCGCAAGACGATCATCGACGAGCGTGACGTCGCGGCGATCGCGGCGCGCATCGCCGGCAAGCCGCATGGAGCGGCGCTGACCCGGTTTCTCGAGGACGCTTCCCGCTTCTATTTCGAGCGCATGGAGAAGATGTTGGGCCGGCGCATCTTCACCATGCACGATCCCCTCGCGGTCGCCGTCGCCCTCGATCCGACACTGGTCGAGACGCGCCAGGCCGCTGTCGACGTCGAGACCTCGGGCCGCCTCACGACCGGCGCGACGATCGTCGACTGGCGCGGGCAATGGGGCCGCCTCGCCAACTCCGAGGTCGCGGTCGCAGTCGACGCGGAGCGCTTCCGCCGCCTGTTCTTCGCAGCGATGGACCGGCTGGCCGAGGGGACCGGGGCTGCCCGGTCATAGAATGCTCGAGTGCGGCGGCCCGGAAATTCAGGCCGGGAGGCTGGACCGAATTTCCAGATTTTCGCCGCGTCTCTCTTGCCCCCAAGATTAACTTGTGGTAACCAACCGGTAATCTCGCGTCGGCGACGTGGTTTGGACGATGGGTGCAAGGAGGGGCTGGGGGATGACAAACAGATTGCGCTCATGTTTGGTCGCCGCCGCGGCGAGCCTCGGCTTCGGCGTTTTGCAATTGGGCCTGCCCACGCTATTGAGGTGGTGCCGCCTCCTGCAAGCGACTTCGGTTTCATTGAGACGCCGGGGCAATACACGATCATCAACAATGCGCCAGCAGGCTGGTATATCTGGGGCTTCGACGTCCTCAATCCCGCCGCGGAAGGGGGAGGCGGCGATCCGACGACTACCCAGGGTTCTGACACTTGGGTGGCCGGAGACTGCAGCAACAATTGCGAAGCCGGGACTCCTGGCGTCGGCTTCTATTATAGCAATGTTAACGGCCAATCTTCCGCTTATTTTGTTGATGATGTCGGTCCGGGACAGAGTAGCGACTTGTTTTACTTTGTCGCCCCTGAGGCGAGTTCGCCGGCATTTTACGTGACGAACGGAGTCGAAACCTTCTACATCACTCCGACCGGCTCGGTCCCCGAACTGTCAACTTGGGCGATGCTGATCGCGGGATTCGGGTTCCTGGGCTGGCGGTATAGTCTGCAGCGAGGCGGATTCCGCGGGATCTTCCGCGCCGCCTGAGAAGGCGGGGCCGCCGACTTCGGCGAGTCGGCTTGCGCCCGCCAGTTCCTCCCTGGCGCAAGGCGCGCGCTGCGCTCAGCTCCCGGCCTTCACGGCGCTCTTGGCCTTCTTCGCCCGCTCGATTCCCTCGAGCAACAGGCCGCGCGCTTCCTCGGCGTCGCCCCAGCGGACGATCTTGACCCACTTGTTGGGCTCGAGATCCTTATAGTGGGCGAAGAAATGCTCGATCTGCTCGATCGTGATCACCGGCAGATCGGAATAGTTGTGGACGTGGGCGTAGCGCTGGGTAAGTTTGGCTGACGGCACCGCGAGCAGCTTCTCGTCGCCGCCGTGCTCGTCCTCCATCAGGAGAACCCCGACGATCCTGCAGCTCATCACCGCGCCGGGAACGATCGCGCGGGTGTTGGCGACGATCACGTCGACTGGGTCGCCGTCGTCGGAGAGCGTATGGGGGATGAAACCATAGTTTCCAGGGTAGCGCATCGACGTGTAGAGAAACCGGTCGACTTGCAGCGCCCCGCTCTCCTTGTCCATTTCATATTTGATCGGCTCGCCGCCGATCGGCACCTCGATCACAACATTCACATCGTGGGGCGGGTTTTTGCCGATCGAGACAGCGTTCAGATTCACGTCGACCTCCCTCGCCGCGGCGGCGCGCTCGCCGGATGGCCCCGCCCGGCGGCTCGCCGGGCCGACCTTACAGGAGGAGCGGCTGTTCAGCCAAAGCCGAAAGCGATCCGCTCGCGCTGTTGGCCGCCGAAAGTCTCGCGCGCCCGGCGCAGGACGCGTCCGCCGAGCCGACGGTAGAAGCCGACCGCCCGTTCGTTGTCGGCCAGCGCCCAGACGACAAGGCTCGAGAATCCGTGGCCGGCGAGATCCTTGCGCGCAGCCTCGAACATGCGCCGGCCGAAGCCGCAGCCCTGGCACTCCGGCGCGAGGTAAAGCTCGAAGATCTCGCCGCCGTAGCCCAGCGCCGGTACCCGATTGCGCCCATAGCTGACGTAGCCGACCACCGAATCGGCGAATTCGAGCACCAGCAGCGGCGTGCGCCGCGCGATCGCCAGCCGCCACCACGCCGGGCCGCGCCGGGCGATCATCCGCTCGAGTTCGCGGCCCGGAATGACGCCTCGATAGGCCTCGCGCCACGCCGCGTCGTGGACGGAGGCGATTTCGCCCTCGTCGCCGAGTCGCGCTGCGCGAATGGAGATGACCGTTTCGACCATGGGGGGATGTTAAGTCGGCCCGTGGGCTTGCCGCAAGGTCTTGACAGCGGCGAAGGATGACTTTTTTGCTCATCCGCCTTGCCCTTGAGTCGGCGCATTGGCGTCGGAATATTTGCACAACCGCCGTTCAATGCGTTTCATGCGCCGGACCAGGAGGTTCGAGACAATGATATCGCCAGCACCATGGGTGCGCTGGACGTTGAGCGCCGTCGGGATGGCGGCGGCGTTCCTCGGAGCCGCGAACGCTTGCGCCGATGTCGTGCACGTGACCTATCGCGTGTCCTTGATCGGGCTTCCGATCGGCGCGGTCAACCTCAACGCCGACCTCACGCCGACCAGCTATTCGATCCAGGGCGACGCCAAAGCGACCGGGCTCGCGCGGCTTCTCGCCAATGCGCGGGGCGCTTCGGCGGGCACGGGCGCGATCGTGCAAGGCCATGTGTCGCCCGCGACCTTCGCCACCATCGCCGCTGACTCAAAAATGACGCGCACCATCCGCATGGCGCTCGCCGGCAACGCGGTGACCGGCGTCGAGATCTCGCCGCCGTTCGACGAGAAACCGGACCGGGTTCCGCTTGGGCCCGGCGACGAGAAGGGCGTCGTCGATCCGGTCGGCGCGGTCATTATTCCGGCGCCGGCCTCGGGACCGATCGTGTCGCCGGCCGCATGCGATCGCAAGGTTCCGATCTTCGACGGCTATACCCGTTTCGACATCGACCTCACCTATGTCGGCGAGCGGCGCGTGGCGACCAAGGGCTACGAGGGCCCGGTCGTGGTCTGCGCCGCGCGCTATGTCCCGATCGCCGGCCATCGGCGCGACCGGCCGGCGACCAAGTTCATGGCCGACAACAAGGATCTCGAGGTCTGGCTGGCGCCGATCGAAAACGACCGGGTGCTCATCCCGTTTCGCGTTTCGGTGCGCACGATGATCGGCACGACCGTCGTCGAAGCCACGGAATTTCGCATCGACGAGAAGTAATCGCGCCGTTGGCGAATTCGCCGGGGCCGTCATGGGGCTCCGCCGGCCGCCGGTCTAGTTGAGCTCGTCTTCCAGCATCGGCAGCGGCAGCACGCTGAGGCCGTCCTCGACCAGCGAGCGCGCCTCCGCGAGGCTGGCCCGGCCGCGAATCGCGCGCTCGGGCGCCTCGCCAAGATGGATGGCTCGCGCTTCCTGCGGAAACTTCGCGCCGACATCTTCGGTGTTGGCCTCAATCTCGCGGCGCATGCGCTGCATCAGTTCACGCGTCTGCCGGCGCCGATCGTCAACGACAATCGCGGGGCCGGATTCGCCCGTCGTCCGGTCGCCGCCGACCACCGCAGGCGCCATGATCGCCTTGTCGACCTCGGTCGAGCCGCATTCCGGGCAGGCGACAAAGCCGCGCTTGCGCTGCTTCTCGTATGCCGCGCTGTCGGGAAACCAGCTTTCGAATGCGTGCCCTTCGGCGCAGCCGAGCGCGTATTTGATCATCGGTCAGCCCGCCAATAACTCGTCGAGTTCGCCTGCGGCTTCAAGCGCATGCAGATCGTCGCAGCCGCCGACATGCGTCTCGCCGATGAAAATCTGCGGCACCGTCCAGCTGCCGTTCGCCCTCACGGCCATCGCCGCCTGGGCGGCGCGATCCCCGTCGACGCCGATCTCCTCGAATGGCGCCGCCTTGGTCTTGAGCAGCGCCTTGGCCGCATGGCAATAGGGGCAGCTCGACTTGGTGTAGATGACAATCGGCGGCACGCCTGGAGCCAATGCTGTGGCGCGCGGATTCGCGCCGTGGCCACTATATGGGAACTCAACCGCTCGTCACAACCCGGGCGAACACCAGCACGTCCACCCGTTTGGCGCCTGCCCGCAAGAGCGCCCGGGAAGCCGCATTGGCGGTCGCCCCCGAGGTCAGGACGTCGTCGATCAGGACGACGTTGAGGCCCCGCACTTCGGCGTCGGAGGCGGCGCGGAACGCGCCCTGGACGTTCTCGGCCCGCTGCGCGCGACTAAGGCCGATCTGGCTGCGGGTCGCCTTCACTCGCACAAGCGCAGTCAAGTCGCACGGCTTGCCGGTCTGACGCGAAATCTCCTTGGCCAGCGCCGCCGCCTGATTGAACCGCCGCCGCCAGAGCCGCAAGGCATGGAGCGGCACCGGCGTCAGGAGATCGGCGTCGGCCAGCACGTCGGCGCCTGCGCGCGCCATCCAGCGCGCGATCGGGCGGGCGAGTTCGGCCCGGTCGGAATATTTGAGCCGGTGCGCCAGCGTGCGCGCCGGGCCGTCCTCGAACCGCGCCACCGCCCGAGCGCGGGCGAAGACGGGCGGATCGGCCATCGCCTGGGGCGAGATAAGGCCCTCCCCGAGGTCCTGCTCGAACGGAGTTCCGAGACGCTCGCAAAACGGCCGCTCGATGAATCGCATCGCGCTCCAGCAGCTCGGGCAGAGCGCTCCGTGCAAATCGGTCGCGACGCGGCAGGCGAGGCATGTCGGCGGATAGAGCGTGTCGAGCGCGGCTTTGGCCAGGCGCACAACAAGGGCGCCGCCGCGCCGCGTCCAGGACGGGCCGGCCGCTTGCTCCGAATCCAGCGCCGGAATGGCGTCCATGTCCGGAAGCTTAGCGCGACGAGGAGCTTTGCGCGAGCGGCGGCGTGGGAGCATAAGGGAAGAGCCCATGCCGCCTCCGACGCCGCCGCGGATTTTCGACCGCGCCCTCATCAATCGACGCCTCGATCGCGCCTGGACCCGCCCAGGCGGCGAGGCGAGGGCGGACTTCCTCCTCGCCCGGGCGGCCGAAGACCTTGGCGAACGGCTCTCGCTGGTCAAACGGCGCTTCGCTGTCGCCGCCGATTTCGGCTCGCCCGGCCCCCACGGCGCGCTCGCGCTCGCCGCCGGCGGGCAGGCCGACCGCATTGTCCGCATCGCCCCGACCGAGGCGAGCCTCGGCGCCGGCGCTTTTCTGCCCGCGGTCGGCGACCTCGAACGTCTGCCAGTGGCGGACGGCCGCCTTGACCTCGCCGTCTCGCTGCTGGCGCTGCAGACCGTGAACGACCTCCCCGGCGCGCTCATCCAGATGCGGCGCGCGCTGAGGCCCGATGGCCTTCTTGTCGCTGCGCTGGTCGGGGGCGATTCGCTGACCGAGCTTCGCCAAAGCCTGACGATCGCCGAGAGCGA
>Ga0335073_10013014_pt1 | contig 11664 bp, 10 predicted proteins | sample Lox_Sample_22_FD_207093 | JGI IMG/M metagenome (GOLD analysis project Ga0335073, IMG submission 207093) | Soil microbial communities from Loxahatchee National Wildlife Refuge, Florida, United States - Lox_Sample_2.2 | ecosystem: Environmental > Terrestrial > Soil > Wetlands | place: USA... | reverse complement strand
GGCCGGCGGTGACCACCGCCGCGCCGGCCCCGATGACACCGCGGTCCCGGCCCACCGCCCGGAGGCTGGCCGGCCCGGCCGGCCCGCGGGGCGCGATCGGGCCGGGCGGCACCCGGAGCGCGGCGAGTCCCGCGGTGATCAGCGCGAAGGCCGCACCCGCGCCCAGCAACGGGACAGCCAGCCCGAGGTGCTCGGTGAGCGCGCCGGACACCGCGGGCCCGGCCACGCCCCCCACGCCAGCGCTGGCCACCGACCCGCCCAGGGCCCGTGGCCCGTCCGCGCCGGCGGCCAGCCAGCACAGCCCGGCGGTCCACAGCACGCCATAGCCCGCGCCGAAGGCGAGCCGGGCCGCGAGCAGGGCCGGGAAGCTGCCGGCCAGCGCCTGGCCGAAGGTCGCGGCCGCCATCAGCGCCCCGGCGGCCAGCGTGATCCGCCGGGCACCGAACCGGTCCGATAGCGTGCCGGCGGGCACGGACAAGGCCAGGGTGGCGAGCCCGGTCGCGCCCAGCACCAGGCCCTGCTGGAATCCGGACAGGCCGAGCCGGTGGGCGTAGACGGGCATGACCGGCACGAGCGCGAACTGGGCGGCCGCGCTGGCCAGGATGAGACCGTACATCAGCAGCCGGAACGGTCCCGCGCCGGTGGCCCGCGTCATCGTTGTTTCTCCTTGCTCGAGAGAGGCAGCTGAGCTGGCACCGGCCAGCTTAATATGAGAGAAACTTCGACTAAAGTGAAGAAATGTCGCATCTACGATCGATAAACCCGATCAAAAATGGGCTCGGGTTGCGGGAGCTGCAAGCCGTGCTCGCGGTCCAGGAGCTCGGCTCGTTCCGCCGGGCGGCAGCGGCGCTGGGCTACACCCAGTCCGCACTCTCGCATCAGGTCTCCGCGCTGGAGGCGGCGCTCGGTCAGCCGCTGTTCCATCGTCCGGGCGGCCGCGCGCCGGTGCGGCTGACCCCCGCGGGCGAGGCGGTCTGCCGCCGGGCCCGGCGGGCGCTGAGTGAGGTCGAGGCCGTGGCCGCCGACGCCGAGCAGGCCGCCCGCGGCGAGATCGTCCGGGTCCGGGTGGGCGTCACCCAGACCGCGGCGGCCGAGATCATGCCCGCGGCCCTGCGCGCGTTCCGCGACGACCATCCCGGCGTCGAGGTGGTGCTCGTCGCGGCCGACGACCCGGACACCTCCCGGACCGCGCTACACCGTGGCGATCTGGATCTCGCGTTCTCCTACAACACCGAGACCGACGAGTACGTCGAGGCCGTTGCGGTGCTCGATGACCCCTGGGTCATCCTGACCCGCCGGGACAGCGTGATCGCCGGCCTGGAGCACGCCGGATTCGCCGTCCTGGACCAGCTGGACCTCGTCGCCTGGACCCGGCGCTGGCGGGCCCAGGCCGAGCTGGAGGACACCTGGGCCCGGCGCGGCCTCGCACCGAAGATCGTATACCGGACTGACGACAACCTGGCCCTGCAGCGGCTGGTGGCGGCGGGGCTCGGTCATGCCTGCATCGGGCGGGTAGCCGCCAGCCGGGCCGTCGACCCAGCGTTGACCTGGCTGGAACCGCACGAGGAGCCACCGTCGCCGCGGATGATGGCGCTGTGCTACCCGCGGGGCCGCCCGGTGACCGCCACCGCCCGCTCGCTGATCACCGCCATCCGCGCCCAGGCCGCCTAGCCGGGGAGCCCAGGCCGCCTAGCCGGGAGGGGAGGCAAACCGAGCCCAGGCCAACTAGGCGCCGCGGGCCGCGGCCAGCTCGAGCAGCCGCACGCAGGTGGGCCCGAACGCATGCCCCGAGGCCTCCAGCGCCATGGGCAGCGTGCTGGTCTCGGTCATCCCGGGGGCGACGTTGACCTCGAGGAAGTACGCCGTGCCCGCCTCGTCCACGATCAGGTCGGTCCGGGACAGGTCCCGCAGCCCGAGCACCATATGGGTGGCGATCGCGATCCGGGCCACCTGGGCCGCGACCTCGCGGGGCAGCCGGGCCGGGACGTAGAACTCGGTCTTGCCCGCGGTGTACCGGGCCGCGTAGTCATAGCCACCATCACCCGGGACGATCTCGACGGCCGGCAGGGCCTGCGGCCCGGCGCCCACGTCGATCACCCCGACGGTGACCTCGGTGCCCGAGATGAACCGCTCGATCAGCGCGATGTCGCCGTAGGCGAAACAGCTCAGCAGCGCGGCCGGCAGTTCCGCCGCGTCGTGGACCGGGCCCGCGCCGAGCGCCGAGCCGCCCCGGGACGGCTTGACGTACAGCGGGAGCCCGAGCCGGGCGATGATGAGGTCGATGACCGCGGCCGCGCCGAGGTCGTGGAAGGTCTCCCGCGGCAGCGTCACGGACTGCGGCGTGGTCACGCCGGCCGCCGCGACCAGGGCCTTGGCCGTCGGCTTGTCGAACGCCATCTGGCAGGCGCTGGCCACCGAGCCGACGTACGGCGTGCCGAGCAGCCCGAGGACCTCCCGGATCGCGCCGTCTTCGCCAGAGGCACCGTGAATAACGGGGAATACCGCGCTGGGCGGGTCCGCGCGCAGCTGCGTGAGCAGTTCGGCGTCGGCGTCCGCCAGCACGGCGTCGATGCCCGCCTCGGCCAGGGCGTCGCGGACGCGGTAACCCGAACGCAGCGATACCTCCCGCTCGGCAGACAGCCCGCCGGCCAGCACCACCACCCGGTCAAGTCGGTCCATGACTACCGCAGGCCCGGGGCCGGGCCGAAGTCGTCCCGCAGCTCGATCTCGGTCTCGATCACCGAGGCGAGCCGGCGGACGCCTTCCCGGATCCGGTCCGGGCCGGGGAACGAGTAGCACAGCCGCGCGTGCTGGCCGCCCGAGCCGTCCGCGTAGAAGCCGGTACCCGGTACGTAGGCGACCCGAGACGAGATCGCCCGGGGCAGCATGGCCTTGGCGTTGACACCGTCGGGCAGCCTGAGCCACACGTAGAATCCGCCGCCCGGGCGGGTCCAGTGACAGCCGGCCGGCATCATCGTGTCCAGGGCGCTCAGCGTGGCGTCGCGGCGCTCGCGGTAGAGCTCGCGGAAGTCCTTGATCTGCTCCAGCCACGGCTGGGTGTTCAGGTACTCCCGCACGGTCAGCTGCGCGAAGCTGGAGTGGCAGAGCACCGCCGACTCGGCGGCCAGGATCAGCTTGTCCCGGATCGCGGCCGGGGCCAGGGCCCAGCCGACCCGGACGCCCGCCGCGAAGGTCTTGGAGAACGTGCCGAGGTACACCACGCCCTCGTCGTCGTCCGCCCGCAGGGCCCTCATCGGCTCGCCCTCGAATCCGAGCAGGCCGTACGGGTTGTCCTCGACCACGAGCAGGCCCGCGCGCCGGCAGATGTCGAGGATCTGCGGCCGGCGGGCGGCGGCCAGGGTAACCCCGGCCGGATTGTGGAAGTTCGGCACCGTGTAGAGGAACTTGGCCCGCCGCCCGGCCGCGGCCGTACGCTGGACGGCCTCCTGCAGTGCGGCCGGAATCAGCCCGTCGGAGTCCATGGCCACATGGACCACGCTGGCCTGGTAGCCGGCGAAGGCGCCCAGGGCGCCCACGTAGGACGGCGCCTCGGCCAGGATCACGTCGCCGGGGTCGATGAAGATCCTGGCCAGCAGGTCGAGCGCCTGCTGCGAGCCGACGGTGACGACGATCTCGTCCGGGTGGGCCCGGACCTGCTCCAGCGCCATGATGTCGCAGATCCGCTCGCGCAGCCCGGCGTCCCCTTGGGCGGTGCAGTACTGCAGTACGCTGGCCCCCCGGTCGGCGACCAGCCGGCCGATCATCTCGCCGACCGCGTCCAGCGGGAGCGCGGACACGTACGGCGAGCCGCCGGCCAGCGATACGATCTCGGGCCGGGCGGCGACGGCGAACAGCGCCCGGATTTCGGAGGCGACCATGCCGACGGCACGTTCGGCGTACTGACCGACGTACGGGTCGATTCGCTGTCGCTGCGATGCGGGCTGCTCTTGGGCGGTCACGGTTTCTCCTGCAGGAGGCTCCTGAAGCGGTCCAGTATCATGCCAGGATAAGGGGTATCTCCCGGGCACGCTTATGGATTCTGCCGGGCTCGTCCTACCGGGGAACAGGATGTCGCGCCGTATCGTCAATATCACGCTGGACAATCTCGGCGACTTGCCGCCGAAGTGCCGCAAATGTGTTTTCTGGGAACTGGGTCCGGTCAGCCGGGCCCGGGCCGAGGAAAGCGGCGACCCGGAACTCGAGAAGGAGTCGTGGGTCTCTTCGGTGCTGCTCGAATGGGGCAGTTGCGGGAAGATCGCCTACGTCGATGGCGTCCCCGCCGGATACATGCTCTTCGCCCCCCCGCAGTACGTTCCGCGGTCGATGGCGTTTCCCACCAGCCCGGTCAGCGCGGACGCTGTGCTGTTCATGACCGCGCACCTGCTGAGCGAGTTCGCCGGCGGGGGCATCGGCCGGATGCTCGTGCAGGGGATGGCCAAGGACCTCACCCGGCGCGGCGTCAAGGCGATCGAGGCCTTCGGCGACCGGCGCTGGGAGTCGCCGTCCTGCATGCTGCCGGTGGATTACCTGCTCGCGGTGGGGTTCAAGACGATCCGCCCGCATCACCATTACCCGCGGCTGCGGATGGAGCTGCGGACCATCCTGACCTGGCGGGAGGACGTCGAGGTAGCCCTGGAACGCCTGCTCGGCTCCATGACGCCGTCGGCCCCTCAGGGCGCCCTGCGGCCCGTGTAACGAGCCGGGCCGTCCCTGAGGGGCCGGTAAAACGATCAGATGAACTCGGCGAGTTCACGCAGCAGAGCCGACTTGGGCTTGGCGCCCACGATCTGCTTGACGACCTGGCCGCCCGAGAACACGTTCATGGTCGGGATGGCCATGATCCCGTATCGCTGCGAGATGGCCGGGTTCTCGTCGATGTTGAGCTTGACGACATCGATCTTGTCGGCGTACTCGGTCGCGATCTCCTCGAGGACCGGGGCGACCATGCGGCACGGGCCGCACCATTCGGCCCAGTAATCCACGATGACCGGCTTGTCGCTCTTCAAGACCTCCGTCTCGAAGGTCTCTTCCGTCACGACCTTGGTCGCGCCCACTTGCGATCACATCCCTTTAGCTTGCTGTGCGGTTGTTGTTCGGGACTATTCCTGGCTGGCTAGCCAGCGCTCGGCGTCGAGGGCGGCCGCGCAGCCGGTCCCGGCTGCGGTCACGGCCTGCCGGTAGGTCCGGTCCACCACGTCGCCGCAGGCGAACACGCCCTCGATGGCCGTACGCGTCGACGGCTGGTCGACCAGCAGGTATCCGTCGGCGTCGGTCGCCAGCTGCGTGGTGAACAGGTCGGACCGGGGATCATGCCCGATGGCGACAAAGAGGCCGGTCACCGGCAGGACGTGTTCGGTGCCGTCCTCGGTGTTCCTGATCCGCAGGCCCGTCACCTTGTCGGAGCCGAGGATCTCGGCCACCTCGCTGTTCCACAAGAACTTGATCTTGGGATTGGCCAGCGCGCGGTCCTGCATGATCTTCGAGGCCCGGAGCGCGTCGCGGCGGTGGATCACCGTCACCGACTTGCCGAACCGGGTCAGGAACGTGGCTTCTTCCATGGCCGAGTCACCGCCGCCGACGACCGCGATGTCGTGGCCGCGGAAGAAGAACCCGTCACAGGTGGCGCACCAGGACACGCCGTGGCCGCCGAGTTCCTTCTCGCCGGGCACGCCCAGCTCCTTGTACCGGGAACCGGTGGCGATGATGACCGCCCTGGCCAGGTAGGTCTCGCTGTCGGTCTTGACCAACTTGGGGGTGGCGAGCAGGTCCACCTCGGTCACGTCGTCGGACAGCAGCTCGGCGCCGAACCGTTCCGCCTGCTTGCGCATGGAGTCCATCAGCTCCGGACCCATGATCGCGTCGGGGAAGCCGGGGAAGTTCTCCACCTCAGTGGTCTGCATGAGCGCGCCGCCGGCGGTCACCGATCCCTCGAAGACCAAGGGTCTCAGTTCCGCGCGCGCCGCGTACAGTGCCGCCGTATAGCCGGCCGGGCCGGAACCGATGACGATGACGTTCCGGACTTCTGGCACTTCCGCCAACCCTTATCCACCCCCTATCTGAATGGCTCTGGTGAGAACCGATCCTAGGACGCAGATGTTCCCGGCAGGGTCGTCGTGGCGAGGACGTGATCGCTGGTGGCTGAGCAGCCGGAAGCGGTCAGCCAGGCCGTGTCGTGGCGGCCGGTCACGGCCACGATCACGATGGCCGGCTGGCCCTGGAAGCGGGCCTCCTCGACCAGGCGCAGCGGGTCCCGGGTGACGCGGAGCACGCACCCCTGCAGCGACGCGGGCGTGAGCTCCTGCGCGTTCCCGGGGGCGCGGGGGTGCAGCCGCAGCTCGCGTTCCAGCAGCGGCACCAGCGTGGCCCGCTGGTAGTCGGTGCCGCTGATCACCACGCCGGAGGTGATCGGAGCCTCGATGGCCGGGGACCCTTCGGACCGGTTCGTGGTCGTGCTGGAGGGGACGGCCTCCCCGGCGGCGGCCGGAACCGCCCGCGATCCCGCGGATCTGGAGGACGCGGAGGATGACGACGCGCTCGAGTTCGTCGAGCCGCCCGCGATGCGGCTCAGGCCGTACCCGCCCGCGGCCAGCACCAGCACGGCGGCCGCGGGCGCCAGCACCCGCAGGGCGACCAGCCGGAAATCCCGGTGCCGGCGGGACGGCGGGCCAGCCACCCGGCGGGACGGCGGGCCAGCCACCCGGATGGGGGCGCCGTCATCACCGGCCCGTTCGGAAGAATCTCGGTTGGCCGCCTCGGCGGCGAGCACGTTCTCGAGCCGCTGGATCACGGTGCCGGGCATGACCGGGGCCGGGACGGCGGCGAGCAGGACGGGGAACTCGGCCAGCTCGTCACACAGGCCGGTACACCGCTCACACCCGGCCAGGTGCGCGGAGATCCGGGCACCGTGGCGCCCGGTGATGAGCCCCGCGCTGAACTCGGCCAGGACCCCGGAGTCCGGGTGAGTCATCTGTTCCCTCATGAGGTATCGCTTCCCTGCGCAGGTGAGACGCGCTCGGTCGCGGATCGGTTCCCCCGCAGGTGTGCCACGTAGGGCAGGAGCCGGGCGCGGGCCCGTGCGCAGCGGCTCTTCACCGTGCCCGGCGAGGTATCCAGGATGGCCGCGGCGTCGTCGACCGAGAAGCCGAGCATGTCCACCATCACCAGGGCCGCCCGCTGCGGCGCCGGCAGGATCAGCAGCGCGGCGTTGATGTCCAGCCTGATGTCGGCGGCCCGGGCGGGATCCGGGTCGTGTGCCAGTAGGGCCTCGAGCGCCTGCTCGTCACCGGCGGACGTCACCGGACGGACGGCCCGGCGCCGCAGCCGGTCCAGTGACGCGTTGACCACGATGCGGTGCAGCCACGTGGTGACGGCCGAATCGCCGCGGAAGTCGGCCGCCCGGCGGAAGGCGGAGATCATCGCGTCCTGCAGCGCGTCGGCCGCCTCTTCGGGGTCGCAGACGGTGCGCAGCGCGACCGCCCACAGCCGGTCACGGTGCCTGCGGAACAGTTCGCCGAAGGCGTCGCTGTCTCCCGCCACGTGCCGGCGGAGGAGTTCAGTGTCCGAGGGCCACTCGCCATCGGTGCCGGGCACGAGGCATCAGCCCGACTGGCTCACGGCGGAACCATGGACCACCACGTTGTAGATCTGCGCCTCGTACCTGTTGCTCGTCCCGGCCAGCGGCGGGAGGCGGGTGATCCAGATCAGCACGTAACGGCCGGTGGTATCGCTGGTCACGTTGAAGGTCGTGACGCCGTGCGCGGTGGTGCTGCTCGCCACGGAGGTGAAACTGCTGAGCGCGGACGGGACCGGGTCGTTGTCGTTCCCGATCTCGATCTGGACGTCGGCACAGCATTGGTCGCCGAACTGGACGACCACCTGGCTCAGCCGGACTTGCTTGCCCATATCCAGTATGAGTCCGGTGCCCTTCTTCAGGTTGCCGAAATTCGGATAGGTGAAGTAGTAGTCCGTGTGCCAGAACGTGCCGGGGTCGTTGTCGATCGCGAATTTCGCCGCGTTGCCATCCTCGTTGCCGCCGTCGTCGCCGAGGGCGTCGAAGCTGTTCGCGCTGGCCGGCGTCAGCACCACCGACGCCGCCGCGGACGGGGCGGACGAGGACGAGGCGCCATGGGTGGGCGGCGCCGTCGTCGCGGGACTGCTCCGGTGGCTGAGGGTCCAGCCCACGATGCCCGCCGCCACCAGGACAATCACGATCACGGCGCTGACGATCACGGCCCTGGTCGAGGAGCGATCGCCGGGCGGCCGGTGGTACGGGGTTCCGGCCCGGGGCCGAGTCGGCGGGTCAGCCGCCGGGTACGTGCTGGTGGGCCCGCTTGGCTGGTAACCGCGCTCGGCGGGCGGCCCGAAGGGGCCGGCGGGGGCGGCGGGAACCGGCGGCGGGTCGGGCGGGGCGACGTTGCCCAAGGCCTCAGCCAGCATCGCCGGGGTGGTGAGGGCCGGGCCGTGACGGCTGGGCCGCTGGAACAGCGCCTGGCACGTCAGGGCGTCGATATCGGCCGGCACGGCCGCGGACACCTGGCGCGGGGTCCGCGGCTCCCCGTCGACCTCAGGCGCCGGAGGGAGCCCGGTCGCACCGGCCCGGCCCTGGGCGTCGTCAGGCTCCGCGGCTTCCGCGCCTTCGGCGGTCCCAGCGGGCCCGGGGGGCTCAAGGGGCCCGGGGGGCTCAAGGGGCCCGGGGGGCTCAACAGGGGGTCCGGACGGCTCCGGCGATCCCGGCCAGTAGCCGGTCAGCGCGGCGTACAGCAGCCGGCCCAGGTCCTGGGTGTCGGTAAGCTCGGCGCCGTCCTCGGCCGCCGCCGTCCCGGCCAGGACGGCGTCGATGCCGAGCCCGGTGATCTTCACCCCGCTGACCCGCGTCCAGTGCAGGCACGCCGGGGTCAGCCGCAGGTGGGCCAGCCCGCCCGCGTGCGCGGCGGCGATGGCCTGGGCGGCCTCGAACAGCAGCGACACGGCCCGGGGAGCGTCGAGCGGGCCCTCGGCCAGCATGTCCAGCAGGGACTCGCCGACCACCCACTCCAGCACCACATAGGCGAGCTCGCCGGCGTCTTCGACGTCGAACACCTGGGAGAAACGCGGGTCGCCGAGCCTGCTCGCGGCTCGCGCGGCGGTGATGGCCTCGGCGATCCGCGGGAAATCGGCCGCGAACGTGAGCACGGTGACGGAGCGAGCGAGGGGCTCATCGATCGCTTTCCAGGACGTCCAGCCGGGGCCAGTGCTCATCTGGTCTACGAGGCGATAGCGCCCCGCTAGCCGGGTTCCTGGTTCCGACGTGTATGTGCTCATAGGTCGTCACCCATGCTAATGCCGCCTGCTCTGCCCGCCGAACCTCGCCGCCACCGTTCTGGCCAGGAAACCGAACTCGGCCACCCGGAGCGCCCGGGCGCTCAGCGCGTACAGCAGGACCGCGCCGCCGCCGCCGACCACGGTGACGAGCAGGCCGTAGGCCACGCCGGGGTTGTGCGTGACGTGCTCGGCGCCGATCATGACCGCCACCGCGAAGACCAGGCCGGGCACGGTGGCCACGTGCATCCGGGTCAGGCTGCGGGCGATGGCCCGGCCGTCCAGGCTGCCGACCCGGCGCAGCAGCAGGGCCCAGCCGACGATTGCCCCGGTCAGGTTGGAGATCCCGTAGGCGACGCCCAGCCCGGCCACCACGTCCAGGCGGGGCAGGATGGACAGCGCGACGTAGGCGCCCGCGATGCTGACGGCCATGGTGAGCACGCCGACCAATGAGGCCGTCCGGCTGTCCTGGAAGGAGTAGAAGACTCGCAGCTGCAGCTGGGTCAGCATGTACGGGACCAGGCCGAGAGAGAACAGGCCGAATACCTCGCCGATGTACCTGGCGTGGTAGGAGTTGACGCTGCCGTAGGAGAACAGGACCTCCGCGAGCGGCCCGCCGAGCAGGCCGAGATAGATGGCCGCGGGTACCACGACCACCGAGGCCAGCCGGACCCCGATGGAGAAGTCGTCCCGGACCAGGGAGTACCGGCGGGCGCTGGCGTGCTCGCTCATCCTGGGCAGCAGCGCCGTGATCACTGAGATGCCGATGATCGCGTACGGGAGCTGGAACAGCTGCCAGGCGATGGAGTACGCCGAGTAGCCGTTCACCCCGGGCGAGGCGGCGTTGGCCACGATCTGGACGACCAGGTTGCCGGCCCACTGGGAGATCACGTAGACCGACATCCAGCCGGCCATCCGGCCCATCTCGGATACCTCGCCCCGCCGGAACCCGAGCGTGGGGTGCCAGCGGAACCCGGCGCCGCGCAGCGAGGGGAACAGCGCCACGGTCTGCGCGACCACGCCCAGCGTGGTGCCGATGCCCAGCACCTCCACGCCGAAGGCGGAGATGTTCTGCGGGGTCTTGCCCAGGCCGACCGCGGCCACGTACAGGCCGCCGACCACGATCACGACCACGTTGTTGATGACCGGCGTCCACATCGGCGCCGCGAACCGGCCGCGGGTGTTCAGCAGCGCCCCGATCAGCGAGCTCATGCCGTAGAAGAAGATCTGCGGGATGAAGAAGTAGGCCCATATCACCATCAGGTGGTGCTCGGCGCCGTACGCGCTGCCCGGGGGGCCGTGGATGGTAGGCGCGTACAGGTCGACCAGCGGGCCGGCCAGCAGCGTGGCCACCACGGTGACCACGAGCAGGGCCACCGCGCCCAGGGTGAACATCCGCTGCGCGTAGGCCTCGCCGCGGTCCGGGTCGCGCCGGGCCGCCCGGACCAGCAGCGGCACCACCACGCTGGTGAAGATGCCGCCCAGCATGAGGTAGTAGACGGTGTTCGGCAGCGTGTTGGCGTTGTTGTACGCGTTGCCGAGGAACGAGACGCCGACCGCGTAGGTCAGGACCAGGGTGCGCAGGAACCCGGTGCCCCGGGAGAGCAGGGTGCCGACCGCCATGCCGGTGCCGGAGCGGATCAGGTTGGTTCGCGGCAGGGCGCGCTGCCCGGCCGTCCGGGACGGCCGCGGGCCGCGGGCCGGGCCGCTGGGAGGGCCGGCGGGAGGGCCGGCGGGAGGGCCACCAGGGGGCCCGCCGGGGCCCGCGGGTCCGCCGGGCGGCGGGCGGTATCCCGGCTGCGGGTACCGCGGCCGCAGGTCATCGGGTCGCGGGCCGAGGTCGCCGGGCGGCCGGTGATCGCCGGGCCGCGGCACCCGGCGCCAGCCGGGCGGCGCATCGACCGAATCGGGCTGATCGAACGGGGTAAACCGCGGGACCCGGGCCGGCCTGGTGGGCGGGGCGGGCCAGCCCAGGGCGAGCGGTAGCGTGGTCTCGGCCGGGCTCGGGCCGCCCGGCATCGGGCCTTCCAGCGGCGGGAGCGGATCGGTGTCACCGGCGTGCCCGGCGCGGCCGTCCGGTTCCGGCTCCTCCGGTCCTGGCTCGGGCGGCCCGGGCTCACGCGCGCCCGGCTCAGGCGTCGTCGGCCCAGCGTCGTGCATCGGCCAGGTCATCCGGTGCCTCCGTCGGGTGTTGCGCGCTGCTGGTGCCTGTCACGACGCTACCTGGTAGATCCGCATCTTCGGGGGCAACCTGGTCGTCAGGGTGCCGCCGCCGCCGGACGCCACGGAATACGGAGGTGAGGACGAGGACGCCGATCGCGGCGCCGATGAGGAACAAGATCGCGCGGCCGTACCTGGTCGACTCGA
>Ga0335073_10013013_pt1 | contig 11665 bp, 6 predicted proteins | sample Lox_Sample_22_FD_207093 | JGI IMG/M metagenome (GOLD analysis project Ga0335073, IMG submission 207093) | Soil microbial communities from Loxahatchee National Wildlife Refuge, Florida, United States - Lox_Sample_2.2 | ecosystem: Environmental > Terrestrial > Soil > Wetlands | place: USA: Florida... | reverse complement strand
CGCCGGGAAAGAGGAATCCTGGTGAATTCGACCGTCAAGACGATCATGTTCTGGGTCTTTATCCTGATCTGTCTCATGCTGCTATGGGGCGTCGTGCAGCGCGGCACAAATATGGGAAAGGAGCCGGACGTCTCCTACTCTGAACTTCTGGACAAGATCGACGCCGGGCAGGTGCAGGATGTCACCATCCAGGGCACCGAACTGCACGGCCACATGAAGGCGAATCCCAAGGAACAGTTCCACACCACGATTCCGCAAAACTCCGACATGTTGATTGACAAGCTGCACGCAGCCAAGGTCAATTTCTCGCTCAAGGATCAGCAGAGCAACATCTTGATTCCCCTGCTCATCAATATCGGCCCGTTCGTGCTTTTGGGAGCCATCTGGTTCTTCATGCTCAGGCAGATGCAGTCGGGAGGCAACAAGGCTTTGTCGTTCGGCAAGAGCCGTGCGCGCCTGCTCTCGATGCAGCAGAAGAAGATTACCTTCAAAGACGTTGCCGGTGTGGATGAAGCCAAGGAAGAGCTCAAAGAGATTATCGAGTATCTGCGCGAGCCGCAGAAATTCCAGAAACTGGGCGGCCGCATTCCCAAGGGTGTTCTGCTCGTTGGCCCTCCGGGCACCGGTAAGACCCTGCTCGCTCGCGCCGTGGCCGGCGAAGCCAATGTTCCGTTCTTTTCCATCTCGGGTTCCGACTTCGTCGAGATGTTTGTCGGCGTGGGCGCAAGCCGCGTCCGCGACTTGTTTGAGCAGGGCAAGAAGAACGCTCCCTGCATCATCTTTATCGATGAAATTGACGCGGTCGGCCGTCACCGCGGCGCTGGTCTCGGCGGCGGACACGACGAGCGCGAGCAAACGCTCAATCAGCTCCTCGTCGAGATGGACGGTTTCGAATCCAACGACGGTGTGATTCTCGTCGCAGCAACCAACCGGCCTGACGTCCTCGACCCCGCGCTTCTGCGCCCCGGCCGTTTCGATCGCCGAGTGGTGGTTGGACTACCCGACGTGCGCGGCCGTGAAGAGATTCTGCGCGTGCATGTGAAAAAGGTTCCCGTTGCCGACGACGTCAATCTCAACGTGCTCGCCCGCGGAACCCCCGGTTTCAGCGGAGCCGACCTGGCCAACATGGTGAATGAGGCCGCTCTCAACGCGGCGCGCGTCAACCGCAAGCAGGTCGTGATGTACGACTTCGAGCTGGCCAAAGACAAGGTTCTGATGGGTGCCGAGCGCAAATCCATGCTGCTCACGGATGAGGAAAAGCGGGTCACCGCTTATCACGAGGCGGGGCATGCCCTGGTTTCGTATTTGCGTGAGCACTCTGACCCCATCCACAAGGTCACCATCATTCCGCGCGGCATGGCTCTCGGCGTCACGATCTATCTTCCCGACGATCGCCACAACTACACGCGCGAATACCTTGAAACCCGTCTCGCTACCGCCTACGGCGGCCGTGTAGCCGAGGAGATTTTCCTCAATCAGATGTCCACCGGCGCCGGCAGCGATATCGAAACGGCTACCGATCTCGCTCGCCGCATGGTGTGCGAATACGGCATGAGCCGCCTTGGTCCGCTCACCTTCGGCAAGAAAGAAGAGCAGATCTTCCTGGGGCGTGAGATCGCACAACATCGCGACTTCAGCGAAGAAACGGCCCGCCAGATCGATCTCGAAGTTCGCCGCCTCATCGACGAAGCCTACCAGTCCGCGCACAACATCCTTGATACCCACAAGGACGCGATGCACCGCATCGCCGCAGCTCTGCTGGAACGCGAAACCATCGATGCGGAAGAAGTCAAGATGCTCATCGAAGGCAAGCAGCTTCCTCCCATCCGTTCTGTTCTGGCATCGCCCAGCGACACCGGCAGCGGCGGTCAGCAGGTTCTCAAGCCCGAGAGCCGCGGCGGTTCCGGACCCTATCCGGAAGGCTCTCCGTCGCCCGCTTAGCTTGATCCCGCTTCGATCCAAAACGGCCGGACCTTTGGGTTCGGCCATTTTTATTTTGTGCAAGCTTTCTTAATTCAATGCTGCAGGACCACCGCTCAAGAATTCACGGCATCCCAGATACTATTGGGCCGGGAAGGGGGGCGATGGCGCTCCGGGCTTATACACGTATGGCCGTTCAAGAACCCAAAATGGACGAGCGGCGCCCGGAAGCCCTTCAGGTTCTTCTGGATGCCTCAACATTGCTGCGCGGAATCTCGAGCCTTGGTAACGTTCTGAGCGGCATCCTCGATCTTGCTGGCAAGACACTCTCCGCCGACGCTTATGCCGTGTGGCGGACCTTGGACGATGGGTGCACGTGGAAGGCGGTTGCGAGTCGTGGTCTGTCATCGGCCTATCGCACCCAGTTCACCGCGTCTCGAGACAAGGCCCTCACGTCACTCCAGGCCGTTGAGGATGTCAAAACCGAGCCTACGCTCGCCCGATTCCGCCAGGCCTACGCGGCCGAGGGCATTCGCAGCTTGCTGGCCGCTCCCGTTGTTCTGAGGAACGAGCAGCGGGCAGCCATCACCTTCTACTGGCGTCAGCCTCATTCGTTCAGCTCTCTCGAATTCGATTATGCTGCGGCGCTGGCAAACGTGTGCACTGCCGCGCTCAATGCGAACGATCTCAACGACCTCAATCAACAGGAGAAGCGCCGCGTTTCGTTTCTCGCTGAGGCCAGCGCCATTCTCGCCAGTTCTTTCGATTACGAGAAAAATCTGCGCGCGGTTGCTCAGCTTGCAGTTCCCGGGATCGCCGATTGGTGCGCGGTTCATCTCTGCGAATCGGGGAAGCCGGTTTGCCTTGCGCTGGCTCACTCTGATCCCGCCGCACACAACGCAGCGGAGCAGGTTTTCACTCGTTTCCCCAATGAAGTGCTTCGTGTCAGCGGCTTGGAAGCCGTACCGCGTCACGGCAAGCCACAACTTCGCACCTACCGCAATGCAGGCCCGATCGAGACTTCGGCGCCCGATGCCGAACATTTGGAGGCGATGCGCACGATGGGCGTTACGTGCAGCCTCACCGTTCCGCTGGTGACCCACGGAGATGTCGTCGGCGCCATCTGCCTGTTTGCCGCAGAGGGAAGGCCCTGCTTCAACGACGACGATATGCAGTTGGCAGACGACCTCGCTCGGCGAGCAGCCAACGCCATCGAAACCGCAAAGCTTCATCGCGACCTTCTTCGCCAGCAGAACGAACTTCAACTGGCTCATTCCGCCGCGCGCCTCGGTCGCTGGAATTGGGACCTTCGGTCCCAGACTATGTTCTGGTCCGACGACTACAGGGAGCTTCTCGGCCTTCCCGCGGAACAGGCGGCTACCGGCTCAAGGCAAATGGAACTGATCCATCCCGATGATCGCGAGCGCATCCAACAGGAACTCGATCAGGCTCTCGCTTCAGGTGCGGACCAGGTCGTTCTCGAATTTCGTCTTCTCAAGCCTGACGGGCAGACCTGCTGGATTCATTCTCGCGGCACCGTCTGTCACGATTCCGAAGGCAATCCTGTTTCAATCATCGGCATCAGCATGGATGTAACCCAATCGCGCCAGGCTGAAGATGCACTTCGCTCCTCCGAGCGCGAGGCGGCCCGCCGAAGCAATGAAGTGGCCGCCATCGTCCAATCCTCTGATGACGCCATCCTCAGCAAAGACCTTACCGGCCGCATCATGAGCTGGAACCCTGCGGCTCAACGCATCTTCGGTTATTCACAGGAAGAGATTCTCGGAAAATCCATCCTTCTTCTGATTCCTGAAGAGCTTCACGCCGAAGAAGAAGAGATTCTCAGAAAGATTCGCTCCGGTCAGACCATCGATCACTACGAGACGGTTCGTGTGACCCGGAGCGGTGAGCGCATCGACGCTTCTCTTAGCATTTCCCCGGTTCGCGACGAAAAGGGAAATATCATCGGCGCGTCCAAGACGTTGCGCGATATTTCGAGCAAGAAGCACCTCGAAGCGACCCTTCTTCAGGCTGAAAAAACTGCTGCGTCCGGCAGAATGGCGGCTGCTGTCGCACACGAGGTGAACAACCCGCTCGAAGCCATCACCAATTTGATCTTTCTGGCCAAGGAAAACGCCGGCGATGCGGCCCAGGTTCGCAACTTTCTCAGCGTTGCCGAAAGCGAGGTAGCGCGGGTCTCCCGCATTGCCCAGCGAACACTTGGCTTTTATCGCGAGAACACTTCAGTGGCCAGCGTATCCCCATCGGAACTCGCTGAACACACGCTTCGCATCTACGAGCCGAAATGCAAAGCTGCGGGTATCACCATCGAGAGAGAGTTCAAATCTACGCAGTCCATCATGCTCCGTTCAGGTGAGATTTTGCAGGTTCTATTCAACATTGTCGCCAATGCCATTCACGCCATGCCTTCAGGGGGTACACTTTCGATTTCGACAGAGGATGCTGAACTACCCGAGGGTCCGGGAGTCAGTATTGCAGTGCGTGACACCGGCGTCGGGATTCCGCCGCATCAACTGCCGAAAATCTTCGACGCCTTTTTCTCCACTCGGCCTGGCAGCGGTACCGGAATCGGGCTGTTTGTAGCCCAGCAGTTTGCCCTCGGCCATGGCGGCAGGATTGTCGTGAAGAGCAGCGTGGAACCCGCCTCGCATGGGACCACGATGTCGATCCACCTTCCCCGTCGCAACCCTTATTCCGCTGACCGCGCAGCATGATCCGAGCAAGCCGCGTTGGAGGGGGAAACTCTGCAGAGTCTCAGAAGATTTTGTACCCGATTCCGACGCTCACGCCGTAGGGATTCAGTGAGCCGTTGATCCAGTTGGGCCACTGCTGGTACTCGAAGTCCACCGGCCGCAGGGTCCAGCGGTCGCTCAGCTTCATGTCTACGCCGCCGCCGTAGGCTATGTCAGTGAACCGGCCGTAGGCATAGTTGTATTGGAAGTTCATCTTCGAGAATCCAAAAAGCACCTTGCCGTACGGGGTAAATCGTCCAAAGTTGTGGATTGGCACCTTGGGTCCGATAAGGTAGTTGTCCTGGTAGATGTTGGCAAACTGGTTGAACCGTAGCCAGCGTCCTTCGGCCTCAGCCTGAACCCAGCGGCTGAAGCGTACGTCAACATACGCACCGGGTCCGATTAGCCAGTTCGACGCTGACTCCGCTACCCCGTTGCCCGCGTAGTCGGGCTGAAAGCCCGAACCAAGTACGCCTGCGGTTATCGTCATTCGGTTGAGTGTTGCGGAAGGTGCCACCTGCGCCCGGGCACTGATGCCGCAGGCGTCCACGATACATGCGAGCAAAAAAACAAAAAATGCAGATCGTCTCATGAGGAAATTTGGTTTCAGCTCAAATCGTTCTTGCACTTCTGTGCACTGGTTTATGTTCGTTCAAGAATTCAGGCCGATCGCGTGTGCGCTCTCGCGTATCGGCCTGTGGTTTTTGATAGACCTTACTTCTGCGTGGGCCCGGTAGCCGTGGATTGTGGCGTCGGATCGCCTCCGTTTGCCGGTGCTGCCGCCGGTTGTCCTGATGAAGGCTGGCCCGGAGCTGCCGGGGGATTGGCGTTCGCATCTTCATACCGCTGAAGCTTGAAATAGACTGGCGTCACTTCAAGCGGCATCTTGTCACGCGCATTCATTGGCGCATATCGCTTTGCATTCAGCATGTGCACCCGGTCGTCCCAGGGATCAGTCTTAAGCCAGCTTCCCAGTGGAAGAGCCGGTATCTGGTTCAGGTCGTCCCAATTGATCTTCGGAGCTTGCTGCGCCAGCGCCTCCATCCACGGTTGGCCATCGGGCTGCAGCATTGAGTCGCCCAGCTTTGGCGTATTCAGTGCTTTCAGCTCCTTTCCGCGTGCCGCCAACTGCTCCCAGAAGAGCCCGGCATCGGCGAGCTTGTCCTTGTACATGGACGCCTGCAGGTAGACCATCGCCTGCTTCGCAGCGGAGGCGTCGTCTGCGTCGGAGTGATTCATGTCGATGCGCTGGAAGGTCGCCTCGTCAGGGAAGAGCAGGCGATCGTTAAATGCATAGCGGGTGTCAATATGGTGACCCAGCGCGATATGCGCCAGTTCCAGCGCAACCACCGAGGCAATTGAGGGCTCATCGGGGAGGGTGTCGAGAAGTCCCTTGCTGATGAGGATCGTGTTGCCGACTGTCGTTGCTTCAATGGTGTCGGTCAACAGAACCCGGCAGTGCACAGGGTAAGAGAACGCCAGGTTATTCGGGACCGCAAGGTTGGTCACAATCTGGTCCAGTACTTGCGTCTCGTAGCCATTCGGCGTCAGCGGCGCCACCAGTCCGGAGATTTCCAGCCGGTCGATCACGTTGTCCTGGGCCTGCATCAGCCAGTCGCGCGTGGCCTGCAAAGGACTCACATCCTGTGAGTCGTCGCTCTTGTCAACCGCGTCTTCCACCTTCATTGTAACGTTCTCGCTGTCTCGCGTCGGGAGCTTTAGTGAATAGCCCCAGAAGTGAGTCTGCGCCTTCAGGCCCAGCCCCTTGCCGTTGTCGCCGCGATTCGATTCCTCAACGTAGATCGCCACCGGCAGCCAGACACCCGGCTGAACGTTCATGCGCCAGCTGTCAAAGTGGAAGTAATACTTTGAAGCTTCATCCGACTTCGGCCCGGTGTACGTGCCGTTGAAGCGAACCACGTTCCCGCCTTCATCCTCGATCCAGATTCGGCCATAGAAGCGTCCCATCCCGGCCACTTTGGGATGGACGTCGAATACCCAGGTTCGCACCTGACCCAGAAATTCCCGCCGAACATAGCTGAAAACATAGTGCTGCTCGTCAAAGCCGGTCGGGTCAAGAAACATCATCTGCATAAAGCCGGTTGGATTGTACGTGAAGTGCTTGTCCAGACCCAGCGCCTTGCTCAATTCGCTGATCGCAGAGAACGAACCCTTGAAAAATGCGTGCCTTGACATGGACCGCGGCGCATAGGACTTGTCAAAGAACCCCTTGCCGAAATCCACCCGGCTCAACGTGTACTGGTCGTCAACCGGAACTTCGTACAGCAACTGGTCGGGACGCGTGTCCTGAATATACGTTTCAACCAGAGGCGTGCGCTCCTGGATGTTCTTGATCAGCACCTTTTCCTGCGCGATCGCCTTCTGCACCAGCGCTTCCTGATCGGGAGTGAGTTGATGTGCTTGCTCGTACTTCGGCGCCTTCTTTGCAAACGCATAGGATACAGTCAGGGCGACCATGACCAAGGTGAGCGTGATCTTCCGAAACTTCATTGAATAAACTCCTGGTTGCCGTTCTTCTCGTCGTTATTTGGCCCGGCGCCGCGAGTCGATATCGAGGTCTGCCATGACCATTCTCTGTCCAAATCTGCTGCTTATGCCAGTTGAAACGTGATCGTGATGTTAGTAGTTAGGTCCACTGCCTGACCGTTCCGGGTTGCCGGACGGAAGCGGATCTCCGCCGCGACTCGACGTGCTTCCTCATCGAGTCCGTGTCCCAAGCCATGAACAACGCCATCCACAATGACACGGCCGCCTGCAGTAAACGTGACGCGCAGGATGACGTCTCCTTGCACCTTTAGCTGCCTCGCTTCTGCGGTGTACCGCACTGGCGGCTTCGAAAGCACCTCGAGATTTGTCGACGCCGGCTGAACCGTGCGCTGTTCCGGTGTCGTTGCTACCCGCGTCATTTGCGGAATACCGGCGGCTTCCACCTTACCGCCCGAATACGAGCCGCCCGTCCCTGTCGCTCCCGGAATCCCTGCAGACGCCACCCGTCCGACTGATCCGGCATTCGATCCTGAATGGATCCCGTTTCCGATTCCCGTCGAGCCAACTACACCGTGCGGTGCAACCGCGGGCCCGTTCATGCCGCCGTACGGATTTCCGATTGCGGCAACCGTCGCCGGCCTGGTCGCGTTGGGATTCGGGGTCACTCCGAAGGTCTCGCCAAGATGCACCGGGGCCGTCGATGGTTTCACCTGCTTGACTTGCGCAGGCATCGCTGCAGTCAGCGCTGCTTTCGGCTGTGGCTGAAGTACAATCGCCGGCTTCGGCGACTTCATCACCGGAACGGTCAGCTTCGCTTCCATCTGGATAGGCTTGAGCGCCGGCTTGGGTTCTACCTTGGGCAGATTGAACTTCGGCGCCTGCAGTTTCACAGGCGTCGGCAGTGGCTTCGGTGCAGGCAGCTTCGGAGTCGGAATCGGCTTCACTTTCACCTTCGGCTGCGGGGGCGGTGTCGTGGGAAAGATCAGTTCCGTCTGTTCAAACTGATGTTGCTCGATCACATGCTTGGCCATCATTCCTACGTAGAGGGCAATGGCCAGAATGGTGAGGTTGATCGCCGTGCTCGTAATAAACGATGCCGACCTGCCCTCCGGCTCGGGGAGCAAGCCAAAGTTCGTGCGTCCTGGATAATAATTTACCGGCATGGTTTTGATTCCTCGGTGCTCTTTGAAACTGCGGATTTTCGCCGCAATGGGGAATAAATGGCTCTGGCTGGATTCACAAGGAAAAACGCGACGAATTGTATACCCGGTGGGGTTCCCGGGAACACCAGACTCGCAAGGAACTCTACGAATTGCCGGTCACGCTGTTGTTCATGAGTCGGGACTTTCGGCACGCATGGAATTGCTGATGGTTGGATGCGTCTGGGCGCCACCGCAGCACAGGCTTTTTTCCTTCGTCGGCTAACCGCCCTGTTTGTCTCGTCCGGTCTGAGGTCCTCGCCTCCGCCGAACCGGCACGGAAGGATCCTTTGGCCACGGGAATCCCACATTAGAGGACACGCGTCCCGTTGGAAAGTCGCGCAGCTTTCTTCGACGGGTTTCTTTTTCCCGGTGGCGGGAACCATGGGCATTGAGCCGCTCCACATTCAATTTCAAGGCTTGAAACAACGATTCGATTCTTCCTCTCTCATCGAGAAAGAAAAGGGAAAAAGTGCCCATCGATTCCGCCAGTGCGCTAAAGCGTGACCTGTCATTTCGCGCAAACGGGCATCATTGGGGCAAGCAAGACCATGCCGCCTTTTGGCGGTCTATACGCGGAAAGCAACCGGCCATTCCAACCCTTGCTTGCTGTAATAGACTTAACGTAACCCAAAGTGTTCCGGGAAGGACAACTTTTTTGTGAGGATATTAGTTACCGGCGGTGCGGGATATATCGGTGGCACAGTTGCCGCACTGCTCGCTTCCCAGGGACACAACTTGATTGTATTCGATAATTTGGGCCATGCAAAGCGCGAGATGGTCCCTGCAGGCGTTGCCTTTGTCAAGGGAGATCTCGCCGATCGCGCCGTCATTGAAGAGATTTTCATCCAAGCGAAAACAAGGAACAATCCAATTGACGCAGTTCTGCACTTCGCCGCTCTCATAGAAGCCGGCGAATCGATGGTTCACCCCGAATTTTTTTTCCGCAACAATACCGCCTCGACGCTCAACCTGCTCGAAGCCATGCTTGCCCACGGGCCCCGCCGCCTCGTCTTCTCCTCCACCGCCGCCGTTTACGGGGAACCAGACTCAACACCCATTTCAGAAGAGGCGCCTCTTCGCCCGACCAATGCTTACGGGGAATCGAAACTCCTCTCCGAGCACATAATGGACTGGTTCAATCGAATCCATGGCCTGCGTTACGCGTCGCTCCGCTATTTCAATGTTGCGGGGGCATCCGAGGGCCCCGGCGGAGTGACCCGAGGAGAAGCGCACGATCCTGAAACCCACCTCATCCCCCTGGTCCTTGACGTGGCACTGGGCCGGCGTGCGTCTATCCGAATCTACGGCAATGACTATCCCACGCCAGATGGAACCTGCGTACGCGATTTCATCCACGTCTCCGACCTTGCCGATGCCCATGTCCTTGCGCTCGGCGCCCTCGAAACGCGCGACAAGCTCGTTTTCAACCTCGGTATAGGCCACGGCTTCAGCGTGCTTGAGGTGGTGGAATCCGCCCGCCGTATCACCGGTCACCCCATTCCGGTCGAAGTGCATCCCCGTCGCACAGGAGACCCATCCGTCCTCGTCGCCGGTTCCCAAAAGGCGATCCGCGAACTCGGCTGGAACCCCCGCTATACCCGGCTGGATGATATTGTGCGCACTGCCTGGCTCTGGCACCAGAAACGATATCGCGCCTAGCATCTCCGGCTCATATCATCACGTTTCCGATCAGATTACGAAGTTACCCGTAAGTCACCATCTGAGAACACGATCGGTCCTTTTCCCTCCCCTGAAAGTGGCATGGCGATCACCGAAAAGTCATTTTAAGCTTTTGGTTAGTTTAGACAGGAATAACTAGTGGCCCAATTTCAGCAAGGGACCAAAGACCCGAAAAGACACGCGTTCAACGCCCTGCCCTTGCTTTCTTCTGAAAGGCCAAAGCTCCCATCAAAATTCCGCGTCTATAACCGCGCCCGCGAAGATTATCTCAGCCTGGAAGTGACAGTCGTCGATACCACCGCCATGTCGCTCAGGCGGCTCATCGAGGATCTCACGAACAAAGTCGATTGCGCCCTTTGGTTTACACCGTATCGAGGCATTCCCGTGGCGCCCGGGCTTCCACCTTTCGACCTGATTTACCTCGACGAGCGTCACCGCGTCCTTCAAGCCGTTGAAACCTACCCGAGTCCAACCATCCGTCCCTTGGACTTTGAGCCTGCCGGCGCCCTCGTGTTGCCCGTTCACACGATGTTTGCCTCACGCGTACTTCCCGGAGACCAGCTCGAATTTCGCGATGTAACGGAACCAGTCGACCACGGATTCCGGGTTGTCCCCTCGCCTTCTCCGTCAGCTGACGACAGGAATGCAGAACAAGCCTCTCAATCCAATTCGAGCAGTGGAGCCTCCGGCTTGCCTTCGCGGCAGTCTGGCAGCCCGAAGTTGCAGATTGCCTCCAATCGTCTCGATTCCGCCCCCGACCTGAAGTCCGCGAGAAAAGACCCCTGGAAACGCTTCATGGGATGGCTGATCTCCGATCCTTCTGATCGCCGCACGGCGAGCCGCCGTCCTTTGCCAAGCCTGGTTGCCTATCACTGGACGGGCGGTAGTCCGCAGGCATACCAAATCGGCAACATCAGCGAAACCGGGTTTTTCCTGATTACAGAAGAGCGGCCGTTTCCAGGAACCATTATTCTCATGACTCTGCAGCGCACCGGCAGTTCGGGCGATGATCCCTCTGATTCAATCGCAGTGCATGCTCGGGTGATTCGCTGGGGACCCGACGGCGTCGGCCTTGAGTTGCTGGCACGCAACTCTGCCGATCACGACGGAGTCGAAGAAGAGCGCGAGGCGTTCGCCGACTTCTTTAAGCATCTCGACAACTGACGCGGAAGAAGGGCCGACCGAGGGCCTGACTTCGCATTCAGAGCGCATCTTCCGAACAAGGTTGTGACGAGTTTCGCGATAGCGGATTCTTCTGCCTGCGTCACCCATTCAAATGAGTCTGTGAATGCCTTTGGAGGTATCATCATTTGGTGCGCCAATGGTCTTAAGGTTCGTCACTGCCGCGCTCAAGTTCGTGGCCTTTGTCGCGTACCTTGCAGGCTTGCCACTTCTCATGTTGTGGCTCTCCGGCAATTGGCACTGGATTCAGGGCTGGATCTTTGGCAGTTGGTTCTTCGTTTTGTTCGGAATCTGCCTCTTCTGGATGTATTTCAAAGACCCCGCGCTGTTGGACGAGCGTCTCCGCGTGCCTGGCACCGGTGGCGAATCGCGCTTCGACCTTGTGATCCTCACCGCTGTCAAGGTGGGCTTCATCGGCTG
>Ga0335073_10013012_pt1 | contig 11665 bp, 10 predicted proteins | sample Lox_Sample_22_FD_207093 | JGI IMG/M metagenome (GOLD analysis project Ga0335073, IMG submission 207093) | Soil microbial communities from Loxahatchee National Wildlife Refuge, Florida, United States - Lox_Sample_2.2 | ecosystem: Environmental > Terrestrial > Soil > Wetlands | place: USA... | reverse complement strand
CGGTGCGGTCACCGGCTCGACGGTCAGCAGGCCCGCCTGCTCCAGCGCTGCCAGCGCCGCCCGGGCGCTCTCGCTGCTGGCCGGGACGTCACCACCGCTGGCCAGGAAACCGGCCGCCGCGGCCGCCGTGAGGACGGTTAGCGGAATGCCGTGCCCGTCCAGCAGCGCGGCCAGGGCCAGCAGCGACTGGGCCGACCGGCCCGGTGCCAGCTGGTTCGCCCGCCCGAACGAGAACGTCCACGTCACCGCGGCCGCTGGTGGCCGGGCGCTGGGCCAGCCCGGCAACTGCTCGCGCCTGCGCACGAAATGGTCCCGGTACTCGCGGCAGGACAGCGGGGAGTTGGCGATCACCGCGCTGGCCTGAGCCAGCGCGACCGGCTCGAAACCCAGGTCCTCAGCGAGCTCGATCACACCTTGCCGCTTGTCCGGGTCGGCCGCCAGGCGCCCGCTCAGATAGGTAATGGCCTCACGCAGGCTGAACGCCCCGACCGGGACGGCCCGCATGCCGCTGGGGACGGCCGCGGGGTCGGCCGAGGTCACCAGCACCCGGCCGCCCGGCCCAGCGGGCCACAGACCAGCCAGGTTCGCCGGGTCGGCCAGGTCATCGAATACCACCAGCCAGGACCGGCTGGTCTCACCCAGCCAGCTGAGGAACTGAGCCGCGACGGACTCAGCGCTGCTCGCCTGATCCCGGCCGGTCACGGCGGCCGTCGCCGCGGCGTAGCCGGACAGCACCGAGGCCCGGCTCGTAGCCTCGATCCAGACCAGCAGGTCTACCCCGGCTGACTGCCACTGCGACTCGGCGAAGGCCGCGGCCAGCTGGGTCTTACCCGACGACCTCAGCCAGTCCTGTGCATCGGGCGCCGTCTCCAGGCCAGGGCGGGCAGCCGGCGCCGCCGCCCGGCCGGGGACGAGGGCAACCGCGGCCCCGGCCGGCAGCGCAGCCGCCAGGCCAGGGGCCGTCTCCGGCCGCGAACTAAAACCGTCGGCCAGCGCCGGCACCGTCCCGGACCGGATGGGCCAGGACGATGGGCCGGGGGCCGGGCCGGTCACGGCGCGCTGCCCGGGACCCGGCGGTTGCGGGAAGCGCGGAGCCAGATCCGGCCCACTGGCTGCACCGGTACTGGCTGGCCGAGCTGACGAGGCATGATCCTTCCCCCCGCTGTCCACGGCCGGCACTGCCGTCACAGGCGAAACCGGCTAGCGGCCAGACTGACCATCGTTGCCTTAGCCTGCCAACGGTCAGGGCGGATAAGCAATCCCTGGCTCACAGCGCGTCCGGGTCAAACACGAGTACGGGAGTGGTCCTGGTCAGTGTTTCCCGGCCGAAGAAGGCGGGGGCGGTGACACGCATGAAGACGAAGCCGAGCACGCCAGCCAGCGCGGCCAGGAAGGCGATGATGAAGATGCCGCCGATCTGCCAGTTCAGGACCGGCACCGTCCACGTCGTGTAGCTGTTGGACGCGACCCAGTCGCTCTGCAGGCTGTAGCAGCCCGCGGCCCACATGATCAGGCCGCCCAGCCCGGGCAGGATGCCGCGCATCCACAGACTCCAGCTGCTGCTGGTCAGCGTGCCCCAGTAGTACCAGACACAGGAGAACGCAGTCAGCCCGTAGTAGAACGCGATGTACAGGCCAATCGCGGTGACCGCGTCAGCGATCGGGTTGCCGCCGGAGATGTAGTTCAGCGGGATGTACAGGACGATCGAGAGCACGCCCATCACGATCGTGGACACCGTCGGGGTCAGGTACCTGGGGTGGATCTTGGCGAACGACTCGGGCAGCGCCCCATAGGCGGCCATCGACAGCGTCGTGCGCGCGGTCGGCAAGATCGTGGTCTGGGTCGAGGCGGCGGCCGAGCTGAGCACCATGAGGATCAGCAGCCTGGACAGGACCGTGCCGAGCCCGGAACCGCCGAAGATCGCGCCGCCGGTAACCGATAGCACGTCGAACTGATGCGCCGGATTCATCAACCCGACGCCCTTGGTGCCGATGCCGGCGAACGCCTGCACGGCGACGATCACGATCACGTAGGTGACGAGCAGCAGGACCGTCGAGATGATCCCCCCTCGGCCCGGCGTCCGGGACTTGTTCGCGGTCTCCTCGTTCACCGACAGGGCGGTGTCCCAGCCCCAGTAGATGAACAGCATCAAGATGATCCCGGACACAAACGCCGAGACGGGCAGGTGCGACGGCGACAGCCAGCTGAGGCTCGGATGCAGCGACCCCGGCGGCGGATGACTGCCGGCCACCCGGACCAGCGCCGTGACCGACAGGACCAGCAGCATGATGATCTCGATGGACAGCAGCACCTTCTGGAAGTTGGCCGAGACCTCGATGCCGCGGTAGCAGATGTAGGTCATCGCGGCGATCCACAAGATGCCGACCAGCAGCACCCAGCCGCTGGCCGGGTTGCCACCGATCGAGCTGTCCGGTCCCTGGAAGAGGAAGAACAGGTACTGCCCGGCCACCTGGGCCAGGCTGGCCATGACCAGCACGTCGGCGGCCACCACGCCCCAGCCGCCGGCCCAGCCGGTCTTCGGCCCGAACGCCCGGGCCGCCCAGATGAACGTGGTCCCGCAGTCAGGATCGGCCTTGTTCAGCTCGCTGAAGCCAATCGAGCACAGCAGCATCGGCACGAACGCCAGCACGGCGACCAGCGGGGACTTCAGCGCGACGGCACCCACCACGAAGAACAGCGTCGCGGCCAGGCTGTAGGCCGGGGCGGTCGAGGCCACCCCCATGACCACGCTGGACACCAGGCCAAGAGCGCCGGTCCGGAGACCCTTATCCCTGGGCTCCTCCACCGGCCGCAGGCCAGGGCTGAAGATGGCCATGTCCCCCCTTTCCCGCAGGTCCCCCGTCATGCTGTGGTTCCGGCCGTGCCCGGGACAGGCTGGCTGGGGACGCTGTCCACGACGTTTCAGGCTACTTCGGACCGTCGTAGCACGGCTGGCAATCCGGACATCTGACCAGGCCGGGACCGTTCTCAACGGCACCGGCAGCCGCTCGGTGCCGGGCCGGCCCGTCACTCGAGTTACGCCAGCGGCAGACGGTGCCGGAGTTGCCGCCGGGAACTGGCGCCGGGCACCGGTGCTGCCCGCAGCGGCATAACCGAACGCGCCTGGCGGGTCGCTGCTGATTCAGAAGCTGGCGCTGGCCGGGCCGCCGAGGTTCGCAGTCCGCAACTCCGCGTCCCAGGCAGCCATCCGGCGGGTGTTGATCAGGTGGCGGCCGAACAGGCCGGCACCGAGGAAGATCAGCGCCCAGACCGGCACCGCGCAGGCTGCGGTGAGACCTGCCTGAGTTGTCGCCTGGGCCGGGGTCAGGGGCCACTTCTCCTGGTGCCCGGAAGCGCTGACCCAGATGGTGGTCGCCGTCCCGGCGGGTGAGCCCGGCTTCGGGTACACGGTCCCGGTATGCGCTGTGCCGTCAGGTGCGGTCCAGGTGGCCCGCACCGGAGACTCGTAGTAACCGGACTCGGGTGCGTTCGCCAGCAGCACGGCCGGGACCTGGCGCCAGCCGGCGTGCCGGGCATCCACGGTGGTGAAGGTGGCGCTGAGGGTCAGCCGCCACACGATCAGCGCGATCAGCGGAGCACCAACCAGGAAGGCGATGAGCAGCATGGCCACCATCCCTGCTTGGGCCCGATCCGAGGACCGCCGGAGCGGATTATGGTCGGGCCACAGCCCGCGCGCCACCCGGGCGGCCGGGCTCATCCGCCATGTCCGATGTGCTCTCATCGACGGCCTCCCCTCTGAGTCCAGCATCGAGCGCAGACCGATACTCGCCGTAGGGGCCAACCTCCCGGTCTCGAGGGACTTTCGTTGCCCGTCATCGCCCTGCTGGGCCGAGATTCGGCCGTTATGTCGGGCCAAAGGTCCTGTGCCGCACGGCACGTCGGCCCCTGCGCCGGGTTCCTGCCGCTGGTTAGATTAGGGTTCAGGCGTCGTGAGACCGCCGTGATACTGCTGTGCCACCGCGGAGGCATGAGTCATGACAGGACCGGGGGGCGCCGGGCCGGCCGTGTTCGACGTGGCCGGCCTCGATCGCCTGGTGGATGTGCTCATTGGCGAGGGTTACCGCGTCATCGGGCCAACCGTGCGGGACAACGCGATCGTGCTGGGCGAACTGGACTCGGTGGCCCGGCTGCCGGCCGGCTTTGGGGTGGAAACAGGGCCGGGCTACTACCGGCTGCGGCCCCGCCAGGACCACGCCATGTTCGCCCATTCCGCCGGACCCGGATCCTGGAAGCAGTTCCTGCATCCCCCGCGCCGGCAGCTATGGTCGGCCGGCCCGGACGGTGAGTTCCGCGCGGTACCAGCCGAGTCGCCTCGCTACGCGTTCCTGGGCGTGCGGGGCTGTGACCTGGCCGCGGCCGGGATCCTCGGCCGGGTGCTCGGCGGCGGCCCGCAGCGCGATGGCGCTTTTGAAGACATCCGCCAGGGCTTGTTCATCATCGCGGTCAACTGCACCGAGCCGGGCGGGGTCTGTTTCTGCGCGTCGATGGGGACCGGCCCGGCCGCCGGCCCGGGCTACGATCTAGTGCTCACCGAACGGATCGACGATTCCGGGCACTGGTTCGTGGCCGAGACCGGCAGCCCGGAAGGGGCCCGCCTGCTGGCCGAGGTGCCACGCCGGGGCGCGTCCGCCGCCGAGGTGCAATCCGCGCGGGCCGAGGTCAGCGCCGCTGCCCAGCGGATGGGCCGGGAAATGCCGTCGGTCGATCTGCCCGCGCTGATCCGCGATTCCCGGGAGTCGCCGCACTGGGCGGATGTGGCCAGCCGCTGTCTGGCCTGCGCCAACTGCACCATGGTGTGCCCCACCTGCTTCTGCACCAGCACCGAGGATGTCAGCGATCTGACCGGGGATCATGCCGAGCGCTGGCAGCGCTGGGCGTCCTGCTTCGAGCTCGATTTCTCCTACCTCCACGGCGGCAGTGTGCGGCAGTCCGGCGCCAGCCGGTACCGGCAGTGGTTCAGCCACAAGCTGGGCACCTGGCATGACCAGTTCGGCGGTTCCGGCTGCGTTGGCTGCGGCCGGTGCATCGCCTGGTGCCCCGTGGGCATCGACATCACCGTCGAAGCGAGCCGCCTGGCCGACCTGGCCGACCTGGCCGAGGAAGCACAGATCGGGGAAGCAGATGAGGAGGGAGGATGACTGAGCACAGCGGGCAGCTGGCCTGGTCCGGAATCTTCGCCGGCCTGTCCGCCATCGAGCTCGAGATTGTTTCCGCCGCCGCCCGCCCGGTGCGGTTCGGGGCTGGCGAGCGGCTGTTCTTCGAGGGCGGCCCGGCTCGCGGCTGCTGGCTGATCGACGACGGATGCGTGGCCCTGGACCTGCTGGTTCCCGGGCGCGGCCAGGTCGTCGTTCAGACACTCGGGCGCGGCGACGTGCTGGGCTGGTCGTGGCTGCTGCCGCCATACCAGTGGCATTTCGGCGCGGTCGCATTGCGCCCGACGACCGCCACCGAGCTGGACACCGATAAGCTGCGCAGGCTCGCCGATCATGATCCGCGGTTCGGCTACACGCTGACGCTCAGCTTGTTCCAGGCGTGCGCAGAGCGCCTGCAGGCTACCCGGGCCCGGCTGCTTGACCTGTACCGGAGCTCGCTATGACGGGCGCTGAGACTACCTGGCCGGCCACCGAACCCATGCTGCCGGTGCCGTACCAGGTGGTTGGCCGCGCGACCGAGACACATGACTGCGCCACACTGCGCCTAGAGCCAGCCCGTGACTCGCTGCCCCCGTTCCAGCCGGGCCAGTTCACGATGCTCGCGGTACCCGGCGTCGGTGAGATCGCCATCTCCGTCAGCGGCGACCCAGCTGGTCAGGACGGGAGCCTGACGCACACCATTCGCGCCGTCGGCGCGGTGAGCACCGCGCTGCACAACGCGCCGCTGGGCGCGCTGCTCGGCGTCCGGGGCCCGTTCGGAACGACCTGGGATCTGGCCTCGGCCACCAGCCGCGATCTGGTGATCGTGGCTGGTGGGGTGGGACTGGCCCCGCTGCGGCCGGTGGTGCTGGGCGCCCTGGCCGACCGTGGGTCTTACCACCGCGTCTGCCTCATCGCCGGCGCCCGCACGCCAGCCGAGTTCTTGTTCCGCGGTGAGCTCGCGGCCTGGTCCCGGCGGGCCGACATCGAGGTTGAGCTCACCATCGACCAGCCCGCCACGGGCTGGGACGGCCAGGTCGGCTTCGTGACCGAGCCGCTGGCCCGGCTTCCGGTGGACCCATCGCGCACCACCGCGTTCTTGTGCGGACCGGAACCGATGATGCGCTTCGCCGCCCAGGTTCTGCTGCACAAGGGGATCCTGGCCGGCGACATCCGGGTTTCGCTGGAACGCAACATGCAGTGCGGGATCGGCCTGTGCGGGCACTGCCAGTTCGGGCCCATCCTGGTCTGCCGGGACGGACCGGTGGTCAGCTACGCGCTGGCCGGCCCGCTGCTGACCGTCAGGGAACTGTGATGACCAAGCCGACTCTCGCGGTATGGAAACTCGCCTCGTGCGACGGCTGCCAGCTGACCGTGCTGGACTGTGAGGACGAACTGCTCGCCCTGGCCGGCGCGGTGACCATCGCTCATTTCCTGGAAGCGTCGTCCGCGGTACAGCCGGGACCGTACGACATCTCCCTGGTCGAGGGGTCGATCACCACTGCGCGGGACGCACAGCGGATCCGGGAGATCCGCGAGCGGTCCCGGGTGCTGGTGACCATCGGCGCCTGCGCAACCGCGGGCGGGATCCAGGCGCTGCGCAACTTCGGTGACGTGGCCGAGTTCACGGCCGCGGTGTACGCCAGCCCGGAGTACATCGACACCCTGGCCACCTCGACCCCGGTGGCGGCGCATGTGCCGGTGGATTTCGAGCTGCGCGGCTGCCCGATCGACCGCAGGCAGCTGCTCGAGGTGATCACTGCTCTGCTGGTGGGACGCAAGCCGGGGATTCCGGACGCCAGCGTGTGTACCGAGTGCAAGCGGCGCGGCCTGACCTGTGTGATGGTCGCGGACGGCACGCCGTGCCTCGGGCCGGTTACCCACGCTGGCTGTGGTGCGCTGTGCCCGGCGCACGCCCGTGGCTGTTACGGCTGCTTCGGGCCCACCCCGGATCCGAACGTGCCCGCGCTGGCCAGGCAGCTCCGGGTGTGCGGGATGAGCGAACCGGCTATCGGCCGGGTCTTCGCCACGTTCAACGCCGCCGCCCCGGAATTCGCGGAAAGGCACCGTGATGAGCCACCGCAGTAGGGAACTCACCGTCAGTGGGCTGTCCAGGGTCGAGGGCGAGGGCGCGCTCCGGCTGACGATGCGCGGTGGCCAGGTCGAGCGGGCCGAGCTGAACATCTACGAGCCGCCGCGGTTCTTCGAGGCGTTCCTGCGCGGCCGGTCCTACACCGAGCCACCGGACATCACCGCACGGATCTGCGGGATCTGCCCGGTCGCCTACCAGACCAGCGCGTGCAACGCGATCGAGCAGGCCTGCGGGGCCGTGCTCGACCCGCCGCTGGCCGAGCTGCGCCGGCTGCTGTACTGCGGGGAATGGATCTCCAGCCACGCGCTGCACATCTATTTCCTGCACGCTCCTGACTTCCTTGGCTATCCAGACGCGATCACGCTGGCCGCCGATCACCGCGACGTCGTCGAGCGCGGCCTGGAGCTGAAGAAGGCCGGCAACGCGATACTGGAGTTCCTGGGCGGCCGGGCGATCCACCCGGTCAACGTCCGGGTTGGCGGGTTCTACCAGGTGCCGGCCCGCGGCGAGTTCAGGCCGCTCGCCGAACGGTTGCGCCGGGCCCTGGATCTCGCGCTGGGCACGGTGCAGTGGGCCGCCTCGTTCGACTTCCCCGAGCTGGAGCTCGGCCATGACCTGCTTTCCGCGCACGATCCGGGTCGCTATCCCATCGAATCCGGTGGCCTGCGGTCAGCAAGCGGGCTGTCCTTCCCGGCCGGTGAGTTTCCCGATCACGTGACCGAAGAGCAGGTCCCGCACTCCACCGCCCTGCATGCCACTCTGGACGGCCACCGCTACCTGGCCGGCCCGCTGGCCAGGTACTCGCTCAACTCCAGCGCCCTCTCCCCGGCCGCCCGCGAGGCGGCGGCCAGCGCTGGCCTCGGCCAGGGGTGCCGAAACCCGTTCCGCAGCGTCCTGGTCCGCGCCGTCGAGGTGGTCTACGCGGTCGAAGAGGCACTGCGCATCATCGGCAGCTACCAGCGACCTGACCGTCCCGCGGTGCCGGTAACGCCGCGACCGGGGACCGGGCACGGCGTCAGCGAGGCCCCCCGCGGGGTGCTGTACCACCGGTACGCCCTGGACGCGGACGGGCTGATCAACGCGGCCACGATCATCCCGCCGACCTCGCAGAACCAGGCCGCGATCGAGGACGACCTGCGCCAGGTGGCGGAAGCCAACCGGGGCCTCGGCGACGGCGCCCTGACCAGCCTGTGCGAGCGGGTAATCCGTAACTATGACCCGTGCATCTCCTGCGCCGCGCACTTTCTCACCCTTACTGTGGACCGCGCATGACACACCGGCCGGCGGTGGTTATCGGCGTTGGCCACCCGTACCGGCGCGATGACGCGATAGGGCCCACGGTGGCAAGCGAGATTGCGCAACTCCACCTGCCCGGCGTCCGTATCGTCATCTCCGATGGAGAGCCGGTCAGCCTGCTGGCCGCGTGGGAGGACACCGGCCTCGCCATCGTGGTGGACGCTGTCCGCCACGAGCCACCGTGCCCAGGGCGCATCCACCGGCTCACCGCCACTCACCTGGCTGGCGACGTCTCCGCCGCCAGCTCCCACGGCTTCGGGGTTCCGTACGCACTCCTGCTCAGCCGGGCCCTGAACCGCCAGCCCAGCCATCTGGTGATGGTCGGGATAGAAGCAGCCGATACAGGTGCCGGATCCGGGCTGTCCGAGGCGGTCGCCGCCGCCGTTCCCGCGTCGGTCGCCGCGGTGCGGGCCGAGCTTGATTCTCACCTAAGGTAGCGTAGTGGTTACATATTCTTAAAGCCGGTCTCATGGCCGGGGGGGTGAGCATGGCGGTGCGGCCGGTGGCTTCGGGGCAGGGCGGGGTGCTCGCGCGAGTGGTTAGGGAGTGTTACGAGGCGGTCCGGGATGGCCGGGTCGGTGACCTTCTCGCGCTGGTAGACCCACAGGTTGTGTTCTATCCGGTGTTCCGGCCGGGGCTGGCGGCCTACCACGGGCATGATGATATGGCCTGCCTGGTCAGCGATATGCACCTGGCCCACGGTGACTACACGGTCGAGTTTGGCGACATCACGGTTCAGCATGCGGCACTGGTCACGGCCAACGTCACGGTGGTCGCCGGCCCAGGACGGGACCAGCCGCCGGTGGCGGTCGAGAGCGTGTTCGCGTTCCGGGACGGCCTGATCAGCCGGATGGAAAGCCATCCTGGCGGAAAAGTGGCGTAAGCAAAATTCGCCTCCTGGCCGCACGGGACTGGCGTCGGTGTGCGGAGGCTGGGGCACATGTCGGTTACTATAAGTAATCATGTTGTAGCTTGGTGTAATGATTTGTCTGTGCGGACGGGCCCGGGGGCAGGGCACTTCGCCTGATCGCGGCGCTCAGCGAGCCTGTGCCTGGCTGTAGCGGAGGGCTGTGGCCATGAAGAACTTTGCCGACCGGGTGTCTGTCGGGCTGCTGGAAGCGGCGCCGGATGCGATGGTGTGCGTGGACGGTCAGGGCCAGATCCTGCTGGTCAACGGGCAGGCTGAACGGTTGTTCGGTTACGGCCGGGACGAGCTGGGCGGGCAGCCGGTGGAAGTGCTGGTGCCCGAGGTGATGCGGGACGTGCACCGTGGTTACCGCAGCAAGTACGCGGCCGATCCGCAGCCGCGGCCGATGGGGCACGCGGCCCTGGAACTGTCTGGGCGGCGCCGCGATGGCAGCACATTCCCGGCCGAGATCTCGCTGTCAGCCATCGACACTGACGCGGGCATCGTGATCACAGCCGCCGTGCGCGATATCACGGCGCGGCTGGAGTCCCAGGCTGAGCAGGAGCAGCTGAAGTTCAATGCGGAACGGGACCGGCTGGCGCTGCGGGTGCAGCAGTCGCAGCGGCTGGAAAGCCTGGGCCAGCTCGCCGGAGGTGTTGCGCACGACTTCAATAACCTGCTGGGCATCATCACCAATTACGCCAGCTTTGTCGCCGACGAGCTGAGCAGCCCGGCTGGGCACGCTGGCGAATCTGCCCTGTCCGATGTCGAGCAGATCCAGCTCGCAGCCGAGCGGGCGGCCCAGCTGACACGCCAGCTGCTGGCCTTTGCACGCCGCGAGGTGATCCAGCCTCGTGTCGTGGATCTCAACCAGGTGGTCACCGGCGTCATGCAGCTGCTCCAGCGCACTCTTGGTGAGCACGTCGAGCTGATCACGGACCTGGACCCGGAACTTAGCCGGGTCTGCGCCGACCCTGGCCAGGTCGAGCAGATCCTGGTCAACCTGGCGGTCAACGCCCGTGACGCGATGCCCGGTGGCGGGAAGCTGACCATCGAGACCAGCAATGTCGGCGTAGACAAGGAGTACGCGGCGACCCATACCCGGCTCCCCCCGGGCCAGTACACCGCGCTGAAGGTCAGCGACAACGGGACCGGGATGCCACGCGAGGTCGCTGACCGGGCCTTCGAGCCGTTCTTCACGACCAAGCCCAAGGGGGAAGGGTCAGGGCTGGGCCTGGCCACCATCTACGGGATCGTCACCCAGGCCGAGGGCAACGTGCGGATTTACTCCGAGCCCGGGCTGGGCACTACAGTCACGGTGCTTCTGCCGGTCACTGACGAGCTGCCAGCTGCGACCGGGCGTGCTGCCGACCACCCGGAGCTGGGCCAGAACGAGCTCGTGCTGGTCGTCGAGGACGAGCCGGGCTTGCGTGAGGTGACCCGCCGCATTCTGGCCGGCCATGGCTACCAGGTGATAACGGCGGCTGACGGGCCAGCGGCAATCAAGGCCGCGGCCACCCATGAGGGCCTCATCGACATGCTCCTCACCGACATGATCATGCCTGGAATGCAGGGAAGAGAAGTCGCCAGCCGGGTCCGTGAACTCCAGCCTGGCATCGCGGTCCTGTACATGTCCGGATACACCCACGGTCTGCTGAGCTCGCAAGGCGCCCTGGAACCAGGGATCAGCCTCATCGAGAAGCCGTTCAGCGAAGCCCCGCTGCTGCACAAAATCCGCGAGGTGCTGGACCCGCGGCAGCCAGCCGCAGCCCCTAGCCAGCCGGGCACCTAGGCGGGGCCTGGCTGTCGCCCGCCAGTCGCCAGCCACCAGCCACCAGCCAGCATCCGGCGCGGCTGGCTGGGTCAGCACGGTGACCGTGGGCGTCCTCCGGGTGGCCGCGGTGCGTCAGAGCCGGGCGGCGATCAGGCCAGCCAGGTCGACCAGGCGGCAGGTGTAGCCCCATTCGTTGTCGTACCAGCCGAACACCTTGACTAGACTGCCCGCCGCCTGGGTCAACCCGGAGTCGAACACGCAGGACGCGGGCTGGCCGATGATGTCCCGGGAGACCAGCGGGTCGGTGCTGTAGTCCAGGATCCCGGCCAGATCACCCGCGGCCGCCTGCTCGAAGGCGCCGTTCACCTCGGCCGTGGTGACGTCACGGCCCAGCACAGCGGTCAGGTCGGTGAGCGAGCCGTCCTCGACCGGCACCCGGACGG